>Ga0265798_10001361_pt1 | contig 38142 bp, 38 predicted proteins | sample P3T30metagenome_FD_192430 | JGI IMG/M metagenome (GOLD analysis project Ga0265798, IMG submission 192430) | Plant litter microbial communities from East Loma Ridge, Irvine, California - P3 T30 | ecosystem: Environmental > Terrestrial > Plant litter > Unclassified | place: USA: California...
GCGGTATCTTCATTGGTCTGGACGGCGGCATCGACGGCCTGGTTCACCTGTCCGACATCTCCTGGAACGAAGTGGGCGAAGAAGCCGTACGTCGCTTCAAGAAGGGCGACGAGCTCGACACCGTGATCCTGTCTGTTGATCCAGAGCGTGAGCGTATCTCGCTGGGTATCAAGCAGCTGGAAAGCGATCCGTTCTCCGAGTACGTCACTGTCAATGACAAAGGCGCTATCGTCCGCGGTATCGTTAAAGAAGTTGACGCCAAAGGCGCTATCATCACTTTGGCCGATGACATCGAAGCGACCCTCAAAGCCTCCGAAATCAGCCGTGACCGTGTAGAAGACGCACGTAACGTTCTGAAAGAAGGCGAAGAGATCGAAGCCAAGATCATCAGCGTTGATCGCAAGAGCCGCGTAATCAGCTTGTCCATCAAGTCGAAAGACGTTGAAGACGAGAAAGAAGCGATCCAGAGCCTGCGTAGCAAGCCTGAAGTCGCTGAAAGCACTGGTCCAACCACTATTGGTGACCTGTTGCGCGCGCAAATGGAAAAACAGAACTAAGTTCTGCTTGACCAAAAAAAGGGCGACTTCGGTCGCCCTTTTTCATGCCTGTAATTCAAGCGTCTCGGGCATTTTCCTCTGTGCCTCTGTGCCTCTGTCACCCACCTTCGCGGGCAGAAAGCCTCCCCAGCGACCCTCTAGGCCACGTCGTTGCTGCCTTCCCTTCATCGATTGAAGTAGCCTTCAGATGTGTCATGCACCTGTCATGTCTTCATGCATAGTTGACAACGCTTCACATAAGTCAATACATGGGCTGTTCAAAACCATCCGGTCATGCTAAAACCTTCGGAGCGCTGACCTAGCTGCTTGAAAAAGAAGGGAAAAATATGACGAAGTCGGAGTTGATCGAACGAATTGTCACCCATCAAGGGCTGCTCTCATCCAAGGATGTGGAGTTGGCCATCAAGACCATGCTTGAACAAATGTCCCAGTGTCTGGCGACGGGTGACCGTATCGAGATTCGGGGTTTCGGTAGCTTTTCCCTGCATTACCGTGCGCCGCGTGTAGGACGCAATCCTAAAACCGGTCAGTCTGTCAGCCTCGACGGCAAGTTCGTTCCCCATTTCAAGCCAGGCAAGGAATTGCGGGATCGGGTCAACGAAGACGAAGAAGAGGGCTTCTGAAGCCGTCAAACCAAGGATTATCCGATGCGCATATTCAAACGAATCATTCTGATCGCCGTTGTGCTTCTCGTCCTGTTGGCGACCACTGTATTTGTGCTCGAAAATCAGCAGCTCGTCACACTGATCATGTTCGGCTGGTCAGCGCCGCCGCTCCCATTTGCGGTTCCAGTCGTAATCGCGTTTTTGTTGGGCATGTTGATCGGTCCAGTCCTCGCGTGGATCGCCAGTCTGCGCAAAGCAGCTGCGGTTCGTACCCGCACTGTTCATGCCAAGTAGGCTCGGTGTCGCCGGATGATTATCTGGCGAACTGAATCCGTACCTGTGAACTCTTCGACGGACATTTACTTTATTCTAAACCTGTCAGTGTCTTCTTCATGACATTGGATAGTGTTTTGTTTTCGAAAGTATGCCTTATATTTCTGTAAGATTAGTCCTCAGGCGATTAGCGATTGTTCTATATCTAATGTAGGAAAGTTTTTAGTCACTACTGAAAGTGCCTGTTTCAGGGCGGCCCAGCGTTTAGCGCTGTGCAGTCCGCGTGGTTCTTATTGTTTTTGGCTTGCTGGTGTCAAGTCTTGTATGTAAAGTCGCCGAGTGCAGAATATGTCGCCTGTTTTCAAGCGTGCTGGCTGTTTCCAGGCCCTGCTTGAGTGTCGATTATTCGCATAAGGTCACCTCATGTCGTACCCCCAGGTTATACATCACGGCGCGGTCAATACCGTGACAGGTTCCTGCCACCAGCTGAGCATGGACGCTGAGAACAGCCTGCTGATTGATTGTGGATCCGTGCAGCACGCCAACAAAAGCGCGACAGCCGAAGCCTTCAGCTTTTCCCCAGCGGCAGTCAAGGCTCTGCTGGTGACTCATGTGCATCACGATCATGTAGGCCGTATCCCGGAATTGTTGGCGGCGGGTTATAGAGGTCCCATTATCTGCAGCGAACCAAGCGCGCACTTGCTGCCACTGGTCATGGAGGATCAGTTGAAGCTTGAGTATGGTCACGATGTCGCTCAGGCAGACCGCATTCTCGAGACAATCAATAAACGCACCATTGCCGTCCCGTTCGACCACTGGTTTACCCTGGTTGACAGCGAATTGCTGGTCTGCAGGATTCGCTTGCAGCGGGCCGGTCATATTCTGGGCTCGGCGTATGTCGAATGTGATCTGGAGTATCCGATGGAACATCGTTCGGAGCGTGTCGTTTTTTCGGGTGATCTGGGTTCAACCCATACCCCGTTGTTACCTGCGCCCAAGTCGCCCGAGCGTGCTGATCTTCTGATTCTCGAAAGCACTTACGGTGACCGCGTACATGCAGATCGGGCAGCTCGACAGGCACGCCTGGAACAGATCATTGATCAGGCGCTGGAGGATAACGGCACTGTTCTGATTCCCGCGTTCAGTATCGGGCGCACTCAGGAACTGCTGTATGAGCTGGAAGATATTCTGCGCAGCAAAGCGCTGGTGTGTGAGCGATCAGCAGGCGCTGGCAGTGCAGATGGTGCTGTGCTGGACTGGCCTCAGTTACCGATCATTCTGGACTCACCATTGGCCAGCCGATTCACAAAGGTTTACCAGTCGTTTTCCGACTACTGGGATGAGCCTGCCAGAGCGCGACTTGATCAGGGCCGAGCCCCGCTGGAATTTGCCCAATTGATTACCATCGATAGCCATGCTCAGCATCTGCAGGCAGTCAATTATCTCGTCAGCACTGCACGGCCTGCGATTGTTATTGCCGGTAATGGCATGTGTGCAGGGGGAAGAATCGTCAATTATCTCAAGGCCATGCTGGGTGATGCCCGGCACAACGTCATATTTGTCGGTTATCAGGCCAAGGGCACACCAGGCGCCGCCATTCAGGCGCATGGTCCCCAAGGAGGATACGTCGAACTGGACCGCGAAAGGTTCAATATTCGGGCGGGCGTTTCCACCGTAAGTGGTTATTCGGCGCATGCGGATCAGCCTGGGCTCGTCGAGTTCGTGACGGGTATGGATCAGTGGCCCGCGCACATTCGTCTGGTCCATGGTGAAGCGTCAGCAAAGAAGGCGTTGGGGAACGTGCTGCTACGTAAATATGCACTTGAACATCGTAGTGTCGACCTGTTGATCCCTTGATTCATTTGTACGGGATTTAGAGCGCGCGTGGCCTTAGTGTTATTGAGATGGGTTATACAGAGTAAGAATTTTCCTGAAGTCCTGTACTCTTACGCTCTAAGTAGTTGTGGGGAAAATCGCGGCAAAGCATTTTTCTGCGATTGAAAGTCGTGACTGAGCGATATTGAATGGCAGTGACTGAATAATACCGGTTGCTAAAATGCTTGGTGTCAGTAATATTCCCACGCTTTTGAAAGGGCGTTCATATGGGCGATAAGACTGGATTGGTTGCGATAACCGGCGCCACAGGATTCGTGGGCAGTGCTCTCGTTCGCCATCTTATCGACAGGACGACGCTGGACGTACGGGTTGCGGTTCGCGGTCCGTATTCACATCCCGATGCACGCGTTAAAGAGGTAAGCGTTGACTCGTTGGCGCCCGATAATCAGTGGGCCTCGTTTTTAGAGGGCGCTAATGTCCTGATTCATTGCGCCGCCAGGGTCCATGTACTGAACGATTCAGCGACAAAGCCTGAAGCTGAATACTTTCGCACCAATGTTGCTGCGACATTGAACCTGGCAGAGCAAGCTGCCTCGGCCGGGGTCAAACGCTTCATTTTCTTGAGTTCGATCAAGGTCAATGGAGAGTCCACAGCTCTCGGCAAGCCTTTCAAGGCTGACGATGCATGTGATCCGGTTGATCATTACGGCGTTTCCAAGCACAGGGCAGAGCAGGGCTTGAGGGAGCTGGGCGTACGCACCGGTATGGAGGTTGTGATCATCCGGCCTGTTCTGGTTTACGGGCCCGGCGTGAAAGCCAACTTTCTGAACATGATGCGCTGGCTCGACAAGGGCCTGCCATTACCGCTGGGTGCCCTTGATAATCGCCGCAGCCTGGTAGCTCTTGGTAACCTGGTAGATCTTGTGACCTGCTGCATCAGGCATCCTGCAGCCTCCGGACAGACATTTCTGGTCAGCGACGGACATGATCTTTCCACTACTCAATTGTTGAAAGAAATCAGTACGGCGCTGGGCAGACCTGCCCGCTTGTTGCCGGTACCTGCATGGCTCCTGCGTAAAGTGGCCACCGTAATTGGCAAAAAAGACTTTTCCGAACGTCTTTGTGGGTCGTTGCAGGTCGATATCACCAAAACCTGTACGATGCTTGACTGGGTTCCGCCTGTCAGCCTCGAGGATGCAATGAAGGAAACCGCTCGATATTATTTGGAACACGAAAATGCTTGAATGGCTGTCGTTCATCGCGGTCGCGTTTCTTTCTCTGTTATTAACGGCATTGATCCGTCGATATGCATTGTCCAGAAGCCTGATAGACATCCCCAACGCGCGAAGCTCGCACACCGTACCGACCCCCCGCGGTGGTGGTGTTTCCATTGTCGTGGCATTTTTGCTGGCAACAGTGGCGCTGGGGCTGGCGGGACTGATTTCTTCGTCGGTCGCGATTGCGCTCACGGGTGCAGGAGCGCTGGTCGCCGTTCTGGGCTTTATGGATGATCACGGGCACATCGCCGCCCGCTGGCGATTGCTCGGACACTTCGCTGCGGCTGTCTGGGCCTTGATCTGGCTGGACGGTCTGGCGCCCGTTCGTGTCATCGGAATGACCGTTCATCCCGGAGTGATCGGTCAGATACTGGCAGCGTTCTATCTCGTCTGGATGCTTAATCTGTATAACTTCATGGACGGCATAGACGGGATTGCCAGTGTTGAGGCCTTGACGGTCTGTGGTGGTATCAGCCTCATCTATGTGCTGAGTGGTTCAACCGGCATTCTGTGGGGGCCGATGTTACTTGCGGCCGCTGTCATCGGTTTTCTGTACTGGAATTTCCCTCCCGCACGAATATTCATGGGCGATGCAGGCAGCGGTTTTTTGGGAATTGTGCTCGGAATACTTTCTGTTCAGGCGTCCTGGACCTCACCTCAGCTATTCTGGGCATGGTTGATCTTGCTGGGCGTGTTCGTTGTGGATGCAACCGTTACGCTTTTTCACCGCCTGCTGCGCGGGGAAAAGATCTACGAAGCTCATCGTAGCCATGCCTATCAGTTTGCTTCCCGCCGCTATGGCAAGCACCTTCCGGTGACGCTGGGCGTTGGTTTGATCAATCTGTTCTGGCTGCTCCCCATTGCCCTGTGGGTCGTATTGATGGATGGGGAGGGTCTGGCAGGACTGGTGGTCGCCTATGCGCCTTTGCTAGTCCTTGCGTTCAGGTTTGGCGCTGGTCAAGCAGAGCGCAGTTAACAAAATGAATTACAAATTGTCATATCCTCTGAAACGTTGCACGGAAACCGGTTTTTCAAGGCAATTTTACAAACAAGGCAAAGGAGCACCGAAGAATTGATGAGCAAGTTACGAGCTATTCTGCTGGCGCTGCCACGCCGCAAAAAGCGAATAATTCAGGTTGCTGCTGACGTTCTTCTGGTCTGGCTCGCGCTGTGGGCTTCCTTTGTTGTTCGGCTGGGCGTCGACGACCTGATCAACCCGCTGGAAAAACACACCTGGTTGTTCATCAGTGCGCCGCTGGCCGCCATTCCGCTGTTCATCCGCTTTGGCATGTACCGCGCCGTCATGCGTTACTTCGGCAATGACGCGCTCATCGCCATTATCAAGGCAGTCACGCTGTCTTCGCTCATTCTTGGTTGTATGGTTTACGTCTACAGCAACCATCAGCAATTGGTCCCGCGCTCGGTAATCTTCAACTACTGGTGGCTGAGCATGGTCATGATCGGTGGCTTGCGCCTGGCCATGCGGCAGTATTTCCTGGGGGACTGGTTTTCAGCAGCGCAGCATGTGCCCTTTGCCAAAGGCGACAATGGCCTGCAGAAGGTTGCGATCTATGGCGCCGGAGCCGCAGGCAATCAGTTGGTTGCGGCCTTGCGTATGGGCAGGCTGATGCACCCTGTCGCATTCATCGATGATGACGAATCCATCTCCAATCGAGTGATTTCCGGCCTTCAGGTATACAAGCCCAAGCACATCCAGCGCATGATCGATGCTACCGGTGCTCAGGAAATCCTGTTGGCAATACCCTCGTCATCGCGCGGCCGACGTCGTGAGATCCTAGGTTTTCTGGAAGGGTTTCCACTGCATGTACGAAGTGTGCCGGGCTTCATGGATCTGGCTGCCGGTCGGGTCAAGGTCGACGACTTGCAGGAAGTGGATATCGCCGACCTGTTGGGCCGTGACTCCGTGCCCGCCCGGGAAAACCTGCTGGAGCATTGCATCAAGGGCCAGACCGTACTGGTAACCGGCGCGGGCGGATCCATCGGATCCGAACTATGCCGTCAAATCCTGTTGCTGAAACCCACGAAATTGTTGCTGCTCGACCATAGCGAATTCAACCTCTACAGCATTCTGTCAGAGCTTGAACAGCGCGCCGCACGTGAATCGCTCAACGTCAAGCTGTTGCCCATCCTTGGCTCGGTTCGCAACCATCCCAAGTTACTGGCAATCATGAAAGCCTGGCACGTTGACACCGTTTACCATGCGGCGGCCTACAAGCACGTACCGATGGTTGAGCACAATATTGCAGAGGGTGTCATCAATAACGTCTTGGGCACCCTCTATACCGCTCAGGCGGCGTTACAGGCGGGTGTATCGAACTTTGTCCTGATCTCGACCGACAAGGCAGTCAGGCCGACCAATGTCATGGGCAGCACCAAGCGTCTCGCCGAACTGATACTTCAGGCATTGAGCCGTGAGACCGCGCCCGTTATTTTCGGCGACAAGGCGAATGTGTATCAGGTCAACAAGACCCGTTTCACCATGGTCCGCTTCGGTAATGTACTGGGCTCTTCGGGCTCGGTGATTCCGCTGTTCCACAAGCAGATCCAGTGCGGCGGGCCGCTGACGGTCACGCACCCCAAGATCACGCGTTACTTCATGACCATCCCCGAAGCGGCCCAGTTGGTGATTCAGGCCGGCTCAATGGGGCACGGTGGTGATGTGTTCGTGCTGGACATGGGCGAGCCGGTCAAGATCATAGAGCTGGCCGAGAAGATGATTCATCTTTCAGGGTTGAGTATTCGTTCCGAGAAGAATCCTCACGGTGATATCTCGATCGAATTCACCGGCTTGCGTCCCGGTGAAAAATTGTATGAAGAGTTGTTGATTGGCGACAATGTAGTGGCCACCGAACACCCGATGATCATGAGTGCCAATGAAGACTATTTGCCCTGGGATATATTGAAAGGGCGGCTGACGCTATTGCTGGATGCGGTGGAGTGCGATGATTACACCCGTGTTCGTCAGTTACTGCGTGAAACAGTTAACGGGTATACGCCGGAGGGTGAAATAGTTGACTGGATGTATCAGGAACGTCGCAATGAAACATAATGGATGACTTTGTCTCAGGTCTGTGGTATCGCAGCGGTGCAGTGAGTTGATCTGACGAGGCAGAGACATAAACAGCAATGCTTGACGGCTTTGATAGTTTCGCTCCGTAGTCTAAGTTTCAGGGGCAGCTTCGGAATGCTGCTTCACATTGTTATGGAGCGTTAAATATGCGAATCCCTTTCCTTTCTTCTCTGATGTTCGCGCTGTTGACCAGTGCCTCGATTGCTGTAACGGCAGCACCCGCTGCCAGTTCTGCCGCAACGGTCGATGCGCCGGTGGTAGTTGCGCAGGAACAAAAATCTGATCGACTCAATCTCAATACCGCAGACGCTGAGACGTTGCAAAAAATATTGACGGGTATTGGCAAGAATAAATCTGACGCCATTGTGGCGTACCGCGAGAGCAATGGTGAGTTTACGTCGGTCGATGAGTTGATTGAAGTCAAAGGGATTGGAAAGTCCATCCTCGAAAAGAATCGAGATAAACTGTCGGTTGAATAAACGTCCCTGTTATTGAGGTGGGCAGGTCGATGAATTGTCGGCCTGTTTCTATGGCGTCTACTGCAGGGTCAATAATTCCATGTTGATGTTCTTCTCAGGCTGCCCCTCATGGACTTCCCGTTGCAGGACCTCCCGCGTCGTTTTCAAAATACGCTCTGACAGTTGCCTGTCGTGAGTGCTGCGAGACAGCATCAATCCGCCGACGAGACTCGACAATATCAACATGCTTTTGGTATTCGCGTCATCGCCGGGCAATGAGTTTTCGAACAACGTCAGCAAATGGAAAACGATCTCATCAGTCATCGGGCTTGGCTTGTTTCGCTGGCCGAGTTCAGAACACATGCTCGGCAACGGACACCCTGTGTCGGCCTCTTCCTTGTGTTTCGTTGAAAGATAGAGCTCGATGAAGTACGTCAGCGATTCCTGATCATTCCGGTTATCGAACACCTCCCTGGTAATTGCCTTCACTTCATCGACGGCCTGTCGCAAGGCTTGTTCGACCAAATCATCCTTTGATTTGAAATGAGCATAGAACCCGCCGTGGGTAAGCCCTAGTGCTTTCATCAGAGGTTGCAAGCCAGTGGCACCGATGCCGTCTCGCCGAAAGCGTGCAGACGCTTCCTTGACGATTCGTTGGTGAGTTTGGGCTTTGTGATCGAGCGCGTAACGCATGCGCCAGTCTCCAGGCAGTGGCAAAAAAAGCTGTACCATAGTTATACATGGATAGATGAAACGATGCAGCACGCTATTTAGCCATCGCCATGATTGCTGTAAGGCTGTGCGGCTGGCCCGCGCAGAATCGTCATGAAATCATCCAGTGACCCAGATTTACAGCTGTGGCCGTACAACTCTTCCGTCTGACAAGCCTTTGACTTCTCGCTCTAATCCCGGACAATTCCGCCCGCTGTTTTCGAGGGGGGTGCGGGACTGCCAGGTTTTCGATTCGCCTCCCTTTGTGATTAACCGGCCACGGAGAGTCGACCGGATGAATGATCAGGCAAATGGCGTCGTAGAACGTCTGGATGTAGCTCCTGCGAATATTGCCTCGTGGAGCCGTAATGACACCACGTGGATGCTTGGTTTGTTTGGCACCGCCATTGGTGCAGGTACCCTGTTCTTGCCGATCAGTGCAGGCATGGGGGGGTTCTGGCCATTGCTGGTGCTCGCGGTACTGGCGTTTCCGATGACGTTCTACGCGCACCGTGGGTTGACACGCTTCGTATTGTCGGGGCGCGAGGGCGCTGACATCACAGAGGTGGTAGAGCAGCACTTCGGCAAAACCGCTGGTACGCTGATCACGCTGCTGTATTTCTTCGCGATCTTCCCGATTCTGTTGATCTACAGCGTAGGGCTTACCAATACGGTCAGCAGTTTCCTCGTCAACCAATTGCATATGTCAGCGCCGCCGCGTATCTGGCTGGCGCTCTTTCTGGTTGTGGGCCTGTTGATAGTGGTGCGTTGCGGGGAGCGGTTTGTCGTCAAGGCCATGAGCCTGATGGTGTATCCATTTATCGTCGCGTTGCTGTTCCTGGCGGTATTCCTTGTCCCGCACTGGAATGGCGGCATTCTGAGTACGGCGACCACTTTGCCTGAGCCGGCTGCATTTTTGCCGGCCCTGTGGCTGGCCATTCCGGTGATGGTCTTTTCTTTCAACCACACGCCGATCATTTCAGCGTTCGCTGTCGATCAGAAGCGTCAGTATGGGGAAAAGGCCGAAATACGCAGCTCGCAGATTCTGGCTCGCGCGCATGGTTTGATGGTCGTGCTGGTGCTGTTTTTCGTGTTCAGCTGTGTATTGACCTTGTCGCCGGAGCAGCTTGCCGAAGCCAAGGCGCAGAACATTTCAATCCTGTCTTACCTGGCTAACCATTTCCAGAACCCGACCATTGCGTTTGTTGCGCCACTGATCGCGTTTGTGGCTATCTCCAAGTCCTTTCTGGGGCATTACATCGGCGCCAGTGAGGGGCTGAAAGGGTTGCTGGTGAAAACCGGTGTCCGGCCTGCGTCGAAACTGCTGGACCGCACCAGCGCGGGCTTCATGATGCTGGTGTGCTGGATAGTGGCGACGCTCAACCCAAGCATTCTGAGCATGATCGAGACGCTGGGCGGTCCGGTGATTTCGGTCCTGTTGTTCCTGATGCCGATGTACGCCATTCACAAAGTGCCTGCCATGCGTCAATACGCAGGCAAGCTGTCGAACGTCTTCGTGGTTGTGGCCGGACTGGTCGCGATCTCTGCACTTGTTTTCAATATGGTGCGTTAAGCAGGACGGACCGCGATGCGGCGGTTGATGCCGCCACATCGCTGCTCGTTCTTGCATGAATCGAGACCGGCGTTCAATCCCACTCTGGTGCCAGGCTGCCTGGGCTGGTCAGACGATGACCACGATCCAGCGCAGCGATCTGCGCCATGTCTTCGCCGCTCAGTGTCAGGTCACGCGCTTTGAGGTTGCCTTCGAGGTTGGCGGGTTTGGTCGAAGACGGAATCACCGCATAACCCAGTTGCATCGCCCACGCCAGGGTAACCTGAGCAGTGGTAGCGTCGTGGCGCCTGGCTATCGCTTCAATCACCGGGTCCTTCAGCACTTCACCGTAGGCGAGGGTCATGTAGGAGGTGATCTTGATGCCATGCTGCGCCGCAAACTCAGCGACTTTGCGGTTCTGCAAGTAGGGATGCAATTCGATCTGGTTGGTGGCGATATTCTCGGCCCCGACTGTTTCGATTGCTTCTTTCATCAGAGCAATGGTGAAGTTCGACACGCCGATCTGGCGCGTCAGGCCCTGCTTTTTGGCGTCCAGCAGGGCGGTCATGGACTCTTTCACCGACACTTTACCTTCGGGCGATGGCCAGTGGATGAGTGTGAGGTCCACGTGGTCGGTCTGGAGTCGGGCCAGGCTTTCCTTGAGGCTCGGGATTAATTTGTCGGACGAAAAGTTGTCCGTCCAGATCTTGGTCGTGATGAACAGATCCTCACGCGCAACGCCGCTCTCGGCAATGGCTTTGCCGACTTCAGCTTCGTTGCCATAGATCTGCGCGGTATCAATCACGCGGTAGCCAAGTTTCAGCGCACTGCTGACCGAGTCAATAACCACCTGATCCTTGAGGCGAAAGGTGCCCAGTCCAAATGCGGGAACAGTCATGAATACTCCAATCCGGGAAGGTAAACGTGACCCAGTATCCCAGCGCTTGCGGGATTGAAATACAGCCCGTTCAGCAAAGGATATTTGCCTGTGGGTCACAAGCGATCTTCTGATTGGGCAGCCTCTGGCGCATGTCGTTCCTTGAAATACGTCGGTTCAGTCCATGTTGAGGATGAGGCAAGTGGTGCTCGCCGTGGCGTACAGTCGGTTATCCACGTCGTACAAACGGCCTTCGGCCAGCGCAGTGGAGCGGCCCACATGAATGACCTTGCCCTCGGCGCGTATCGGACCGACTTTGTCGCTCAGTGCGCGTACGTAACTGATCCGCAGATCGAGCGTTGTGTAGCCTTGGCCTTTCTTGAGCAGGGTGTGGATCGCACAGCCCATGCACGAGTCGAGCAGTGTAGCGGCATAGCCGCCGTGAACACTGCCTAGCGGGTTGTAATGCCTGCTGTCCGGCGTGCCCTGAAAAATGAACAGGCCCGGTACCCAGCGCAGCGGAAAAAAGTCCATCAGCTCTCCGATGGGTGGACTGGGTAATTCACCCCGGCTGATTTTCCCGAAAAACTCGGCAGGCTCCAGCGCAGCCACTTCCGGCATCGTTACAGTGCCAGCAGCGGCCAGCCCTGCACGCACGGCCTGTTCTTCAGCCAGCCATTGGGCGATGCGTTCATCACGAGACAGATCTTGCATGAGTGCTCTCCACAGTAAAACGCCATTGGGCGATTAATGATGATGAACATAATCTTTGGGGTGGGGTTTATGCAATTAAAAGTTGGAAGCAAGCGGGTACGCACCGGGTTTCAGATGCTGAGCAGGTTGGCATTGCGCCTGTAGGGAGTGTCCGTGGAGGAGAAAAGCGCTGAGTGCGAAGCCACAGGCCATCTGCCGAGGCTCGCGAAAGGCAGCCCCGACGAATGACTGAGGTGTTCAGACGACGGCTGGATCTGACCAGGTCAGTCCACAGGCTCAGGGTGCAAGGGTCTGGACAGGTGCATGATGCTGGCGTAGTCGTAGACGTATTGACGTCCCGCATGACTGGTCGAACGCAGCTGGTCGATCAGCAATCGCTCTTTCTTGTTCAAATATCTCAACGCCGGATCTTGACTGGACTTCAGGCGATCACGTTCATGGGCGTCAGGGAAAGCGATGACGTTCGTCATGAAAAATCTCCTTGGGTTTTAGTCCTTGCTTGCTGTGATGTTGCCCCGGTTACTGTGGTTGTAACGACGACCCACCTTACCCATAAAAACTTGGGACGATCAACCCTGCGATGAAAGGCAGCGTCAAAAGGCGTGGGTGATCTCAAATGATTGTTGGCTGCCATTAATGACAATCTGTACAACATCGCCTTCGAATTTGCCGCGCAACTGACGTCCCATGGGCGCATGAGCGGTAATCACCGTTATCAACCGGTCGTCAGAACTTACTTTGAGGCCCGCAGCGTCAGGCCCGAGAAAAATGTACTGGGTTTGACCGTTGTCGTTTTCAACGGCCACCAGATCACCCACCTGAATGCCACGGGATTCATCAAAGGGCTTGAGTGGCCACTGCTCATAGACCACCAGCGACTGACGGATCTCCTCGACGCGCCGTGCCTGGCCCGCCGCGAGGTAGGAGGCCTCCAGGCCGAGCGTGTCGTACTTGTTTTCGGCAATGTTCTCTTCGTGCGTGGCCGCTTCGTACGCGGTTTGCGCGGCACGCTGGGCGATGTCCAGATCGACTTTAAGTTTGACGGTGATTCGTTGCAACACATCCGCTTTGTTCATGGTTTATCCGCAGTATTGATTGATGCTCGCACGGCTTTTTTCGCTCGGCGCAGTGCGATCCTGCTGCATCCAGAAATCACATTTGGATCGACTGAAGGTGCGTTGTTGCTGTTCCTGTGCCTGTTCGCGGGCCTGTCTGGCTTCGCTTTCGCGCAGGCTCTGCTCGTACTTCTGGAACATCGCAGTCTCGGGCTCAGCCTGTGGCACAGGCGGCGCGGTCAGTTGCGCGGCGGCCCGGTCCAGTGTCTGGGTCTGCGCGGGCGGCAGATTTTTGTAAAGCAGCAGCCCGGTCAGAAATACCGCCACCGCGCCAAGCCAGATGCCCAGCGCGATGCACAGGATCAATTTCAACGAGATGTAAAATTCGCGACGACGGTTAGGGATCGACATGGCTGAAATCCTGGCGAAGGGCAACAGCTGTGATTGTGCCATGACTGGGCATTCGGGATGACAACTGCTCTGCGCATGAGGACGTTGCACAATTCACGGTCTGGTGAAGGCAGGTTGTTCTGAGGGACAATCGGCGTTTTATTTATCTGCCCTCAGGGAGCCAGGATGAAAGCCTCTTGGGACATTTTTTGCAGCGTTGTCGACAATTTCGGCGACGTGGGCGTGACCTGGCGACTCGCGCGCCAACTGGCTGCCGAGCATGACCTGAGCGTGCGGTTGTGGATCGACGACCTGTCGGCTTTTGTGCGCCTGTGTCCAGGTGCTGATCCGGACGCTGGGCAGCAATGGCACGCGGGCGTCAGTGTTTGCCAATGGCCCACGCCCTGGCGGCCTGCGGATTTGCCGGATGTGGTGCTTGAGGCGTTCGCCTGCCGCTTGCCCGATGAGTACACCGGGACGATGCTGCAACGTTCGCCCAGACCGTTCTGGCTGAATCTGGATTATCTCAGCGCCGAAGACTGGGTGTCTGGCTGTCACCGGTTGCCTTCCGTGCAGTCGAGTGGCTTGAAAAAGTTCTTCTTTTTCCCCGGCTTTCAAGATGGCACAGGCGGCCTGCTGCGTGAGGCGGGACTGATCGAGCGGCGTCAGTCTTTTCAGCAGGACAAGGTTGCGCGGCAAGGCTTTTTGAAGGGTCTGGGTATCGAACCGCGAGCCGATGCCCGATTGATGACCCTGTTTGCCTACGAAAACCCAGCGGTGGGCAGTTGGCTAGACGCGCTGGCCAGTGACACGCGCCCAACGCATCTGCTGGTGCCCGACGGTCGGATTCTGGGCGATCTGCAACAGTGGCGGGAAATGCGTGGGCAAGATACCGCGCCGCTCAAGTCTGCAACCGTGCAGACTTTTGGGGCGCTGACGATTCAGGTCATGCCATTCGTCCGACAGGAGGATTACGACCATTTGCTGTGGTGCTGCGACTTCAATGTCGTTCGAGGCGAAGATTCGTTCGTCCGCGGCCAATGGGCGGGGCGGCCGATGCTTTGGCACATCTATCAGCAGGAAGAGGGTGCGCATCTGCCCAAGCTTGAGGCTTTCCTGACGCTCTATGAGGCGGGGCTTTCCTCTGCTGCGGCACAGGCACTCAGCACGTTTTGGCTGGGCTGGAGCGCAGGTGATGACGTGGGCGAGCATTGGCGAGTATTGAATGGCCACTGGCCGGAAATCGAAAAGCACGCTGAACGCTGGTGTCTGCAACAGGCCTCGCGGACTGATCTTGCCACGGCGCTGGTACAGTTTTATGGAAATTCGCTATGATACGCGGCCTTGATACAAGGCTCTGTACGAAAAGTGCCTGCGCAGGCTATTTCTCGTACAGAGCCTTTGGTTAATTCCATCCAAATTCGGATATATGCAATGAAAACTGGTAAAGAGCTGAAACCCGGTACCGTGATCCGTCTCGAAAACGATCCTTGGCTGGTTCAGAAAGCTGAATTCACCAAGTCCGGTCGTAACAGCGCGATCATGAAGACCAAGCTGAAAAACCTGCTGACCGGCTACAAGACCGAGATCGTTTACAGCGCTGACGACAAACTGGACGACGTGATCCTCGACCGTAAAGAAGCGACTCTGTCCTTCATCAGCGGCGACACTTACACGTTCATGGACACCACTGACTACACCATGTACGAGCTGAACGCAGAAGACATCGAAAGCGTTCTGCCATTCGTGGAAGAAGGCATGACCGACGTTTGCGAAGCTGTGTTCTTCGAAGACCGTCTGGTTTCCGTAGAGCTGCCGACCACCATCGTGCGTCAGGTTGACTACACCGAAGGTTCCGCGCGCGGCGACACTTCGGGCAAGGTCATGAAGCCTGCCAAACTGAAAAACGGTACCGAGCTGAGCGTTGCTGACTTCATCGAAATCGGCGACATGATCGAGATCGATACCCGTGAAGGCGGTTCCTACAAAGGCCGTGCCAAATAAGCATGGTCGTGTAACCCCGTTACGCAAAGAACCCGCATCGCTGCGGGTTTTTTTGTGCCTGTGATTCCAGTGCTGACGCTTACTTCAAATGTTCTTTGAGCTCTTGAGAAGCCTGCAACATGGCTGAACGAACCGCCGGAACCTGACTGACCACGTTGAGCAGGCCGTAGTCATGAATCATGCCGTTGTAGCGCACTGCAGTGACCGGTACGCCAGCCTGATCCAGTTTGCGGGCGTAGGCTTCGCCCTCGTCGCGCAGCACGTCGGCGCTGGCGGTCTGCACCAGCGCGGGCGGCAGACCTTTCAACTGCTCAAGGGTGGCCCGCAGTGGAGAGGCATATATCTCGTTACGCTGTGCTGCGTCGGTGGTGTAGTTGTCCCAGAACCACTTCATCATGTTGCGGGTCAGGAAGTGGCCCTCGGCGTACTGATCGTAAGAACCGGTGTTGAAGTTGGCGTCCGTTACCGGCCACAGCAGCACCTGATACCTAAGCGCCGGCGTACCTTTCTCCTTCGCCATCAGGGCAACCACCGCCGCCATGTTGCCGCCGACGCTATTGCCGGCTACCGCCAGACGCTTGCCATCGACGTTGATTTCCTTGCCGTGCTCGGCCACCCAGCGAGTGGCGGCGTAAGCCTGGTTGATGGCGGTAGGGTAATGCGCTTCTGGCGAAGGGGTGTAGTCGACGAACACTGCCACGGCACCGGAGCCCGCTACAAGATCACGCACCAGTCGCTCGTGTGTCGGGAAGTCGCCCAGCACCCAGCCGCCGCCGTGGAAAAACATGAAAACCGGCAAAGTCCCTTTGACGCCTCCGGGCCGCACGACCGTCAGGCTGATGGGCTGGCCCTCAACCGTGATGGTCTTGTTGCTGACATCGGCTTTGGGCAGGGTCAGTTTCACGCCTGCCTGAGCCCCGGTCAGCACCGCTCGTGCGTCTTTGGGCGAAAGTTGCTCGATCGGCTTGCCCGTACCCGAATTCAGGGCATCGAGAAAGGCCTGAGTGTTGTGCTCAACGCCGGTGTCGCCCGCTGCGAAGGCGCTGCTGACAGACAAGGCGAGCAGGGTGCTGGCCAGGACTTTACTGAGGGTTTTCATGTTCGGCTCCTGTGACGTATCGGGATCGGGTCTTGGTGGCTCTTGGGCAGGTCGAGGTCAGACGGTGACGTGCAGGCGCACATCGACGTTGCCGCGAGTCGCGTTCGAGTAAGGGCAGACCTGGTGCGCCGCTTCCACCAGTTGCTGGGCGTCAGCCTGCTCAAGGCCCGGCAGGCTTATATGCAAGTCGATATCCAGACCGAAGCCGCCTGGAATCTGACCGATGCCGACATGAGCAGTGATCGATGCGTCGGCAGGAATACTGCGCTTGCTCTGACCCGCCACGAATTTCAACGCGCCGATAAAGCAGGCTGAATAACCCGCCGCGAACAACTGCTCAGGGTTGGTGGCTTGGCCGCCAGCACCGCCCAGTTCTTTGGGGGTCGCCAGCTTGACGTCCAGAATGTTGTCGCTGGAGACGGCGCGACCATCACGGCCACCGGTTGCTGTTGCGACTGCGGTATAGAGCGTATTCATGGCATTACCTCTGATAGATTGTTGATAAATTGCGCTAAATGTTTGCGCGCTAACTAATCGCCAAATAAATATATCGATCTAATATATTGCGCGCAAGGTAAATTTTCAGAAGGTCATCAGTTTCTCGGGCTCGACCGGGCAATTCTCAAGCAGCGAATCACCTGACGGGGCATGGAAGGAGCGAAGGAGAATCTGTTTTTTATGTTGATAATCAGCAAGTTGCTGAAATTTTGAGGTGGGTCACCGCGTCGGGTGCGCGGTGATCCAAGTGAGCGTTCAGCTCAGGATGCAAGGTCAGAATTTATAGGTGCCGGTCACCACCATGTTGCGGGGGTCACCGACTCGAATCTGGGCGGCACTGGTGGCAGAGCTGTAATAAGTGCGGTCTGTCAGGTTGTTGAGCGCTGCCCGCACGTCCCAGTCCTTGTGCCGGAAGCCCGCCAGTGCGTCCCAGCGGCCGTAACCGGGTAGCACGGTAGTGTTCTGATTATCAGCGAAGCGTTCACCGACCAGGGTCAGACCGGTTTCCGCGTACCAGCCCATTTCCGGTTTCCAGGTCACGAACAGGCTGCCATTGCGCTTGGCAGCGTTGCTGACACGGTTGCCTTCCAGGCCGTTGTCGTCCTCGACGATCGTTGCGTCCTGCAGGCCGATGCCGCCGCGTACATACCAGTCGCCGATCACCCGGCCTGTGGCGGTCAGCTCCACGCCGCGTGAACGTTGCAAGCCGGTCAGAAGCGTCACGGTGGGGTTCAAGGGGTCAGTCGTGCGTCGGTTGTACAGTTCCAGCTCATAGACAGCCAACGTGGTGCTCAAACGCTCCTCCAGCCAGTCGCTTTTGACCCCGACCTCCTTCTGTCGGGTCATTTCCGGGCTGAGGTCGTTGGCATTGCCCGAGGCGCCCGGAGTGATGCCGATAAGTCCGCCACCCACCGGTGAGAAAGTCTTGGTCCAGGATGCATAGAAAGAGTGGTCCTGCAGCGGTGTCCAGACCACGCCCACACGCGGGCTTGTGCTGTGGCTGTCTCGCTGGTCCTGAATGCCGCGAAGCCTGTTGGTGGTTTCGACCTCAAAAACGTCGTAGCGCAGGCCACCGAGAAGCTGCCACTGATCACTCAGGCGAAGCTGGTCCTGAACATACGCGGCGCGGCTCTCGACCTCAGTGTGGTTGTCGCTGGAAGTGACCATCCGGCCGTTGTGGCTCAGGTTGCGATCCGGCTTGAACAGGTCCAGCGCAGGCACGGCTTGAAAGCCAGCGCCGGAGGTGGCTGCGGTATACAGCGTCGGGTCGCGGCGCTGACTGCCCACTTCCAGCCCGGTCAGCAGGCGATGTTCCAGACCAAAGGTTTCAACACGGCCCTCGAGTTCAAGGTTGTTGAAGACGTTACGGGTATTGAGGTCCTGCTGCCAGCGCTGGCGGCTGACCCGCCGGGTTGCGGGGTCGTAGCCCGTCAGATAGGTGTTGTCGAACTCGCTGTCGAGTTTGAAGATTCCGAGGGTCTGGCGCAGTTGCCAGTCGTCGTTGACTGCGTAGGTAAACTTCGAGCGCAATGATTGGGAGTGGTCGTCGATGTAGTCGCGATCATCTCCGTAGCTGGTCTCGCGGCTGACATCGGCGGGACGTCCACCGACACCAGGAATGCCGCGGTCCGGTGTCCGGTCATAGCGGCTGTACTCGTACTGCACCAGCCAGTTCAGATCGGGCGTCAGCTGCCAAAGGATCGACGGCGCAAAGAGCTGCCGGCTGCTGGAGATGTTGTCGCGGAAGCTGTTGCCGTCCTGATTACCCATGTTCAGACGCAGGCTGACGTTGTCAGTCAAATCTGTACTGAGGTCGGCGTACAGGCTGCGCAGGTCGTCACTGGCTACTTGAGCCTCCAGAGTGGAATGGCGACCAAACTGCGGGGCTTTGCTGACCCGGTTGACGATACCTCCTTGGCTGCCACGTCCATAAAGTACGGCCGCTGGCCCTTTGAGTACCTCGATACGCTCGATGTTATGCAGGTCGCGGACGTACTGACTGTCGTCGCGAATGCCGTCCAGATAAAAGTCGTTGCTAGCGTCGAAGCCTCGAATTCGCAAGCTGTCGAAGCGGGTATCGGCAGCGTTGCTGACGTTGGGAATGCCGCTCAGTGCCGTGCCCAGATCGTTGGTGCCGTAATCCAACACGCTGGAGGTCTTTACCGAGTCGATCGCTTGCGGCACATAACGCACCGGCGTCTCGGTCCTCGTGGCGGTGCTGACCTCTTTCACGCGAGGATCGTCAGCCTCTGCATCGGCACCGATGTTGAGCGCGGGCAAGGTGGTGGGTGCAGCGCAAGCGAAGCCTGCAGTCAGTAATACGGAGAATCCGATGGAAGCAGGTTTGAGACGCAGAAGGGCAGGCATGAAGATGCGCATCCAAAGAGGTTATGATTTTTTGGATGCGAATGGTAATGCTTGCTATTTGCGCTTGCTGAATATTACTGAGCTTTTGAGTACCAGGATTGTATCTTGATATGTCGAAGCGGTAACTGCGGGGGTTTACAGCTTCGGTGCCTACAACTCGTCGCGGTCAAAGGCTGTCGTGAAGGTGCCCACGCAAGCTCAACAGCTCGTTCTGCAGCTCATGCAGCTTGTCCATCGTCAGGCCACTCGCGGACAGGATGCAGCCAGGCACAGTCAACGCTTTGTGCTGGAGTGCGCGGCCCTGCTCGGTCAGATGCAGCAACACCACACGCTCGTCTTCCTTGCTGCGGGTACGGCTGATGAACCCTTCACCTTCCAGACGCTTGAGCAACGGTGTCAACGATCCCGGGTCGGTCAACAGGCGAGTGCTCACGTCACCCACTGTTACTCCGTCCTTCTCCCACAACACCATCATCGCCAGGTATTGCGGATAGGTCAGCCCAAGAGCCTGAAGCAAGGGTTTGTACACCTTGGTCATCATCAACGAGGTGGAATAGAGGGCGAAACATAACTGGTTGTCCAGCAGCAACGAGTCGCAATCGGCGGTTGTTTGCGGGGTAGGGCTCTGCTCGTCACTCATGGACAATCCTCGTGTGCTGGGAAGGAGGGTTAATTTAGTGTTGCGCTCTTTAATGCGCCAGATAATTTGCTGTTTGCCGATCATTCAAAACGGCTATCGCCGGTGCATGCATGAAAAAACAGACCTTTTGTTGCGCTGATCGTTTGCGTGGCGCTCAGGACTGCGTAGCATTTGGCCATTGGCTGATTGAGGGTGTGGCGTGATTGAAGTGGTGATGTTTGTGTTGCTGGGTGCTGCGATGGGCACCTTGGGAGGGCTGTTCGGGATTGGAGGAGGCCTGGTCGCGATACCGGCGCTGGGCGTGCTGTTCGGACTGGATCAGCAACTGGCGCAAGGTACGGCGCTATTAATGGTGCTACCCAACGTCTTGCTTGCCTTGTGGCGTTATAACCAGCGTAACCGCATTTTGCTGCGCAATGCGCTGATGTTGATTATCCCCAGCTTCTTCTTCGCCTGGCTGACCTCGTTGCTGGCTGTACGCCTCGATCCACAGGCCATGCGTCTGGGATTTATCGGCTTTCTGGTTGTATTGACGGTGTTCAATGTGGCGCAGATGTACTGGCGCAGGTCGCAGGTCAGTGTCGGGCTGCGCCGCGAAAAATGGTTGTGGCTGCTGGGCGTCGGCTCCGGCGTGACCGGCGGGCTGTTTGGCGTGGGCGGAGGCGTAGTGGCAACTCCGATTCTGACCAGCGTGTTTGGCGCGACACAAGTGGTTGCCCAAGGGCTGGCACTGTCGCTGGCCGCACCCAGCACCGGCATCACACTGGTGACCTATGCGCTGCACGATCACGTCAACTGGTCCATGGGCATCCCACTGGCCGTCGGCGGACTGGCCAGCATCAGTTGGGGCGTCAGGCTGGCTCATTCGCTGCCAGAGCGGACCCTGCGCTTGATGTTCTGTATTTTTCTGGTGCTGTGCGCGGTGATTCTCGCCCTCAAGGTTTGAAGCCCTGCGCGATGTAATCGGCCATGCATTCGGTAATGGGTGAAGGGTTTTTCGGGTTGCGCAGCAGCACCACGCTGGCCGTGGGCAACTGCGGCAGGTCTTCTGCTTCGCCGAGGATGCGCAAGTCCGGAGTGAGCAGGCTTTGCAGCTGCGCAGTGACTGCCAGCCCTGCGCCGACCACCGCCATGATTGCCGACATGCTGGCGCTGCTGTAGGCGATGCGATATTCGCGCTCGCGGATATCGAGCGCATTGCAGGCCCATTCCCGACAGAAGCACTGGCTGTTGAACATCGCCAGTGGCATGGGCGTCTGCTCATGGGGTGCAAAACCGTTGGCTTCTACCCACACCAGACGTTCCTGGCGCAGCAGCTGGCCTATTTCGGTACCTGGTTTGCGCGTGACAATGGTCAGGTCAAGATCGTGTCGTTGCAAGAGCACGTCAGACGGTTCGCAATGCACTTCCACCTGTACCAGCGGGTAGGCCTGTGCAAACTGAGAAAGGATGCCGGGCAGAAACCGCATCACGTAATCGTCGGGCGAGCCGATCTTTACCACGCCGACCATGTGCGGTTCGCGCAAGGTATTGAACACCTCGCTGTGCAGTTTCAGGATGCGCCTGGCATAGCCCAGCAGCACCTGACCTTCCGCAGTCATGCTCAGGGTGCGGCCCTCTTTCTGAAACAGCTGGCGCTGCACAATGTCGTCTTCCAGCCGCTTCATCTGCATGCTGACGGCGGATTGAGTGCGGTTGACAACCTCGCCAGCGCGGGTGAAACCGCCGTGGTCGGCGATCGCAACAAAGGTGCGCAGCAGCTCGGTATCTATGCTGGGGTAGGTAGCCAATACATCAATCTCCCAGATGCAGATGATAAGAAACATTCGTTGGATTGATCCTACCCTTGAAGCGAGACTTTAGTCATCCCCACGTGGAGGGCGAGATGATGAAAGGTCAGAAAGGGTACGTACAGGTGGCAAGCCCTGCGCCTGACAGCCAGGTTCGCAAGGCGTTGGTCGCGTTCAAGCGGTTGATGGGTCGCTGGTATGAGCTGCACCGTCAACGCCGGACGCTGGCAGGCATGAGTGATTCTGCGCTCAAGGACATGGGGTTGAGCCGGGTCGACGTCCTCAAGGAGTACGAGCGTCCTTTCTGGGACGATCCCATGAAGCGCTGACAAGGCACGGCATAATCGGCTAGCGTGCAGGGTCCTCACGGAGAACATTCGATGTCCGTAGATATGTCCCTCAAGCAAGCACGTCGTCTGGCACTGGCCGCCCAGGGGTTCACGGGGCGCCAGCCGCCCGCGATTATCAAGGCCAGCCATGTCGTCCAGTTGATCCAGCGTCTGGGCGTGGTGCAGATCGATTCGGTCAACGCGCTGGTGCGCTCACATTACCTGCCGCTGTTCTCGCGGCTGGGTATCTACTCGCAAACCTTGCTGGACCAGGCAGCCTGGAGTCAGGGGCGGCACCGCAAGCTGTTCGAGTACTGGGGCCACGAAGCGTCGCTGCTGCCCATCGAACTGTACCCGCTGATGCGCTGGCGCATGCGACGTGCAGCGCAGGGTAAGGGAATCTACCAGGGACTGGCGAAGTTTGGCCGCGAGCAACAGCCGGTAGTGGAACGGGTGTTACAAGCCTTGCGGGAGCAGGGCGCGTTGGGGGCGGGCAGTCTCAGTACCCGCCAGGATCGCGCAGGGCCCTGGTGGGACTGGAGCGCCGAAAAGCTGGCGCTTGAATGGCTGTTTGCGGCCGGCAAGGTAACGGTGGCCGGGCGTCGAGGTTTCGAGCGTCTTTATGACTTGCCCGAGCGAGTTTTGCCGAAGGCCGTACTCGACCAGCCTGAAATCAGCGAGGCCGATGCGCAGCGTGGTCTTTTGCTGCATGCAGCGCGCGCACTGGGCGTGGGAACCGAAAAGGACCTGCGTGATTACTTTCGTCAGGACCCGTTGCCGAGCCGTCTGCTGTTGGCGGAGCTGGTGGAGGCGGGCGCCTTGCAGGTTGTTCAGGTAGAGGGCTGGAAGCAGAAAGCGTTTTGCCTGCCTGACAACAGCACTGCGCGCAAGGTGTCGTGCAGTGCGTTGCTGTCGCCGTTCGATTCCTTGATCTGGGAGCGCTCACGCACTGAACGGCTGTTCGACTTTCGTTACCGACTGGAAATCTACACGCCTCAGGCCAAGCGCATTTATGGCTATTACGTGCTGCCGTTTCTGCACAACGAACGCATCGCTGCCCGCGTCGATCTGCGCGCCGAGCGTGCATTGGGCAGGTTGGCCGTGCATGCCGTGCATGAGGAGACCAAAGGGCTGGACGAGGACGGCATGCAAGCGCTGGCCCATCACCTGCGTCAACTGGCCGATTGGCTGGGGTTGGCGCAGGTTCAGGTCAACTGTCAGAGAAGCAGTGGAGCGCGTCTGATCGAGGCGCTCCGCTCTCAGGGCGAAGCAGGGCTCAGCGCCTGACCTGTTTCAGGGTTTCAGCAATCAGGAATGCCAGTTCCAGCGACTGATCGGCGTTCATGCGCGGGTCGCAATGGGTGTGATAGCGGTCCGAAAGGCCGTCTTCGGTGATCGGACGTGCGCCGCCGATGCATTCGGTGACGTTCTGCCCGGTCATCTCGATGTGGATGCCGCCCGCGTAAGTCCCCTCCGCCTGATGTACCTGGAAGAATTGCTTCACTTCGCCAAGGATCTGCGCAAAGTCGCGGGTCTTGTAACCGCTGCTGGCTTTGATCGTGTTGCCATGCATCGGATCGGAGCTCCACAGCACCTTGCGGCCCTCACGCTCGACGGCACGGATCAATTGTGGCAAATGATCGCCCACCTTGTTGGCGCCCATGCGAGCGATCAGGTTCAGGCGACCAGGATCGTTGTCGGGGTTGAGGATATCGATCAGACGGATAAGGTCATCGGTGTTCATGCTCGGCCCGACCTTGACGCCAATCGGGTTGTTCACGCCGCGCAGGAACTCGACATGCGCGCCATCCAGTTGCCGTGTACGGTCGCCAATCCAGAGCATGTGCGCCGAGCAATCGTAGTAATCATTGGTCAGGCTGTCGCGACGTACGAACGCTTCTTCGTAGTTGAGCAGCAGCGCTTCGTGGGCCGTGAAGAAGCTGGTTTCGCGCAATTGCGGCGAAGTGTCCATGCCACAGGCACGCATGAACGCCAGGGTCTCGTCGATTCGGTCGGCCAGGTGACTGTATTTTTCAGCCAGTGCCGAATTGGCAATGAAATCCAGATTCCACTTGTGAACCTGATGCAGGTCAGCGAACCCGCCCTGTGCGAACGCGCGCAACAGGTTCAGGGTGGCCGTCGACTGGTTATACGCCTGAAGCAGACGGTCCGGGTCCGGGACGCGGCTCTTTTCGTCAAAGCCGATGCCGTTGACGATGTCGCCCCGGTAGGCCGGCAAGGTCACGCCATCAATGGTTTCATCGTTGGAGGAGCGAGGTTTGGCGAACTGCCCTGCCATGCGCCCGACCTTGACCACCGGACAGCCAGCAGCGAAGGTCATCACGATTGCCATCTGCAACAGGACTTTGAACGTGTCGCGGATCTTCGCTGCAGAAAACTCCATGAAGCTCTCGGCGCAGTCACCGCCCTGCAGCAGAAACGCACGTCCTTCGGTCACTTCGGCAAATTGACGGCGCAATTCCCGGGCTTCACCGGCAAACACCAGCGGCGGATAGCTGGCCAGGCTCTGTTCTACTTTCGACAGGTGCGCGGCATCAGGATAAAGCGGTTGCTGCTGTATGGGCAGTGCCCGCCAGCTGTCGGGGCTCCAGGGTTGGCTCATTGTTGGCTCAGGGGTTGTGCAATCGGGCCATCATGTTAGCAGTTCAGGGCCACGCTGCCAGCGGGGCGGGTAAGCATCTGCCCATGCATCGGCGTGCAAATGTGACAAAGCGGCGCGCTTGGCTGACAATTCATCCTTTGCGCTGGGCGCAGGTACAACCAGGAACGGTAATGACGGAAGAGCGTGAGCGCGTAGAACGAATTCTGGCTGAGGTCCACGACGACTTCGGCATGATCCGCGTGCTGGAGGTGGACGACTATCGTTTCCTCGAGTTTGGCGATGCCATCGAGCAGAGTTGTACGTTCACGGCTGATCCCAGCTGGCTGGAATACGACTACACGCGCGCCATGCTGATCGGCGCCCTGTGCCACCCGATGCCGGAGAGCGCATTGTTTCTGGGGCTGGGTGCCGGCACGCTGACCCAGGCGTGCATGAAATTCCTGCCGTTGGATGACGTCGAGGTGATCGAACTGCGCCCGGATGTTCCGCGTCTGGCCATGGAGTTCATGGGGCTCGACGATGACCCGCGGCTTTATATACGTATCGGCGATGCGCTGGAGCTGCTCGACAGCGCCGAGCCCGCCGACCTGATCTTTGTCGACCTGTACACCGATGTGGGCCCGGGTGTCGGACATCTGGCCTGGAATTTTCTGCACGGCTGCCAGCAGCGGCTCAATCCTGGTGGCTGGCTGATCATCAATCAGTGGGCAACCGACGACGGCAAACCCTTGGGCGCTGCGCTGCTGCGCGGTCTGTACCATCGGCATTACTGGGAGCTGCCGGTAAAAGAGGGCAACGTCATCCTGATCGTGCCCGCCGATCTGGATCAGGAGCTGGATATCAACGCGTTGAACCTGCGTGCCGACGCACTGGCACCTCGATTGGGCTATTCCCTGGAGTCGCTGATCAAGGCGTTACGACCGGCGACTTGAAACTGACAGGTATTGGCGTTTTCCCCATTTTGCATGTGGGACAATTCGCCGCACGTCGCAAGACTAAGCCTTGATGCCCCGCAGGAATTAGTGAAACGTTTAAGCTGGAGTGCCCGCCATGGCGGCCCCGCAGCACGATCGTCCGGTTTCCAGTCTCTGGTGGAGCCTGATTTTTCTCGTTCCGTACACATTGTTCCGCAAAAAAAGACTCACTTTTATCCGTAATTCCGGTATAGTGCGCGCCGGCCTTAACAGGGCCCTCGTCCAGGTATTGCAGTTCCCCGAAGCCAGCTTCGGTCGCGTGTTCGCTATGCGGACTATCCTAGGCGATCCATTCATCAAACGTTTTCGCAAATCCCCGCCGACAAAGCAGCCAGGGTGACCTCAAGGTCGTACACGGCACGCGCAGCTTTGAAGCATGGGTCTTTGCGGATGCACTAGAGGCAGACCCATGACCCAGGAAATCGGCGGCTTCGCCGCTCTCGAACTTCATCCCAATATCGTTGCAGCTGTCGTCGCCACTGGCTACGAAGAGCCTTCGGCCATTCAGCAGCAATCGATCCCGATTATTCTCGCCGGTCACGACATGATTGGTCAGGCGCAAACCGGTACGGGTAAAACCGCTGCGTTCGCACTGCCTATCCTGCATCGTATCGACCCGAGCAAGCGCGAGCCGCAAGCACTGATCCTGGCCCCGACCCGCGAGCTGGCACTTCAGGTTGCCACCGCGTTCGAGACCTACGCAAAACAAATGCCGGGCGTGACCGTTGTAGCGGTCTACGGCGGTGCGCCAATGGGCCCACAGCTCAAGGCTATCCGTAACGGCGCTCAGATCGTCGTCGCTACCCCGGGCCGTCTGTGCGATCACCTTCGCCGTGACGAAAAAGTCCTGGCGACCGTGAACCACCTGGTTCTCGACGAAGCAGACGAAATGCTCAAGCTGGGCTTCATGGACGACCTGGAAGTCATCTTCAAGGCCATGCCTGAGACCCGCCAGACCGTTCTGTTCTCGGCCACACTGCCGCAATCCATCCGTGCCATCGCTGAGCGCCATCTGCGTGATCCGAAGCACGTGAAGATCCAGACCAAGACCCAGACCGTTACCGCGATCGAGCAGGCTCACCTGCTGGTTCACGCTGACCAGAAGACCTCGGCTGTGCTGAGCCTGCTGGAAGTCGAAGACTTCGACGCCCTGATCATGTTCGTGCGCACCAAGCAAGCGACCCTGGACCTGGCAAGTGCTCTGGAAGCCAAAGGCTACAAGGCCGCTGCTCTGAACGGCGACATCGCCCAGAACCAGCGTGAGCGCGTTATCGAATCCCTCAAGGATGGCCGTCTGGACATCGTTGTAGCGACCGACGTTGCTGCTCGTGGTCTTGACGTTCCGCGTATCACTCACGTGTTCAACGTGGACATGCCTTACGATCCAGAGTCCTACGTTCACCGTATCGGCCGTACTGGCCGTGCAGGTCGCGAAGGTCGTGCACTGCTGCTGGTCACTCCACGTGAGCGCCGCATGCTGCAAGTGATAGAGCGTGTCACCGGTCAGAAGGTTGCGGAAGTCCGCCTGCCGGATGCCCAGGCCGTTCTCGATGCACGCATCAAAAAGTTGACCAACAGCCTTGCGCCGCTGGTTGCTGATGCAGAGTCGACTCATGGCGAGCTGCTTGATCGTCTGACAGCCGATATCGGTTGCAGCCCGCGTGCTCTTGCTGCTGCATTGCTGCGCAAGGCCACCAACGGTCAGGCACTGACCTTGTCGGCCATCGAGCGCGAGCGCCCCCTGGTTCCTAACAACGCCCCACGTGGTGATCGTCCGGAGCGCAGTGATCGCGGTGATCGTCCAGAGCGTGAGCGTCGTGCTCCGGTTCCACTGGCCGAAGGCCGTGCTCGTTGCCGTACCGCGCTGGGTGCGCGTGATGGTATCGCTGCCAAGAACCTGCTGGGCGCTATCCTCAACGAAGGCGGCCTGGCCCGCGAAGCCATCGGCCGTATCCAGGTCCGTGACAGCTTCAGCCTGGTCGAGCTGCCGGAAGATGGCCTTGAGCGTCTGCTGACCAAGCTCAAGGACACCCGCGTTGCTGGCAAGCAGCTTAAGCTGCGTCGCTATCGCGAGGATTGATCCGCTCTTGAGCTGATCGTCCAATAAAAAATCCCCGACTGGTTCGGGGATTTTTTTTTGCGTTGCAATCAGCGTGTCTGACAGTCGTTGTTTCAACTGAGTCGATGGTCAGCCGAACCGATAGATGTCCATGCCCAGCGTACCCATCATGAAACCCTGATGCGCGATGCTGAATGGCCCACCCGCGCCGCGTGCAAAGTACAGCGGCAGCAGGTGCTCGTCGCTGGGGTGCGCGCGAGCGGCATGCGGGGCCAGGCTGCGATAGTGGTGCAGGGCAGGCTCGTCATCATTCTGGAGCTTTTCGATCATCCAGTCTCGAAACGCCAGCGCCCATGGCTCGATACTCTCTGGGCCTGCATCCCAGTCCAGATCGCGCAGGTTGTGCGTGATGCTGCCTGAACCCACGATCAGCACCCCTTCATGACGCAAACTGGCGAGCGCTTTGCCGACGCGTGTTTGCAGTTCCGGGCCCTGACGGCTGGGAAGAGACACCTGTACCACCGGAATGTTGGCGTGCGGATACATCAATGACAGCGGAACCCACACGCCATGATCGAACGGCCGACGCGTATCGACACGGGGCGACAGATCGCTGGCGGTCAGCAGCGCCAAGACTTCACGCGTCAGTTCAGGCATGCCGGGGGCGGGGTATTGCACGGCGAACAATTCAGCCGAAAAGCCGCCGAAGTCATGCCAGGTTTCCGGTTGTGGATTGCCGTTGACAATGAGTTCGTTGCTTTCCCAATGCGCAGATACAATCACGATAGCGCGGGGTGTGGGCAGTTCGGCGGCCAGCTTCGCCAGCGCGGGGCCGCTTTCGCCAGGCTCCAGTGCCAGCATCGGGGAGCCGTGAGAGATGAACAGGCTGGGAAACATGAAGGCTCCAGGAGAGTGGGAATGACTTATCTTCAGGCATCTTCATCATCTAAATCTAATATAAGTTTTGGCGCATATTGATCGGATTTTCTGGAGGTTTCATGCAGGCAGATTTTTGGCAGCAACGCTGGACGACCGGCCAGATCGGGTTTCATCAGGATCAGGTCAATCCGCTTCTACGTGAGTTCTGGCCGATGGCAGGTGTTGAGCCGGGCGCGCGCGTGCTGGTACCGTTGTGCGGTAAAAGTCTCGATCTCGGGTGGCTGGTAGATCAGGGTTATACAGTCATTGGAGTCGAGCTGTCGCAGACAGCAGTCGAGGACTATTTCGTTGCCCATCAGCTTGAACCGCATATTACTGACCGGGGCGCTTTCAGGGTCTACGCGACACAGGGGCTGGAAATCTGGTGCGGTGATTTTTTCCAGCTGGCTGCGCAGGATATTGGCCTGTGCGCTGCCCTTTATGACAGGGCGGCCATGATCGCGCTGCCCTCGGCAATGCGCGAACGCTATGTCGAGCATCTGGGCAGGCTTTTGCCCTCGGGGTGCAGTGGTTTATTGATTACCCTGGATTACGATCAGGCGATATTGGCAGGTCCACCGTTCTCGGTGCCTGACGAGTGGCTGGCGACGTTTGTCTCCCCCGGCTGGGAACTCACGAAGGTTGCAGGGCGCGACGCCTTAAAGAGCAGCGCCAAAGCCTTGAAGGCCGGTGTGACGCAAATGGACGAAAATGCCTATGTGCTGGTGCGCAAGCCGCAGGCTTGAATGGCCTCGCCCCAGACCTGAATAGAAAAGGGCGACTCTCGTCGCCCTTTTCGGTTATTGCTTCAAGGATCAACCGCGGCGGCGAAGCGCCTCGATACGTTGCTCCAGTGGCGGGTGGCTCATGAACAGGCCAGCCAGGCCCTTCTTGAGACCGGCGTTGATGCCGAACGCGGTCAGGCTGTCAGGCATGTTGACCGGTACACCCTGTTCGGAGCGCAGGCGTTGCAGCGCGCCAATCATTGCCTGCGTGCCCGCCAGTCGTGCCCCGGCATCGTCAGCCCGGAACTCGCGCTTGCGTGAGAACCACATCACAATGGCGCTTGCCAGGAAACCCAGCACCAGTTCCGCGAATATCGTGGTGATGTAGTAAGCAATGCCCTGACCGTTCTCGGTCTTGAAAATCACCTTGTCGACGAAGTTGCCGATGATTCGCGCGAAGAACATCACGAAAGTGTTCACCACACCTTGCACCAGCGCCAGCGTGACCATGTCGCCGTTGGCAACGTGGCCGATTTCGTGAGCGAGCACCGCCTTCACTTCGTCGGGCGAGAAGCGTTCCAGCAAGCCTTGGCTGACAGCAACAAGCGCGTCGTTTTTGTTCCAGCCTGTCGCGAAGGCGTTGGCCTCATAGGCCGGGAAGATACCCACTTCCGGCATTTTGATGCCCGCATCGCGGGACAGTTGTTCGACGGTCTGCAGCAACCATTGCTCATGGCGGGTGCGCGGCTGGGTAATGATCTGAGTGCCGGTGCTCATCTTCGCCATCCACTTGGAGATGAACAGCGAAAACAGCGAGCCCGCGAAACCGAACACAGCGCAGAAAACCAGCAGCTGATTGAGGTTGAGATCAACCCCGTTGGCCGCCATGAACCCATTGAAGCCAAAAAGGCTCAGGGTGATGCTGGCAATCAGCACGACCGCAAGGTTAGTGGCCAAAAACAGCAAAATGCGCATCATGGTCGAAACGTTCTCCTCAGGACAAAATGTAACTGGATGCCGGGTATATAAGGTGATGACCGCTCCGATTCAACAGAGGGACTATTTCAAACTGTGTCCTCTGCTCAGGCTTGATGGTAATCCGCACAAGCTGAACGGTGCCTGAGCCATAGCGTGCGATGCCTGGGGCGGATAACAGGGCAAATGGCCTGTATTTAAGCAGGCTGAAATAAACTGCCCCGAACAGGTCGGGGCAGTGGGGCTTGCGGTCAGGCGAGTGGCGAGCTTACTGACGATAACCCTTCAGGAAGTTGCCGATGCGGCCAATGGCCTGCTCCAGTTCGTCCACACGCGGCAGGGTCACGACGCGGAAGTGATCCGGCCATGGCCAGTTGAAGGCTGTGCCTTGCACGACCAGCAGTTTTTCCGAGAGCAGCAGGTCCAGCACGAATTTTTCATCGTTGTGGATCGGACAGATCTTCGGGTCGATACGCGGGAAGGCGTAAAGCGCGCCCATCGGTTTGACGCAGCTTACGCCAGGGATGTCGTTGAGCAGTTCCCAGGTCCGGTTACGTTGCTCAAGCAGACGCCCTGGCGGCAGGATCAGGTCATTGATGCTCTGATAACCCCCCAGTGCCGTCTGGATCGCATGCTGGCTCGGTACGTTGGCGCACAGGCGCATATTGGCCAGAATGTCGATGCCTTCGATGTAGCTCTGTGCGTTGTGTTTGGGGCCCGAAATCGCGATCCAGCCAGAGCGGAAACCCGCAACGCGATACGATTTGGACAGGCCGTTGAAGGTCAGGCACAGCAAGTCAGGGGCCAGCGATGCAGTGCAGATGTGCACGGCGTCGTCATACAGAATCTTGTCGTAGATCTCGTCAGAGAACACCACCAGATTGTGCTGACGGGCCAGTTCCAGCATGCCCAGCAACACTTCACGCGAGTACACGGCACCCGTCGGGTTGTTCGGGTTGATGATGACCATGGCCTTGGTGTTCGGCGTGATCTTGGCCTTGATATCGGCAAGGTCGGGCCACCAGTTGGCCTGTTCGTCACACAGGTAGTGAACCGGGTTGCCGCCAGACAGCGCCACGGCTGCGGTCCACAATGGGTAGTCGGGTGCTGGTACCAACACCTCGTCGCCATTGTTGAGCAGGGCCTGCATCGACATCACGATCAGTTCGGACACGCCGTTGCCGAGGTAAATGTCCTCGATGCCAACGCCTTCGACCTGTTTCTGCTGGTAATACTGCATGACGGCCTTGCGGGCGCTGAACAGCCCCTTGGAGTCGCTGTAGCCTTGCGCTGTAGGCAGATTGCGGATCACGTCCTGAAGGATTTCGTCCGGCGCCTCGAAACCAAACGGTGCCGGATTGCCGATGTTCAGCTTTAGGATGCGATGACCTTCCTCCTCCAGGCGTTTGGCGTGCTTGAGCACGGGCCCGCGAATGTCATAACAGACGTTTGCGAGCTTGTTCGATTTGCTGAACTGCATGGTGATGATCCTGAAAATGGACGAGCTGTTACTGGCTTGCAATGAAGGCCGCTGAACATGACACCATGAAAATGGGTTTGTGTGCGACAAACGCGGGTGCCAGACTGGCTGCTGACGTGGCGCAATCATACGTGCCACCTGATCTGCGGAAAAGATACAGATCAGGCTTTTTCGAATTCGGAGGTGTACCTGTGGACAAGCTGAACAAAACGCTCGAAGAGTGGAAGCAGATGCTCGACCCCGAGCAGTACAACGTTTGCCGCCTCAAAGCGACAGAGCGGCCGTTTACTGGCAAGTACAACAGCACCAAGACGCCTGGCGTCTACCATTGCGTGTGTTGTGGCGAGGCGCTGTTCGACTCCGAGACCAAGTTCGACTCGGGTTGCGGCTGGCCGAGCTTCTATGCACCCATTGAAGGCAGTGCAGTGGTCGAAGTGCGAGACATGACTCATGGAATGATCCGTACCGAGGTGGTCTGCTCCAGGTGCGACGCGCACCTGGGGCACGTGTTTCCTGACGGACCCAAGCCCACCGGCCTGCGTTACTGCATCAACTCGGTCTGTCTGACGCTGCAAGCTCGCGAGTAACGCCACTGTTCACGAGCGGCTGCCGTGCTTATCGACCCGTATCAACAAGGGGAATCGGAGTGCATGCCGCTCGTCTGCACGCTACTGTCATTGGTCAGTTCTGATCCCCGTTCTTTCCAATATTCATGACCCCGAGGCGCTGCCATGAGCGAAGACTTGCTGAACATTCCGTGCACCACTATCAAGGGCGAGCAGAAAACCCTCGCCGACTTTGCCGGCAAGGCGGTGTTGGTAGTCAACACTGCCAGCAAATGCGGGTTTACGCCGCAATACAAAGGACTGGAAAAGCTCTGGCAGGATTACAAGGATCAGGGGTTGGTGGTGCTGGGTTTTCCGTGCAACCAGTTTGGCAAGCAGGAGCCAGGGGACGAGGGTGCCATTTCTGGGTTCTGTGAGCTCAACTATGGGGTGAGTTTCCCGTTGTTCAAAAAGATCGATGTCAACGGCGACCAGGCTCATCCTCTGTTCATTCAACTCAAGAAAAAGGCCCCGGGTTTGCTGGGCTCTGAGCGTATCAAGTGGAACTTCACCAAGTTTCTGATCGGCCGCGACGGCAAACTGGTCAAGCGTTTCGCGCCGCTGACCAAGCCTGAAGAGCTGACAGGCGAAATCCAGGCGCTGCTGAGTCAGTCGATCTGACCATCACGCAACGGGATGGTCTTCGATCACCGGTACCCACCGGTCCAGGATCGCGATCAGTTCGCTGCGCCTGAATGGCTTGGCCAGATAGTCGCTCATGCCTGCGGCCTTGCAGCGTTCACGCTCATCGGGCATGGCATTGGCGGTGACGGCAACGATGGGCAGGTCAGGCCAGCGCCCGCTGCGCCGGATTTGCCGACTGGCCTCGTAGCCATCCATCACCGGCATGTTGCAATCCATCAGCACCAGATCGAAATGCCCCTGCTCCAGTTGCTCAAGGGCCTCTGCGCCATGGCTGCTGACAATCACATCGCAGCCCAGCCTGGCAAGGATGCCCTTGGCCACCAGTTGGTTGACCGGGTTGTCTTCTACCAGCAGCACTCGCGCCTGACGCTGCACAGGGAGCTCCGGGGTATGCAGGTTCCGGGCGCTTGCGCCTTCCTTGTTCAGAACGCGTCGCAGTGTGTGATAAAGCGCGTTGCGTGCCAGCGGTCTGGCCTGCTGCTGGAGCGGGGCGAGGGCGCTTACCTGCTCGCCTGGCATGAAGTTGCCGTAGGCGGTGACCAGCAGGATTGGCACCGAGGTGACGGGTCGAATCGCGAACAGGCACTCTGGACAGTCAGTGATGATCAGGTCCGGGAGGGTATCCGGTTGCAGTTCTGAGGTCTGGTCGTCAATGCTGCGACGCTTCAACGTCACGCCCCAGCCGGGAAGAAGACTGCCAAGCAACTCAACCAGACCGCTGCCTGCCGAGCTGATCACCGTCACCCGGCCTTGCAGCGGTGGCGGTTCGACTGCTGCAAGGTGGACCGGCAATGGCAGGTCTGCACTGAATACGCTGCCAAGGCCTGACTGCGATTGAAAGCTCAGCGTACCGTTCATGGCTTCGCACAGGCTGTGAGTGAGTGCCAGCCCCAGGCCGGTCCCACCGAATTGACGAGTGATAGCCGCTTCTGCCTGGGTGAAGGGCTGAAAGATCTTCGTCTGTGCTTCCTGCGCAATACCAATGCCGGTATCGCGCACGTCGATTTTCACTCTGTCCTGCTGCGTTTGTGGGTCTTGATAGCGGCTCAGACGAACGTCCACGCGGCCGAAGCGGGTAAATTTCAACGCGTTGGACAGCAGGTTGCTGACAATCTGTCGTACCCGTGTCGGATCGCCCATGACCATCGCCGGGAAGTCTGGCTCGATCAGGCAAGTCAGCTCTACACTCGGGGCGGCGTTCTGGGACAGCAGATTGGCCGTGTCTTCGACCAACAGGCCCATGTCGAACGGGATGAGCTCGATCTCAAGATGACCTGCGTTGAACTTGGACATGTCGAGGATATCGTTGAGCAGCTCTACCAGCACTTTGCCCGAGTCATGGGCAATCATCAGTTGCTGGCGTTGCTCGGCGCTCAACGGGCTGTCCAGCGAAAGCGCCAGCATGCCGAGCAGGCCATTGAGGGGGGTACGAATCTCATGGCTCATGTTCGCCAGAAATGCAGAGCGTGCGTTGGCCATGTCCAGTGCGGTGCTTCGGGCTATCTGCAATTCTTCGTTGGATTGGCGTAGGCGGTCGTTGCTGGTCCGGAGTTCGTTGGTGCGTGCCGAAACGATGTTTTCCAGCTCATTCATGTGGTCGGTCAGCCGGTCTTCAGCTTCGCGACGTCTGGACAGTTCACTGGTGACGGTTTCGATCTGGCGGTTGAAGGTTTCCACCAGCACCCCGATTTCATCTTTCTCGTGGTGAAGCGGACAGCTGATTCTGGGCCGCTCGGCGCTGCGCGGGTCATGCTGGCTAAGCTCCCGGATGACAACGACCAGAGGCTTGGTGAGGGTTGCGTAAAACAGCAACGTCAGCAGGGCCGCCAGCACCAGGCTGCGGACGAATCCGTTGAGCAGGGTAATCTCGGCGCGCTGCAGAAAATGGCTGCCAAAGGCAAAGGTGTCGACGGTCAGGTACAGCGTGCCGATGGTTTCATTCGGCATAAGGGCCAGGTGCAGGTTTTCCTCGAACTGTCGGCTTTCGCCGAACATCCAGTCGCTGAGCACGCGGTAGCGACCGCTGGCCATCGGTCGATCAACGCTTGCGAGCACCACATTGTTGTTATCGGACAGCCTGGCGCTCACTACCGCCGGGGAGTGCAGCAGCCCCGCGGTAAGCTCCTGAGCCAGCTCGGCATCGATGTTGTATGCGATGCGCGAGGCGGGGGTCTTGATGATTTCCAGCAGAGAACTGATTTCGCGATCTATGGACGCGTCTTCGCTGGCATAATCGATCGCAATCTGAAACAGACTCAGCAAGGTTCCCAGCGCAAAGCCGATCAATACAGCCAGGCGTGCCTGCTTGAACGAAAGCCGTTGGGTGAATGGTATGTCCATGAGTCCTTACTGCCACTTCAGGTGCCCGGTGCCCGGCAAGCATAGCTGATCGGACGGGGTGGATAATCAGTTAAATATAAGGAGAAACCGTGGATTCCCGGTTGAATGCTTTTCTGGAACGAGCCGACGCGGTGCTTGCGCGTCTCGAGCCTCTGTTGCCAGCGCTGCGCGAGCCAGTTGACTGGACGCAAACGCTGGCCGCACGCTGGGTTCAAGAGGGTCGCAGCGGCTATCTGATGCCGCTCGAAGTCAGTCTCGACATGCGTTTGTCCGACCTGATCGGGGTTGACTTGCAGCGTGATCAGTTGGGTCGCAACACGCGTCAGTTCCTCGACGGCCTGCCGGCCAACCACGCCTTGCTATGGGGCTCGCGAGGCACCGGCAAGTCGTCGATCATTCGCGCGTTGCTGGCCGAGTATGCATCGCTCGGCCTGCGGCTTATCGAAATCGAACGTGACCATCTGGGCGACTTGCCACGTGTGGTCGAGCAACTGCAAAAGTTGCCACAGCGCTTCGTGCTGTTCTGCGACGATCTGTCGTTCGAGTCCGGTGAAGGTGATTATCGGGTGCTCAAGAGCGTGCTTGATGGTTCGCTTGAGCAGGCACCAGATAACGTGTTGTTGTATGCCACCTCCAACCGTCGCCATCTGGTGCCGGAGAAGGAGAGCGACAACGAGAACTGGAAGCACGTCGACGGCGAACTGCACCCCAGTGAGGCGGTGGAGGACAAGATCGCGCTCTCTGATCGTTTTGGCTTGTGGCTGTCGTTTTACCCGTTCACTCAAGAGCATTACCTGAACGTGGTCGAGCACTGGATCACGCAACTGGCGCTGAAAGCAGGGCTCAAATGGCAGCGCGACGAACAGCTCGACAAGGCCGCCATTCGCTGGGCGACCGGGCGCGGTAATCGTAACGGCCGCTGCGCCTATCAATTTGCGCGCTATTGGGTGGGACTTGAATTGTTGGAGCAACAAAGATGATTGACTTGCAAGATACCGGCGCTGGCCTGAATGGCTACAACCTGCTGGCTGCGCAACTGGAAGCGCTGTTGGCCGATGAGCGCGACTTCATTGCCAACGCGGCACAGTTCTCAGCTTTTCTGTATACCCAGCTCGATGACCTGAACTGGGCAGGCTTTTACCTGAACCGTGACGAAGAGTTGGTGTTGGGGCCGTTTCAAGGGCAGATCGCTTGTGTGCGGATTCCGTTCGGTCGCGGCGTCTGCGGCGCAGCAGCGCAGAGTCGGCAGACTCAGCGTGTCGAGGATGTGCACGAGTTTCCCGGCCACATCGCTTGTGACAGCGCTTCCACCAGCGAACTGGTAGTGCCTTTGGTCAAGGACGGGCAGTTGATCGGTGTGCTGGACCTGGACAGTCCGAGTGTGGGGCGTTTCAAGGAAGGGGATCAGGCGGGTATTGAAAGACTTGCGGCTATCTTTCTGGCATCGACCGACTGCTGAACCGGTCAGCCGGCCGCTGCCTGGTGCTCGATCATGAGCGGCAGCGGCGGTGGCGGGACCGTCATCAATCGTAGATGACTTTCTTCTTCCACTCCGATTCGGTGTCGTCGGCCTTCAAGCCTTCGGTCAGAGCGTTATCGTCGTCTTCGGTGGGTGCAGTGTTGGTCAGTACCATGGAGTTGGCACGAGCCAGCTGTTTTTCCATCGCCAACAGCTGTTGTTGATACGTCACCGGGTCCGGCTGGTTGCGCAGATACTGCACGCCACGCTCGAAAGCCAGACGTGCCTGGCCAGGCTGATCCTGCGAAAGTGCCATCTGCCCCAGATTATTGAAGAACTCGATATGCAGAGTAACCAGAATCGTGCGGATCTCGCGGATCCAGTGCTTGGCTTCGCTGGTTTGCAAAAAGCCGTCGTGAGCTGCACGTGTAACCTGACCATGAAGGGCTTCCAGCAGAAAGCGCACGTCCTTGGCCTTGGCCTCGGTCTGGATCGGGGTGACTGGGTTGGTCACTTCGATGCGGTCACCTTTAGCGACCTGCTCTTCCAGCTCGCCAACGCGGTGCTTGAGCTGCGCATTACCTTTTTCCATCGCCAGCATGCGCTGAACGACGTTCAGTTCCAGGCGGGTCAACAGCAGCTTGAGTGCGGGTGACATCAACTGGCCTGGAAACACTTCGGTGATCTCGCTGCAGCGGCGCAGACGATCACTGAGTTCGACTTTGGCGCGAGCCTTGTCCAGTTTGCCGTTTTCAGCGACGTGATTCAGATAGCCGATCGCGATAAGCAGCGCGATGCCAGCTACTACTATCAGCGTGATCATGAGTGGACTCACTGCACAAACCTCATTTGTTCGAATAGTTTTCCCAGCGAGTGTAGTGGCTAAGCACTACTGCGCATAGATGTACCCGTCGGAGTTTGTAGATAAGCTTCTATTATAGGTAAGTTATAGCGGACTGGCTCGCAACCGTCTGTCGCGGCTCCGAGCAGGGCGAAGTCGTTGATTTCAATAAATTTTCAGAATGGGGTTGACGACCTCCCAAACCATCCATAGAATGCGCGCCACTTACAGCGTAAAGCACACAGCGTAGCGCAATAAGTAGTGAATGTTGTACGTGTGTCCCCTTCGTCTAGTGGCCTAGGACACCGCCCTTTCACGGCGGTAACAGGGGTTCGAGTCCCCTAGGGGACGCCATTGCGGGAATAGCTCAGTTGG
>Ga0265798_10001362_pt1 | contig 38111 bp, 27 predicted proteins | sample P3T30metagenome_FD_192430 | JGI IMG/M metagenome (GOLD analysis project Ga0265798, IMG submission 192430) | Plant litter microbial communities from East Loma Ridge, Irvine, California - P3 T30 | ecosystem: Environmental > Terrestrial > Plant litter > Unclassified | place: USA: California...
GCGAGGCCAGCAGCACCTTGTTAGAGCCCGCCGCATCGGTGGCGATGTAGATGCTGATGCTTTTCAGAAAGTCAAAATTCTGTGTGCTTGGGTTGGTTACCGTGAGCGTCAGGCGGTCAAGGGTTACGTCCTGCACGTAGTCGGCCGACGTATTGTTGTTCTTGTAGGTACTCTGCGAGGTAGTAGCCACCGTCACGACCGGAAAATTGAGGGTGGCTCCTGTCAGGAACGGAGTGCCTGGCACGGTAAACGTGCTAGAGTCGTTGACCTGAAAGCTGAGCAAGCTCGCAATTTTTTGGCAGCTTCCAGTACCTAGCAGCAAGAAAGCTAGTAGCAATAAGTAGGGTTTTTTAAAGATGATATTGCTCATAAACTGTTTTTGAATAATTAAATGAGTATTTTACTGATAAACACAAATATAAGCACCTAGGGCGTCTAAAGCTCAGCTTTCCCGATAGAGTGGTCGGCCTGGCAGGCCAGCTACTACTTTGCACGAGTAAGCGTAGCGTGCCGTCCTCAGGGCTGCTAGCTACGTACTGAAGCGCTCGTCCCACCCCGTCTTTTCATGAAGTATTTCCTCCTAGGTGGTCTGCTTGCCATAGCTGGCTCCGCAGCCGCCCAGCGCCCCGCTCTACCCGCCCAAAACGCGGCGACTGTCAAGCTGCCCAGTAGCCTGAATACGCCCACTTTGCCCACGCCGCGCCAGCTCTACCCGGGCTTGTTCGAAGCCGTCCAGCTCAGCCGGGTGTATGCGGATAACAAGACCTTTGTGGATGCGCTGCCCACCGCCCCGCCCACCGAGATAGTAGCGGCCTACGAGCGCCAGCATACCCAGCCGGGCTTCGACCTGAAAACCTTCGTGGGACAATATTTCAAGCCGCCTGTGGCCGCCACCGACGTGTACCACAGCAACGTGAAGGCGGGTATCCGTGCCCACCTCGATACACTCTGGACGGTGCTGCGGCGGCCAGGGCAGGCCGAGGCCGCGCAATACTCGTCCTTGCTGCCGCTGCCACGCCCGTACCTGGTGCCAGGCGGGCGCTTTCGCGAGATATACTACTGGGATTCTTACTTCACGATGCTGGGCCTACGCCAGGCTGGCCGCACGGCACTGCTGCGCGACATGGTGGCCAACTTTGCCTACCTCATCGACCGCTATGGGCACGTGCCCAACGGTAGCCGCACCTACTACCTCACGCGCTCGCAGCCGCCGTTTTTTGCCCTCATGGTGCAGCTTTTGGCCCAGGCTGAAGGCCCTGGTAGCCAGGCCGTGCAGCAGTTCAGGCCCCAGCTCAAGCGCGAGTATGCCTACTGGACCAGCGGCGGCGAAAAGCTAAAGCCCGGCACCGCCACCGGCCGCACCGTGCGGATGCCTGGGGGCGAGCCGCTCAGCCGCTACTGGGACGATAGCGACCAGCCCCGCGAGGAGTCGTACCAGGAAGATGTAGAAGCCGCCAAAAAGAGCCGCCAGCCCGCCACGCAGTTCAACCGCAATGTGCGCGCCGCCGCCGCGTCGGGCTGGGACTTTAGCTCGCGTTGGTTTGTGCCCGGCCAGGGGCTCGAAACCATTCGCACGACCAGCCTCGTGCCCGTAGACCTCAACTGCCTGCTCCTAACCCTGGAGCAGGCCCTAGGGACCGCTGCCCGCCAAGCCGGCGACTCGACCGAGGCTCGGCAATTTCGCCAGGCGGGGCAGGTGCGGGCCGCCGCCATCCGGCGTTATTGCTGGGATGCCAAGGCGGGTTTTTACGTCGATTATGACTTGCCGCAGCGCCGCCCCTCGCCGGTGCACACGCTGGCGGGTGTGTTTCCCTTGGCATTTGGGGTTGCCACTCCTACCCAAGGCAAGCTGGTAGCGCAGCACCTCCAAAACGAGTTTTTGCGCCCTGGCGGCCTGCTGACCACTACCAACCCCAGCGGCCAGCAGTGGGATGCCCCCAACGCCTGGGCGCCGCTCGAGTACCTCTCCATCGTGGGCCTGCGCCGCTACCAGCAAACTGCCCTCGCCGACACCGTATCCCACCGCTGGACGCGCCTCAACGTGCGCGTGTTCAACCAAACCGGCAAGCTCCTGGAGAAATACAACGTCGAAAACACGGGTCTGCTAGCCGGGGGCGGCGAATATCCGCTACAAGACGGCTTCGGCTGGACCAATGGCGTGCTGCTGACGCTGCTGAACGAGCAGAAGAAGGCCGTTAAGTGAGCCGGACCGGCCGGCTCACGCTAGTGTCTTAGGATTATCTGTTTCGGTTGGGCCATTTGTGGCTTGTTTGAGCACGGTAACGGCAGCCAGTAAAGCTGATTGGACATAAGATAGCGGATAGGTACTGCCTTAGCCCGACCTTTGCACTATGTACCTAACCGCCACCACCCAGTTTGGCCTCGAAGACGTCCTGGCTGAGGAATTGAGCCAGCTCGGCGCCACCATCGACTATGTAGGCAGCCGCGCCGTTGAGTTTAGCGGCGACAAGAAGCTGCTCTACAACACCATTCTCTGGAGCCGCACGGCCATGCGCCTGCTGCGCCCCTTCGCCGACTTCTACGCCCCCGACGAGCGCGCCCTCTACGACGAGGTATACCACATCGACTGGAGTCGCTATATAGCGACGGGTCAGACGTTTGCTATCACAGCCGTGGTCAATAAGTCGAGCTTCGAGCACTCGCTTTACGTGGCCCAGCTTACCAAAGACGCCATTGTGGACCAGTTTCGGGAGCGCACCGGCGAGCGCCCCAGCATCGATACCAAAACCCCGGACATCCGCATCCACCTGCGCATGCTCGAAAACGAGGTTATCCTGAGCCTCGACGCGGCCGGCGACTCGCTGCACCGCCGCGGCTATCGCCAGGGCACCAACGAGGCGCCCCTCAACGAGGTGCTGGCCGCCGGGCTGGTGCTACTCAGCGGCTGGGACCAGAAAAGTCCGCTCATCGACCCGATGTGCGGCTCGGCGACCATCCTTACCGAAGCGGGCTTGCTGGCCCAGCGCATCGCGCCGGGCTTGTTTCATCAAGGCAAGTTTGGATTTGAAAACTGGCCCGACTTCGACGCCGAGCTGTGGCAGCAGGTGCGCCAGGAAGCCGAAGCCCAGCGCATCGAAGAGCCACAGGCCTACCTAGCTGGCTCCGACCTCGACCCTAGGGTGCTAGACCAGGCCGCCGCCAACATTGAAGCTGCCGGCCTCGACGAATGCATCCGGCTGAGTGTGCGCGACGTGCGCGACGCGCAGCCCCCCAAGGACCTAGGGCCCGGCCTCGTCATCACGAACCCGCCCTACGGCGAGCGAATAGGGGAGGAAGCCCAGATGGATGCGCTGTATAAGACCATCGGCGACGCGCTGAAGACTAATTTTCAGGGCTACGAGGCGTTCATTTTTACTGGCAACCTGGAGGCGGCAAAAAGCATCGGCCTAAAGGTGTCGCGGCGCATTCCGCTCTTTAATGGGCCGATAGACTGCCGGCTACTGAAGTATGAGTTGTACCGCGGGTCGCGGCGGGTGCAGCCAACTGATGCCCGGTAACTGTAAAGCCAATACTGCCAATGAGCTACCAACGGACTACTTTCTCGGAAGTAAAACACTTGCTGCCACCGGATGCATGGGCCGCTTGGCGTAACGAGCTAAACCACGGAGAATTTGAAGCGGAACCAGTATTGGTTTTTGAAAACGCTACCGAGCTACCAGAGCTGAACTTAGACGCGCCATTTGGCGAAAGTGAACACGTCTTTTTGATTTTAGTAAAGGGAAATTTGACGGTTCAGCACTTCGTTTACAATGAGGATGTCGATGGCGCTACCGGCCTAATAGTACTAGGTGACCTGCAAGCTAATACGATGCTGGTAGGCGGCCAGGAGCTATATGTTACAGGTAATATGCTGGTTAAGGAGCTATTTTGGGGTGACTATAACCACGGCAGCCTCCGGGTGCTGGGCAATGCTACTATAAAAGTATTTGCGGCAGTGGACTATGAAGTAGACATAAAAGGCGAAGCCAAAATTGCCACCAACCTGACGCCAGAGGAGGGCATTACGAATTGGCAAGGCTTAGATGTAGCGCTAGTACAAGAAACTTTGATAGAGGAAATAGTTACAATAGAGGATATTGTACTAGATGAGGAAGGTGGCGAGACCGAAACGGAGGTTGTGCTGAAACGTGACGAAGAGACAGTAGCCCGTCTACGAGCTAGCCAATCGCTATTGAGGAGCTAACTCACTGTCCGATAATAGGTAGAAAACTAGCTACGGAGTTTTGGAAATCTGTTGAAACTCCGTAGCTAATTTTCTAACTATTAGGTAGTCCATAACTTATCGGCTACTCACTCGTAAGGAGCGTTTATCAATATAAACGCCTCCGTACCATGTCTACTTTCTTCCAAAGCACTGCTCGCTGGGCTGCCCCAGTAGCTGCCCTAGGTCTGCTAGCTGCTTGCAGCAGCAGCCAAACTACCACCGACACCAACACTACTACCGCCAAAGCCGACTCGACCAGCATGGCCCAGCTGGCTGCGACCGCCACGGCTAGCACCGCGCCCAAGCCTGTGACGCCGAGCAAGCCTAAGCCTACCTGGGCGCCCGGCATCCACCCCGAGATGCAGGCTGTTATCGAGGCGCTCGACTCGCTGAGCGGTGGCCCCACCGCCAAGCCCATGGCCCAAATGACGCCCCAGGAGGCCCGCAAGGCCCCCAGCGCCGCCGATGCTGCCATGGCCACTATGAAGAAATTCAACATCCCGACGCCCCCCGCCACGGCCGATACCATGAGCCGCACCGTGGCCCCCGGTGTGAAGGTGCGCGTGTACACGCCCAAAACGGGCGCGGCGTCCTACCCGGTTATCGTGTATTACCACGGTGGCGGCTGGGTAATTGCTAACCTCGATACCTACGACGCTTCGGTGCGCTCACTTAGCGAGCAAACGGGGGCCGTGGTGGTGTCGGTAGCGTATCGGCAGGGACCGGAGTTTAAATTTCCGACTGCCCACAACGACAGCTTTGCCGCCTACCAGTGGGTGGTGAAAAACGCCGCTAGCATTAAGGGCGACCCCAATAAAATTGCCGTAGCAGGCGAGAGCGCCGGCGGCAACCTAGCCTGCGCCGTGAGCATGATGGCCCGCGACAAGAAAGTGGCTCTGCCCAAGTATCAACTCATCGTGTACCCCATCGCAGGCTACGACCTGAACACGCCTTCTTACCTGGCCAACACCCAAACCAAGCCGCTCAATAAAGACCTGATGGCCTGGTTCTTCAAGTACTACCTGCGCACCCCCGCCGACGGCAAGAACCCACTGATTGACCTCGTGCATGCCAACCTCAAGGGCCTACCCGCCGCCACCGTCATCACCGACCAATACGACCCGCTGATGAGCGAAGGCAAAATGCTGGCCGACAACCTGCAAAAAGCTGGTGTATCGGTACAGTATAAGAACTACGAGGGTGTGACCCACGAATTCTTCGGCATGGCCGCTGTGGTGCCCGAAGCCAAGCAGGCGCAAGCCTTCGCGGTGGAAGGGTTGAAGAGCGCGCTGAAGTAGCGTAACCCACTCGCGTGCGCCTCATCCCCCGGCCCCCTCTCCAAAAAAGAGGGGGAGCCGACCGCTAGCAAATGTGGTTTGAGCAGAAAAGGCTTGCAGTATTACTGCAAGCCTTTTCTATTTTAAGCTCTATTCACCAGCGTTAGGCTCCCCCTCTTTTTTGGAGAGGGGGCTGGGGGGAGGTGCACGTAGCCAAGCTACCTTGCCGAGCTTATGACCGACAAGACACCTCCCAAGCTCGGCACGCCTCACGAACACATCTACACCACCGACGTGCGCACCTGGGACAAAGCCAAAACCTACGCTCGCGCAAACCGCAAAGCCTAGACGCCTGCTGAGCACGCTCTTTGGCAAGAGTTGCGAGCCGTACGGATAGGTGCTAAATTTCGGAGACAACACGCCATCGAAAGTTTTATTGTTGATTTTGCGTGCCTCAGTCACCGGCTGATTATCGAGGTTGACGGTGATATTCACCAAGATACCAGCCAGGCTGAGTACGACCGTGGCCAAACCCACGTGCTAAAGGAATTAGGTTTTCACGAACTTCGTTTCACCAATGCCCAAGTACTGCAGGAATTGCCCCGCGTTTTAGCGACTATTAAGCAGCACTTAGCTAAAACCCCTAGTCAATTTGCCCAGGGAACGGAATCGTCCGGCTCCCCTTCTTTTCTGGAGAGGGGGGCCGGGGGGTAAGGTTCCCCCGCCACTCATGTCCACACTCACTACTGCCCCCGCTCTTACCGCCGCCCGCCAAGCCCTCAAGCGCTACTACGGCTACGATAATTTTCGCCCCATGCAGGGTGACATTATCCAGAGCATCCTAGGGGGCCAGGATACGGTGGTGCTCATGCCTACCGGCGGCGGCAAGTCGGTGTGTTTTCAGATTCCGGCCGTAGTATCGGAGGGCGTGTGTGTGGTGGTGTCGCCGCTCATTGCGCTCATGAAAGACCAAGTGGAGGCCCTAAAAGCCAACGGCATCGTGGCGGCCTACATCAACAGCAGCGTTAGCCAGAGCGAATCGACCGACATCACGCGGGCCGCCCTTAGTGGGCACCTCAAGCTGCTTTACGTAAGCCCCGAAAAGCTTTTGGGTGAAGGGTTTATTCAGTTTTTGAAGCGGCTCAACGTTAGCATGTTTGCTATCGACGAAGCGCACTGTATTTCCTCCTGGGGCCACGATTTTCGGCCCGAATACACGCAGCTTGGCGCCCTGCGGCAGCACTTCCCGAGTACGCCTATCATTGCCCTCACGGCCACGGCCGACCGCCTCACGCAGCGCGATATCAAAACCCAGCTCAACCTGCACGAGCCTAGGGTATTTCTGTCGAGCTTCGACCGGCCCAACATCAACCTAGTAGTACGCCCTGGCCAAGACCGCCTAGGTCAGATTCTCGACTTCATTGGCCGCCACCCCGGCGATGCGGGTATCATCTACTGTCTCTCGCGCAAAACCTGCGAAACAGTAGCCCAGAAGCTGCAGCAGAAGGGCATTAAAGCGGGCTACTACCACGCGGGCATGACGCCCAACCAGCGCGGCGAGGCCCAGGAAAAATTTCTGCAAGACGACGTGCAGGTTATCGTGGCTACCATCGCCTTCGGCATGGGCATCGACAAGAGCAATGTGCGCTGGGTGATGCACTACAACCTGCCCAAAAACATCGAGGGTTACTACCAGGAAATCGGCCGCGCTGGCCGCGACGGCGGCCCTGCCACCGCGCTGCTGTTCTACAGTTTCGCCGATGTCATGTCGATGCGCGACATGGTGACTAAGGACGTGCCCCCGCGCCAGGCCCAACTCAACCAGGCCAAACTGGAGCGGATGCAGCAGTTTGCCGAAGCAGCCAGCTGCCGCCGCCGCATCTTGCTGCACTACTTCTCGGAGGACCTAGGGCACGACTGCAACAACTGCGACATCTGCCGCAACCCGCCCACCACCTTCGACGGCACCCTGCTGGCCCAGAAAGCTTTGTCGGCTAGCGCCCGCACGCAGCAGCGCGTGGCGATAAATTTACTAATTGATATTCTGCGCGGTATGCGCAACCAAGCGGTGCTGCAACACGGCTACGACCAGCTTAAGACCTACGGCGCGGGCAACGATTTGCCTTACCTCGACTGGTACAGCTACGTGCACCAGATGCTCAATGACGGCCTATTTTATATCGCCTACGAGGAAGGGTACGCCCTCAAAATCACCGAGCGCGGCCAGCAGGTGCTGAAAGGTCAACTGCCAGTGTCGCTTAAGAAATTCCAGCCTGCCGAGAAGGCCGAAAAGACCACCCGCGCCAGCAAAAAAGCTGCGGCCGAAGCGGCTGCCGCCAGCGCTGGCTCGCCCGAGGCGCGCCTCTTCGAGCGCCTGCGCCAGCTCCGCAAGCAGATTGCCGACGAGCAGGGCGTGCCGCCCTACGTGGTCTTTACCGATACCACCTTGCAGGAAATGGCCCGCGAGCAGCCCACCAGCCGCGTGGCAATGCTCTCGGTGTCGGGGGTGGGTATGAAAAAATTCGAGACCTACGGCGAGGTATTTATCGAAGCCATCTTGCAGCACGGTACCCCGCGCGCTGTGCCCACCGAGTACGAGGCCGATGAGCCCAACGTGCCGCCGTTCAGCGACGACTTTGCGCCAGCGCCCCTCGTGGCAACCAAGGCGGCTGACCGCGACCCTTCCGAAGATGTTACGTTCCAGCTGCACCGCCAGGGCCTCACGCTTGAGCAGATAGCTGAACAGCGCGGCCTAGTAGTGGGCACCGTGCGCAGCCACCTCGAAAAAGCTTACGCCAAAGGGCTCAACCTGCGCCTAGAAGCTTTTTTGTCTGATTCGGACTTGGCCGCAATCGCCACCGCCCGCCGGCAGCTGGGCGGCGCGCCCCTGTTGCGTGACCTCTTCGACCACCTTCGCGAGAAGTACGACTACTTTCAGCTACGGCTGGCAGGTATATACGAGCAGCGGCGCGGGCGCTGAGAATTATTCAAGGGTGCTGCGCGCCTGAGCTTTATATTTGAGTACAAATGATTGTGCTTCAGGCATACTGCTCGGATAAGGAACATAGTCGACTCCTGGCTGATGGATATGCTGATAAGTAAAACCTTGCTGCTGTAAAAATTTGATTATAGCCCATTGCTTGGTAGCAGTCCGGCGAGGTGGACGAAATCGGTGCGGATAGCTTATAGCAGGCTGCCCACACTCTGGGCAGCAGTTGGCATGCACTCCATCATAATCTGCACCAATATTGAATGCCTTGCGGCAATCCAAGCATACTAGTTTGTGTCCCATTATTATAAGATATTTATCATATGTATAAGTCAATTGCTTAGCTGTCAAATATAAAACAGTGTTAAGTAAAACGGTAACAACAAAAACAGCCGCCCCAATGGAGCGGCTGTCTTGCTAAATGAAGACTGTATTACAGCCCCGGAATTACGTCTAGTAGGCTCTTACCCTTCGTTGCTATTGCCTCGCGAAACTGGTTCTTTACCACGTTTTTCACGATTTCGCTGGTGTCGCGCTCGCCGCTGGCCAGCGCTTTCACAAACTCGATGGCCTGGCTGGTGCTCACCTTGCCGGGCATGGCGGGCTCGTTTTTATCGACGTAGCAGTTGACTACCACTGGCCCGTCGTGGGCCAGCGCTTCGCGGATGATACGCTCAGCATCCTTGGTTTCGCGGATGGTGAAGCCAGTGGCGCCGCAAGCTTCGGCAAACCGGGAAAAGTCAATGTCCTCTAGGTCAACGCCGAACTCCGGGTTGCCCTCCATCACTATCTGCTCCCACTTAATCTGCCCTAGGGCTTGGTTATTGAAGATAAACACCTTGATAGGTAGCTTATAACGCACCGCCGTAGCCAGTTCGCCCATCAGCATCGTGAAGCCGCCATCGCCCACCAGCGCTACTACTTGCCGGCCGGGGTGCGCCACCGACGCCGCAATGGCGTAGGGTAGTCCGGCTCCCATGGTAGCTAGCAGGCCCGAGGTCGAGAACTGCATCGCTTCCTGCATCTGAATGTAGCGCGCGGCCCAAGTCGTGTTGTTGCCGCAGTCGCAGGTTATGATAGCGTCGCTATTCAGCAAGGGGCTGAGCGTATGCGGAATAACCTGCGGCTTCATGGGGAGAGCTTCCTGCGTGCCGCGCTCGGTCAGCAACTCTTGCCAGGATTTTACCCGCTCCTGCGCCTTGGTCAGGAAGTCGCGGTCTTCTTTGCGTGTCAGCAGCGGCAAGAGTCCTTGCAGCACTGTTTTACTATCGCCAAGCAGGCCTACCTCTACTGGGGTGCGCAGGCCGATGTGCGTAGCATCGAGGTCTATCTGCACGGTGCGGGCCTGGCCGGGCTTGGGGTAATACTCTAGGTAGGGAAAGTGCGTGCCCACGAGCAGCAGCGTGTCGCATTCCTCCATCGCATCTTGCGAGGGCGCGGTACCTAGTAGCCCGAGGCCGCCAGTGGTATAAGGCGAATTATCGGGTAGCACCGCCTTGCCTAGCAGCGCCTTAGCTACCGGGGCGCCCAGCAGCTCGGCTACTTGCTCTAGCTCGGCGCGAGCACCTAGGGCACCGCGCCCGGCCAGAATGGCTACTTTCTTGCCCGCGTTCAGCACGTCGGCAGCTTTTTGCAATTGGGCTTGCGTAGGCGCCACTTCAGAGCTTACCAGCACGGGCTTAGTGTGGCCTTCGACATTTTGGGCCGATACCTTGTCGTCGCTCGTGGTCCAGTCCTGAAAGTCTTTCGGGAAAGAAATGTGGGCCACCGTGTGCTGCCCCAGCGCCGTGCGAATGGCTTGGTCCAAAATGGTTGGCACATGCTCGGGACCCATTACGCGCTCGTTGCAAGCGGCTACATCTGCATAGAGCTTCACTAGGTCCACATCCTGCTGCCAGTAGGTGCCGCTGAGGTCGTGCGCCGCACTGCCCGTGATGGCCAGCACGGGCTGCCCGTCGTACTTGGCGTCGTAGAGGCCGTTGAGCAGATGGATGCCGCCCGGCCCACCCGTGGCCAGGCAAACGCCCAGTTTGCCTGTAAACTTAGCGTAGCCCGCCGCCATAAAAGCGGCCGATTCTTCGTGGCGCACCAGCACCAGTTTTATCTTGTCCTGGTGCGTGCGCAGCGATTCGTAGATGCCGTTGATGCCATCGCCGGGCAGGCTGAAGATAGTATCCACGCCCCAGTCCAGCAGTCGTTCGACCAGTAGGTCAGCTCCGGTTTTAGCCATTGTTAGTAGGAATTTTTAGGAGTTTAAAAGCTACTATTTCCTACGTGTATAGGCATTTTTTGGGCAAAAAGGCACATTTTTTTTAATGGCTCAACAATTTTGCCCCAAGTTCGTTGGCAAGTCTAATGGAATTAGTAACTTGCGCCTTGTGTTGCTGAAAAGTGTGCGTCGTCAGCCCGTCGCGTTGGGCATTTCCCTCCTTTGCCTTCCCTTTACCATGATTAATACCAATCTAAAATTTTGGCGCCGTGAGCTGGGCTTGACGCAGGCGCAACTGGCTGATAAACTGAATATTAAGCGTTCGCTGGTGGGCGCCTACGAAGAGGGTCGTGCCGAGCCGCGCCTAGCCACGCTCGTGAACATGGCGCGCCTGTTCAATATTCCGCTCGACTCGCTGGCTACTACCGACTTTACGAAGAAAAAGAACGCCAAAACCGCTGCTGCCCTGCGCGAGGCTGGTCCGCTCACCGAAGCGCTACCTGAAGAGAAGCCGCTGCGGGTGCTGGCCTTCACGGTAGGTGCCGATGAGAAAGAAAATATTGAGCTAGTGCCCCTGAAGGCGGCCGCGGGCTACCTCAATGGCTACGCCGACCGCGAGTTTATTGAAGAGCTGCCGCGCTTCCGGTTGCCGATGCTGCCGAGCACGGGCACTTACCGCGCCTTCGAGATAGCCGGCGATTCGATGCTGCCGCTCACCAGTGGCACTACCATTGTGGGCCGCTATGTCGACGACTGGGCCACCATCAAGGATGGTACGCCCTGCATCGTGGTGAGCCAAAAAGACGGTATCGTATTCAAGCGTATCTATAATAAGCTGAAGCAAAACGCCTTGTTTGGCCTTCACTCTGATAACCCGAGCTACACGCCCTATGACCTGAAAGCCGAGGATGTGCTCGAAATTTGGGAAGCCAAAAGCTACATCAGCAGCACGTTCCCCATCGGTGGGGTGTCGCTAGAACACCTGGCGGGCCTTGTAATGGACCTCACGCAGCAGGTAAAAACGATGCAGTTGCAACGCGCATAAAAGCTCTAAGGTGCCTTATGCTAAAGAACCCGCCCCGCTACAGGCGGGTTTTTTAGCATATAGTACCAATGCATAAGGGTATGCATGGGAGCCAATCTGTATCTAACGTTTTTAGAACAAAAGACCTGCTTCCAAACGGAGCGACTTGGCGAGGGTATTATTGCCGAACCAGTCTAGCGGCAAGTCGTAGCGCCCTTCAAGTAGTAGGACTGGCCCGCCTTTTATACGTAGCAGGCAGCCTGCCCCAGCGGCCCCACCTAGGATAGCCGACGAGCCACCGGTATCGTACGTCTGCTCGCCGGTGGACCTGCCGTTGCCATCCACTAGCTGCTTGGTAGAGCTGTTACTGATGTTGACCGCTAAGCTCGGGCCTAAGTTGAGGTAGGGAGCTACGGCCCCGTGACTGAAAGTATAATGTGCCAGTAACGGTACCTGTAACTGCGAATAGCGTAGCTTTACTCCGTATAAGCCAACGTAGGTGCCTTGATTAGCGGCAGGTTGTGTGGGAAGTGGATAAGTGCCCGCCAGGCGTAGGTAGTTAGCTTCGAGTTGCAGTCCCCAATTGGAACGGGTTGTGAGTAGTGCTACCGCACCTGCTTGATAGCTAGAAGTATTCTGAGCGCCAGGCCCGAAAACAGTCTGTGCGTAAAAATCTGTCAGTATAGGCGAGAATGTCGGAAAACCTACCCCGCCCTTTATGCCAAATTGCGCGTGCACACCAGACGGGGCTTTTACCAGTTCGCTGGGTTTTTGCAAGCACTGGTTATAGTCGGTAGTCAGCGCAATGAGGCCGCTCTGCGTGTAGCGGTAGCGGGTCGTAAAGCCATTGGAGCCAATATTTAGGCTAGGGCAAGCAGAAAGCAGACGGGCATACGTAAGCAGGGCCGTAGTGGGAGGTACCTCTACCACGTATGCCGAGTCAGCAGGCTGTAGGTAATAGCGCATTTGGGACGCCACTAGGTCTTTGCCCGCATACAGGCTCATGTAGCCGCGTACCAATGGCACTAGCAGTTGCGGTTTGCCAGCCGGCCGGCCAACTGGTTTGCTCACCCGCAGGGGAGTGTGGCCAGTACCGTAGCTGCTAAGCTGGCTGGCCGTATACGTGATAGTTGGGTGCTGACGCTGGTGCAGATGCACAACAGTCGCCGCACGTCCGGTTAGCTGAATGCGTCCTCGCAGGGTATCGCCAGCTGTTGTTACTACATAGTCGGCGGCTTGTTGCTGTGCTTGGGCAGAAGTTGTGGCTAATAGACTGGCTACGGACAGAAGTGCCGAAAAGAAAAGGGCTGACCGGGGACGTGTAAAAAGAATCATCACGAAGTTTTAGCCCAAAATAAAAGCCAGCAGTCATTAGCAGCAACTAGCTACTAACGACTGCTGGCCTATTATTCACACAAACAACCTTATTTCAGCTGCATCTCGTCGATGATGCGCTGAATTTTCTCTTGGGCGCGCTTCTGAGTTGGCTCGAAATCAGCCACCGAAGCCAGGGGCTCCTTCACGCTGAAGTAGAACTTAATCTTGGGCTCGGTGCCGCTGGGGCGGGCCGAAATCTTGTCGCCTGCTTCGGTAATGAATTGGAGCACGTTGGAGCTTTCGACGCCGGTGCTTGCTTCCACGCCAGTGCGCAGGTTTTTGATTTGGCCGGTTTTGTAGTCGCGGACCTCTACCACAGGCGAGCCGGCAAGGGTAGCGGGCGGGTTTTTGCGGAGCTCCACCATCATCTCCTGAATTTCTTCGGCGCCACGCTGGCCCTTTTTGGTCAAAGAGATAAGGTCTTCGACGTAGAGGCCGTACTCGGCGTACATGCGCTCCATCTCTTCGTAAAGGGTGCGGCCCTGGCCTTTGGCCACGGCGGCCATTTCGGCTACTAGTGCGCAGGCCGATACGGCATCTTTGTCGCGCACAAAGTCGCCGATGAGGAAGCCATAGCTTTCCTCGCCACCGCAGATGTAGTTCTGCTCGGCGCCCAGCTCGCGGATGAGGCCCGCAATGTATTTGAAACCTGTGAGCGTGCGGTAGTACGTCACGCCGTAGCGGTGCGCAATATCACCCAGGATTTCGCTGGTCACGATGGTGTACACAATGAAATCATTGGGCTGGCGCTTCCCAGCCTTCTCGCGGGCCGACAAGATGTAGTGCGTCAGCAGCGCAGCGGTTTGGTTGCCATTGAGTAGCACCCACTCGCCTTTGCTGTTTTTTACGCCCACGCCTACGCGGTCGGCGTCGGGGTCAGTAGCCAGCACGATATCAGCATTCTGCTCCTTGGCCTGGTCGAGAGCCAGCTGCATAGCCGACTTCTCTTCGGGGTTGGGCGACTGCACGGTGGGGAAGTTGCCATCGGGCGTAGCTTGGGCCTGCACCACGCTTACATTGGTGAAGCCGAAGGCAGCCAGCGCCGGCGGCACCAGTTTGATGCCCGAGCCGTGAATGGGCGTGTACACGATACCTAGGTCGTGCTGCTGTTGAATGGCGGCGGGGTTGATGCTCAGCTGCTTTACCTGGGCGAGGTAGGCATTGTCTACTTCCTGCCCAACACTATGGATGCGGCTAGCGTCGGCATCGAAAATCACCTCCCTAACGTCGGTGATTTTGTTCACCTCCGAGATGATATTCGCGTCGTGCGGCGCTACGATTTGCGCGCCGTCATTCCAGTACACTTTGAAGCCGTTGTACTCCTTGGGGTTGTGCGAAGCCGTGATAACGCAGCCGCTTTGGCAGCCTAGGTGCCGGATGGCAAATGACAGCTCAGGCGTGGGCCGCAGGTCGTCAAACAGGTAAACAGTGATGCCGTTGCCCGAGAAAACGCCGGCTACAATTTCGGCAAACTTGCGCGAGTTGTTGCGCGAGTCGTGGGCGATGGCCACCTTAATTTCCTGGTTAGGAAAGCTTTGCTTGAGGTAGTTGCACAGGCCCTGGGTGGCCATGCCCAGCGTGTAGCGGTTCATGCGGTTCGAGCCAGCGCCCATTACGCCGCGCAGGCCACCAGTACCAAACTCTAGCGAGCGGTAGAAGGCATCGTTGAGGGTATCGTCTTGGCCGCTGGCCTGGAGCTGCTGAATTTCGGCTTGAGTGTCAGCGTCGTAGGCGGGCGAGAGCCAGGTACTAATGCGCTGCTGAACGTCGGGGGAGAGTGACATGAAGAAAGAAGGTGGAGTGAGTAGAGCCACAAACGGCCGTAAAGAAAAGAGGTTTGGTCGAAAGCGGGCCAGCGGGCCCGGCGGCCGCCTAGGTGCTACTGCACCACAACTTTTTGCGAGTACACGCCCCGGCTCGATTCGAGCTGGAGCGAGTACTGACCCTCGGCCACGGCGCCTAGGTCCAGCGTTTGGGTAAGGCGTCCGGCGGGCAGCGCGGCAGTGAGCAGCACCCGGCCCAGCAGGTCATATAGTACCAGCCGCGCTGCCTCGCTGCTAGTGCGCGTCACGCGCAGGGTGTGCGAGGCCGGGTTGGGTACGGCGCTAAAAATTACTTTGCTGGCCGCTGCATGTTTAGTAGCGAGTACGCTGGCGGGCAGCCAGTTGCCGAGCCGCAGGGTATAGAGCTGCTGCGGCACATTGACCAGGATGTTGCTGAAGCGCTCATTAGACACGAAGGCATGGGTGTTGCCCACAAAGCACAGCCCTTCGGCTTGCCCAATCAGCAGCGCGTTGGGCAGTTCGATGCGGCGCTTGTTGGCTTGCAGAAAGCCCGTGGCCCGGTAGCCCGACATCAGCCACACGAAGGTGGCGCCGTCGCGGGCGCTGTAGCCGAGCAGGCCTACTACGGTGCCCGCCGCGTTGCGAGCGGCGGCGGTCACGAGCCCGTTTACATTGAAAGTGCCTTTGAGGTGCGCCACATGGGTGCCGGGCCGGGCAGGCACGGTGTAGTAGCGCGTTTGCAGGTCAGCCCAGTTCTTGGTGAACAGGTGCAGCGAGTCGTTGGCGAAAAAAAAGGCCTCGCAATCGTAGTTGTGTTGGTTGGTGCGAGGCGTAAAATCGGTTTGGTCGGGGTAGCTGAAATTAATGGCTTCGGCCGTGGTAGTAGTGGCGGCAGGCCCTAGGTCGGCCTGAGCCACCCGCAAGATGCGGAGGTCGCGCCGGTCACCGTTGTTATTGCCAAAGTCGCCCACGTACACGTACTGGGCGTCGGCGGTCAGGTCTTCCCAGTCTACGTTGTTAAAATTGCTGAGCCGCACCTGCTGCACCACACGCCCGCTGGCCGAGTCGAGCCGAAACAGCACCGGTGTATTGCCGCTGTCGTTGAGTGTCCAGAGCTTGCCGCCCGTGTAGAGCAGGCCCGATGTCTCGGCTACCTCGTCGGCCAGCTGGGTTTTGAGGGGCAGGGCGCTGGTGGTGGGCGCGTACTGGCACGAGCCGTCGTTGGTGGTAGCCCCGGGGGTGTAGTTGGTGGCCTGCGGGTCGGGGCAGCCGCTTTGGGCGCGGGCCCTAGGTGCCGCTACCACGGCGAGCAGCAGCAAAGAGGAAAGGAATCTGACCAGCATCCGAGCGAAAATAAAACAAGGTGCCACCGCCAATACCGGCGGTCGGGGTAGCAAGTTACTTTCCTTGTTAGGGTTAGGCCAAGCTAGGCAGGTGCTATTTGCGCTTGACAGGGGCAGCTGGGGTCTCTTCGCGCAGCGCCACGCCATAGCGCTGGGCAAAGCTTTCGAGCTGGCCGCGCAGCAAGGCCCGGCGGCGGGTGCCGCGCACCTCGCGCATGTTCAGCACATGGATGTCGCCATCCTTAAGGCGCACCCGCAGCTGGCGGGGCAGCAGCTCAAGCTGACTCATGTTTTCGGCGGCGAATACCTGCTTGGCCCGAAACAGGCCCGCCTTGTGCACCAGGTAGCCAGGGGCAAACTCGAAGTAGCTCTGGGTGCCGAATACCGGTGCGTTATGCACCAAGATAAATCCCAAGTAAAGGGCGCAGAACGTCAGAAAGATGTAGTGCAGCCAGTAGTATTCGTGCCCATCGGGGGCATTGCGCAGCATCAGCGCCGCGTAGGCAATAGCAAAAAGAACTAGCAAAACCTGCACCCCAAACGAGAGGCGGGAGGAGTTGGCGGGGCGTAGGCGAATGCGAGTAGTACCAGTGGGCATAGGGCAAAGCTACTTATGAATTAAAAATTAGAAATTATGAATTGAAAAACCGGCCTCAATAGAGGCTTGAGCATCAATTCATAATTTCTAATTTTTAATTCATTATTCTACGAAAGCTTAGCTTCCAGCGTCATTTCGGGTACGGCGCTCAGCACCTGCGACACAGGGCAGTTGGCCTTGGCAAACTCGGCGTGCTTCTGAAAGTCTTCGGGCGTGATGTTGCCGCCCGTTACCTTGCCCTCGGTGCTGACGTGGATTTTGGTGATTTTGGGCGGGTTCTGGCTAGGGTCCAGCGTCACAGCCGAGGTCGTAGTCAGGCTTTCTACCGTGTGGCCGTGCTGCCCGAGTACATTGCTCAAGAACATGGTGTAGCAGCCAGCGTGGGCCGCGCCAATAAGCTCTTCGGGGTTGGTGCCTTTTTCGCCCTCAAAGCGCGAGCCAGCCGAGTAGGGGGCTGATACAACGCCGCTTTTGGTCGTGAGGGTACCGTGGCCTTTGATGTCGCCTTGCCATTCGGCCTTGCCAAATTGATTAATCATGGGAAGAATGATGAAGTAAAGAAAAATGCAGCTAGCTGCTTAGCCGGCTGCCTCTGATACGGCGAACTGCTACATAGTAGTTGCATTTGGCTTTCAGGGCCGGAAGTGGTGATAAGGTGTAGCTTGGCGCCGCCCGGCCTGGGCTACCTAGGGCCGCGGGCTTAGTTTTGCAGCCCATGGGAATCAAAGCCGCCCTGAGCCGGCCGCTGGCGGCCTACACCGTGCACCGCTACCAGCAATGGCAGCGCGACCCTGCCGCCGCCCAATTGCGCCTGCTGCGCACGCTGGCGCGTACGGCGGCTCGTACTGCTTTTGGCCAGGCGCACGACCTAGGAGCCGTGCACACGCCCGCCGACCTGGTCGCCCGCGTGCCGGTGCGCGACTACGAAGGCCTGAAGCCTTACTTCGACCAGGTAAAAACTGGCGCGCCTGATGTGCTGTGGCCCGGTCGACCGCTGTATTTGGCCAAGACCAGCGGCACCACCAGCGGCGCCAAGTACATCCCGATTACCCAGGCCAGCATCTCCAACCACATCAACGGAGCCAAGGATGCGCTGCTGCACTACGTGGCCGCCACCGGCCGCCCTAGGTTCCTGGATGGCAAGTTGATTTTCCTATCGGGCTCGCCCGAGCTAGAGCAGGTGGGGGGCATCCCAACGGGCCGACTCTCGGGCATCGTCAACCACCACGTGCCGGCCTACCTGCGCCGCAACCAGCTGCCGAGCTACGCCACCAATTGCATTGACGACTGGGAAACTAAGCTCGACGCCATTGTGCGCGAAACCCTAGGGCAGCCCATGACGCTCATCTCGGGTATTCCGCCCTGGGTTCAAATGTATTTCGACCGCCTCACGGCCAACACTGGCCGGCCGGTGGGCGAGGTATTCCCTAGGTTCGACCTTTTCGTGTCGGGCGGCGTGAGCATGGAGCCCTACCGCGCCCGCCTGCTCGAAAGCATCGGCCGCCCCGTCGATACCATCGAGCTGTTTCCGGCTTCCGAAGGCTTCCTGGCCTTCCAGGACCAGCCCGGCAACCCGGGGTTGCTGCTGCGGCTCGACAGCGGTATCTTCTTCGAGTTTGTGCCCGCCGAACGGTTTTTTGAGCCCAATCCGCCGCGCCTTACCATCGGCGAGGTCGAGCTAGGTAAGCAGTACGCCCTGGTGCTGACCTCCAACGCCGGCCTATGGTCCTACTCGCTCGGCGACACAGTGCGATTTGTAGACCTGCACCCACCTAGGGTGGTCGTGACGGGCCGCATCAAGCATTTCCTGTCGGCCTTCGGCGAGCACGTTATTGGCGAAGAAGTAGAAGCTGCCCTGCGCGAAGCCGTGCGCCAGCATCCCGAGGTCGAAGTGACAGAGTTTACGGTGGCGCCGCTCGTGAGCGAGGACCGCAGCCAGCCCTCACGTCACGAATGGCTCATCGAGTTTGCCCAGCCACCGCACGATGCTGCTACCTTCGCTACTGCACTCGACACGGCTCTGCGCCAGCGCAATACGTACTACGACGACCTGCGCCAAGGCAATATTCTGGTGCCGCTGCTGCTGACGCCCCTACCGCTCGGAGCCTTCCAGCGCTATATGAAAAGCGTGGGTAAGCTAGGCGGGCAAAACAAAGTACCTAGGCTGGGCAATGACCGCGCGCTGGCGGAAGGACTACGGAAAATAAGCGCTTCGTCCTGAATAATGGTCTAAACGCCGGGGCGAAACTAATCTGGCTCCTGCAACCAACCCAATGACGCGTTTGTCGTTTAGGGGTACTTCTCTTCTCAGGTAGCGCTGGCTAAGTCATCATAACTACTAAATCGGGTACCAAAGTGACTGATATCTTGCTACTAATTTAAGTATATGAACAAGCTATTGTATTATTTCTTAGTTATAATAGGAGCGGGCCTCGTGTTATACCTAAGCTGGCGTTCAAGTCCCTCCATGGGGTACGTGTGGTTTATCCCGCCATCGGTGGCGCACTGGGCCGATAAGCAAGAAAACGATACCATTCGCACGGCCGTGCCGCTGGTAGCCCTAGGTCTGATAGTAGGCGGGCAACTAGCGTGGCAGCGGCGGCCCTGGTGGCAGTGGTTGGTGGCGTGGGTTCTACTCCTTGTACTAGTGGTATTGGCCGAAGCTGGCCAGCACTTCCGAGCATATCGTTCGTTTGACGTAGCGGATATTGCGTGGGGTGCGATTGGCGCGGCCATTGGGTTGGCCCTAGTTGCTGTGTTGCCGATAGGCCATTGGCTTTTGCACCGAGGCAGCAGTTCGCGCCAACCAGCGTAGCCTAGCCTAGTGCCTGCATGCGGTTGAGCAGGAGGGCGTTAACAACACATAGGAAGCCTTTGAAGCTCTTCTCGGCGTGGTAGTAGACCGTCCTCCATCCACCAGTTGTGGCTAGCGCCTAGCTTAGCTTGGGCTCGGGACCACGAAACACGTCGGTGCCGCTCACTGGGGTTAGTTTCACTGGCCGCCCTTCACGGGCCGACTGGTAAATAGCCTCCATAATGCGCTGGTCTTGCAGGCCTTCCTCACCGGGCGTGTGCGGCGGCTTGTTTTCCAGAATGCACTCCGAAAAGTGGTCCATCTCGGCCGCAAACTGGTTTTTGGTCCCGATAGTAATCTGGTTCTGCATCTTGGCCGGGCCTTCGGCGTGCGAGGTCTTCAATTGTTGCCCGCGGTAGGCATAGCCGTTGTCGAGGTGCAGCCAGCCGCGCTCGGCGTTCACGCGGTAAAAGCGTGAGTCGTGGGTGTCGTAGTGCGTGATGCTATCGACCACAATGCCGTCCGGAAAGCGCATTTGCCACGACATCATTTCCTCCACTTCCTTGAAAAGCGGGTTGCCGGGCGTGCTATGCATGTAGCCAAATACCTCGATGGGCTCGGTACCTAGGAGGAAGCGGCTGGTATTGAGACAGTACAGGCCGATGTCGGGTAGCGCGCCGCCGCCGGCCAGCGCCTTTTTGTGCCGCCAGTGGTCCACATTGGCCGAGCTTTGGCTGTTCTGCCCTTGGATGTATTTGACTTTGCCGAACTTCTGGCCGCGCACCATGTCCCGCACTAGGCGGTTGTAGGGCTCGTACTGAATGCGGTAGGCTATCATCAGCTTCACCTTGGCTTCTTTGCAGGCCGCTATCATCAGTTCACACTCGCGCACCGAGTTAGCCATCGGCTTTTCGCAAAGAATGTGCTTGCCGGTTTTCGCGCCTCGAATCACGTATTCGGCGTGCATCGAGTTGGGCAGCACGATATAGATGGCCTGCACCTCGGGGTTGTCCTTCAGCTTGTCGTAGTCGGCGTAGCTGTAGCAGCTCGTGGGTTTAATGCCGTACTGCTTCGCCACTTTAGCCAGCTTCTCGGGCGAGCCGCTCACCAGTGCCACTGGCTTCGATTTTTTGCACTCGCCAAACGCCGGCAGCAGTTCTTCCAGCGTGAGGTGACCTAGGCCCACCAGTGCGTAGCCCACGCGCTGGTCAGGCGGCAGTGGAGTAGGCGTGGGCGGCGACTTCGGGTCTACGTCCGATTTCCAAGCTTCCAGCTCAATGGGCTTGTCGGCCGCGGCTGGCACTTTAGCGGGCGGCGACACGGCCTCCGACGACGGTACCTGCTGGCCCCCGGCAGCCGTGTAGGTAGTGCTGGCATCGACCTGCGCGGCCGGCGTGCCGGTGGTAGGGGTAGTAGTCGCGCCGGCTGTTGAAGCGGCGGACTTATCCTGGCAGGCTGCCAGGGTGCCAACGGCTACGCTAGCGGCCAATCCACGCCCAGCCAAACTTAAAAAATCTTTGCGCGAGACCTCCTGGCCGGCATGGCGCAATACAGTATTTAGTAGCTCGTCGGCAATTGACATAGAAGCAAATAAGAGACGTGATAGCGCGCCGCACCAAGCTGCTTAAGCAAAAGGCGCAGTGTTCTCTATTGCATACTCATTAAATCTTCATTTAGTTGGCTCGCCTGGTAGCCTCTGGGTGGTAGTCACACGCATACCGACCAAAAAAGCCCCACCTGCAAAAACAGATGGGGCCTAGGTGGTGAGTAAGGGCTATGCGGAATTGAAGCAGTAAAAAACTAAACCTTTAGGCCAGTTCAAACTGCAACCGCAATAAATTGGCATACAGCCCGCCCTCGCGCTCGCTTAGCTCGTCGTGCGAGCCGGCTTCTACGATGCGGCCACCGTCGATAACCAGGATTTTATCGACCTTACGGATGGTGCTGAGGCGGTGGGCGATGATGAGGCTGGTGCGGTTTTGCATCAATTCATCGAGGGCGCCCTGCACTAGCTTTTCGCTTTCGCTGTCGAGCGACGAGGTAGCTTCGTCGAGGATGAGAATGGCAGGATTTTTCAGGATGGCGCGGGCGATGGCCACACGCTGCCGCTGCCCGCCCGAAAGCTTGATGCCGCGGTCGCCGACTACCGTATCAAGGCTTTCGGGGAAGGCCGAAATAAACTGCCAGGCGTTAGCGCGGCGAGCGGCTTCGATGATTTCCTGGTCAGTAGCGCCGGGCTTACCATAGGCAATGTTGTCGCGGATAGTGCCACCAAACAGCAGCGTCTCCTGCGGCACGATGCCGATATGCGAGCGCAGCGCGGTAAGGTCATAGTCGGCCACATCGTGCCCATCGACCACAATGCGCCCGCCGCTAAGCGGGTAAAACTGCATGAGCAGGCCCGCAATGGTGCTTTTACCAGCCCCGCTGGGGCCGACGAGCGCGATTTTCTCGCCCGCCGCTATGTGAAAATCAATATCTTGCAGCACCGGCACATCGGGCCGGGTAGGATAGCGAAAAGCCACGTGCTCGTAGCGGATATCGCCGCGCACCTGGGCTGGTACAAGACCTAGGGCAGGCTCCTGCAAGGTCGGCTCGGGCGTTTCGTCCAAGATTTCAAGAATGCGCTCGCTGGCCCCTAGGGTGCTTTGCACCTTGCCATAAATCTCGCCGAGGCCCGCCACCGAGGCGCCGATGAACGCGGTGTAAATGATAAAGGCCGTGAGGTCGCCGATTTGCAGGTGGTTGGGGTCGCTCACGGGCGTGTGCACCAGCGTAGCCCCACGCCACAGCACCAGAATGATGCCACCAAACAAGCCGATAATCACAAACGACACGAAGCCCCCGCGGTACAGATTGCTTTGCAGGGCCGCCCGTACTACCTTGCTGAGCGAGGAGTTATAGCGGTTCGTTTCAAAGCGCTCATTCGTAAAGGCTTTTACCGAGTTAATAGCTTGCAGCGTTTCTTCTACAATGGTATTGGTATGGGCTAACTCCTGCTGCACGGTGCGCGACAGCGTGCGAATCTTGCGCCCGAACAGCCCCGCCGCCAGCACGATAGGCGGGAAGGTGAGCAGCATAAACAGCGACAGCTTCCACGACACCACCATGATGAAAGCGATGCCGCCCACCAGCGTAAACACCTGCCGAAATAGCTCGGCCAAGGTCAGCGAAAACGAGTCCTGAATTTGGCCTACGTCGCTGGTAATGCGCGACGTGATGGCCCCCACGCGGTTTTGCTCAAAAAACGGAATAGGCAACTGCACAAACTTGGCGTACAGCGCCTGCCGAATGTCGCGCACCGTAAACTCGCTCACCTGCGTGAAAAACCAGATGCGCCCGAAAGAAAAGAAACCTTGCAGCACCGTCACCAAAAACAGACCTAGGGCCACGCGATTGATGTCGAGGGCCAGGCCGCCGGGCAGCACCAGCAGCTCGCCGGTAGCCACGTTCACGAGCTTACCCGCAATCCACGGAAACGACATGGTGCTGAGGCTGCTGAGCACCAGCAGCACCATACCCACGGTAAACTTGCCCTGGTAGGGCAGCACGTAGCGGAATATCCGCAGGCCACGCCGCAACGACTCCTTATTTACTTTCGGTTTGGGCAGGTCGGCGGTGGCGTCGCTGCCGCTGGTATTGAATCCACTACGGGCCATAATCTAGGATGGCCGGCTGGGGGCCGGCCTACTTGTATAAAGGACGCAAACGGCACGCTGGTATTTTGCGCCGCCTACGTAAAACACGAGTAGTGCGGGCCTTTAGTGCGCGGGTGTCAGGTACGTTACCTCGCGCACTAAAAGTCCACACTACCTAATTCAGCCCCGGCGCGTCCTTGGCCGAGCGGGGTACTTTGCGGTCAATTTCGAATTTGGTAACGTTGGCATTGTCGAACGGTACCGGCACCTGCACCATGATTGGCACCGGCACGCCGCGCCGGGTAGCGGGCTGCCAGGCTGGCATGGCCTGCACCACGCGCAGGGCCTCGGCATTGCACTCGGGCGTGAGGCCCTTGGCTACTTTGGGGTTGGTGAGTTTGCCATCGGTACCCACCGTGGCGGTTACAATAACGTCGCCGGTCACGCGGGCCTGCTTGGCTTTGTTGGGCACCTGCACGCTCTGGGTGAAGAAGTCGCCCATTGCCTCTTCGCCACCAGGGAAGCTAGGCGCTTTATCGGGGCGGTTTTCGGCTCCGCCGCCGGGCTGCAATTGCATGTTGCCGGGCGAGAGCACTACGGGCGCTTTGGCCGGCGCGGGCCGGGTTTGGGCCAAAGCCGCGAGGGGCGCGGCGAGTGCTAACACGAGGTAAGTAAGGCGCATAGAGGAAGATAAAAAACGGAATAGCTAACCGGCAATCGCCACAGATTAGGACAAAATAGCGGCGGCTTCGGTTCGGTCGGCGGGGCGCGATATCAAGAGTAAGCCCAAAAAGGTGAGGGCTCCATTAAGCAGCAAAATCTCGAAGCCAAACTTGTAGCCGCCCAGCCACTCGACCGAGTGCGATACAATGAGCAGCGTGAGCAGTGGCCCCGCCACGCACACCGGTAGCACTAAGCCCTCGCGCAGTAGCCGCCGCGTAAAAATGCCGAAGCTGTACAGCGCCAGCAGGGGCCCGTAGGTGTAGCCCGCCGTTTTGAACACGGCATCAATGAGGCTCTGCTCGTTGATGAGGCGAAAGACAAGGATAATGAAAATGAGGGCCACCGACCACCCTAGGTGCGTAAGCTGGCGAATGCGCGTCTGCTGGGCCTCGGGATACTGCTTAATGTTGATAAAATCGACGCAGAACGAGGTAGTAAGCGCCGTCAGGGCCGAGTCGGCCGAGGCGTAGGTAACGGCGATGATACCTAAGATAAAGATGATGCCTGCAAACAGCGTAAACTGCGTGGTGGCCAGGTACGGAAATACGCGGTCGGTATCGAGCGTGCCCTTGGGCGTGAGCAGCTGCGGCAGCTCGCTAAGCTGAATGCCCTTAGCTACTGCGTACTGGTAGAGCAGTACCCCTAGGGTCAAGAAAAGCACGTTGACGCCCACAAGCACGATAGTAAACCAGAACATATTTTTCTGGGCGTCGCCGAGGCTACGGCAGCTCAGGTTCTTCTGCATCAGGTCCTGGTCGAGGCCCGTCATCACGATGGTGATGAACATGCCCGAGGCGAATTGCTTCCAGAAAAACTTATCGTCTTTAAAATCGGAGAAGTAAATACGCGACATCTCACTGTCGCGCACCGTGCTCACCAGCTGCTTGAAACTCAGGTTCAACTCCGACGAAATAAAGTAAATGCTCAGCGCTACGCAGCTCAGCATGGCCATCGTCTGGAAAGTATCGGTCCAAAGGATAGTCTTGAGCCCCCCACGAAAGGTGTAGAGGTAAATAAAGAGGATGCTGACGACCACCGTCACGGCGAAGGGCACCCCCATCTTGTCGAATACTGCCAGCTGTAGCACGCCCGCCACCAGATAGAGACGTAGACCCGAACCTAGGGCCCTGGAAATCAAGAAAAACAGAGCGCCCGTCTTGTAGCTCCAATAGCCAAAGCGCTGCTCTAGGTAGGTATAGATAGATACGAGCTGCAGCCGGTAGTAGAGCGGCATTAGCACGGTGCCAATGACCAGATAGCCTGCTATGTAGCCCGCTACTACCGCCAGGTAGCTCCAGCTTTTGCCATATACATTGCCCGGCACCGAGATGAAGGTGACGCCCGAGAGCGAGGTGCCTATCATGGCGAAGGCCACCATATACCATGGCGCATTGCGGTTGGCTACGAAAAAGCTTTCGCTCGTAGCCTTGCGCGACGTGAGTAGCGCAATGATAATGAGTACGATAAAATAGCCCGCGATGAGGCTCAGAACGAGCGTAGGAGACATTTTTTTGAGCCGTTAGCGGGGGCCTTTTAGCCGGCCCTTGGCTGTGAGCTACTAGCTTTTTAGCAGCGTATTAACCAACAAAGCTAAAAGCGAACACGCGTTATCGACCAACCTAGCCGGCTAAGAGGCCCCCGCTAACGGCTCAAAAAATTATTCCCACTTCGTCCAGTCGAGCACTTCGCCCACGGCGGGCGCGTGCAGCTCGCCGCGCAGCAGGCCACCAGCCGCTACCTCGGTCAGCAGCCGAAGCGGCTCCGAGGCAGGCTCATCGGAGAGGTCGAAGGTGCCGTAGTGCATGGGCACGAGGTGGCCGGCGCGCAGCACGTTGGCTGCCTTGGCAGCTTCGTGGGGGTTCACGTGGCTCATGTGCATCATGAAGGGCGGCTTGTAGGCCCCGATGGGCAGGAGCACAATGTCGAGCGGGCCAAAGGTTTGCTCGATGGCCTCGAAGTGGTCGCTGTAGCTAGTGTCGCCGCCAAAATAAATGAGCCGGTCTTCGGTCTTTATCAGAAAGCTGCCCCACAACACTTCGTTCAGGTCGAAGAGCCCGCGCCGATGCCAGTGGCTGGCCGGCAGGTAATAAATCTCGAAAGGCGCAGCCGGCCCTAGGTCATACTGCTGCCACCAGCCCGCCTCCTGCACCGGCAGGCGCGGGGCCATGCTGCGCAGCAGCTTGCCCATGCTGAGCGATGACAGCACCTGCATGGTCGGATTTTGCTGAGCCAGCAGCTTGATGCTGCGCTCGTCGAGGTGGTCGCGGTGGCCGTGCGAAAGCAGTAGGTAGTCGAGGTTGCGCACGTCTTCGGGCCGGCAGGGCAGGGGATGGCGGTGGCGCAGGCCCACTGATGAAAAAAGCACGGGGTCGAATAGCAAACTCACTCCCTGCACCCGCAGCAAAAAGCTGGCGTGCCCCAGCCAAACCAGCATGTCCTGGGTCGAAAAAAACGCCTCGGCACAGGGCACTACGGTGGGCGCCCAGGTGTCGCGCTTCTTCTCCTCCTTCTGCGGGTTGGCGGTCAGTTGCCAGCGCACGACCGTACCAAAGGTGGGCTCGTATAGCGCTTCACCGTTGCAAAACTCGTTGCCGATGAGCTTATTGCCGGGGTAGCCGGGGCGAATGGTGTGGAGCGCCTCGTTGCGGCGGTAGTGAGCAGGAGCAGGCATAAAGATATAGTCGAAGCAAAGGGCCACTAATTGGCCACAAAGTTGTTATAGTACCGTCGCTGCCGGCCAAAGTTCGTATAGCAAGCAGCATAACTTCTTTCTTCGTTTCTATCTGCTTCTCCTAACATGAGTGATAATCAAAATCCGTCGGGCCGCGTTCGGGCCCATCAGCTGACGGAAGAGGACGCTGCCCGCATTCAGGCCAACTTCTTTGCGCAGGTCTACGGCTGGATGGCAGTGGGTTTAGCGCTAACGGGGGGAATGGCGCTGTTTGCCGCGTCTTCGCCCGCCTTGCAGCACTTTATCTTCGGCAACCGGTTCGTGTTTTTCGGACTAATTATTGCCGAACTGGTAGTAGTAGGCTTTTTATCGGCCCGCATTTTTAAGTGGAGCTTATCGCAGGCCAAAGCAGCTTTTGTGGGCTATGCGCTGCTTAATGGCCTTACGCTGAGTGTTATATTCTTGGCTTATACCACGGGCTCCATCGCTTCTACGTTCTTTACCACCGCGCTAATGTTCGGCGTGATGAGCATTTTTGGCTACTTCACCAAGTCTGATTTGTCGGGTTGGGGCAAGTTGTTGAGCATGGCGCTCATCGGATTGGTCATTGCGCTAGTCGTCAATATGTTCTGGGGAAACTCGACGCTGAACCTGATTGTGTCGGGTATCGGGGTTGTTCTATTCACTGCCTTGGCGGCCTATGACACCCAGAAACTCAAGCAAATGGCCTTTATAGGCGTAACGGAAGGCGAGGAGACTAGCAATAAAGCGTCCATCCTTGGCGCCCTGACGCTTTACCTAGATTTTGTGAACCTCTTCCTCTTTTTGCTGCGCTTCTTTGGTCAGCGCCGCTAGCATCTACCCTAGATATTTTATATAGAAAAAGCCCCGCCAATAAGTTGGCGGGGCTTTTTCTATTTTTGGGCTTGTGCGCCGACCTAGGGCTTGATAGCAGCGGCACTAGCCAGCCACGCCGCACGCATATCCTTTTGCGCCTGGGTAGCGGTCATTTTCTCGACGCTTTCCATGGGCTGCACCTGCACGTTGGAGTCTTCGGTGAGCACGACCTGCGTGGTGCGCTCAACGCCGGCGCGGTTGCGCACGCGCACCGGCACGAGGTCGGCGGGCGTGTGGCGGCGCATCACGCCCTCAAGCGTAGCCATATCGGTAATTTTTACACCGTCGAGGGTCATAATCTCGTCGCCGCGGTCGATACCCGCTTTGTAGAGGCCCGAGCCCATCGTGGTATTGCGCGACAAGATGCAGCGTCCATCTTCCGTAAACTCTACCTGCCGGGGCAGGGCGGCGGCCAACACCTTGGTCGGCACCACGGCCAAGCCCGCCAAAGCCAGGTTTTCGGCGAAGCGCGGCGTTTCGTGGCCGTAGATGTAGCGCCGGAAGAAGGTGCCCGCAAAGGCTGTATCCTTGGCTACGGTGCCTAGCACGCGCTGCAAGTCGGGTAGGGTATAGGGCTTGGCAGGGGCCAGACCGGGCGTTTGGGGCTTGCCAAACTCCTGCCAGAGCGCCTGCATGTACTTATCAAGCGAGGTGCGGTAGCGCTGGCGCAGCTGCATGTCGAGCGAGAGGGCGAGGCCCGCGCCCTGGTAGTAGTACGAGAGGTAGGTATTGATGCGGTTGCCGGGGTCGATGCTAGTGGCCGCATCCACAAAGCCCGCCTGCTGGCTCATTTCTACCGCCGAGGCGTAGCGGGCGCCCGGCGCGTTGAGGCGCACGTTTACCCACTGGCTTACCTTTTCGAAGAATTGCTCGTCGTCGTAGTAGCCGGCGCGGCGTAGCATTAGCTCGCCGTAGTACTGCGTAAACCCTTCGCCAAACCACAGCGCATCGCTCATGTTCACGCGCTGGAAGTCAAACGGCTCCAGGCCTTTGCTGCGTAGGCGCTCGGTGTTATAGGCGTGAAAATACTCGTGCGATACGGTGGCTAGGTTACGTAGGGCACTTTCTTCGCGTAGCGGTAGCGGACTAGTGAGCGAGGTCGAGTTGCGGTGCTCCATGCCATCGCCGCTGGCCTGGGGCAGGTAGTCGGCCAGGAAGGTGTAGCGGCCGTAATCAAAGGTGGGTACTTCGCCCCCAAATACGCCAGCGGCCTCACGCACTATTTGCTGCGTCTTTTTTACCAGTGCTTCTACTTCGCTGGCCGAGCCCCCGTAGTAGGTGGCTATTTCAAAGGTGCGTCCGCCATCTTGCCAGGTGTGGATGGTCTGCTGGGTACCTAGCACCACAGGGCTATCCATGAGGTACTGGAGGTTGGGCGCGGTGAAGGTGGTGCGGTCTTCACCGGTAGGCCGCAGCTGGGTCGCCGCTTTCCAGCCCGTGGGCATCTCAAATTTTACTTCGGCGGCCCTGCCCTCCAAGCCCTGCGCGTAGCACAGCGTGGCGGGCATGTTGAGGTGCGCATGCTGCTGGTCGATGCCCGCGTAGGTGCCATCGGTGCGGTCGCCGTACAGGGTGTAGCTAAACTGGATGGTGCCGTCGGCAGCCGGCCTCACCTCCCAGGAGTAAGGGTCGGGCCGCCGGATACCTAGGAGCTTGCCGCTGCCATCGGTAGCCACGGGATAGTACGTGTTCTTGATAAACTCGTGCAGGGCGTAGCGCCCCGGCGACGAGCGCGCCATCCGTATCACGAGGGCCTTGCCCGGCGTCAGTCCCGCAAACGTGGCGGTGATACGTGCCTCGTGGTGCACCGCATTCGGAAACGATACGGTGTAGCGAACTGCCGGGCCAGTGGCAGCAGCCCGCACGGGCGCTACCGGCGCAGGCTCGGGGGCTGGCATAGCGGCAGCTGGTTTAGTCGCTGGGGGGGCTGGCTTCTCGGCTGGGGCGGCGGGTGCTGCGGCAGCTGGCTTCGCGACCGAAGTGGCCGCCGAGGTAGCAACGGCTGGCTTGGCAGGAGCAGGTTTAGCCGCTGCAGGCGTAGCAGGGGCCGCGGGCTTGGCAAGCGCCGCGGGTTTAGCCATTACAGGCTTAGCAGGCGCCGCGAGCTTAACCGTTGCGGGCTTGGCTGGCAAAGCAGGTTTAGCCATTACAGGTTTGGCAGGCGCCGCGGGTTTGGCCGTTGCAGGCTTAGCTGGCGCTGCGGGTTGTGTACTCTGGGCGGCCGCTGTAGTGGCTAGGCTCACGCTACCTAATACTCCCAAGTAAAAAGCGGGAAGAATTCTTTTCATAATAAAATCCTACTTAATAGCTAAAACACCCGGTTGTAGCCCGGAATTGGTTTAAATGATGCAAATTAAAAGCAAAAATTCGACCTCGCCACCGGTTCTGTGTTTCCGTTGGTCGGCCACCCACATTTATTGCAATACCTGGCACCAGATAAAATCACCATAGAAACTCGCCTGATAGCGATTCTGAAGCCCTAAGGCAGCCAAGGCGGTCGGCCAGGGCGGAAGCTGCTGCGCTCGCAGCCCCACCACCAGCCTAAAAAATAAATACATTGCCCGCAGCAGCGCCCGCTGCCACCACGTGTGGGGCGGCCGAAAATCAGCCACCAGCCACAGTGCTCCAGGGCAGCGCGCTGCCTGCAAGCGGGCCAGCGCGACCGGAAATTCCGCCAGCGTAAAGCAATCTAAAACGAAGAAGGTGACGACCACATCGAACTGCTCGGCGGGACCTAAGGCTTGCTCGCTGCCCTGCCGAAACTCGACCTGTGCTATGGCACTGGGGGCCACCTGCCGCAGCCGGGCTTGGGCCTGTGCCAGCATGGGCGCCGAGGTTTCGAGGTAAAGCACTTGCGCGGCGGGACACTGGCGTAGCAACTCGGTGAGTACCCAGCCCCCGCCGCCGCCCAGCACCAGCACCCGCGGTGTCGGGCCGGCCAGCGGCAGCCCAGCTGCCAGCGCTGCCTGCTGCGCCCGTCGCTGCGCCCGCCCGAACACGGCCCCCGCCAGCATATCATACACACGAGCCACGCGACTAAAGTCGGCGCCGGAAGGGGAGGGCGTAGGGGCAAGAGAAGCCATAGAAACCACATAAATAGTGCCTGCAAAGAAGCAGCGCAGCCTACCAACTCTTTTCTGCGGCAGCAATCCACAAAAAAAATGTGGTCACAAGTAGCTGAGCTACAATTTTTGGCGCTGCTGGTAGGCAGGCTAAAGCGAAAAAAACAGACCTAAGGTTGTGCCGAGAGTTAACGATTCCGTATCTTTGCACCATCAAACGCCCCACCAACCGGGCGGTCAGCGTTTGACAATTGCTTGCGCTTGTGGCGAAATTGGTAGACGCGCTGTCTTCAGGCGGCAGTTCCGCAAGGTGTGAGAGTTCGAGTCTCTCCGAGCGCACGAGTTACCCAACAAAAAAGCCAGCCCTTATCAGGGCTGGCTTTTTTTATTTAGTGCCCGCACTAGTTTCTTACCTCATCGGAGGTGTTGGCCTCTTGCGGCGAAATTTCGTTCAACCTAGCTTTCTGCCACTTTCCTCGCCCACTATGCCCACCCCCGTTGCGCGCCCTGGCTCCTCTACTTCTACGCCCGCGCGGGCGGCTGGTCTGGCCGGGCTGCTCACGGCCGAGGTCATCTTTGGTGTAGTGCTGTTTGTGGCTGCGTTTGGGTTATTTTTTTACCTTACTCGCGTAGTGTTTCGCGAGCATTCGCAGGTGTTTGATGACTGGGGCTTTGCCCAAATGGACCGCCTGCGGGCTGCACGACCCTGGACGCGCCCGTTTGTGGATTTCCTGACCTTTTTCGGGTCGGTCAAGTTTTTGGTGCCCACCAGCCTGCTCATTCCATTCCTTATGTACCGGCGCGGCCTGAAGCGCTACGCCATCGAGTTGCTCCTAGCGATGGGGGGCGGGGTAGCCCTCAATGAGTTGCTCAAAGCCTACTTCCACCGCGACCGGCCTACTACGGCCCTCATCTACCAGTATGGCCTGAGTTTTCCAAGCGGGCACGCCATGATGGGAATGTGCCTCTACGGCTGCTTGGCGTGGCTAGTCGTGCAGCACGGCCGCCACTGGGGCCTGGCAGTGGCGCTGGTGTGCTTCTCATTGAGTATCGGGCTCACCCGCGTTTATCTACACGTGCATTACCCCACCGATGTGGTGGCGGGCTTTGCCGGCGGGGCAGCCTGGCTAGTGCTCCTGCGCACAGGTATCCGGCTTTTCTGGAAAGAAAAGAACATACTTGGCGAAGACGCTACAGTAAGCGAGTAAGGTGCTTGCTCAAGCCCTAGGTAGTGCCTAGAGCTTGACTTTGACACGAAGCGCCAGCAGGCCTTTCACGCCCTGCAATTCTTCCAGTTCCAATTCCTCTACTTCGGGCTCCAGCAGGTTGCGGTCCTGCAAATAGTCAATGTATTCGACGTACTCGGTGGCTTCGCGGGGCTGCGCATACACCAGCGCCAGGTAGCCGGGCTGGGTCAGGCGCTCGCCGGTGCCAAGCACCGTGGCTTTGTCAATACGCTTCTTAATTATCTCGTAGCGAATGTTATATGCGCCATCTACATCAAACTGACGCTCGTCTTGCCGGAAGCGGATGCTCAAAGACTGCGAGTGGATGAGAATGAGCTGCGTGGTGTCGAGCGGCACAGCCAGCTCAGCCTTCAGGGCATGCGTGCGGCGCGTGATTTCTACCATCACCAGCAGCTGCCACAGGCGCAGGTTCTTCAGGAAGATGAGGTCGAATGGCTTGTCTTGTACCAGGCTGCCGCCTACGTAGATGTTAAACTCGACGCCATCGGTCTTGAAGCGCTGGAAGTAGTGCGGAAACATCTGCTGCGCCTTGGCTTCTTCCTGGTCGAGATAATCGCTGATAGTGTCATTGAGGCGCGTTACGCTCTCCTCAAAGGCCCGGCGGCGGTTATAAAGGATACCTAGGCGCGGGTCGATATGCTGCCAGTAGTGGGCGATAGTAGGGCGCAGCTCGGCGATGTTTTGGGCTAGGTACTCAAACAAAGGCTCTACCTGCGTGCGCAGAGAGTCATAGATGCTGACCTCGTCGCCACTAATGATACCTAGTCGCAGCCGCCGCAAATTCTTGGTAACGTAAAATTTAAGTTCATCCAGAATCGGCAGTGCTTGGTATTCCGATGCTTTGCGTAACACTCGGCCCGCCAGCGTGAGGTGCTCGATGAGGTCGGCCTGCACGGCTTCGTTGCGGGCCACGCTCGAGCCGCGGATATCGCAAGAGCCATGCAGAGGGTAGACATCTTCAAACACGATGGGCTCCATCTCGGCCGAGCGGTTGCCATCTTCGTGCTGGGCCAGCAGGCGCCGGGCCGCGTCATTAAAGCGCCATTCCATGGTGGGGTGAATGGCCGTAAATTTCTCTTTAATAACTGCTTGGATACGCGTTTCTAGGTCCTCAGCGTTGCGTTTTACGGCCACCGCAAACAGGGGCACAAACTGCTTCACTAGCTCCATATCAAACTCATTGAGCGCGCCCACCTCGGGCGAGCCCAGCTCGAGCAGCCCCACCGTGTCGGGGCCGTAGGGCAGCAGCGCCAGAATGGCCGAGCGGATGCCCAGCTGCAAAATCTGCTGGCGCACATCTTCGGGCAGCTCAGGGGCAGTAGTCACATCTTCAAGCACCAGTGGCTGGCGGTCGGCCAGCAGCCGGGCATAGAGCTGCCGGAAGCCGCCCACGGCACCTAGGCTCTGCATCTGCTTGGTGAGGAAGCTGTGGTTGATTTTGCGCCCAAAATCCACAAAGGCCTTTTTGCGCTCATCATAGGCCGCAATACCAAGCTGCAGGGCCGGCCGGGCAAATAGCACCCGCAGCTTCTCCTGAATCTGCTCTAGCCGGTCAGAAGCTTGCAGCACGTCGCGCTCGAGCAGGTCGTACTTCAGCTCCGACAGTATCTCCTGGGTCGTGACGTCTACCAGCTGCAGCAGGTTAAAGCCTTCTAACGCAAAGCGCTCAGGAGGCAGCATGCGGTACCACAACTCTAAGCGATGGCGGTTGTGAAGCAGGTGCTGCACCTGCTCGGGGCTCAGTTTGGGCTTATCGCCCACCACCCGCACGCGCACAAACGACGAATCAAAGTTGACCCCGTAGTGCCGGTAAAGGCCAATACTGTAGTCAGGCACTGTGAAAATGAGTCCGCTCTGCGTTTCTGGTACTTCAGCCCCATATTCCCGACCTAGGATGAGCAGATACGCCATCTGGGTCATGTGTAGCTCCAGGGTGGCGTAGTCGATATTGAGCGGCTGCTTGATGGTGCGGTCGCGTCCCATCATCACCTCCGCAAAGCGGCTGGTGTAGTAGAAGCTGCGCCGCTGGAACGGCGGGATGGCCCCCGTAATAGCCGTCGTAGTAGCTGCCGGCGGAAACACCGCCAGCATGAGCATATCTATCAGGTCTTGAATGCCATCTAGCTGCTCGATGGTGTGCAAGTTACCTCGGCAGGCAGCGTGCTGCTTCACTTCTTCGCACACAGCCCGAGCTAGGCGTGCCACGCCCGGGTTGGGGTCGCGCTCGCGCTCGTGCCAATAGGCGATGAGCGGCTCTAAGCTCAGCTCCGTAGCAAAGGGAAAGCCGGGAGAAACAGCTGGTGCAGGCTCCACGGCCACTGCTGCGGTGAGGCCGGTGGGCAGCTGGGCTTCATCGGCAGCGAGTGTAAGGACGTCGGGGGCAGGCATGAGCAGGCAGAATGAGCAGAAAGGAGGTATACGCAAGCCCGGCCTAGGGGTAACGCTAGCGAACAGTAAGTGGCGTAATGATGGGCTTATTTACGGGTGCCGTAACCACCTTGGTTTGAATTGCCACCGAACCAAGGTTACTACTTAAATCGAACTGCTTGCCAGTATTTGAGTAGCAGGTACAGCAACCGTTGGCCTGATAATCACCTGCCAGCTTGATATTAGATACCTTAAATGTATAACGGTATCTAATGCCATTCGGTGCAGCTTTGTTGTACTGATAGGCCGTAATTTGATAATCGTATGAATCAAGTTTGAGTCCACCGCTCGCAGCAAAAGGAGCTGCATTGTTGATAGCAATGAGCGAGTCTTGTGTCAGTGCGCTTCCACCACTGGCCAGCGGCAGTATCCGTAATACAGAATCGCGTGTGGGCTTTGGAACAAGGGTGGTGGGGTGAGGAATCCGGACAATAAACAGCGTATCTATCTGGTCGGCCCGGAAGCCGTTGGTTCCGCCTATCCTGAAGGTGAAAAAGAGGGCGTCAGCAAGTTCATCCTGACACACGCAGATGTCATTAGCACAGCAGCCAGCTAGGGCCAGCAACATCAGTAGCCCTGGAATAGAGCACAGAATCTTTTTCATCAGCACAGCTAAAAGAGAGCCCGGCGCCGGGGCTTGCAAAAGGCAAACCACCGGGCCGGGCTACAAAGGTCCGAAGGCCGCCGATTATTGTGGGCGGCTCCGAAAAATAAGTAAGCGCGCCTAGGCTACTTGTTGCTAGCCGACGAGGGCAGCGTGGGGTTGTTGACCTGGCCGCCAGCCATCAGGAGAGGGTTGAGACGGGTCGAAGCCGTGTCGAGCTGCGGGCGAACCTGGTTCAGGGCTTCGCGCAAGGCAATTACGTCGGCTAGGCGCGGGGCATCGGTCTGCGAGTAGCCGTGGTACATAGCCACTTTCACGTTAGACGAGCCTTTGCCCGTATAGGTACCTAGGAGCTGGCCGCTGGCATCCATTACCTGTACTTCGGCTTCCAGGTTAGTGTTATACCATTCGAGCGGGGCACCAAAGATACTGGGTACCAGCATCGTAATAACTTGAGCAGCTTGCAGGCTGCGGCCCTTGCGGATGGTGTGCACCTTGGTTACTACCAAGCGGATGTAGCCATACGTAGCCGTATCGGTAGCCTCCACTACGTTATGTTGCAGCTCCGATTTGAACAGACGCAGCGGGTCATCGGGCAGGGCACCGTCGTTCATGGCCAGCGGGCCGGGGTCGGCCGTGATTTCCATGGGGGGGAGGCGCTTGGTGATAACTGCCGTCGGAATGTGCGAAAAACTGCCCTTTACCGACATACAGCTGCTCAGGCCCAATAAGACTACAACTGCTGCTACGGCTGGCCGTGCAATGAAAGAGTACAATTTCATAGTGGAATGATAAAAGCTAAATTTGTACTTTGAGAGGATATTTTAGAGAAATAACGCCTTTTTATTGAATAAAACTTATTAATGCTCTAAAGTACTACAGGCTTGCCAATCTACCAAAAAATAGTCTTAAATCAAGTTTTAGGCGGTTGCCAGATTCAAATAGAAAATTGTGTTAGGGCTAGAGAAGCTGGCGTTAAGCGTGGTGAGAAACTGCGGCTGGCTCTACAGTAAGTAGGTCGGGCGGCGCTACATAATTGTCAACAAATTCGCCTTCCCAACGTGCAACCACTGCGGAGGCCAAACAGTTGCCTAATACGTTCACGGCCGTGCGAGCCATATCCATGAGGGCATCGATACCTAGGATGATAAACACGGGCCAGGCCGGTAAGTTAAAAGAAGCTACCGTAGCCAATAATATAACGAGTGAAGCGCGGGGTACGCCGGCCACTCCTTTGCTGGTGAGCATGAGTGTGAACACCATAAGCAGTTGGTCGCCGAAGCTGAGCGGCACACCTGCCGCCTGCGCTACAAACACCGCCGCCAACGATAGGTAAAGCGTAGTGCCATCAAGGTTGAAGGAGTACCCTGTAGGCATAACAAAGGCCACAATGCGGCGCGGCACCCCAATGCCTTCCATAGCCTCCATAGCGCGGGGCAGGGCAGCCTCGCTGCTGGTGGTAGCAAACGCAATACTTACGGGCTCGGCTACCGCCGCCACAAAGCGCCGCAGCGGCAGGCGTGCCAGCAGCAGCACCGGTAATAATACTAACAGGATGAAGGCTACAAGCGCTCCGTAGAGCGTAAACAGCAGGTAAGCAGCATTCTTAAGTGGTGCTAAGCCCATCTTGCCTACCGTGTAGGCAAGGGCGCCACCCACCCCCAGGGGGGCAAAGTACATGACCACATTGGTGAATTTGAACATGACCTCCGAGAGGCTTTCGCAGAAGCGCAGCATGCGGCCGCGGGCGGGCTCGGGGCTAAGGGCCAGGCCAATGGCGAAGATGATGGCGAAGATAACCACTTGCAGCACCTGCCCTTCGGCTACCGATTTGGCGATGTTTTCGGGGAAGATGTGCAGGATGATATCGGCCGCCGTTTGGTGGGTGGCGGGTTGCAGGGCCTCGGTTTCGCCAGCAGCTGGCAATACCTTGGCTACACCCACACCCGCCTTGGTCAAGTTGATAGCAGCCAGGCCAATAAACAACGCAAACGTGGTGACAACCTCAAAGTACACGAGGGCCTTGATACCCATGCGGCCTACCTGCTTAAGGTTGGCATGGCCCGCTATACCAACCACGAGCGTAGCAAAGACAAGCGGCGCAATGATAGTTTTTACCAAGCGCAGAAACGCGTCGCTCAGTACTTTGAGCGGCACCGCCACGCCAGGGGCGTCGTACCCCAGCTCGATGCCGACCAGCATGCTCAGCACTATCCAGAGGGTGAGCGAGCGCCGGGGCGCCAGGGCCATACCTAGGGCCGCCAACGCCAGCCAGCGCGCAGTGGCCGGCACGGCGCTAGGTAAGCTGATAAAGCCATAGGCAACCAGCATCGTGAGGACTAACGCTACTAAAATCAACGTAATAGCCAGCCCGGAAAGACGCGAGAACTTCATGCGCAAATACTATAAGAAGCAAAATGAGGCTATAAAGAACGGGATTGCAGGTCGAAACCGCGGCCGACTGCCTCCGCCTTGCCTCAAAATGTCCTTGCTTACCAACTGCATCGAAGGCAGTTGCGTCGTGAGCTGCCACCTAAGGAGGGGTGCCAGCCCACCGCTAGCAATGATGCCCCTAGGTGGTGGTAAATAATTGGTGGGCAAGAATTACGGCTACGCGAACAGCGCGTAATGGTTCGAGCTTGCCACTGGTCTGGGACCCTTACCCTACGCCTGGCTTAGTGGCCGCTGGGGCGAGTGTCGCTAGCTTTGGCTCTCTTCTCTTGCCCCTCATGCTTACGGCCTGGACCTTAACAGCGCACGAGCTGCCGCTGCGCTACACCTGGAAAATCGCGCGCAATGCCTCGACCACCAAAACCAACCTCGTGGTGCAGGCTACTCAGGCGAGTAGCATCGGGCGAGGCGAAGCAGCGCCCAACGTACGCTACGGCGAATCGCCTGAACTGCTCCAGCAGCAGTTTGCGCGCTTGCTAGCGGCCGGGCTGCCCCACGTAGCTACGCTGCCCGAGCTGGCCGCGCTGCTCGCCGCGCAGCCCGTGGCTCACGCGCTGGCGTTTGCTCTAGAGGCTGCCCTCGTGCACTGCCTGGCCGCACGCGCTGAGCAGCCGGTGTGGCAGTTCCTGGGGGTGCCGCAGCCTGCCGCGCGCGTACCCACCGCGTTTTCGCTGCCCATTATGGACCCAGGCGAGGTAGTTGGTTTTATTGCGCAGCAGCATGCCCGGCGCTTTAGCTTGTTAAAAATAAAAGTAAACCAAGCCGAAGGGC
>Ga0265798_10001363_pt1 | contig 38090 bp, 37 predicted proteins | sample P3T30metagenome_FD_192430 | JGI IMG/M metagenome (GOLD analysis project Ga0265798, IMG submission 192430) | Plant litter microbial communities from East Loma Ridge, Irvine, California - P3 T30 | ecosystem: Environmental > Terrestrial > Plant litter > Unclassified | place: USA: California...
CATTTCGAAGCTGTCTTCTTTCGACATGCAGTAAAACCCTCGGTATCCAGTTGATGGCCCGGTGCAACTGCGCCAGGCAAAAGCGGCGTGCATTGTGCCCGAAAAAGGGGTCTTAAGCCAAGGGGTTCAGTTAAGAGTCACCCATCTCTGGTTGATAAGCAGCTCGATTGGGCGATATTGGGTCTTGTAGCTCATCTTTTGGCAGTTCTTGATCCAGTACCCCAGGTACACCGCATCCAGATTCAATCGCCGTGCTTCCTCGATCTGCCACAGGATCGCCAGACGGCCCAGGCTGCGCCGCTCTTCGGTCGGCTCGTAGAAGGTATACACGGCGGACAGCCCGTTGGGCAGCAGGTCGGTCACGGCCACCGCGAGCAGCCGGCCGTCCAGGCGAAATTCGTAGAAGCGCGAAAACGGCAGGTCTCGGACCAGAAACGTCGAAAACTGATCACGGCTGGGCGGAAACATGTCGCCATCGGCGTGGCGCTGTTCGATATAGCGCTGGTAGAGGTCGAAATACTCTTCGCTGAAGCGGGGGGTGGCACTCGTCACCTGGACGTCGTGATTGCGCTTGACGATGCGTTTCTGCTGGCGCGAGGGGGTGAAACCTGCCGTGGGAATGCGTGCCGGCACGCACGCGTTGCAGCGCTGGCAGTGCGGCCTGTAGAGGTGGTCACCGCTGCGGCGGAAACCCATTTCCGAGAGGTCGGCGTAGACGTGGACGTCCATCGGCTGGCTCGGATCGAGAAACAAGGTCGTGGCTTGCTCGTCGGGCAGGTAGCTGCACGAATGGGGTTGAGTGGCATAGAACTTCAGGCGCGCCAACTCAGTCATGATGAACCCTCGGAATGAAACCATTGCATCAAGTGTAAGCCAGTGCCGGAGAACTCGCCTAGCGCTGCCATGTCGCGCTATTGGGTTGGTCGAGGTATTGGTTCAGATAATCGGCGAACTGATCTCGGGCGATGCTTCGTGCGCCCAGGCTGTGCAAGTGCTCGGTGGGCATCTGGCAGTCGATCAGCACGAAACCGGCCTGCTGCAGATGCTCGACCAAGGTCACGAAGCCAACCTTGGAGGCGTTGTCGGTGCGGCTGAACATGGATTCGCCGAAGAACAGTTGGCCCATGGCCAGGCCATAGAGCCCACCTACAAGCGTCTCGCCGTCCCACACCTCGACCGAGTGCGCGTGCCCTTGCTCGTGCAGGGTGAGGTAGGCGCGTTGCATGTCGCTGGTTATCCAGGTGCCGTCGGTGTAGTCGCGCGGCCCTGCGCAGGCAGCGATGACAGCGGGAAAGTCCTGGTCGAAGGTCACGGTGAAGCGTTGCTGGCGCATTACCTTGCGCAGGCTGCATGACACATGCAGTTCGGCGGGCATCAGCACGGTACGCGGATCCGGCGACCACCAGAGAATCGGCTGGCCGTCCTCGAACCAGGGGAAGCAGCCGTGCCGGTAGGCCTGCACCAGCCGCTCGGGGCTGAGGTCACCACCGGCTGCCAGCAGCCCATTGGGCTCGCGCATCGCCTTGCTCAGGGGAGGAAAGACCAGTTCGTTTCGTTTGAGCCACGTCAGCATGATTGTTCGCTACGGCAGGGGAGGGTGGTACCGGGGGCAGTGAGTTCATCCTGCCACGATACGGTCGGCACGCCAATGCACGGCAGCAAGGCCGGGCAGTCAGGGCGACCGAGCTTTCATGTAACTTTTTCGGGCAATTGCAGTCCCATGTCACTGTTCTTCAAGATTGGCTCGTAAGGCCTTGTCGGCAAACACAAAGCACTGCTGAATCGTATTCCGTGCGTCGCCTGATTCGAAGCTGAATGGCGCACGGCAAGCGACGCTTATATTGCAGATGCGCGAATTGCCGACAAAGCCGTACAATGCGATCTTTGCAGGGCCCGTTGTCCACCGATAGTGGCCATTTGCCGTATTTTTTGTCATCCATCAGTTGCGTGCTTCGACAGGCGCAGGAAATCAAGCGTTTTGAAGAAATCCACTGCCTCATCCGCTCCCGCATCGCTGCCCGTCTGGCGCCAGCAAATGCATTATCGCCTCAAGGAAGGCGCACTGATCGCCATGGGCGCGCTGTGCCTTTATCTGTGGATGGCGTTGTTGACCTACGACCAGACCGATCCTGGCTGGAGCCACACCAGCAGCAACATGGACCAGGTCCAGAACGCTGCCGGCCGGGCCGGTGCATTCGCCGCCGACATTCTGTTCATGGTCCTGGGCTATTTCGCCTACATCTTCCCCCTGCTGCTGGCCGTCAAGACCTGGCAGATCTTCCGTCAGCGCCACGAGCCCTGGCAGTGGAGCGGCTGGTTGTTCTCCTGGCGCCTGATCGGGCTGTTGTACCTGAGCCTCTCCGGCGCGGCCCTGGCCCATATCCATTTCCATTCCGCCGGCAGCCTGCCGGCGTCCGCCGGGGGCGCGCTGGGTCAGAGCCTGGGTAACCTGGCGCTCAACGCGTTGAACATCCAGGGCAGTACGCTGTTGTTCATCGCATTGTTTCTGTTCGGCCTGACCGTGTTCACCGACCTGTCCTGGTTCAAGGTCATGGACATGACCGGCAAGATCACCCTAGACCTGCTCGAGCTGATGCAGGGCTCGGCCAGCCGCTGGTGGGCGGCGCGTGCCGAACGCAAGCAACTGGTTGCCCAACTGCGGGAAGTGGACGAACCGGCCTACGCTGCGCCCAGGGTCAGCGAGCCGCGCGATGTCGCCAAGCCCAGGCCGGTGCGGCCTGCGCCTCTGGAACCGACCCTGCAGAGCCGTCCGGTGGCGCCCATCGCGCCGGTCGCAATGGCGGCGCCGGTCGCGGCCAGCCAGCCCGTGCGGCCTGCAGTAGCGATCAAGCCGTTGAGCGAAGAAAGTACCCAGGGCGCGCCCAGCGGCAAGCCGCCCGAGCAGAGCGCGCGGGTGCAGAAGGAGAAGCAGGCGGCGTTGTTCGTCGACAGCGCCGTGCAGGGCACCTTGCCGCCGATTTCCATTCTCGATCCCGCCGAAGAGAAGAAGGTCAACTATTCGCCAGAGTCGCTGGCGGCGGTAGGCCAGTTGCTGGAGGTGAAACTCAAGGAATTCGGCGTGGAAGTAACCGTTGACTCCATTCACCCCGGCCCGGTGATCACCCGTTACGAGATCCAGCCGGCGGCCGGCGTCAAGGTCAGCCGCATCTCCAACCTGGCCAAAGACCTGGCGCGTTCGCTGGCGGTGCTCAGTGTCCGTGTGGTCGAAGTCATTCCCGGCAAGACCACCGTCGGTATCGAGATTCCGAACGAAGACCGGCAGATCGTGCGTTTCTCCGAAGTGCTGTCCTCACCCCAGTACGACGAGGCCAAGTCGCCTGTGACCATGGCGCTAGGCCACGATATTGGCGGCAAACCGGTGATCACCGACCTGGCCAAGATGCCTCACCTGCTGGTTGCCGGTACCACCGGTTCCGGCAAGTCGGTGGGGGTCAACGCGATGATTCTGTCGATCCTGTTCAAGTCGGGCCCGGAAGACGCCAAGCTGATCATGATCGACCCGAAGATGCTCGAACTGTCCATCTACGAGGGCATCCCGCACCTGCTTTGCCCCGTGGTCACCGATATGAAGGACGCGGCCAACGCGCTGCGTTGGAGCGTTGCCGAGATGGAGCGACGCTACAAGCTGATGGCGGCCATGGGCGTGCGCAACCTGGCAGGCTTCAATCGCAAGATCAAGGACGCCGAAGAGGCCGGGACGCCCCTGAGCGACCCGCTCTACAAGCGCGAAAGCATTCACGACGAGGCGCCGCTGCTCAAGACCCTGCCGACCATCGTGGTGGTCGTGGACGAATTCGCCGACATGATGATGATCGTCGGCAAGAAGGTCGAAGAGCTCATCGCGCGTATCGCGCAGAAGGCCCGTGCCGCCGGTATCCACCTGATCCTCGCTACCCAGCGACCTTCGGTGGACGTCATCACCGGCCTGATCAAGGCCAACATCCCCACGCGCATGGCGTTCCAGGTATCGAGCAAGATCGACTCGCGTACCATCATCGACCAGGGCGGTGCCGAACAACTGCTGGGTCACGGTGACATGCTCTACATGCCGCCGGGCACCAGCCTGCCGATTCGCGTGCACGGCGCCTTCGTTTCCGACGAAGAGGTGCATCGCGTGGTCGAGGCGTGGAAGCAGCGTGGTGTGCCCGACTACAACGAAGACATTCTGGCCGGCGTCGACGAAGCCGGCAGTGGCTTCGAGGGCAGCAGTGGTGGCGGCGATGGCGACGACAGCGAAAGCGACGCGCTCTACGACGAGGCAGTGAACTTCGTGCTGGAAAGCCGTCGTGCGTCCATCTCGGCGGTACAGCGCAAGCTCAAGATCGGCTACAACCGCGCGGCGCGCATGATCGAGTCCATGGAAATGGCCGGTGTGGTCACGCCGATGAACACCAATGGCTCGCGCGAAGTGATCGCGCCGGGCCCGATGCGCGACTGATGCAACGCTCGCGCCTTACCTTAGAACGAGGATTCCCATGCGCCTGATTCGCATGCTGTTGGTTTCTGCCCTGGCCCTGGCCAGCCTGTCGGTACACGCCGACCAGAAGGACGTGGCGCGCTTGACGCAACTGCTGGAGAAATCCCAGACATTGACCGCGCGTTTTTCCCAGCTGACCCTGGACGGCAGCGGTACCCAGTTGCAGGAGACCGCCGGGCAGATGGCCCTGCAGCGGCCTGGCCTGTTCAACTGGCACACCGACGCGCCGCAGGAGCAGTTGATGGTCTCCGACGGCAAGAAGGTTTCGCTGTGGGACCCGGACCTGGAGCAGGTCACCATCAAGACCCTCGACCAGCGCCTGACCCAGACCCCGGCGCTGCTGTTGTCCGGTGACGTGTCGAAGATCAGCCAGAGCTTCGACATCAGTGCCAAGGAAGCCGGCGACGTGATCGATTTCGTGCTCAAGCCCAAGACCCGCGACACCTTGTTCGATTCGTTGCGCCTGTCGTTCCGCAAGGGTGTGATCAACGACATGCAACTGATCGACAGCGTGGGCCAGCGCACCAATATCCTGTTCATGAACGTCCGGGCCAACGAGCCGATCGCCGCGAACAAATTCAAGTTCGACATCCCCAAAGGGGCGGACGTGATCCAGGAATAATTCGAGGCCGATTGTCGCCCCATGGACCTGTTTCGCAGTGATCCCATTGCCCAGCCGCTGGCCGCGCGTCTGCGCGCCAGCAACCTGGACGAATACGTCGGCCAGGAGCATCTGCTCGCCCGCGGCAAGCCGCTGCGCGAGGCACTGGAGCAGGGCGCCCTGCACTCGATGATCTTCTGGGGGCCACCGGGCGTGGGCAAGACCACCCTGGCACGGCTGCTGGCGAAGGTGTCCGATGCTCACTTCGAAACCGTGTCGGCGGTACTCGCCGGGGTCAAGGAGATTCGCCAGGCGGTCGAGGTGGCCAAGCAGCAGGCGGGCCAGTATGGCCGTCGCACGATTCTGTTCGTCGATGAAGTGCACCGTTTCAACAAGTCCCAGCAGGATGCGTTCCTGCCCTACGTGGAAGACGGTACGCTGATCTTCATCGGCGCCACCACCGAAAACCCCTCGTTCGAACTCAACAACGCCTTGCTCTCGCGAGCCCGTGTGTATGTGCTCAAGAGTCTCGACGAGGCGGCACTGCGGCGTCTGGTCGACCGTGCGCTGAACGAGGAGCGCGGCCTGGGCAAGCGCCGACTGCGCCTGGGCGACGAGGCCTTTGCCATGCTCATGGCCGCTGCCGACGGTGACGGACGCAGGATCCTCAACCTGCTGGAGAATGCCTCCGACCTTGCCGAGGACGGCGAGGAAATAGGCGTCGAGCTGTTGCAGAGCCTGCTCGGCGATACCCGCCGACGCTTCGACAAGGGCGGCGAGGCGTTCTACGACCAGATATCGGCCTTGCACAAATCGGTGCGCGGCTCCGATCCGGATGCGTCGCTGTACTGGTTCGCACGCATGCTCGACGGCGGTTGCGACCCGCTCTATCTGGCGCGGCGGGTGGTGCGCATGGCCAGCGAAGACATCGGCAATGCCGATCCGCGGGCGCTGCCGCTGTGCCTGTCGGCGTGGGATGTGCAGGAGCGCCTGGGCAGCCCCGAAGGCGAGCTGGCGGTGGCCCAGGCCATCGTTTACCTGGCGTGTGCACCCAAGAGCAATGCCGTGTACATGGGCTTCAAGGCGGCGATGCGCGAGGCGGCCGAACATGGCTCGCTGGAAGTACCGCTGCATTTGCGCAACGCCCCGACCAAACTGATGAAGCAGCTGGGCTACGGCGACGAGTACCGCTATGCCCACGATGAGCCCGACGCCTATGCAGCCGGCGAAGACTACTTCCCCGAGCAATTGAGCCCACGCCACTACTATCGTCCCGTGCCGCGCGGCCTGGAATTGAAGATAGGCGAAAAGCTCAAGCACCTCGCCAGCCTGGACGACAGCAGTCCACGGCGGCGGAGAAAGGCGTGATCCCGACCATTGTCGCGGTATCCCTGGGTGGGGTGGTCGGCACACTGCTGCGCCTGTTCACCGCGACCTACATCAATGCGAACTGGCCACGTCTGTTCTATACCGGTACGCTGGCCGTCAATATCATCGGTTGCCTGATCATCGGCTACCTGTATGGCCTGTTCATGATTCGCCCGGACATTCCGGTCGAGATCCGTTCGGGATTGATGGTGGGGTTCGTGGGTGGCCTGACCACCTTCTCGTCATTTTCGCTGGACACCGTGCGCCTGCTCGAAAGCGGCCAGGGGCTGGTTGCCATGGGCTACTGCGCCGTGAGCGTATTCGGCGGCCTGTTGGCCACCTGGGCCGGCCTGGCACTGACTAAAATCTGACCAATACTGATAAACGAGAGACCGACATGCTCGATTCCAAACTGTTACGTAGCCAGCTTCAGGACGTAGCGGATCGCCTTGCCAGCCGTGGCTATGTCCTGGATGTGGCGCGCCTCGAGGCGCTGGAAGCCCAGCGCAAGACCGTGCAGACCCGCACCGAACAACTGCAGGCCGAGCGCAATGCGCTGTCCAAGTCCATCGGCCAGGTGATGAAAAGCGGCGGCGATGTCGACGCGCTGAAAGCGCAGGTCGAGTCCATTGCCGAGGAGCTGGGTCGTGGCAAGGCGGAGCTGGAACAGCTGCAGGGCGAGCTCGACGGTATTGCCCTGGGCATTCCCAACCTGCCCCACGAATCGGTGCCGGTCGGCGAGGACGAAGACGGCAACGTCGAGGTCCGCCGCTGGGGAACGCCGACCACCTTCGATTTTCCGGTGCAGGACCACGTTGCCCTCGGTGGCAAGTCGGGTGGCCTGGATTTCGAGACGGCTGCCAAGCTGTCCGGCGCACGCTTTGCCATCATGCGTGGGCCGATTGCGCGCCTGCATCGCGCACTGGCGCAGTTCATGATCAACCTGCACGTCAGCGAACACGGCTACGAAGAAGCCTACACCCCGTACCTGGTGCAGGCCCCGGCCTTGCAGGGCACCGGTCAGTTGCCCAAGTTCGAGGAAGACCTGTTCAAGATCAGCCGTGAAGGTGAAGCCGATCTGTACCTGATCCCCACGGCCGAAGTGTCGCTGACCAACATCGTGGCCGGCGAAATCCTCGATGCCAAGCTGCTGCCACTCAAGTTCGTCGCCCACACGCCGTGCTTCCGCAGCGAAGCCGGCGCGTCGGGCCGCGATACCCGCGGCATGATCCGTCAGCACCAGTTCGACAAGGTCGAGATGGTCCAGGTGGTCGAACCGTCGAAATCCATGGAAGCCCTCGAAAGCCTGACTGCCAATGCCGAGCGCATCCTGCAGGCGCTGGAGCTGCCGTACCGCGTACTGGCCTTGTGCACCGGCGACATGGGCTTCAGCGCGGTGAAAACCTACGACCTGGAAGTCTGGGTGCCGAGCCAGGACAAGTACCGCGAGATTTCCTCGTGTTCCAACACTGGGGATTTCCAGGCGCGGCGCATGCAGGCCCGCTTCCGTAACCCTGAAACAGGCAAACCCGAGCTGGTTCATACCTTGAACGGTTCGGGCCTGGCAGTCGGTCGCACCTTGGTGGCCGTGCTGGAGAACTACCAGCAGGCCGACGGCAGCATCCGCGTGCCCGAAGTACTCAAGCCCTATATGGGCGGCCTCGAGGTCATCGGCTAAATGGAGTTTCTGCCGCTGTTCCATAAATTGCGCGACAGCCAGGTGCTGGTGGTGGGCGGGGGCGAGATCGCCCTGCGCAAATCGCGCCTGCTGGCCGAGGCTGGCGCGGTGTTGCGCGTGGTCGCTCCGAGCATCGACCCGCAGCTTGCCGATCTGGTGCGCGGCAGCGGCGGGCAGATGCTCGACAGGGGTTACCTGAGCAGCGATCTGGACGGCTGCGTGCTGGTGATCGCCGCCACCGATGACGAACCGCTCAACGCCCAGGTGTCGGCCGATGCCCGCGCGCGCTGTGTGCCGGTCAATGTGGTCGATGCGCCAGCACTGTGTACGGTGATCTTTCCGGCCATCGTCGACCGCTCACCCTTGGTGGTGGCAGTGTCCAGTGGCGGCGACGCACCGGTCCTGGCGCGGCTGATCCGCGCCAAGCTGGAAACCTGGATTCCATCCACCTATGGCGAGCTGGCCGGCCTGGCGGCGCGCTTTCGGCAGAAGGTCAAGGCGCTGTACCCGGATGTCACCCAGCGCCGTGCATTCTGGGAGGAAGTGTTTCAGGGCCCGATCGCCGATCGCCAGTTGGCCGGGCAGGGCGCCGAGGCCGAACGCATGCTCCAGGCGAAGGTCGACGGTGCACCGCCCCATGCCCCCGGTGAGGTCTATCTGGTGGGCGCTGGCCCCGGTGACCCGGACTTGCTGACCTTCCGCGCCCTGCGCTTGATGCAGCAGGCCGATGTGGTGCTCTACGACCGCCTCGTCGCGCCGGCGATCCTCGACCTGTGTCGTCGCGACGCCGAACGTGTGTATGTCGGCAAGCGTCGCGCCGAGCATGCCTTGCCGCAAGACCAGATCAACCAGCAACTGGTGGCCTTGGCCAAGCAGGGCAAGCGCGTGCTGCGTCTCAAGGGCGGCGATCCGTTCATATTCGGCCGGGGCGGCGAAGAGATCGAGGAATTGGCGGCCCACGGCATCCCATTCCAGGTGGTACCGGGCATCACTGCAGCCAGCGGCTGTGCGGCGTATGCCGGCATTCCCCTGACCCACCGCGACTATGCGCAATCTGTGCGTTTCGTCACCGGGCACTTGAAGAACAACACCAGTGATCTGCCGTGGCACGATCTGGTGTCCCCAGGGCAAACGCTGGTGTTCTACATGGGCCTGATCGGCCTGCCGATCATCTGCGAACAGCTGATTCGCCACGGTCGCGGCGCGGATACACCGGCGGCGTTGATCCAGCAGGGCACCACGGTAAACCAGCGGGTGTTCACCGGCACCCTGGCGGACCTGCCGCGAATGGTCGCCGAGCATGAGGTGCATGCACCTACCCTGGTCATCGTTGGCGAAGTGGTGGTGCTGCGCGAGAAGCTCGCCTGGTTCGACGGCGCGCAGTATCGCTGACGAGCACAGACCGGCGCCGGCTGTCGCTGACAGGCGACAGCCGTTACTTGGGAATGGGCTGGATGTCCTGAATCACCGCGTTGCTGCGTCGGACCAGTACGAAGTTGTCGCCGATCTGCACCCACTGGCTGTCCGGGTCGGGTTGCTTGAGCCCCGAGGATTTCCACCCGATGAAAGCTGAATCGGGTTGGGCATAGGCTGCAGGAACACGGTCGCCCTTGCCCAGGGAAACCAGCTCGGTGGCGTCGCCGGGCGGGCGGAATACCTCGATGGCAAGCGTGACAGGCGATGCGGCCGACAACAGCGCGCCGGTGATGCACAGCGAAGCGAACAGCATGCGGGTCATGGGGGAACTTCCTCTAATCAACCTATTGGCCAAGCTGCAACGATCAACGCGGAACCAGAGGCCACGCAATGTGGTGAACAGGTTCCGAAGAGACGGCTAGGCTTGACGTCTTCCAGTCTGAGATCTCGATTTTTTCAACCGAATCGACCGTAGTATGCCAATTGTACAGCATGCCAAGCGTATTTGAAAAAGCTTCGACGGCAAGTAAGAAACTGCGCAAAGGCAACGTACGCAAGCTCCCATCTGTTCCAAAAATGTAACTTTGCATTACATTGGCGAAGCATGGGAAATTTCCTCTATTTTTCTCCGCCTTGCGACGATTAAAGTTGTTGAAAAATAAATGCGTCATTTTGCGTGCGTGTCATGTATGGAATACAGGATGCCAGTGAGTGCTGAATTTCGTCGGTTTTAAATATTGGTGGGCGGTTGAAATAGCTATAAAAAACAAAATTCTACAATGCTCTGGGCTGGCGTGGATGTTTGTGATGCCGCAGGATGTTATTGCTCTATCTGTCAATGGCCCTGATCCGTTGAATTTTAATATTCCCTTTAGTCCGACTATCGGGAATGGGTTGAATGTCGGTACGTATGGGTACGGACGAGTGAATATTACAAACGGCGCAAAAGTGACAAGTCATTCAGTGGGAGTTGGATCTGGTCAACTGGGTGTTGACGCCGGTTCTGAGGGAGTGGTGGTTGTCTCCGGATCAGGTTCTCGATGGAATAGTACAGGAGACACCAAAGTGGGGGTCAATGGTAAAGGCCTCCTGGTTGTAGATAGCGCGGCGCGTGTTTCTGTAGGTGAGTCGCTCGAGGTCGGAGTAGAAGGGAATTCGATCGGTAGCGTAGTGGTAAGTAATGGCAGCTCTCTATCTGTCGAGAACACGCTAGATGTCGGTGGGGAAGACTTTTCGCAGGGTGGCGTAAGCGTTACTGGAGGGAGCGTTATAAATGTTGTGGGGGCAGGTGTAGGCTCTATAACGCTCGGTAGAGCAAGCAACTCGGCTGGGGAGTTACTTGTTTCGGGGGACGGCTCGACCGTGAATGCGGCTGAAGTTACGGTTGTGGGTAAAGGTGGCAGTGGCATGCTCACGCTTCAGAATAAAGGTGAGCTAAACACCACTAAGCTGGTTTTGGCGGATGCCGCTGGTTCAAGCGGAGTGCTTTACATAGGTTCTTCAAACACTGACGCTCCGGCCGAAGCGGGTTCGCTGAACTCAACCGAGGGCGTTTGGCTCGGTGCCGGCGATGGCAGTATTGTTTTTAACCACACTGCATCGGATTATGAGTTTGCATCGGCTATTAAAGGAGGCGGTTCAGCGTTGATTGCAAATGGCCGAACGATATTGACCGGTGAGAGCACATACAGTGGGTTGACTAAATTAGTGGGTGGAGTGCTTGAGGCAGGAGGTATGAATGTCTTCAGTAAGAACTCTGATTACACTGTATTTGAAGGCGGGGCCTTATCGCTCAATGGATACGGTCAAACGTTGGGAGGGTTGACCAATAGTGGTGTTGTTTCGTTGCAAGGGCCGCGTGCTGGTGCGGTACTCACAATTGATGGGGATTATACAGGAGGCAATGGATTGTTGATTTTCAACTCAGTGCTAAATGGCGATGAATCCGTGACGGATCGCTTGGTAGTCTTGGGGGATACTTCTGGTCTTACAAAAGTTAGCGTCAATAATTTGGGCGGATCAGGTGCCTCGACACTGAACGGGATAGCACTTATCACCGTCCAGGGCAATTCTTTAGCTCAGTTCGAGCAGGCCGGCCGAATCGTAGCCGGGGCTTATGACTATCGTCTCGTAAGGGGGGAAGGCTCCAATAGTGGGAATTGGTATTTGGACAGTGGGACTTCTGAGGTGCCAGAAATACCTCAGTCGCAAACTATTCGGCCTGAGGCGGGGTCTTACTCTGCAAATCTCGCGATGGCAAATGCTTTGTTTGAAACCAGGTTGGAGGATCGGCCCGGCTCGCGAGATTACACTGATACACTGAGTGGCGAGCAAAAGACAACGCGTTTGTGGATGAAAACTATCAGGGGGTATGCCCAGGGCGTAGATATCAGCGGTCAGCTGAGTACTCACTCCGACCGTCAGGCTGTGATGATAGGGAGTGATATCGCATCAGGAGCGACAGGGAAAGGAGGAGGGTGGCGAGTAGGCGCATTGGCAGGTTATGGCAGCGGCATCAACGACACTTCATATAAACTTAATTCATACGACTCAAAAGGGCGAGTTTCAGGCTACTCAATAGGCGTTTATAGTACTTGGTACGAAGATGCCGTAGATGAAATGGGTGCTTATATCGACGGTGTATTTCAGTACAGTTGGTTCGATAATTCGGTAAAAGGTGAGGGTTTAAATGGCGAGCAGTACAAGTCTCGTGGTCCCGTTGCTTCGGTAGAAGTTGGCCGTGTGATGGAGGTTTCCAAGTTCCGCGGTTTTTCATTTTACATTCAGCCCAAGGTGAAATTGGCTTGGTCCAACATAAAAGCTGAAGATCACATTGAGGGGAATGGAACCGTGGTGAGATTTGGTAATGAGAGCGGTATTTACACTCATTTGGCAGTGAGAGCATTTCTGAAAAATTTAGATCGCGGCTCATCAGCAGGGACTGAGATCAAGCCCTACGTAGAGGCGGGATGGATTCACAGTGACAAGGTATATAGTGTCAATATGGATCGTGTGAAAATCTCCCAGGATGGGTATCGGGATGTTGGAGAAATAAAGCTGGGTGTGGAGGGCGAAGTAACTTCTCGACTTGGCCTGAGCGGGGCAGTTGGCCATCGATTCGGTGGCCGAAATTACAGCGACAGTGTTGCCGAGGTGAGTTTGACCTACGGGTTTTAGGTAGGTCGAACTACACCAAGGCTGAGCGTGCCATTCTCCATCCATTCACCACACGCTGGCCAGTGCGTGTTGCCTGCTGCCGGATCAGTCTCGCGCCAGAGCCAGGGCTACACCTTGCCCACCGCCAATGCACAGGGTGGCCAGCCCCTTGCTGGCATCGCGACGCAGCATCTCGTGCAGCAAGGTGACCAGTACCCGGCAGCCGGAAGCCCCTATCGGGTGACCCAGGGCAATGGCGCCGCCGTTGACGTTGACCTTGTCGGCGTCCCAGCCCAGCACTTGGCCAACCGACAGCGCCTGCGCCGCGAAGGCTTCGTTGGCTTCGATCAGGTCCAGTTGCTCGAGGCTCCAGCCGGCCTTCTCCAGGCAGCGGCGAGTGGCCGACACCGGAGCGATGCCCATCACCGCCGGATCCACGCCGGCATTGGCATAGGCGGCAATGCGCGCCAGCACCGGCAGGCCCAGTGCCTGGGCCTTGGTCGCACTCATCAGTAGCACGGCCGCAGCGCCATCGTTGAGCGACGAGGCATTGCCAGCGGTGACGCTGCCGTCGGCTTTGAAGGCAGGCTTGAGCTTGCCCAGGCTTTGCGCCGTGGTGTCGGCACGGGGCTGCTCGTCTACAGCGAACTGCACGGGCTCGCCTTTGCGCTGGGGCACGGCAATGGGGGTGATTTCATCGACGAAACGACCCGCTTCGATGGCCGCCACGGCCTTTTGCTGGGACTGCGCAGCGAACGCATCCTGGGCTTCGCGGCTGATGCCGTACTGTTCGGCCAGGTTTTCTGCGGTAATGCCCATGTGATAGTCGTTGAAGACATCCCACAGGCCGTCCTTGATCATGCTGTCGACCAGCGCGGCATTGCCCATGCGCAGACCGGTGCGTGCGGCCGGCAGCAGGTAGGGCGCCAGGCTCATGTTTTCCATGCCGCCGGCGATGATCACCTCGGCGTCGCCGCAGCGGATGGCCTGGGCGGCCAGGTGCACGGCTTTGAGCCCTGAACCGCAGACCTTGTTCAACGTCATGGCCGGCACGGCGCTGGGCAGGCCGGCGAACATCGCCGCCTGGCGCGCGGGGTTTTGCCCGGCGCCCGCGGTAAGCACCTGCCCAAGAATGACCTCGTCGACCTGTGCAGGATCCAGATCGGTCTGTGCGATCAGTCGGCGAATCACCGCAGCGCCCAGCTCGACGGCGGGTACGCTCGCCAGCGAGCCCTGGAAACTGCCGACGGCGGTGCGTGTGGCGGCAACGATAACGACGTCTTGCATGAAGGAGTCCTCGGTAGGGCGGCCGGTGGCCTTGTTCTTGTAGGAAGCGGATGGCACCGCTCAACGTACCGGACACACAGCGACGGCACAGAGTGATTGTCGGCCCTGTGCACTGATTTGATAAGTTGCATTTTCAAACGGGTTTATAAGAAAAGCAGAACAATGCCACAGACCAGCGCCCGCACTCAGCCGCCAGTCATGTTCATGAAGCGCACTACCTGCACGTCATCGTCGAGGCGAAAGTTGTGGCTCCACGGCTTGAGCTGCATGGCCTGAATGATCGCCTGCTCGAGCAGCTCGGGTTGGCCGGGGTGCTCGCGCAGCACGCTTTTCAAGTCTGCCGAATGCTCGTTGCCCAGGCACAGCAGCAGACGGCCTTCGACGGTCAGGCGCACGCGGTTGCAGGTCGCACAGAAGTTGTGGCTGTGCGGGGAAATGAAACCGATGCGCGTGCCCGGCGCCTGGGGGATGCGCCAGTAGCGCGACGGGCCCTGGGTGGAGTCGGCGGACGGCAGCAGCTCGTAACGCTCGGCGATGCGTGCGCGTACCTGATCACTCGAGTAGAAGGCTTCGGCGCGGCTGTGCTCGCTGATGGCCCCCAGGGGCATTTCCTCGATGAAGGAGATGTCCAGGCCGCGGTCGATGGCAAAGCTCACCAGGTCGACGACTTCGTCGTCGTTGCGACCCTGCATGACCACGCAGTTGAGCTTGGTATGGCGGAATCCGGCGGCATTGGCCGCGTCGATGCCGGCGATCACCTTGTTCAGGTCGCCGGTACGGGTGAGTTCGCGAAAACGCGCTGGATCGAGGCTGTCCAGGCTGATGTTCAGGCGCTTGACGCCGGCGTCGAACAACGGCTGGGCCAGGGTTTCCAGGCGCGAGCCGTTGGTGGTCATGCACAGTTCCTGCAGGCCGGGCAGGGCGGCGATGCGTCGGCACAGGTCGACGATGCCCGAGCGCACCAAGGGTTCACCCCCAGTCAGACGGATCTTGCGTGTGCCCAGGGCGACGAAGCTGGCGGCCACCTGCTCGAGTTCCTCGAGGCTGAGGATCTGCTGGCGCGGCAGAAACGTCATGTCTTCGGCCATGCAGTACACGCAGCGAAAATCGCAGCGATCGGTGACCGACAACCTCAGGTAATCGACTTTGCGGGCGAAGCCATCGTGCAGGGTGCGCTCAGGGGTGTGCATCGGGGGTACCAGTAAAGGGCATGACCATTTCGACTGCCAACGCCATGCAGGCGTTGCAAAAAAAATACAGACCTTGAAGGTACGCGCCACACCGGGGTCAAGCCAATCGCTTTTTTCAATGCGGTCATCGACAGGATTGATCGGCCCCCGGTGCACTGCCCGATCATGGCATCTGCGGCAACTCGTTGGGGCGCAGGTCGAATACCAGCACCTCGGCGTCGACCCCGTTGGTCAACCGCAGCACGGTTTCCTCGCGCAGGCGCACGCCATCCCCTTCATTCAGACGCTGGCCGTTGAGTTCGACGCTGCCCGTGGCGACGTGCACATAGGCGTAGCGGTTGTCCGCCAGCGTCAGCGTGGCCTGTTCCGCGCCGTCGAACAGGCCGGCGTAGACCCGCGCATCCTGGCGCACTTCAAGCGAGCCTTGGGCGCCATCGGGCGAGATGATCAGTTGCAGGCGGCCACGTTTCTGCTCGGGCGAGAAGTGTTCCTGCTGGTAGCGAGGCTCGGCGCCTGCTTGCTCGGGTACGATCCAGATCTGCAGGAAATGCACGGGGTCGACATCGCTGTGGTTGAACTCGCTGTGGGCCACGCCGTGGCCAGCACTCATCAGCTGCACGTCGCCCGGGCGAATGACCGAGCCGGTGCCTAGGGTGTCCTTGTGCGCCAGCGCGCCTTGCAGCACGTAGGAGAAGATCTCCATGTCGCGGTGCGGGTGCTGACCGAAGCCCTTGCCGGCGCTGACCCGGTCGTCGTTGATCACCAACAGGTCGGAGAAGCCCTGCTCCTGTGGGTTGCGGTAGTGGCCGAAGGAAAAGGTATGGAAGGATTGCAACCAGCCATGGTTGGCGAGACCGCGGTCCGAAGCTTTGCGAAGTGCGAGCATGGTGTTCTCCCGATTCTGGTGGGGGCGCAGCGTTGGAGGTGCTGTGCGATGGGTAAAGATTATGCGTTCGCTGCGCCGGGATAAATCGTCCCGGCAGCGCAGGACTGTCGCGCTCACGTTGACAGTCATGAAGTGCAGGCTTGCTTTGCGTGATTGAGTGGCGGTTATAAGCTAATGCTGCATAGTTATAATTGGCTATATCAGAAATTGTTATCCTGCCGCCCGGCTACCGCTCCCGCGATGCTGAATCTGATGTGTAGGACGTAAGAATGGACGTAGGTACCTGGGGTTTCACCGTGGCCGGGCTGGTGGTCGGTTTCATCGTCGGCATGACGGGTGTAGGCGGCGGCTCGCTGATGACGCCCATCCTGCTGTGGTTCGGCATCAATCCGGCCACGGCCGTCGGCACCGACCTGTTGTACGCCGCCATCACCAAGGCCAGCGGCGTCTGGGTGCATGGGCGCAACAAGAACATCGACTGGAAGATCACCGGCTGGCTGGCGCTGGGCAGCGTGCCCGCAGCGGCGCTGGTGCTCTGGTATCTGAAAAGCCTGGATGCCGAACCGCAGGCCATGGGCGCGGTGATCAAGCAGGCATTGGCTGCGGTGCTGTTCCTGACCGCGTTCGCCATCCTCTTCAAGAAGCGCCTGCAGGCCTTCGCCAGCCGCCATGCTGGCGACCGCTACAACCTCAGTGCCAGCACCCTCAACGGGCTGACGGTGATCACCGGCGTGGTCCTTGGTGTGATGGTTTCGCTCACGTCCATCGGCGCCGGTGCGCTGGGCACCGTGGCGCTGTTCCTGCTGTATCCGTTCCTGGCAACGCGGCGCCTGGTCGGCACCGAGATTGCCCACGCCGTACCTCTGACTCTGGTAGCGGGTATGGGCCATGCCAGTATGGGCAACATGGACTGGTCGTTGCTTGGCCATTTGCTGCTTGGCTCGCTGCCGGGCATCTGGCTGGGCAGCCATCTGTCCGGGCGCGTGTCGGACGACATCCTGCGGCCTTGCCTGGCGGTGATGCTGCTGCTGATCGGTTTCAAGCTTGCTTTCTGAGCCCCTCCCACTGGCGCGGGTTATCTCATGTGCAGAGCAGATTCCATGAACGCGATAGACATTCGCCCAGTGCGATCGGATGAGGTCGCTGCAACCCTGGATTACGTCATGGCTGCGCGGGCCTCGATCTTTCCGCAGCTGGATGCCACGCAGGTGCCGGATGACCTGGCGCGCTTTGCCGAGGTTTACCTGAGCTCTGCCCAAGGCTGTTTCCTGCTGGCCTGGCAGGCGGGCCAGATCGTAGGCAGCATCGGTTACCTGCCCTACGACCAGCGCTTCAATCAGCTGCAGCTGCCGCTCGAGGCCACCGTCGAGGTCGTCCGGTTGTTCGTTTCGCCCAGCTGTCGTGGTGCCGGCGTGGCCAAGGCGCTGTATGCAGCGCTGCTGGCGCAGGCGCGTGCGGCAGGTGTGCGAACCCTGTACCTGCACACTCACCCATTCCTGCCCGGAGCCATCGCGTTCTGGCAGAAACAGGGGTTCGAGGTGCTCGACGTCGAGTCCGATCCCGTGTGGCAGACGACTCACATGCGCTGCGTCGCTTCAGGCTGAACCAACGGCCAGGGGCGCCGGTCGGTGATAGACATACCGAAAGCCTTGGAGCCGCCAATGAAGCCCTATGTAATCTGTCACATGATGTCTTCCGTCGATGGTCATGCGCTGACCGACGGTTGGGCGCGGCCGTTCAAGAACGCCGCAGGTGAGCTGTACGAGCAATTGGCCAAACAGTTCGAGTTCGATGCCTGGGCCTGTGGCCGGGTGACCATGCAGGAGATCGCCCACGACGAGGGTTATCCGTCCGGCCTGGCCACCGGGCCGATTGCGCGTACCCCGTATTTTGCCGATCGCGCGGCGAGCGCCTATGCCATTTCCATCGACCCGAAGGGCAAGGTCGGTTGGAAATCCAACACGGCGCTGGACTCGCACATCGTCGAAGTACTGACCGAATGCGTCAGCGACGACTACCTGGCCTATCTGCAGTCGATCCAGGTGTCCTACATTTTTGGCGGCCAGGACACCCTAGACTTGAGTCGAGTGCTGGACATTCTCGGCCGTGAATTGGGCATCAAGCGCCTGGTCGTCGAAGGCGGACCGCACGTCAGTGGCTCCTTCGTGAATGCAGGGCTGGTCGATGAAATCAGTGTCCTGCTGCTGCCCTTGGTAGACGGCCGCGGCGAGCACCCGGCGTCGTTCGAGATCGACGCCGGGCAATGGCAGCAGCCGACCTACCTGGCCCTGGACAGTGCCGAAGTGCAGGAGGGCGGTGCGGTGTGGCTGCGCTACCGGCAGCAAGCACTGCCGGGCTGAAGGCCGGACGCGCTTAGCTAGGCCAGGGTCTGAGCGGGCACTCGTACCCAGCCTTCCATCAGGACTCGCGCGCTGCGGCTCATGATCGCCTTGGTCACTTGCCACTGGCCCGCGACTTCGTTGGCCTGGGCGCCGACACGCAAGGTGCCCGAGGGATGGCCGAAACACACCGTACTGCGCACGCCACCCCCGGCCGCGCGGTTGACCACGGTGCCGGGGATGGCCGCGGCGGTACCGATGGCCACCGCCGCAGTGCCCATCATCGCGTGGTGCAGCTTGCCCATCGACAGGGCGCGTACGGTCAGGTCGATATCGGCCGCGGCAACGGGTTTGCCGCTGGACGCGAGGTAGTCGGCCGGTGGCGCGACGAAAGCGACCTTCGGCGTGTGCTGGCGGGTCTTTGCATCCTCCAGGCGACTGATCAGGCCCATGCGCAGCGCGCCATGGGCGCGGATGGTTTCGAAGCGAGCGAGGGCCTGTGGATCGCCGTTGATCGCCTCCTGCAGTTCGCAGCCGTTGTAGCCCAGGGCGGCGGCGTCGATGAAGATGGTTGGAATGCCCGCGTTGATCAGGGTCGCCTCGAAACGACCCACGTTCGGCACGTCCAGCACGTCGATAAGGTTGCCGGTGGGAAACATCGCCCCCGCCGCGCCCTCGGCCTCGGCAGCCGGATCGATGAACTCCAGTTGCACCTCGGCGGCCGGGAACGTCACGCCGTCGAGTTCGAAATCACCGGTTTCCTGCACCACACCGCCGCTCATGGGCACATGGGCGATGATCGTCTTGCCGATATTGGCCTGCCACACGCGAACCGTGGCGATGCCGTCGTGGGGGACGCGGGAAGGATCGAGCAAACCAGTACTGATGGCAAAGGGGCCGACGGCCGCGGACAGATTGCCGCAGTTGCCGCTCCAGTCGACGAACGCGCTGTCGATGGACACCTGGCCGAACAGATAGTCGACGTCATGCCCCGGCTGGCTGCTCGGGCTGACGATCACCGTCTTGCTGGTGCTCGAGGTGGCACCGCCCATGCCGTCGATCTGCTTGGCGTACGGGTCCGGGCTGCCGATCACCCGCAGCAGCAGGGCGTCACGCAGCGGCCCGGGCTGGCGCGCCGGTTCGGGCAGGTCGGCGAGGTTGAAGAACACGCCCTTGCTGGTGCCGCCGCGCATGTAGGTGGCGGGAATGCGAATCTGCGTCATGGAGCTGTCCTCAGTGAGCGCCGGCGGCATGGGGAGCAGGCGCGGTGGCCTGCAGGAAATCCTGGGCGAAGCGCTGCAGCACACCACCGGCTTCGTAGATCGAGACCTCTTCGGCAGTGTCCAGTCGGCAGGTCACCGGCACCTCCAGGCGCTCGCCATTGCGCCGTTCGATGATCAGCGTCACCTGCGCCTGGGGCGTCAGTCGGCCGATCACGTCGAACACCTCGGTGCCGTCGATACCCAGGGTCTTGCGGTCGGTACCGGCAGCGAACTGCAGCGGCAGCACACCCATGCCCACCAGATTGGTCCGGTGGATGCGCTCGAAGCCCTCGGCGGCAATTGCCTCGACCCCGGCCAGGCGTACGCCTTTGGCCGCCCAGTCGCGCGAGGAACCCTGGCCGTAATCGGCCCCGGCAATGATGATCAGCGGCTGCTTGCGCAGCATGTAGGTTTCGATCGCTTCCCACATGCGCATCACCTGGCCTTCGGGTTCCAGGCGGGTCAGCGAGCCTTGGCGAACCTTGCCGTTTTCCACCACCATTTCATTGAACAGCTTGGGGTTGGCGAACGTCGCGCGCTGGGCAGTCAGGTGGTCGCCGCGGTGGGTGGCGTAGGAGTTGAAGTCTTCTTCGGGCAGACCCATTTTGGCCAGGTATTCGCCCGCAGCGCTGTCGAGCATGATCGCGTTGGACGGCGACAGGTGATCGGTGGTGATGTTGTCCGGCAGCACGGCCAGGGGGCGCATGCCCTTGAGCGTGCGCTCGCCGGCCAGGGCGCCTTCCCAGTAGGGCGGACGACGGATGTAGGTGCTCGCCGGGCGCCAGTCGTAGAGAGGCGCGACCTTCGGCCCGGTGTCCTCGTGAATGGCGAACATGGGGATGTACACCTGGCGGAACTGCTCCGGTTTCACCGACGACTTGACCACGGCGTTGACTTCTTCGTCGCTGGGCCAGATGTCCTTGAGCCGAATGGGTTGACCCTGCGGGTCGAACCCGAGCACGTCTTTTTCGATGTCGAAGCGGATGGTGCCGGCGATGGCATAGGCGACTACCAAAGGCGGTGAGGCGAGGAAGGCCTGCCGGGCATACGGGTGGATGCGCCCGTCGAAGTTGCGGTTGCCCGAGAGCACCGCCGTGGCATACAGGTCGCGTTCGATGATCTCCTGCTGGATCACCGGGTCCAGCGCGCCGGACATGCCATTGCAGGTGGTACAGGCGAACGCCACGATGCCGAAGCCCAGGGTTTCCAGTTCCTCGGTCAGGCCGGCTTCGTCCAGGTACAGCGCCACGGTTTTCGAGCCCGGTGCCAGGGATGACTTCACCCAAGGCTTGCGGGTCAGGCCCAGGCGGTTGGCGTTGCGCGCCAAGAGGCCGGCGGCGATCACGTTGCGCGGGTTGCTGGTGTTGGTGCAGCTGGTGATGGCGGCGATGATCACCGCGCCGTCCGGCATCTGCCCTGGCACGTCGGTCCAGGGGCCGGCGATGCCTTGGGCGGCAAGGTCGCTGGTCGCCACCCGCGCGTGGGGGTTGCTCGGGCCGGCCATGTTGCGCACCACGCCCGACAGATCGAAGCTCAGGTCGCGTTCATAGACGGCGGCGTCCAGGCTGTCGGCCCACAGGCCGGTAAGGCGCGCGTAGTCTTCGACCAACTGCACTTGCTGCTCCTCTCGGCCGGTCAGACGCAGGTAGTCGATGGTCTGCTGGTCGATGGCGAACATCGCCGCCGTGGCGCCGTATTCCGGGGCCATGTTGGAGATGGTGGCGCGGTCGCCCAGAGTCAGCTCGCGCGCGCCTTCGCCGAAGAATTCCAGGTAGGCACCGACGACTTTCTGCTGGCGCAGGTATTGGGTCAGGGCCAGCACCATGTCGGTGGCGGTGATGCCGGGTTGCAGCTGCCCGGTCAGTTCGACGCCGACGATCTCGGGCAGGCGCATCCACGAGGCGCGACCGAGCATGACGCTTTCGGCTTCCAGGCCGCCGACACCGATGGCAACCACCCCCAGCGCGTCGACGTGGGGCGTGTGGCTGTCGGTACCGACACAGGTGTCGGGGAAAGCGACACCTTCACGGACCTGAATGACCGGCGACATCTTCTCCAGATTGATCTGGTGCATGATGCCGTTGCCCGGTGGAATGACATCGACGTTCTTGAAGGCCTTGCGCGTCCAGTCGATGAAATGGAAGCGGTCTTCGTTGCGACGGTCTTCGATGGCGCGGTTCTTCTCGAACGCCTGGGGGTCGAAGCCGGCGCTTTCTACCGCCAGCGAGTGATCGACGATCAATTGGGTCGGCACCACCGGGTTGACCAGCGCCGGGTCACCGCCCTGGGAGGCAATCGCGTCGCGCAGGCCGGCGAGGTCGACCAGCGCGGTCTGGCCGAGGATGTCATGGCACACCACGCGCGCCGGGTACCAGGGGAAGTCCAGGTCGCGCTTGCGCTCGATCAGCTGGCGCAACGAGGCGTCCAGGGTAGTGGGGTCGCAGCGTCGCACCAGGTTTTCGGCGAGTACGCGGGAGGTGTAGGGCAGGGTGGCGTAGGCGCCGGGCTGGAGGGCTTCGACGGCTTCTCGGGCGTCGTAATAGTCCAGTGGCGAGTTCGGCAGGGACTTGCGGTGTTGTGTGTTCATCAGGTCGGCTCACGGTGCAAGGCATGGTCAGGCATGGCAAAAGTTCGGCGGGGCGGCCTTCGCGGGCAGAGCCCGCTCCCACATAAAACCCAGCTCCAGATTCGGAGGATTGTGGGAGCGGGGCGGGCGGCGAGCCATCTACCCGCGAAGAGGCCCGCCAGGTCAGCGACGATCCAGGGGCACGAATGCGCGCTGTTCCACGCCGACATACTCCGCGCTGGGCCGGATGATCCGGTTGTTCGCGCGCTGCTCGAATACGTGCGCCGCCCAGCCCGTCACCCGCGAGCAAACGAAGATAGGTGTGAACAGTTCGGTGGCGATGCCCATGAAGTGGTAGGCCGAGGCATGGTAGAAGTCGGCGTTGGGAAACAGCTTCTTCTGTTCCCACATGGTCTTGTCGATGGCCTCGGACACCGGGTAGAGCACCTTGTCGCCGGCTTCTTCGCTCAGCTTCTTGGCCCAGCCCTTGATCACCTCGTTGCGCGGATCGTTGTCCTTGTACACGGCATGGCCGAAACCCATGATCTTGTCCTTGCGCTCCAGCATGGCCAAGGTGCCGCGCACCGCCTCCTCGGGCGAAGCGAACTTCTGGATCATCGCCATCGCCGCCTCGTTGGCGCCGCCGTGCAGCGGGCCGCGCAACGAGCCGATGGCGGCGGTCACGCATGAATACATGTCCGACAGGGTCGATGCGCAGACGCGGGCAGTGAAGGTCGAGGCGTTGAATTCGTGCTCGGCGTAGAGAATCAGCGATACGTCCATCACCTTGCTGTGCAATTCACTCGGCGACTTGCCATGCAGCAGGTACAGGAAGTGCCCGGCGAACGTCTCTTCGTCGCTGCTGCAGCTGATACGCACGCCATGGTGGCTGTAGCGGTACCAGTAGCACATCATCGCCGGGAACGCCGCCAGCAGGCGGTCGCTCACGTGTTCCTGCTGGCCGAAGTTGCGCTCAGGCTCCAGCGTGCCGAGGAACGAACAGCCGGTGCGCATCACGTCCATCGGATGGGTGCTCGACGGAATGCGTTCGAGCACTTCCTTCAACGGCTGCGGCAGGTCGCGCAGGCTGCGCAGCTTGCCCTGGTAGGCAGCCAGTTCGGCAGGCGTGGGCAGCTCGCCATGCAGCAGCAGGTAGGCGACTTCCTCGAACAGGGCATGTTCGGCCAGTTCGCGCACGTCATAGCCACGATAGGTCAGCCCGGCACCGGGCATGCCGACGGTCGACAGGGCGGTCTGTCCGGCCACTTGGCCACGCAGGCCAGCGCCACTGAGTACTTTTGCTTCGGCCATGGGTTTTCTCCGATCTTGGATTTGTTATTGGAATGCAGTGATCATTTTTTCTGCGCAAACAGTGCGTCCAGCTTGCGCTCGAAGTCGTGGTAATCGATTGCCTCGTACAGCTCCATGCGAGTCTGCATGGTGTCGATGACATTCTGCTGAGTGCCGTCGCGGCGTATCGCGGTGTAGACGTTCTCGGCCGCCTTGTTCATGGCGCGGAACGCAGACAGTGGGTAAAGCACCAGGCCCACGCCAACGCCACCCAGTTGCTCGGTGGTGAACAGCGGGGTGGCGCCGAACTCGGTGATGTTGGCCAGAATCGGCGCCTTCACCCGGCTGGCGAACAGCTGGTACATCTGCAATTCGGTGATGGCTTCGGGAAAGATCATGTCCGCACCCGCCTCGATGCAGGCGGCGGCGCGGTCCAGGGCAGACTCCAGTCCTTCCACCGCCAGGGCGTCGGTGCGCGCCATGATCACGAAGCTGTCGTCGGTGCGGGCGTCCACGGCCGCCTTGATGCGATCGACCATCTCCTGCTGTGAGACGATTTCCTTGTTCGGCCGATGGCCGCAGCGTTTGGCGCCCACCTGGTCCTCGATGTGCATGGCCGCCGCGCCGAACTTGATCATCGACTTGACGGTGCGCGCAACGTTGAACGCCGACGAGCCGAAACCGGTGTCGACATCGACCAGCAACGGCAGCTCGCAGACGTCGGTGATGCGGCGCACATCGGTCAGCACATCGTCCAGGCCGGTAATGCCCAGGTCGGGCAGGCCCAGCGAACCCGCCGCGACGCCGCCTCCGGAGAGGTAGATGGCCTTGAAGCCGGCCCGCTGCGCGAGCAGTGCGTGGTTGGCGTTGATGGTGCCGACCACCTGCAGGGGTGACTCTTCGGCGAGTGCCTGGCGGAAACGTTGGCCGGGGCTGGACGGCTGATTCATGGTTGGGCTCCTGGGGTGTTGTTGTGGTTGGGTTCCAGGTAATGGCGCTCGATGTTGCGCTTGGACGCGGCGATGTGCCTGCGCATGAGCAACTCGGCCAATTCGCCATCGCGCTCGGCGATGGCGTCGAGAATACGGTGGTGTTCGGCAAAGGCCTGATGGGGGCGGTTGGGCGTGGCCGAGAACTGGATCCGGTACATGCGCACCAACTGGTAGAGGTCGTCGCACAGCATCTGCACCAGCGTGCTGTTGCCGCTGCCCTGGATGATCCGGTAGTGGAAGTCGAAGTCGCCTTCCTGTTGGTAGTAGCCGACGCCGGCCTGGAACGCGGCATCGCGCTCATGGGTGGCCAGCACCTCGCGCAGTTCGTCGATCTGCACCTGGCTCATGCGCGTGGCGGCCAGCCGGCAGGCCATGCCTTCAAGCGATTCGCGGATTTCGTAGAGTTCGATGAGTTCGGCGTGGTTGAGCGATACCACCCGCGCACCGACGTGCGGAATGCGCACCAGCAGGCGTTGGCCTTCGAGGCGGTGGATGGCTTCACGCAGGGGACCGCGGCTGATGCCGTAGGTGCGTGCCAGTTCGGGCTCGGAAATCTTGCTGCCAGGGGCTATTTCGCCGTTGACGATGGCCGCCTGGATACGCCGGAAGACGTTTTCCGAAAGCGTCTCGGTTTCACCCGCAATACTGGAAACGTGCGGAGCGTCATTGTTGGGCAGGACGTGCAACGAAACAGACGTGGCAGACATATTGTCGACACCTGGGCAGGTAGTGACAAAAAAATAGCCCTGTTCAAGCGGCTAGTCAATACGTCGCAACCCAAGTGTCGACAATCTGCGGAAGTGACCGGGGGCACTGGCCCCAGATACCGTGCTGCGCTCACTCGGCTGTGGGGTAGTCCACGTAGCCTTCGGGCCCCTGGCTGTACCAGGTTTCCATCACGTCCTTGTTCAGCGGCAAGCCTTCGGCGAACCGATGGGGCAGGTCAGGGTTGGCCAGGAACGGTCGGCCGAAAGCGATGGCGTCTGCTTCACCGGCGTCCAGCGCGGCCTGCGCTTTCTCATGGGTGTAATCGGAGTTGAGCACCAGTGTGCGGCTGAAGGCCTTGCGGATGACCGGATGCACGGGCGGGCGGTCGGCTTTGCCGAAGGTACCGTCGAGCGGTGGCTCACGCAGTTCCAGGTAGGCGATGCCGATCGTGTCCAACGCAGCGGCAGCAGCGGAGAACAGGGTTTCCGGATCGCTGTCGTTGACCCCTTGCGAATCACCATTGGGTGACAGGCGCACACCGGTACGTTCGGCACCGATGGTGTCGACAACCCGCTGTGTGACCTCTGTCAGCAGGCGGATGCGGTTTTCTACCGAACCGCCGTAGGCATCGTCACGGAAGTTGCTGTTGTCGCGCAGGAACTGATCTATCAAATAACCATTGGCCGCATGGATCTGCACGCCATCGAAGCCGGCACGCATGGCGTTCTTCGCGGCATGCTCGTAGTCGTCGAGCAACCGTGGAATTTCGTGGATGCCCAACGGACGCGCCTGCACATAGGGCTGCTTGCCATCGTAGGTGTGGGTCTGACCTGGCGCAGTGGTCGCCGACGAGGAAACCGGCTGCGCGCCACCTAGGAAGCTGGGGTGAACGATGCGGCCCATATGCCACAGTTGCAGGTCGATGCGGCCACCGACCTCATGCACCGCAGCGGTGATCTTCTTCCAGCCCTCGACCTGCTCGTCGCTCCAGATGCCGGGCGCGTAAGGCCAGCCCAGGCCTTCCTGAGTGATGCCGGTGGCTTCGGTGATGATCAACCCGGCGCTCGCACGCTGGGTGTAGTACTCGATCATCAAGTCGGTGGGTACATGGTTGCGCGTGGCACGGCCGCGGGTCAGCGGCGCCATCAGGATCCGGTGGGGCAGTTTCTGCGCGCCGACCTGGATCGGGTCGAATAAAGAAGGCATCTGGTCTCCCTGGTCTGTGGGTTGAAAGGCGGCTCAGGCGGTGGCGAGGGCTTTGATGATGGCGTCATTGAAGGCCGGGATGTCCTTCGGGTTGCGCGAGGTGATCAAGGTCCAGCCGTTGGCACCGCACTGCTTGACCTCTTGATCCACCCAGCCAGCGGCACCGGCGTTGGTCAGGTCGAGGCTGACGCTGGGGTACGAGGTCAGGGTTTTGCCGGGGATCACGCCAGCATTGATCAGCAGCCATGGACCATGGCAAATGGCAGCCACGACCTTGCCAGCCTCGGCGAATGCCTTGACCAGTTGCTGGGCATCGGTGTCCTGGCGCAGGGTGTCGGCATTCACGGTGCCGCCGGGAATCACCAGGGCGTCGAAGTCGCTCGCGTTCAGCCCCTGAATCTTGCCGTCGGATTCAACGGTACGGTCTTTCTCGGTGTCCTGCTGGAAGGTCTGCACGGTGCCGCCTTCGCTCGAAGCGTGGGTCACGGTGGCGCCTGCTTCGCGCAGCGCTTCGACGGGCTTGAGCAGTTCATCGCGTTCGATGCCGGTGTTGGCAGTGATGAACAGGACTTTCTTGCCTTGCAGTTGGGTACTCATGAAGGTCTTCCTCGGCTCAGTGGGTGCCTGGCACGCCAGGCGATCAGAAAATCTGAGCACAGGGGAAAATGGAAAGTTCAGGCGGATTCGTCTTCGGTGCGGTGGGCGGGCAGGCCTGGCTGCAGACCTGCCCGTGCGCACGCCGGGTCAGTAGCCAGCGGCCAGACCGGTGTTGCGGCGGGGATCGTTGGCGCCGTAGAAACGGTTGTTGGCCACCGGTTTGGCGCCCAGGGCCGGCGCGCCTACCAGGATCGCGGCCAGGTGGTTGGCGTCCTGGGGCTCACCGAACTTGTGCCCCCAGCTTTCGAGAATCTTGCGTGTGTCGGGGCTGATGGCGAAGTTTTCCAGATTGGTGACGTCGGGCATCCACTGCTGGTGGAAGCGCGGTGCATTGACCGCCTGCTGGATGTCCATGCCGTAGTCGATCACGTTGAGCATGGTCAGCAGGGTGGCGGTGATGATCCTGCTGCCGCCGGGCGTGCCGAGCACCATGACTGGCTTGCCGTCCTTGGTGACGATGGTTGGGCTCATGGACGACAGCGGCGTCTTGTACGGCGCGATGGCGTTGGCCTCGCCCTGGACCAGCCCGTACATGTTGGCCACGCCGACCTTGGAGGTGAAGTCGTCCATTTCGTCGTTGAGCAGGATGCCGGTACCGCTGGCCATGACCCGCGCGCCGAACCAGCCGTTGAGGGTATAGGTCACCGACACCGCGTTGCCCCATTTGTCGACGATGGAGTAATGGGTGGTGTTGCTGCCCTCATGGGGTGCCACACCCGGCTTGATGTCGGCGGAAACGCCGGCCTTGTTCGGTGCGATGCTGTCGCGCAGCTTGGTCGCGTAGTTGGCGTCGAGCAGGTGCGCGATGGGGTTCTTGACGAAATCCGGGTCGCCCAGGTAGCTGTTGCGGTCCACGTAGGCGTGGCGCATGGCTTCGATCTGGTAGTGCATGCCCTGCGCCGAGCCATAGCCCAGCTCGGCCATCGGGTAGCCCTGGAGGATGTTCATGATCTGGCAGATGACCACGCCGCCGGAACTGGGCGGTGGCGCGGACACCACATGGTAGCCACGGTAGTCGCACTCGATCGGGTCCAGTTCGCGGGTCTTGTACTTGTCGAGGTCGGCCTGGGTGATGATGCCCTTGCCCGCCTGGCTCGAATCGACGATGGCCTTGGCCACCCAGCCTTGGTAGAACCCGGCGTTACCCTTCTCGGAGATTTCCCGCAGGGTGCGCGCCAGGTCCTTCTGCACCAGCTTTTCGCCGGCCTTGAAGGGCTGGCCCTGCTTGAGAAAGATCTTTGCCGAATCCTGGCTGTCCTTGCGGAAGTCCTCGGTGGCGGTTTCCAGCAGATCGACATCGCCCTGGGCCAGGGTGAAACCTTCGTCTGCCAGCTTGATGGCCGGCGCCAGCAGATCGGCGCGTTTGAAGGTGCCGTACTTCTGCAACGCCAGCTCCATGCCCGACACCGTGCCGGGTATGCCTACCGACAAGTGGCCATCGGTGCTCAGGCCCTCGATGACATTGCCGGCCTTGTCCAGGTACATGTCGGCGGTGGCGGCCAGCGGTGCCTTCTCGCGGAAGTCGAGGAAGGTCTTGCGGCCATCGGCCATCTGCAGGGTCATGAAGCCACCGCCGCCGATGTTGCCCGCAGCCGGGTAGACCACGGCCAGGGCATAGCCTACCGCCACGGCGGCATCGACGGCATTGCCGCCGTCCTTGAGCACATCCACGCCAATGTGGGTGGCCAGTTGCTGCGCGGTTACCACCATGCCGTTTTCGGCAGCGACGGGGGCGGGAGAAGCGGCGAACGTACAGGCGGGCACCAGCGCGAACGCAATGGCGATCAGCGACTTGGGCAAGGGTTCGAGTTTCAAGAGGTGGCTCTCTTCTTCTGCGGATGGGGAGCAAAAAAGCGAATGGCTTCGCCAATCGCAAGAATAGCCGTGTTTCTCAATGTTGCTGGCGGCCGGCGGCCAACGCCGTCAGCTGCTGGCCGGCAGCATCGAAGTTATCCGTCGCCAGCCACCGCTCGAAGGCTGCGCGCAGCGCCGGCCATTCGCTGTCGATGATGGAAAACCAGGCCGTATCGCGGTTGCGACCCTTGTACACCAGCGCTTGGCGGAAGATGCCTTCGAAGCTGAAGCCCAGCCGTGCCGCGGCCTTGCGCGAGGGCTCGTTGAGGGCGTCGCATTTCCACTCGTAGCGGCGGTAACCCAGTTCGTCGAACACCCGGCGCATCAATAGGTACTGGGCTTCGGTCGACAGCGGAGTGCGTTTCATCAGCGGCGAGAACGTCACATGGCCGACCTCGATGACGCCATTGGCCGGGTCCATGCGCATCAAGGCCAGGGTGCCCACCGCGCGCTGGGTGCGCAGGTCGATCACCGCCCAGTGTTGCGGATCCTGGCTGGCTGCCGCGTGTTGCAGGTGACTGCGGTAGCTGTCCAGGTCGGCAAACGGGCCGACCGGCAGGTAGGTCCAGTCGCTGCCATCGGTCTGTTGGCAATAGCCGCTGAACAGGTCTTCGGCGTGGGCCGCAGCGTTCAGTGGCTCGAGCCGGCAATAGCGTCCTTCGATGACGTCGTGGGCCGGGCGAGCGCGGGGGGTCCACTCGGGAAGGGCGTGACCGACAGGCTGGTGGTGCTCGTTGCGGCTGTTCTGGTTGCTGGGCATGACGACTCCTGATGAAGTGAACAGGGAGAGGCAGAAGGGTGGCGCCGAACTCAGCGTGGGTCCGGGACGATGCCGAAGCCTGTCTTGGCTTCGCTGACGATACGCAGGTGCTGGCGCTCGCCGGGCTGCGCCTGCAGGCGCAGTTCGCGGTTCAGGCGGCCTTTGCTGCACAGCAGGCCACCCTGCTTGTCGGTGGTGATGCCGACGATGTGTTCGCCCGGTGGCAGGTGAAAGGTCGCCACTTCACCCACGGCCAGCAGCGCGGCGGGTTCACGGTCGATCAGCAGTGCCACGTAGCAGCCGCCGCCCAGCATGCCGATATCACGGTCCACCACCAGCTCGCTCGATGGCGACAGCGTTTGTTGCCAGGCCGACAGCCGTTCGGCCGGCACGGCTTTCAGGTGCTCCGAATCAGCGCGAAACGAGGTACAACCCGACAGGCTTGCCGCGGCCAGCATCATCCAGAACACACGCATCGTTCGATTCCTCATAGGGCACTGTGCTTCCACTCTAGCTCAAGCGAGAAGGGGTGCCGAACACTCGCAACGTGGCCAGCTTCAGAAAAGTTTTGAAACAGGTTCCCGCCAAGGTGCGCGATGGGCAAGAATGGCCAGGCTTATCCGTACGGACTGACCTGAACCTGTGGAGGTACCGTGGCACCTAGAGACCTGATGTTGGCCCTGGTCGTGATCGTTGTCTGGGGTTTGAATTTCGTGGTGATTCGCTACGGTCTCGATGGCTTGCCGCCGATGCTGCTGGGCGGCCTGCGCTTCACCCTGGTGGCGATTCCCGCGGTGTTCTTCATCCGCCGGCCGAACCTGCCACTGCGCTGGCTGATTGCCTATGGCGCGACCATTTCCCTGGGCCAGTTCGCGTTTCTGTTCGAGGCGATGGCCAATGGCATGCCCGCCGGCCTGGCCTCGCTGGTGCTGCAATCCCAGGCCTTCTTCACCTTGTTCTTCGCTGCGCTGTTCATTGGCGAGCGCCTGCGCGCCGCCAGCGTGGTGGGCTTGCTGGTAGCGGCCGGAGGGCTGGCGATGATCGGCCTGGAAAGCGATCAGGCCACGCCGTTGATGGCGGTATTGCTGACCCTGTGCGCAGCGTCGATGTGGGCGATGGGCAATGTCATCACCCGCCGCTTCGGCAATATCGACCTGGTCGCGCTGGTGATCTGGGGCGCATTGATTCCGCCCTTGCCGTTCTTCGCCTTGTCGCTGTGGCTGGAAGGTCCGGCACTGATCCAGCAATCGCTGTTGGGCATCGGCTGGAAATCCATCGGTAGCCTGGTCTATCTGGCTGCCGTGGCGACGGTGCTTGGCTACAGCTTGTGGAGCAAGCTGTTGTCGCGCTATCCGGCCGGCAAGGTAGCGCCGTTTTCATTGCTGGTGCCGGTGGTAGGCTTGAGTTCTTCGGCCTGGATCCTGGGCGAGCGCCTGGGTGCCCTGCAGTGGTGGGGTGGAGCGCTGGTCATGGTCGGGCTGTTGATCAACGTGTTCGGCAGCAGCCTGTTCAGCCGCCTGGGCACGGGTCGCACCGAGGCGAAATCTCTGCAATGATGAGGCCATCGATACGTCAAGGAGATGCAGCATGATGATCCGGTCGCTGACCCTCGCCACACTGTTCGCGTTCTCGGCGCCCTTGCTGGCCGCCGATGGCGACAGCCCTCTGGCCCAGGACCGCGGGAGGGCCCGGCCGCTGGTGGTCATTGCTCCCAGCTCGGTGGATCCCAACCTGCTGAAGCTGCGCAAGGCGCTGGAAGAACCCGCCAACCGCGACGGCTTCAAACAGCGCGGCATGGTCCTGTACACCGTGATCAATACCATCGGCCAGCGTGACGGCAAGGATCTCGACCCACAGGCCACCATGTCGCTGATCCGCGACTTGAAACTGGGTGCCGGGTCCAGCCAGAAGTTCGTGCTGTTGGGCAAGGATGGCGAGAAGAAGCTCGAACAGGCGGGTTACGTCGAGCCTTCACAGCTGTTCAGCACCATCGACCAGTTGCCGGCAGCGGAAAAGGACGCCAGTGCACCCGCGGCGGCAGTGCCGGCTGCACAGGAGCCCGCCAGCAAGCCGGGCAAGGCGGCCAAGCCGAGCAAGGCGCCGCAGCCGCTCGACGATTGATCCGTCAGCGCTCTACGCCGCGTTGCGGCCTCGGATTCCTGCGTTCAAACCATGTTGAGGCGCTGCTTGCGCAGGGGTGGTGGGTAAGCGGCATCCAGCGAGGCTAGATCTGCTTCGTCGAGCTTCACCTGCAGTGCCCCGGCATTCAGCCCTACATGCTCGGGCGTGGAAGCCTTGGGGATCGCGATCACGTTGTCGTGGCGCACCACCCAGGCCAGGCATGCCTGGGCCGGCGTGATGCCGTGACGCTCGGCTACCTGGCGCAAGGCGGGTTGGTCCAGCAGGCGACCGCCCTGGGCAATCGGACAATACGCCATCAATGGCATCGCCTGCTTCGCGCACCACGGCAACAGGTCGAATTCAATGCCGCGCTCTTCCAGGTTGTACAGCACCTGGTTGGTCGCGCATCCGGCGTCGTCCAGCTCGGTCATGTCATCGACATCGAAATTCGACACGCCCCAACGGCCGATCTTGCCCTGGGCCTGCAGCCGCTCGAACGCTTCCACCGTTTCGCTCAGGGGATACTGGCCGCGCCAGTGCAACAGATACAGGTCGATGCGCTCGGTGTTCAGACGCTGCAGGCTGCGCTCGCACGCCTTGATCACGCCCTGGCTGCTGGCGTTGTGCGGGTAGACCTTGCTGACCAGCATGACTTCGTCACGACGCCCTTGGATGGCTTGCCCGACGATTTTTTCGGCGCCGCCTTCGCCGTACATTTCAGCGGTGTCGAGCAGGGTCATGCCCAGGTCGATACCTTGCTGCAGCGCGGCGATTTCCTGCTGCGCACGGACAGGGTCTTCACCCATGCGCCAAGTGCCTTGGCCGATTCTCGCGACCGGCCTGCCGGCCAGGCTGATGCTGTTCATCGCAATGCTCCGTGGTTGATAACTTCTTATAGGTGCCGCCCCTGTGTCACGGCGGCCCAAGCCCCGTCAGGCCCGCTCCTGTAGCAGCGGCGCGAGCCGCGTCAGGCTGCAACGCGGTGGGCCGGATGCACCGCAGCGTCGGTCGACGCGGCTTGCGCCGCTGCTACAGGAGTTGGGCAGTGTGATGAAGCTGCGGTTCAACCCAGTCGGCGCTGCGCCGTGTGCTCCAGCAGTACCTCCATCAACGCGTGCGCGGCGGCCGACAGCTTGTGATCGGGCAGGCGCATCAGGCCGATACGGCGTTCGATGCGCGGTGACTCCAACGGCACGCAGCGCGCACCCAGTTCATGCATCTGCTCGACACACAATGCCGGCACCGCGCTCACCCCCAGGCCGTGGGCAACCATGCGGCCGATGGTGCTCAACTGGTGGCTCTCGAATGCCACCGCAAGCTTGCCGTGCTGCTCGCTGATGGCGCTTTCCAGCAGCAGGCGAACCGCAGAAGGGCGCTGCAGGGCAATGAAATCATGAGCGAGCAGGGTCTCCCAGGTGAGCATCGGTTGCTCGGCCAGCGGTGAATCGGCCGCCACCACCGCCACGAACCGATCGGTGTAGAAGGGGGTGAATACCAGCGACGAGGTGCTTTCCGGCTCGAAGCCTATGCCCAGTTCGACCCGCCGATGGCGGACCATCTCCACCACGTGCTCGTTGATCACATCATGCACGGCAACATTGACCCTCGGGTGCCGGTCGCGAAAGATCCGCAGTGCTGCCGGCAGCAGGTTGCCGGCGAACGACGGCATGGCCGCGATGGACACTTTGCCCAACTGCAGGGTGAAGTGCTGGCGCAGCAGCTCTTCGGTATTGTCCCAGTCCGCCAGCAAGCGGCGGGCCAGTGGCACCAGCACCTCGCCTTCCGGCGTCAGGCTGACGCTGCGCGTGGTGCGGATCAGCAGCGCGCCGCCCAGGTCTTCTTCCAGGCCTTTTATCGTCAAGCTCAGGGCAGGCTGCGAGAGATGCAGTTTTTCACCAGCCTGGGCAAAGCTCAGGGCTTGGGCGACGGCGAGAAAAGCGCGCAGTTGTTTGACGTTCATCTATTTGCAAAACCAATCAATCCCCAAGAAAAACAAAATTAACAAATTACCACCGTGGGGAGAAGATACCGTCACGCTTGCCGTTGCCGACGTGACGGCGCCATAACAAACAAAACAAGGCGAACAATCATGGCTGGACTCGATAAACGAGTGGCAACCTATGCCCAGGCACTCGAAGGCCTGCGTGATGGCATGACCGTACTGGCCGGTGGGTTCGGCCTGTGTGGCATTCCGGAAAACCTCATTGCCGAAATCAAGCGACTGGGTGTCCGCGACCTTACGGTGGTGTCCAACAACTGCGGCGTCGACGGCTTTGGCCTTGGCGTGCTGCTCGAGGACCGGCAGATTCGCAAGATGATCGCCTCCTATGTCGGCGAAAACGCCTTGTTCGAGCGGCAGTTGCTCGATGGCGAGCTGGAAGTCGAACTCACCCCTCAAGGCACCCTGGCGGAAAAGATGCGCGCAGGCGGCGCCGGCATCCCCGCGTTCTTCACGGCTACCGGCTACGGCACACCGATAGCGCAAGGCAAGGAAATACGTGAATTCAATGGCCGCCAGTACATTCTCGAGCAGGCCATTACCGGCGACTTCGCCATCGTCAAGGGCTGGAAGGCCGACCATTTCGGCAACGTCATCTATCGTCACACCGCCCAGAACTTCAACCCGCTGGCGGCAAGCGCCGGGCGCATCACCGTGGTCGAGGTCGAAGAAATCGTCGAACCCGGTGTGCTCCTGCCCGAGCATATCCACACGCCAGGCATCTACGTCGACCGGGTGATCCAGGGCACCTTCGAGAAGCGCATCGAAAAGCGCACCCTCAAGGCCTGATTGCTCCCATCTGCTCTGTTACACAAGAGGTATTCCAAATGGCACTTACTCGCGAACAGATGGCCCAGCGCGTGGCGCGCGAACTGCAAGACGGTTTCTACGTGAACCTGGGGATCGGCATACCTACCCTGGTGGCCAACTACGTGCCGGCCGGCATCGACGTCATGCTGCAGTCGGAAAACGGTCTGCTGGGCATGGGCGAATTTCCCACCGAGGCTACCGTCGACGCCGACATGATCAACGCCGGCAAACAGACCGTGACGGCCCGCGCCGGCGCGTCCATCTTCGACTCTGCGCAGTCGTTTGCGATGATCCGCGGCGGCCATGTCGACCTCACCGTGCTCGGTGCTTTCGAAGTGGACGTACAGGGCAACATTGCCTCGTGGATGATCCCCGGCAAGCTGGTGAAGGGTATGGGTGGGGCGATGGACCTGGTGGCCGGGGCAGAAAACATCATCGTCACCATGACCCATGCCTCCAAGGATGGCGAGTCGAAACTGCTGCCGTTGTGCACGCTGCCGCTGACCGGTGCCGGGTGCATTCGCAAGGTACTCACGGACCTGGCCTACCTGGAGATCGAAGACGGCGCGTTCATTCTCAAGGAGCGTGCGCCTGGTGTCAGTATCGATGAGATCAAGTCGAAGACGGCCGGCAAGCTGATCGTCGCCGACGACGTCGTTGAAATGAGTTTCTGAGCACCTGCTGCACCATCCATAGCCGATCTCATACTTATAAGAACAAGGGAAACACGACCATGTCTGCACAACTTGAAGAGAGCCGCTACGCTCGCTTCGCCCTGCGCTGTTCGAGCTGGGCCGAGCGCTGGTTCCCTGATTCCTACGTATTCGCCGCCGTTGCGGTGTTGCTGGTGGCGCTGGGAGCACTGGCCATCGGCGGCACGCCGACCGCAACGGCAACAGCCTTTGGCGACGGATTCTGGAGTCTGATCCCGTTCACCATGCAGATGGCTTTCGTGGTGATCGGCGGATACGTGGTAGCCAGTTCGCCACCTGCGGTCAAGCTGATCGATCGCCTCGCGCGCATTCCGCGCAATGGTCGCTCGGCCGTGGCCTGGGTGGCGTTGATATCGATGGTCGCTTCGTTGCTCAACTGGGGGCTGTCGCTGGTATTCGGCGGGCTGCTGGTGCGGGCATTGGCACGACGGACCGACCTGCGCATGGACTACCGTGCGGCCGGCGCGGCGGCCTACCTGGGGTTGGGCGCGGTATGGGCGCTCGGGCTGTCCTCGTCGGCGGCTCAGTTGCAGGCCAACCCCGCCAGCCTGCCACCGTCGATCCTGTCGATCACGGGCGTGATTCCCTTCACCCAGACGATTTTCCTCTGGCAGTCGGGGGTATTGCTGCTGGCGTTGGTGTTGGTCTCGCTGGTGGTGGCCTACGCCACGGCCCCGGGCCCCAACTCTGCCCGGGACGCCGAGGCCTGTGGCATCGACCCGGCTTTCAGTCTGCCGCCCCTCAACAAGCGCAGTCGACCTGGCGAATGGCTGGAATACAGCCCGGTGATCACCATCTTTCTGGTGTTGCTGGCTGCGGGGTGGCTGTTCCACGAGTTTTCCACCAAGCCGGCGATCACCGCCATCTCCGGGCTCAATACCTACAACTTCCTGTTCATCATGCTGGGCCTGCTGCTGCACTGGCGTCCGCGCAGCTTTCTTGATGCAGTGGCGCGTGCAGTCCCGACCACCACCGGTGTGCTGATCCAGTTTCCACTGTACGGCTCGATCGCCGCGATCATGACGACGGTCAAGGGGGGCGATGCACAGACCCTGGCCCACCATATCTCCACTTTCTTCGTACAGATCGCCTCGCACGATACCTATGCACTGTTGATGGGCGTCTATTCGGCAGTGCTCGGGTTCTTCATTCCGTCGGGCGGGGGCAAGTGGATCATCGAGGCGCCCTACGTCATGCAGGTGGCCAACGAGCTGCAATATCACCTGGGCTGGGCCGTGCAGATCTACAACGCTGCCGAAGCCTTGCCGAATCTGATCAATCCGTTCTATATGCTGCCTCTGCTCGGCGTGCTGGGCTTGAAGGCGCGTGACTTGATCGGTTTCTCGTTCGTACAGCTGCTGGTGCATGCGCCTTTGGTGCTGTTCCTGCTTTGGGCGCTGGGCACGACCCTGGCCTATGTGCCTCCCGTTGCACCCTGAGACAGGCGTGATCTGCGCGCGACGTTGATCGGGAATATGCTCCCGCCGAGCGATTGTTTGCGTAGTGGCTATTGCGAAGTAGCCAGCGCTCGGGGTACACATCTAGGTTGAATGGGATATGGGCTGGACGCCCACCCATCGTGAACCGATGAAGGGAGATCTTGAAATGCTTGATAACGGCGCGGGCGGGGGTCCGGACCAGGGTGACCAGGTCAGTCGGATTATTTCCCAGGAAATACGCAACCTGCATACCGCAGCGTCCAGGGACCTGGATCAGGCAGCGGTGCAGATCATTGGCAAGGTCGAGGGTTTCAGGGAGCAGGGTCTGATCAGTTCGGAGGTCGCTCGGCAGCTGATCTTCGACGTGCGCAACGAGCGCAGCCGTATCAGCCGCTGAGCGAACGGTCAGCCGAGGTGGCGGCGTGAGTCAGCCGCCTGCTGTGTCGATATCGGCGTCGGTTTCTTCGTCGTCCGCACTGCCGGGGTCGACTTCAGGCTCCGATTTGAAATCGGGACTGAAGCGATTGCCTTCAGGGGTGGTTGGATCCCCGGTCTCGTCAGGCTTTGAGTCGAGTGGCGGTTCTTTGGGGCGGTTGCCCTGCGAATCGTCGGTATCACGCTCGACCGTATTCGGTGCAGGTGTGTGTTCGCTCATGGTGTTCTCCCGAGGTGGCTGGATGCGTGGCCGATCAGCGCTTGCCGCCTTCGGACCCGGTGCCGTCGCCACCGTCCATGGTGCCCGAACCAGGCTTGGTCACCGCGCCGCCCATCGAACTGCCTTCGGGGTTGCCGGTGTTCTGCGGCTTGATGTCGGTGCTGGTGCCGTTTCGCGGCGCGGCAGTGCCGTCGGTATTACGATTGGTCATACCGCTATCGGTCCCCGCCGGCACGCCTACCGCTGAAGGTACGGTGCCCTTGGCGGCTGGGTTGGTCGGACCGGTGCTGTTGTCGGCCATGGCCGGTACGGCTGCAGCAGCCAACAAGCCTGCGAGCAACGCTGTGGTGATGTATTTCTGGCTTTTCATGGAGCTCTCCTTGTTCGTGAATGCTTCATGCATTGGGCTATGAGGGAGGCCAGGAGGTGCCCGCATGCCGACGAACGGCATGCGGGCAAACTTGGTGGGGGCGGCCGTCGGCCGCTCACAGGGGGGAAGGGGCGATCAAGCGAGCAATTGCATGCCCAGCTGGAACGCGACCCATACGGCGAGAATGGTGGCGAAGCCCAGCGCGATGTTTTAGAACCAGTTGTTGCGATATTTACCGAGCAGCTTCTTCTGGTTGGACATGATCAGCA
>Ga0265798_10001365_pt1 | contig 38074 bp, 42 predicted proteins | sample P3T30metagenome_FD_192430 | JGI IMG/M metagenome (GOLD analysis project Ga0265798, IMG submission 192430) | Plant litter microbial communities from East Loma Ridge, Irvine, California - P3 T30 | ecosystem: Environmental > Terrestrial > Plant litter > Unclassified | place: USA: California...
TGAAAGACAAAAAAAAAAACAGAACCCCTTGCTACCTGTAGAGGCATGCTCCAACCTGCAATAAACCAATTCTCGAGACATGACCAGAATTACTGATCGCATCATGACCAGAATTATTGATCGCATCATGACCAAAATTACTGATCGCATCATGACCAGAATTATTGATAGCATCATGACCGCCACATTGGCTTGCTCATTTGAGTTTTCACTACGTTGCGTGGTACGAAATTCATTGGACTGTCTGACTGTTGGCGAATCGCGCGCTACTGCATAGATAACTATAAGCTTGACGAAAGGCAGTACGACAGAGCACGAGCATCTACAATTTGGATTCTGACTGCTGAAACACTAACTTCATCATTGGCCTTTCTGAGAATCTACCTCTCCATCGCCATGCTTGGAAAGTCCGACAGCTTACAATGCACCCCAGGCTGCTCCTGTGATGGGCGAACAAAAGGAAAAGCCCTGCTGGGAAGCTGTGGGTTTGTGCCTGCCTGGAACATGTCTTTTGCCGCAGCCTTCACAGTCCGCCTCACCAGCATCGACTTTCCGGTACTCCTCCTCCGCCTCCTTGAACTTGTCATAAGCCTCAACGAACTGGGCTAGACACGTCCCCACCTGGCTTCCCTGCATCGTCTCCCGATCTCAGTTGAAGTAAAGATTCTGAGCGTCCAAACCTCTTGGCCTTCCAAGCGGACGGATCGCCTCCGGACTTACATGCAACAAGCGCCGAATGCACCTATCACCGATCCATCCCACTGGGCGATTTGGCGGCGTGGCTAGTGTCTGTATGGTGTCTTGGATGATGTTGCGGACGACGGTGAGCTCTGGGCAGCGATCAGGGTTTTCGTCTTGGACGTATTGCTGAACGATTCTGTTCTCGTCCAGCATTCTTTCCACGTCTGCTCCTGCCTTCAGTATGGCGCCGGTAATGCTCATGGCAGTTTGTTGGCCGTGCCCTGAGCTTTCTGCGTTTTGACTGAATACTATCTTGATCTTTTTCCATATCTCTCCACAAATTTGATTCATGCAGTACCAATCCCAGTACAGATCCACGGCATCTTCTACCAGCCACTCTTGCAGCTCCTCCAGGATCTCTAGCAGTCGCCAGTCTCGGTCTCCAACCGGAAATTCAGCGGGCTTCTTTCCACTCGTTTCTAGTACACGCCCGGAAGCCCTGACCGAAGTCTTCATAGTTTGGATCAGCTTGCGAATCAATTCGGTAGCCTCGCTGGTGCTTGGTTCCTTGTACATGCGCTCTTGATACAGCTTGCCAAGAACACTGCGGTCTTGGAAGATCTGAGAGTTGTCGAGATTGACCATGGGGTTCTTGTTGCGGGTTCCCCGCGCAAAGTTGGTCGCAGACCCACCGACAGCAAGAATGAATCTCGTCGAGGCTTCTTTGAATGTCTTCGGTAGACCACCAAAGAATAAGCGATCTTTATCCTATCGCTCTAGCATAAACTCCATATCGGGCCAGACTGGATCGTTGGGGTACGAAAATCTGCAGGCAGCATACAGATGCGCCAGCGAAAAAGCCATCTTCATTTGGCTTTTGGCTCCGGTCCCCGTTGAATGCAATTGCAGGCACGTGTCATACTTCAGCATACCTGAGCGCAGCGGATGATGCTTCATGAGGTATCCGGGTTCTCTCGATATGCCGCCGAGCACTGGACGCGTGTGCACTGCGGGCTGCTGTCTCAACATCGATCCGAACAAGTCCTTGAGAGCCCTATCCTTTATTTCGTTGAGTATTGTTATGGCTTGACCAGTATGGTTTTTCGTATTGCCCATTGCCGGAAATGGGTGGGCGGACTCGAGGTCGTTCACCAGCATCTTGGAAGCGTACTGTACATGCGCCTGAAAATCTTTGCATGCTTTATCAGTCGTGGTACCCCAGAAATCTTGGATTCCTAGGAGCGTTTGGATGCCAAAAGTGGCCCAGATAGGGACGGTCGAAGTTGTAGAGGCATGGCGAATGCCGCGGGACACTTCGTCCAGTGCAAAAGTACTGGTGGACTTTATTGCCGCTGCCCGAAGTACCGTGGTCCATTCGATGGCCCTCCACGCATCCTCTGCCAGCTGGCCTTGGAATGAGGCTTTGTCGACTGGCGCAATTGCATTCATCGACCTTTTGTTATACTGCAAACTGCGATGCAGGTAGTACTTGATGCCGCTATAGGCGTGATACATGCACCAGTCTGCATGGGCGCAGCCACCTCCGCTCATGACGGTGACACCTTCGGAGGGAAGCACTACCATCTCAATCGATGTGAGTATAGCCGAGGCGTGCATCTGGTAGAACACAATGGCTGGGAAACTCCAAACGGGAAACTTTGCTGCAGGGTATTTTGCCGGACGCTCCGCGAGTAAGTCCAGTTGATCTTCTGCTTGTCGTACAAGTTCTGTGCCACCTGATCAACTAACAACTCTTGAAAGAATATGCTGACAAAGGTCAGGAAGCAGACTCAAGACTCACCAACTGCCGTGTTGGTCAACAGCGTGGCGATGACTAGGTCATACCCCGTACGCCTGTAGACATCCCAAGTATCTTTGAGCATTGACCTTATCGCTTGCGTCTCTTCGAGGAAACACTCGGTTTGCAAAGTAGAATTCAGCTTCGAGTTCAGTTTCATCTTTCTCAATCATAACGGGCGCAACCTTAGGTATCTTCTCAGTTTCCTTATCAGCACCAGTCAGCGGCTCTTCGTGATCCAGCGACTCGGATGGTTCCTCCACACCGAGTCCGGCGAACGCATTGCGAAGAGCGAGTGGTTCGACGCCGAGTGCCTTAGGCTTGCGAATTGTTCCAGACCTCTTTTTCATCTCGGTAAAGGGGCAGAGAATAGCGAACGCGCCCTCCAAGACACCTATAAAATGGACATGACGAAGGTCGCTAGCGTTCTTGGTATTCTGGCCGTGGCATGATCTGAACCAATCTGACACTCGTCGTCTTTCTGCTATAGCACGACCTAGGGTGGTTTCGATCATCGCTGGTATGTAAATGGGAGGAAGTTTTTCTGCAACCTTTTGGGCCATAAGGCACGAAGTCGGTGAGCTTGATGATGTATCTGTCACTAGCTTTGGAAGCAGCGGCGCCATGGGCACCCTTCAAGATCGACTCTTTTGCCTAGGACCATGTCAGCATGTATGGAGGTTGAGAGTACGATCAACTCACTTGTTTTCGAGCCTTCCCTTCAGTCTTCCTGGACCTTGTTGGGGTGGCTGAGTACCAATCGTGTTCAACTCATAGCCATACTGAAGGGATTCCGCAGCAAGCCAACCAGCAATGAATTCGGTATCTTCCTTGTACTGCCTATACACGTCACCAAGAATGCTTGACATGATGGACGATGCTATGAGATGCTGACAGGCGGCTGGAGGTGTGGACGAAGGATAGATCGACGTGAAGATCAAGGCGACGTTAAAGTATGATCGATAGCAGATCTAGATATCTCCCCAAATGAAGTGGAATGCCAGTGAAGGGATGTCAATGGCTTCTCGGGGTTGTGGCACAGCGGCAGTCCAGTGGTTGCTTCGTGTCAAGGGAATTGGGTTCAAGAAGGAGAATCGTGTTCTGAATGTGATGTGAACGTGTTCTGAATGTGATGTGAACGTGTTCTGAACGTGATGTGAACGTGATACGAACGTTCTTGCGGTAGTAAGAGGTAGCAACAGGTGGTAATAGGTAATAACAGGTAGCATGCAAGAGCTTGTGATAAGTCAGCGTGCTATTACTGCAGTTCGACCGTAGCCCAGCTGTTGCCCATCTGTAGCTGCATCTATAGCTATAGTGGCACCCTCTGTGCCTGGGTTCCTAGAAGGGGGAGGACGCTTACCTGGGGTAAGGCAGATCTGGAGACTGGCTTTTATACCGGCTTGGAGACTGATGCCAGGACTGAAGCTTTGAGTTTCAGGAAGTCTCGCTGAATCAAATAGCAATTGATTCTCAATTAATTGCCAACTAATTGCCAACCTATTACCAACCTATTGCCAACCTTTTACGTTGGCCCAAGCTCGTCCAGGGAAGAAATAAATGTCGACAAGCGGCAGGACGCAGCGTGCGCCTTAAGTACTGCTCAAAAAGCCAAGGCTCTAACTCAATACTACCTCGAGCGGAGCCATCATCCGTGAAGGCTCAGGATCGGCTTCGGTATTCTCTCGCCGCCTAGTCGCAACTGAATTTGATGTCGTCGTGCTCTAGTCGCCCGCGACTATACCCTTGGAGCCACACACATCACAGCCATCCATCTCTCCATGTCACTGACGATTAGGTATGGTGAAAGACGACAAAAGTGTTGACCGGGAGTGGATGCACTTGCGACATCGCTGTGTCGCCTAGATTGGTGGATCGCTAGTGGTGCGAGACATCCATGGATGCAGCTGCGGATCGTGAAATTGCGTGATGCAGCAACCCGAGAAGTCGTGGTGTTTAGGTTTTGTGGGAAAGACTCCAAATTTACCACGCTAATTTGGCCAACACAACCAGCAATTACTGCCTCCTGGCGCAGACGAGCGAAGATGCTCAGACATCCGTCAAGCAAAAGCATCCAATGATGGCTACGATTTATTGTGACGAAAAGATGATTTGCAATATGACATGACAGCGCACTTCCGGATACGGTTTGACCTTCGCTCGTACGTGACACGATGCAGCATGTGCCCAGACTAAGGGCTCCTGTTCAAATTAGTGTGCGGATTCAATTCCTATCTTTCTCTCGTGGCTGAGCGTGGCTGAGCGTAGCTGGCGCTGGCTTTGACCCGATAAGTTCGATTCGACGACCTGTTCTTCCTGTGGAAATCCTGCAACTTTCTGTGTCAGTGTGATTTCAGGGAAGGTGTACGAGTTGATGGCGTATGGAGAAGGTCGTTGATGAAGCAGTGTCACGAATCTGAGGGAGTGAAAGCAGTGACGCTAGGTACCGGTAAAGCCTTGGCATGCGTAGCTTCCAACATTTCGCAGAAAGAGCACGGTGAGCCAGTTTCGACATCACAACTTCACCATGGCCGACACAACTGAAGCGCAAGAGTCACCAGTGAAGATGACCGAAACAACACAAACACCGCCTGCCGAATCCGCGCCCGAACCAAGCGCATCGGCCACAACAGACCCCAAAGCCGCGCTCGCAGCCCGGATGGCGCGCTTCAAGACGCTCCAAGTGCAAAAAGAAACCGGTCGCAAAGCCACAGAAAAGGAAGTGCGCGACGCTGAAGATCGCTCCGCGCGCCTTAACCAAATCACCAAGCTCCAAGACGCCCACGACAAAGCCTCGTACAAGCTGCTCAAATCAGAAGACCCCGACTTCGAGCGCAAACGCAATTGGGATTACACCGTCGAAGAGTCCGAGCAATGGGACAAGCGCATGGCCAAGAAGGCGCGCAGCAGAGACAACGTCGCATTCGCCGACTACACTAGAGAAGCGAATAAAGTGTATAAGCGCCAGGTCGGCCAAATGGGCAAAGTCGACCTCGAGGCGTACGCCGCGCAGAAAGCAGAGAAACTCCAGCGGCAAGTGCAATCTGGCGTGCTTCAGCTCATCGAGTCGCCGTCAGGCGACTTGTACACTGTGAACCCGCTCAATAATCAGATCAACACGCCTGCCGAGGAGAGCTACACGCACGACCACAAGCCCAGTAAAGAGGCACTCGACAGGCTGGTTGGAGATCTGGAGAAGAGCGAGGCAGCGAGGTTGAAGGCCAGGGCTGCGAGAGGCATACGGGATGAGCAGGACAACGGCGATGTCACGTACATCAACCAGAAGAACAAGCAGTTCAACGATAAGTTGACGAGGTTCTACAATAAGTATACGACGGAGATAAGGGAGAGCTTTGAGAGGGGGACGGCGATATGAATTTGAAGAAAGAAAGGTTGCATATACCCTGGGTTGGATGGCGTTATTGTTTGGACAAGCATTTGGGAGGCGCATGATCATCTTGAAACGTGGATCAATGGGAAAGGAGCGCGCTAAGCTTGCAGTGATCGTAGCATAGCATGCGCAATAACGAAATCAGTATTGAACTTGGTATCCATGGTATCAAAGCGCTTCCTCCATCTCTCACATCAAGCTACCCAGCACCCTCTCCACATGCTGCCCCTCCTCCGGCTTCTTTGCCCCCTTCGTCGTGACTCCATGCTGCACAAACTCTCGTCTCGACTTCCTCCTCTCCTTCTTATCACCCACATCGCCTCTAGCATCCTCCACCTCAGCATCAGCCCTATCTTCCTTGACTTTGTTCTTCGCCTCTATGCCCTTCAGCATTTTGCCCTTCTCCAAGTTCTCTAGGAACGCCGTATTCTCCTTCTTGCCCCTTGCGATCTCAAAACGCAGCCTAGTCGCCCGCTCCGCATTCTCATTCTGTATTGTCTCGACGAGGTGGTTCCACTTCGTGCCGCTCAGGTACTTGATATTCCAGACCTCGTCGTGCCAGCGCCCGCGCTTCTTGCCACCCATGGTCTGCGCATTCAGATTCTCAGCCACAAACTTGGCGTCCCGCTTGTGCAGAAATTCGACCCAGCCGTCGAGAAAGAGCTTACGACGTGTTCCACCGTTGCGAAGGCGTTGCGTTCGTGAGTCGGACGGCTCGGGCGTGAGGAATATCTTGCCAATGGCGCCGTAGGGTGTGAGGAGGGAGCGCAAGACGGTGGGCTTCATGAAGGGTGGAACGCGCGAGAGATAGAGTACGCCACTTTTGTCCTTCTTTGGGGCGACGTAGGGTACGGGCTTGCCGAGTTTTGTGGAGGGGAGGGTGAGGTCTTTGGGGAGGGCTGCGGCAAGCTTTTCGAGCCGTGCGAGTTCGGCAGTTTTTGGTATGTTGTCGCCATCATCATTAAATGTCTCAGCTTGCTCATCGTCTGCTTCTATGTCGTCGTCGAAGTCTTCGTCTTGGTCTTCAGAATCGTGATCGGTCTTTTGGCGCTTTGCGGAGGGGAGCATGCGCGCTTTGCTTTCCTCCTCTGAGTCGTAGCCTCTCTCGTCATCTTCGCTCTCTTCGGCATCGAGCCACTCGTTTCGTTTCCGTGTCGCCATTATAGATTTGGGTGATGTGAGTTTGTCCAGCCTCGGTCCAAAATATTCTGGTCGCAACGAAATGTTCCTTCTTATCTTAGCGTGTTCGACCGATAAGGCATGCAGTCTTTTGGCTGGCGTGGTTTGTGATCTGTTCTATAGCCATTTGCAATGGCTAGTCAATACCAAGGCTTCTCTTTAAATTAGGCCCGCAAGATTCTAGATCCTAGCGCAAAAGAATATCACAGTGAGTGTCCAACACTGCGAATCCATAGTTTCACTGGCACTAAGCACGGCAGCGTCCGCCGCTAGTAAAGCTCGGACTATCACTTGCTTGGCATCGCATCGCACACTTTCTGCCTCTTCGATCTTCCTTCCCAACCATCCCTCCTCCACATCACCACGCCTCACACCCCTCCACAATTCAGAAACACCACAAATCGGATCGCCAAACGCCCAAACTCTCATAACTTATTTTCCCCGACTTCGAACTACCTCAGAGCACATATCCAGCCACAGCCTTCATCATGGGTGGCGATCTCAACCTCAAGAAGTCATGGCATCCCCACCTGCTCAAGAATCAAGAGCGAGTGTGGAAAGAAGAACGAGCAGCACTCGAGGAGAGAAAGACGATCGAGAAGCTGCGCAAAGAGCGTGAAGAAGAGCGGGCCATCGAAGAGCTACAGGCCCTGCAGGCAGCAAATGGCGGCAAGACGGTCACCAAGCGCGTCGACTGGATGTACTCAGGTCCTAGCGGCGACGGCGCGGGCGTCACAGAAGAGCGTGAAGGCTACCTTCTTGGCAAGCGCAGGATCGACCACCTGCTCACCGCCAACGACACACAAAGCCTGCAGAAGGGCGCTGCGGTCGGTATCGACGCCGTCGGCAACTCAAATGCGAATACGGCGCGCGACACACACAAGAAGGTTCTCGAGGATCCGCTTCTCATGATCCAGAAGCAGAAGATGGAGATGCAGCTCAAGGCGATGAAGGATGCGCAAAAGCAAGCAAAGTACGACGAGAAGCGCTCGAAAGAGAAGGAGCGTGACCGGAAGCACAGGCACCGGGAGCGAAGCCGCGATCGTCACCGGGAGCACAAGCATGGCAGCCGACGACGAGAGCGATCACGTAGTCCTGAATACCGACAAAGCTCTCGACGCCATGAACGCCGTGATCGGAGCAGCGACCGCCGCTACCGAAGTCGCTCACCGCGACGCGATCGAAAAGGGTCTCATGAAGATCGACGAAACACTCGGCCTGATGCCGCTGAGCGTCTAGCCAGCATGCAGGCAGCCGCCTCGACGTTGGAAGGGCAGCGTGCCGAGCGTGTCAAGCAGCAGGAGCTCCAGGACGCCGAGGAGGAGGCGAAGTTGAAGCGCAATATGGACGGAAGTCGCTTCATTAATAGCGTGCGCGGCCAAGCGTCAAACATCGACCTCGGTGACGCGATCTCACGGGGCCGGCAGAACTTCCGTACCGAACTCGATACTTAGCGTTGCGGTTGTTTTCATATCGTAGGCATTTAGGATTATGGAATAGCGGAGCAGAATGATACCCAGTACACTTCCTCAACGTTCCATGCTCACCTTTCAATCACCTGATGACTTATGCTAAGCTCTAAACAGCTGCGAAAAACCATCACGAAACGATACAGGACTGCAATTCAGGTCTCACCATCTCCGTGGCTCATCGGCGAGAAGCGAAGATGGAAGCAAGCTATCGGACGGCTGCGTGCAGAAGTCGTGCGACACGCAAATATCAGGGAAGAGATGTTGAAATACAAGCAAGAGGACGCAGTGTGCGACACCGCCTGTCATGCCAGTCATGTCTGGCTCTCCTCGCGACGCCGCTACCAACGGCCATGCCGGGGCTGCGAAACGTCTGCCGACACACACGGCGACAATGGTAGGCGTTGTCAAGGACGGCTCGACTGCAAATTTGGGCACTCAGTCTTTCAATGGACCAACACATTTCGGTACGCACACGAACTCACAATTTACTTTCCATGAAAAAACCTTGTCTGATGATAACATTGCCAGGCAACGTAAATTATCACAATCATGCATATTGAGAAGACCCCGGAGAAGCTTACCTCGACGCACTCACACTTTCGCTGGGTCTCGGAAAAACGTCGAAGGAGGTACGCAACGCACTTCATACGCGAAAAGGCGAAAAGACCAAGGGAACCTTAAAGTGGTCCACGACCTCTATTCCATTCCAACAATGGGCCACTGGCGACCCAAGCATCCTTTGGGTCTCTGGCGAACCGGGCAGAGGCAAGACCATGCTCGCCCTACACTTGATCAGCACGCTTGAGACAAGACATGCCGAAGACCCCGTGATATGGCACTTCTGCGAAGCTGTATCTGGAAGCGCAGCGGCAACGGCTGGAAAGCTGGTCAGGAGCCTGATACTGCAGCTTGTGCTGAAGGATGAGAGTCTAATCCGATTCCTGCTTGCCACGAAGATTTCTCATAAGTTTCTCTTCCAGGAGGAGTATTTTGAGACGCAATGGACTGTCTTCGAGGCCATGACACGCTCAAATCCTTTCGAGACAGTCACTTGCATTCTGGATGGCCTCGACGAATGTGAAGCATCGTCGTTTGAGGCCTTCATGAAGAGGCTGGTCTGCTTGTTCCCGATTACAGACGACAGCGACTCTAGCTCCTCTGAAAGTCTTTCGGATAACTGTTCTCACAGCTCTTCGGATAGCTCCTCCCAAGGTTCGACGCCGCCACCGTGCAAGCTTCGCTTCATCTCTACCAGTGAACGCAAACATCCAAGCTTCTTGCAAACGTAACTTATTTGCTACGAGCACATTGATTTGGATGAGTCGTTCACGGATCTGATTGAAGCGGACGTGCAAAGGTTTGTGGAATCGCGGATACGGAACATATCGAAATCCGCTAGCTGGTCTCGAGAACTCCGCGAGGACGCTGTATCGAAGATCGTCAGTCGAGCTGAAGGAGTCTACCTTTGGGCCGCTTTGATCATCAAACAATTACCCGACTGCGAGACTATCGAGGTTGGCAACATCATAGAGAGCTTCCCTCAGGACCTGGGGGCAGTCTATGCCCGGATGCTGCATCAAGTACGGGAGAGCAGACGTAGCGTTGCTGCTAAGTTGCTCCAATGGGTGTTGGGAGCACAAGAGCCGCTGACACTGCTACAATTGAGCGTCACAACAAGCCCAAATCCTGCCGTCGGGCAGTCAATCGAGCAAGCCGTGGCAGATCAAGTCTCTTTCTGTAACCATCTACTCGTCGCTGGCAAATCCGGTGTGGTTGCATTCTCCCATGCATCAGTCCGCGACTTCCTTCTTTCAAAAGACGAAGGCAAGTTAGCTATACCCCACGATTTCTACTTCAGCCCTGGCGGCATTCACCTTGAAATCGCAGGTGTCAGCTTGCTTGTGCTGGAAGAATTATTGTTCCGTCCTGATCTATCCGACAATCACAAGTCAGCGATCCTCCGTAATGATTGCCATGGAATTCTGCTGTCGAACAACACGAGAACGTACAACTCTCCCAAGCCCCGATCCGAGAGCAAAGCTGAAGCACTTCCTTTTCCAACAGGTTCATCTTTGGAAGCTATCTTTCTCGCCAGTCCCTTGCTTTGATATGTCCTCAGAGAGCTACCGACTCACCTTCAACTAATAGCATCGACGGACTTTCAAAGTATCTTACGACGACGCATCTGGCAAAAGTGGCATCGAGATTGTGGCATGAGAGACATACAGTCTTATCCGAGAACCTCCCGCCCGATGTTTCCAGTCTGTTTCGACTTGATCAGTGATACGTGGGATGCCGACCGACTGATGGAATTCGCCATTGTCAACGGTATTGCCGGCATGCTCATCCACCTCATGGACCGTTGCGGCAGCCTAAGTGAGAGGAGTGAGCTCGCCAATCACATCAACTCAGACGATTGCGGAACAACGCTTCTTATGATTGCGAGTGAAACGCGCCAACCTGACATGGTGAGGCTTTTGACTGAACATGGTGCTCACATCGATTGTCAAGATGACAGCGGTGAGACTGCGATAATGAAAGCTTGTGAAAACGGAGACGAAGCCGTGGTGTTACTCCTTCTAGGGGATGGTGCGGATATCAGTCTGCAATCTCACGTCGAGACACCCCCGGCGCCACGAACATCAGGAGAACGAGACACTGGCCTATCGCAGATCAGCTTATGTCGGATAGGCCCTTGGGCAGGCCTTGCAGCCACATCAGAACGGTGTTCTGCTGTTAACGCGCAACCTGACGCATTGGAAACATGGTCGACTTATATGAGCACAATGGGAGGCCATTACGCGGCGCACTGCGCACTCAGAAGTAGAAGTAAACCGTGTATACAGCTCCTCATCTAGCATGGTGCGAGATTTAGTGAGGTTGATAGTATCGGTCGAACTCCGCTACATCTCGCCATCCAGCTTCAATGGACAGTGGCTCAACAGCTCATTCTCCCGTTGATACCGAATTTGTCGCAAGTCGACAGCAAGGGGCGCACTGCAATCCACGAAATCGGCAGGAGTGGCTTATTCTTTGCCTGGAGATCTGCATACCTCTGGACACAACAAGCTACCCGGATGTCAGAGCACGTCATTCTGGTCGAGAAGCTCGTTGAAGACACGCCTGCTCCAGTAGCACCAGAGACATCGGGGATACTCCGCAATCTGGTGGAGGCGGGTCTGGATGTCGACGGGAACACTCCACTGCATCTTGCAGCTGTCAATAACTTCACCAGCGGCTTGGTGGAGGCTTTACTAGCGCTTGGCGCAAACCCCAGCGCGCAGAACGACCCTGGTGAGACGCCTTTACACTTGGCTCTATCATTTTGCACATCCGAATTCCAGGTAGAATCCACATTCGTGCAGCACATCTTCCTCTTGGATGATGTAGGATCTGATTTTATGGCAATTACGATCAACGGGGACTCACTCATGCATTATGCTGTTGCGACTTCCAATCATCATCTAGTCACGTACATGCTCGAGTCCGATGTACCGGTGGATCACTGTAACAACGACGGTATCACCCCACTACACCTCTCCATTTATCTTGGTGCTCTAAATATTGACATCACATCGATTCTGCTGAAACGAAGTGCGCGTCTTGAAAGTTCGAAGCTATCGTCGTTTGGTCGCAGCTCTTTGGTCCGATCCGTCACGCGACAACTCAGAATCCATCCAGGCACTTCTAGATGCTGGAGCCGATATTAGCTTTCGTGATCCAGAGGGCCACTCGGTGCTCTTTTGGGCGGTTTGCTTGCACAACGTACAAGCTCTGCACCTCCTACTTCCTCTTTACAAGTTGCAACAGATGATCACAGAAGTCAACAACATCCCAGACATCGCAATATAACAAGATGCCGCTATTGAGGGCTATAGTGATAGTCTCGGACTAATGCGGTGTTTCCAAGGCGTCCCTGTCTTGTTGCGTGCGATCATTCTCGTAGTTGATAGACAATCGCTTCATCCCCAAGGATTTGAATTTGGGCTAGTGAGGCTCCCGGTATCCGCAGTTGTGTTCGCTCGATTGGCGTTGAATCTGGAGATTGATGAGGATCTGCTGAAGAGGGCTTCGGACGCAAATTTCTTGGATCTAGACGAATATGTATGGTTTTGGGCGTGAGTACGCTTGAATCATAAAATTCGGCAAGCTGTTATGTTAGAGCATGATTCGAAGCACAAGTACGAGTAGAAACTGAGCCGAACTAGATAATGTAATTTCGTGCAAGCATGCATGTTCCCAAACGCCGCGCTATGCATCTACCGAAATCAACGTGTACATAGATCGTTCAAAGCTTAACTTTCTTCACGGACTTCTGCTCCGCACCCTCCTCCTTCTTCCGCTTGAAGATGCTTTGACCCTTCATCTGTCCTAGCCCAACCTTGCCCGGCGGTGCAGCCTTCGCCTTCATGCCGAAACTGATCTTGACCGGCGCTGCCTCGATCTTTGGCTCTTCAGCAACCTTGGTAGCATCGTCCTGGGGCGAGTCAACCTTCTTATCTGCCTCCGGCGAGCCCTCAGCGGGCGGTGTTGTATTCTCTTTCTGCTGCATAGCCGCCGCTGCCGCTGCGCGCTTGGCCTCGATCGCCTTCTTCGCTTCTGCCTCTTCCTGCGCCCGCTTAGCCATCTTCTTCAGCATCTTGTCCTCGCCGGCGCCACTCCTCGCTTCTGCTGCCTCCATCTCGGCGATCTCCTCCTTCCGCTTGATCGCTGCAGCGCTAGTGTCCCTCCACGCAATCATCAGTCCGTCCTTCTCGTCCTCCTTGACGTGACAGATGCCCTCCCGACCAAGATGCTTTGTGAACTCCGTGAGTGACGGCCACTTTGTCGCGTTCATGTGTACGTGCTCTTTGTCGCGAATGTACTCGTTGTAGAAGCGGTTCGCCGAGATCCATTTCTCGTTATGCGCCGTCCGTAGAAGAGCCACGAAGTCCCGCTGGAAGTCGGTGCTGAAGTTGTTGATGGCCTTCCTGGGATCTTCGCCGATGACGGCTATGTTCCGTATGTGTGACTCGCTCTGTACGTGGCATTTGAAGCCGTTGGCGTCGCGACATTGCTTCTGGCACACTTCGCACCACCAGCGGAGCCGTTGGAGACCTCTTGACTTTTGCTGATTCGCGACCCATTTTGTACTTCCAACCTCGGCTTTGGGCATTCTTGCGGCGTACTCCCGTGAGAACAGAAGCGATGTGAGCGCGTGCGCTCGAGGGTGGTATATCGCGGAGGCGCGGTCCTTTGGTGAAGTGGGGCCAGATATGCGCTTGTATATTATTCACTGTGGTGAGTCGTATAGTTGGCTTGTATCGTGCAATGTAAGTGAGGGAGTGGTATTGCTGAGAGTCGCGAACCGGCACTCGCCACCAGACATCGGTAAAATCTTTCGCCGACCATATGCTTACTAAGCCCTGCCAACCTCCGAACCTTCGAGTGAAAGCTGCTCACGGCAATCCACACCAAAAACGAAACCTGCCTAATGCGGTAAATCGAGTAGAACACCCTTGTTGCTTCGCGCACCATCACCGTTATCCACACCTGGGGAAGCCCTCCAGATCTGGCAGTTTCGCTTACTGCATCAACCCTGTCCGCTGCTGCATTTGATCTGTGGGGGAAAATCGTCACATTTGGTTTTCCGTCGCTTTGATGCAATGCAAACATCGCATGAATTTTAATGATTGCTCATTTGACTGTTTCTTGAGATTCGTGTATATTTATTGATTCTTCATGACTTTCACGTCAGTCTCACACTCTTGTCCTTAATCCCTTGCCAGTCCTTTCTCGTCAGCGGTAGGTACCTATCACTCGTCGGCGGCAACCAATATATCTTGTCCTCACCAGTCACAAGATCCGGATCAACTCCTTCGCGCTTCAATCTTCCCTTCTGGACCTTCATCGTGCCCGTGTACTCCAGCGCAGGTGTCACCCTCAAGAACAAGGGCACCGCATAGCCCGGTAGAACAGCTCGCGCATGCGCTGCAAGGCCCTCGAAGTTTAGTTCAGTGACGCCGTCAGCCATGACTATGGATGCGGCTCCTGCGCGACCGTCATAGCCAGGTACCGATACGCCGTAGACGTTGGTCTCGGCAATTTGGGGGTATTTGCCTACCATGTCGGCTACTTCATTTGTGGACACGTTCTCGGACTTCCATCTGAACGTGTCGCCGAGTCGGTCAACGAAGAAGACGCGGCCATCGGCGTCTTGCCGCATCATATCGCCAGACTTGAAGTACCTTTTCCATGTCAGCTTACGTGTAGTCCGATCCGAGACTGGTCTCTACTTACATATCGCCTTTCTCAAAAACGCCCTCTATCAGCCTCTTCTGCAATGCTTCATCGTTCTTGAAGTAGCCAGGAACACTTGGCAGTGTTTCTGGTGTCACACGATGCAATACCTGACCTGGTTCATTCACACCACATCGAATTGCAAAGCCATTTCGGTCCCGCATGATGTCCTCAGTGTCAATATCCATCTTCACGCGGACTTCTTCGTTCTTGAAGCGCCAATTCCAGATTAGGCCTCGCAAACCGATCGAGTTGGCAGTGAATGGACCAGCATTACGGTTGAAAGTTGCACCCAGGCCATCGGTAGCAGCGTATAGCTCGTTGATGACAGGAATGTTGAATCGCTCACGGAACGCCTCCCACACATCCGGGCGCATGCCGTTGCCCCAAGCCATCTGCACCTTGTGCGCCCGTTCGTATTGGTTTGGTGGGCCGTTCAGCAAGTACCTGCAAAGCTCGCCTACATATTGCAAGATGTTGGCCTCTGATGCAGCGACTTCAGGCCAAAACGTCTTGTGCGAGAACTTCCTGCCTAGCGCAATGGTTGCACCTGCATGTATACAAGGCGTCGCGCAGAGTCCATGTGCTGCCCCGTGATAGAGCGGCATGCAAGTGAACATTTTGCTTTCCGGGCTCAATTCGAGATACCTCGCAGCCGAAAAGCCGGTCGTCAGCTCGCGCCCGGTTGATAGAGCCACCGCCTTTGGTAATCCTGTAGTGCCCGAAGTGTATATGAGGGTACGGTAGGACTCCATAGTGAGGTTCTCTCGTCGATGTTCTGGGGTTGGAGTATTGTCCGATAACGATGCGATGAAGGAAGGATCGTAATATTGTATCTTGACACCGATCTTTTCGAGCTCCGTCCTACAAGGCTCAACGTTATCTCTGACATCTGAGTCGGTGATGAGATGTTTCGTGCCACACAACTGTGTACTATTAGGACACAAGCCTAATCGAACATCATTCTGCGTGGTTTACCTTTGCACAGTGCACCAGCCCTGATCCTGTCAGGTTCCAGTTGACAAAGCTGGTTACTGCTCCGATTGCATCAAGAGCAAACCACAGCATCAGATACTCTGGACTGTTCCCTCCATCTATCGCAACCACCTCGTCAACACCAATGCCCAGATCATTTATAAGCCAATTGGCAACCCGGGTGAAGTAATCGAAGAACTCCTTATACGACCAAGTCTTGCCTTCGAATATGAGGAACGGGTGGTCCGGCTGGTTGCGTAGGGCGTGGTCTTCGAAGACATGGTAGGTAAGAACGCGCTTGCGTACTGCACGATCGGTCACGAAGTCGACGACTGCCTGGGAAGGATTGAGCCCGCCGCGAGAGTTCTTGAGGTCGTGTGCGATGTGGAATTTGGCATTGGCGTAGGCCACGAGGGCTGATGCGCCGGCTGCTCCAGCGACGAGTGGTACTGCAACGCGTTAGTATGCTCGGGAAGCCTGAATGCGATTCTAGGTACTCACACGCCATTGCGGTGGTCGTTCGAGAATGTCTATATCATCCGATCCCACATAAGACTGTACTGACACAAGCAGTGCACGTGGAACGCTCCATAGCTACGCCGCTTTATGCCGCTGGCCTCAGAATGGGGTAACTCAATGAGCACCGAGGTTGCTGTACCTTGCACGAGTCAGATTTGCCAAAGGCAGTGATTCGGCGTCTCCACCCCCGCAAATTCTTAGCGCCTCCGCTGTGGCCGATGTAGCCGAACCTGCAACCACAGCCTCACTTTGAAGCATCACCAAGCGTTTTGATAGTCTCAATACTCTTTGACCCTATAGTCTTTAGTACTGTCTGGTCTGTGTCTGCAATGTGAAGTCGATGCTAGGATTACAGTTCCAAGGAGGAATCTACTACAAATAGCTTTCCAGTCTCATGCGAATCGATCATCGTTACTAATATAACCTCAATTCCAATATCGCGTGTAGTTTGTTATTATGGAAAAAACCAGAGAGAAACGCTAGCATCAAAAGTCGTTCACGTAGTATCGTTCCGACATACAATCATTTTCTCGAACTCTGAAGTGACTACTCTGCGGTACCTTGGTACCATCCATGCAAAATCAACTGCCTACAATCCATGTGCGTTTTCCAAATCCCATCATGCCAATCCTCACCCATCAACTATTTAGCTTAACGCTCTGCCTTGAACCACTGCATGGGCCGATCCGGACCACAGTGATGCCGGTAATAGTTCAAATACCCGCCAGTCTCAGCAGCGTCGTTGACCTCCGGAAACATATCCAGAATCCTACCCTTGACATCTACGTTCTCTAGCTCCTGCTGGAAGTCCTTCTTCTGGTACTGCTGGTGCCAGGTCAGGCCGATGCCCTCTGGTCGGTAGTACGTGAGCTCGTGGCCCTCCAGAAAGTGCAGATGGATGCCGAGACCGTGACAGACTTTGGGGAACCACTTGAAAGTTGCATAGTCCTTGAAGGCCTTTGCAGATGGGATGGGGAGTACCAGCTTGGAGGTGTAGCCCTGGCATTGACCGCTGCCGTCGATTGTGGCGTTGGGGCTCTCGGTGAAGCGCGAGGTCAACATGCGGAGGCAGACGATCATAGACAGATTGTGATCGCCGCCCGTGATATAGCTGGGATGATTGCGCAACCACTCAACCGCTTGATCTTGAGCGTCTACGGCTGGCCGAGTGACAGAAGTCTCGTACGTCTCGACGTCGCGGAGATACTTGTTCATGTGCTGTAGCGTCTCGGCTGCGCGCTTCTCCAAGCGCATGAGGATCTCGAACTTCACCTGCCGGATCATGTGGAAGCGGCCAAGGTGCTCGAGATGCGTGAAGTATATCGCAGTATCATAACCGACGACGAAGGTGTTGGCCGAGTAGAAGCATGGAAGCGATTCTGCACGGATCTGCTTGGAGACACGGGTGACACCAAGCAGGTGGTCGATTCCACAGTGATCTGTCTCCATCGCATCATTGTGGAACTTAATCTTGCCATGGTTATCGCGTGTGCACAGGTGAGGCTGAATCGCATGTCCGACGTTCAGGGCGTCTTCGAAGATGCGCTCGCGCAGCTCCGGCGGCAGTTCCATGAACTTTTCGAACTTCGGTGCGACCGTGGCTTGGTGTACTATGGGTGCGATGGGCGCGGTGGCAACGAGGGCACCGAGCTGAGGGGTCAACATGCTGTTGATCAACTGGCTGCCAACGAGTTGCAGCGCAGCTCCTCCCTGCATCAGCGAGTTCTTGATGTGCCCAATGGTCGTTGAGGCCATGGAGCCGACCACACCGTTGCCATCGAGCTTAGAGGAACCTTCCATAAGGGGACCGAAGTATTCGGGGCCCGCGTCCGACGTCCACATGTCCTCGTCTGAGTCCTCGTCTGAGAAGGCAAACCGACCCGGCATTCCCGCGATGTACACCTGGAGCTTTTCGCAGTTCTCGATTGATAGCATGCTTGCCAATTGCATGACGCTCTGATTTGGCCGAGCACAGAGCGCCTTCAGCGTGTCTTCGTCTATCTCCTCGGAGCCCAGAGCCTTGACACGTGCCTCAAGCTCGGTGCTGCTCCGTTTGGTGTCGTCACGTCGCTCCTGCTCTACCAGCTTCTTGTGCTTCTTGTTCTCGGTTGCGCGGGATTTGTTCGCCATGTCGAAGTTCGGGCTCAGGTGTGGGTGTTCGAATGAGGGAGCGCGCGGGTTGAGTTGCCAGTGTGGGCTGTTGCTTGCTGGGCGGTTGAGGGCAGAAGAAAGCATAAGGGCACGAGGGTTCCTATGGTGTGAGCTAGCTTCGCGCAGCTCCAGCTGGAGAAGGTTTGGCACAGGATGATTGGTCGTAACGTGATCCTTGGTCTCGGGAATGCCGTAGAAGGGGGAGCGTTTCGGAGGCATACTACTGCCGCGCTGTCGTTGCGCCGAAGAATGTTGATGGTTGAGAGTTGAGCTACCGATGAGAGAGGAAGAAGGCACAGGGGCGTGTGTGTTCTTATAGCCTGAGGCAGTTGCGATCTGTTCGGGCGCAAGAGGTGTGAAAGCACGTGCAGGCACCAACCCACCTGCGCGAGCACGTGAATCACCTTCTGCTTCGCAAGGTGCGCTCCAAATGCAAAGGTCGATTGGCTCGTCACCGCTGTCACCTCGTTGAAGCTTATGTGCACGTGCTACATTGGCTTTCGCGCCCGCGGACTTCAGGGCGAACGAGCTGCTCGAGCCATCGGCAAAACGTTCTCGTCGAGTATCTCCCTCGCTGATAGTCTCAGACACGAGAAGGGCGTAGTCGACATCCGCTTCAGACGAGATGCTAATAGCTCCCTCATCATCATCCCTCAGCCATCTCCTAGTCTTCTTCTTCCCAGCAGGCGCGGGGAACGGGCGGTCGAGACCACCGTCGTTCAGCTCAGCCGGGCTCCTCGAGGCACGAGCACGCTCAGCATCATGCTCGGCGCGGCTGGACATGATGAAGCTTTGTTTGACTGTACCGTCTTTCGAGCTCTCGATGCTCATGGCTTTGTTGGGAGTAGCGCGTTCGATGTCCGGCGAGCGTTGTCGTTTCGAGGGCGAAGTTTCAGTGCTCGAGGGTTGAGTCTTGCGCTTAGGTCGAGGTGGGTTGCTTGCGAGAGAAAGAGCGTCCATATTTTTAAGCTGTTGATTGGAGTTCGACTTGGTACTTGCGCAGCCGCTTTGCGTTTTTTGCAGGGTTAATAAGCCTTCGAGCTCATAGAGCTAGTATTGTCGTTTGTATGCTTTTGTCGGTGCTCAGGCCGATTGTCCACGTGAGGGGAGATTGGTAGTGAAGTGAAGGCAGCGCATGTGCGTCTCTTTATTCAACCAACAGTAACTGTGACCCATCTCTTGATTCAATACGGTACCGCCCGAGGGGCAACGTGTCAGATAGAGCTGTTGACCTACTGCAATAGCGACCCAAACGTGCCCAGGGAAACCCTCGCCCCAGGGTTTCTGGACATCCTTTTGGTCCATTATTCGTCAACCAGAGGAGCACCCACCGCATAATTCTACAGTTTCTTGTTAGCGGGCGCACTCGTCCATTAGATATACGATGGTAGCCTCGCCTCATTTGAGTGCCTGTAATACGTGTATACAATGGTAGCCTCGCCCCATATAAGTGCCTGTAATCCAGGTACGTGCACACGATTGTGGCGAGGACTGAAGTTTCCGTCACCTACATTTGCATGTCAGCTCCATACAAAATGTAGTTTATTCATTTTTAGCCACAGCCTTCATGCCCTCTCAAGACATCAAGCATCGAACATCGAACCCACAGAACGCAGTACTACCTAGCTCGCCGCCATCAGCCGCTGCCTCCAAACCTGTATTACGTCCTCATTGACTCACATCGGAGATTAGACATCAGACACGCCTAGATAGTGTACATGTATGCTGTCAGCCAAGAGGTACATGAAGTCATTGTTGATACGATCTCATTACCTTTAGATCCGTTAGTCGAAATCTACAACACAATTCGCAAAAGCTTCTGATAAGTTACCTACATTGCACTTCGTCGCGCACGTCATCGACCGCACGATTATTGGCTCTTGGTAAATGATACACCTAGTTCACTATCAGCCAGCCTTCACTCAAACTTCGGATCCCCTTCACAACTCACACCCATAAAAACAAACAGAATATATACACACACCCTTTAAGTAGAAGTCAACGTCTCAAATACACAACTGCTTGCACAGCACCAACCTCATTCTCACCACTTCCTCCCACCCTCACCCTCACCCTCACCACCACTGAAATCCCTGCCCTGCCTCTCCCGCTCCATATTAGCGTCGAATTCCTGCTGCGCGCGCTCCCTCTCGCGCTTCCGCTCCTCGTCGCCCTCGAGGAACGAATACGAGTCCGAGGCCTCTTGCTTGGCGGGCTCCGCTCGTCTTGACTGCTGCTGCACAGGAGGTCGCTGACCAGGGATCGGTGCTCCGCCGCGCCGAAGTCGATCCCACGTTGATTCACCCGGTCGTCCCTGCTCTTGGTTTTGTTGCTGGGTCTGCGAGACTTCGTCCTGGAACATGCCACCTGTAGGTGATGCGTCGTCGTCAAATGGCGAGGAGGATGAGGATGTTGGTGGAGGTCGAGTAGGTTGTTGTTGGGAAGGAAGGCTTTGTGTTTGCTGCGGTGCGCTTTGCTGCTGCGGTGCGTTTTGTGCTTCTGATGAGAATGTGTCCCACGATCCAGATGAAGTAGGTTGAGTTCCCCACGGCTCGTTGCCAGCCGTTGGACTCATATCGTCTTCTGCGGCCTGCTGCGCGGACGGCGGTGGCTGCTTGCCCCATTGACCCTGTGGCGACGGACCCATGCCATTGCGATCTCGAGTCTGGCGCTCGAATTCCCGTCTTCGATTCTGGATCTCCTGTCCTCGTGCTCGTGTTTGCGTTTGCTCCGTAGCGGATGCGGCTTTCAGTTCTGTGCCGAATTGCTCGAGTTTCGGGTCCTTGGATGTGTTTACTGCTGCGATGGGCTGCGCAATCATCTGTCCGATGATGCTACCCATCTGCCCTGCGACAACAAGATACAGCGAGAATCTCCAAGCGTGTCTAGCAAACGGCGCCATGGGGCCCTTGATGAAGGCGAATTGATTCGGGTTGATGGACTCGGGCTTCGGCTGGTAGAATGGGTATCGGTTCTTTGCCATTGTGGTGTACGCCCTGTATGCACCTCCTGCAGCGCCCGCAGCTGCGTAATAGCTCTTCGTCTGCTCCAGCTTGTAGATGTGGTAGGCCAGCGCCTGCGCTTCCTCCGAGTTCAGTTGGCGGCCGAGCTTCCGTTCCGCGTACTTCAGCGTTATTTCGGTCTTAAGGCGGACGGTACTGCCAGAGAAGCCCATGAATGTGCCGAGAATAGGTATTGAATGTGGTAGTGTGCTCGAGTCGAAGCGCATCCCGGAGCCGGAGGACGACATGGAGGTGTATTGATCATTGTCGTTGGGCGCTGGGTCGTCGCCAAAGCCCTCTGGAGTAGTGTCGTTAACGTCTTGTAACACCATTGTTGCGATAGTCTACGTCAATTATGTGCCGGGGTAGGTTGGTTGGTGGTGTGACGCGTAGCTATGGATCGCAGGTCAGTTTGGTGGTGTAAACGACTACGCGACGTCATGTCCAAGAGTCCGTGCTCCATGACCTAACCGACATTCACTTCTGATGCTCGCGTCATGAGGTTCAAACATCTTGAGACAGAATGTAGTAGATGTTGTACATTATTTGAAGACTTGCATACACTACACTTGCGAAATATTAGAGGTTGTCATGACTATATCAACATGGCTTGTCCAAGAAACGAGATGAGATCAAGCGCTGAATGCGCTGAGTAGTCTATGTGCAAGTCCGCTCGAACCAATGATATATGCGCCTCCTCAACGCTGGCATAATTATACAGGAAAGAAGCAATATCGAAGAAATGCCCACCCGCGGTTCAAAACTCCTGTATGCACACGACGTCAGGCAGAACACGCCAACGCCCAAACAACATTGCCTCACTCAACTACAATGCCTCGCTGAAATGTTACGAGACAGCCCCCACTATACCAACAGAGAAACGAGGCAGTGTCTACAAAATGACACAGCGACAGCCAGCGGTGGGCTCTTCGTCGCCATCTCTCCTGTTTCCACCCTTACTAATCTTGGCGTCCTCTTCGTCGACGACGTCTTGCGGCCTGACGGTCATGTGGACTACGTTTGGCGTGTCTGTTTGAAAGCGGCATTCTATTGTTCGTCAGCTTCTATGATCACTGTGAATTTCCGGACGAGCCTCGCAGAGATTCTTGGCGGGTTCATTTCTTCGACTGCAGCAGTATGCCTAGCAATCGAACAAGTCATGCCATATAGTGGAGAAACACAAATGATGCAGACATACCTGTCAGTGGCGACTTATCGTCCAACATGCGGCCGAAATGGATCAAACGTATTGAGCTCGGAGAAGTAGGCCGAGGCTCCCATTCTGCGCCAATTTGTTAGCAAAAGTCCATATGATACTAACTTCATGGCGGTGCGCATGCCAAGCGTACCTTCTCTCCAATCTCGCCATATCAGGTCCTTGAGCTGGCTGACGCTGATATTGTACGGGTCCATGTTGTCCACCACGACATTGCGCTTCTTGAGGTACTTCTCGTCGATCTTATACGGATGTCGAGCGCCAGTGGACGGCAGAAGCAGCATGATACTGACTACCGGACCGTTCGAACTGTCTGGAATTGGGGCGGGCGAATCTGTCGACGGTCCTATTGCCTCAGTCTCGGCGCGGGTGAGGTTGGTCGGAGGCGCGGGTTTGGCGGTCGATGCCGTGGGTGCTTGCGCGGGGATCGTCTCGGAAGTATGAGTTACTGTACTTTCGGCGGGTGCGGCCGTGGTGGTGGTAACGGAGGGTTGCGCAGTACTGCTCGTAGCAGCCGGTGCAGTGCCTGACGGTGGCAGTGTCTTCATCTCGACGGGACTTGACGATAGCTCTTCCTGGGCGCTGTCCTTCTCTGTCCGCGACCCTGCTATCGGCTGTTGTGGACTCCCCTGTGCGGCTGTCTGCGGCTGGTCTGCGCCCGTGGAAGCCATGCTCGCCGTGAATCTCCCTCAACGACGACGTAAGCGGCGATAGCGATTGCGAAAAGGCCTGGCGAGTGATTAACGGGTGCAATGACGACGGGCAACGAGCACGGCGTGGGGCGACGTGGCTAAGATACACAGCGAAGGGGGTGCACGCAGAGTGAGAGACGGGTGTGAATGTCTTAGACTCTCGGGCGGTGCTCATGGATGGATGTAGAACGGGGGTCGTGCGCAGCTAGGAAGTGGCACCGCGTGCCTTGTTCTCTCCGCAAACGCGGCAAGAGCGATCCGCTGTCTCCACCAAGACCGCGCAATCGGTCGTCAACCGACTCGCCGGACAGCCGTTATTTGGTTACGCTACACATCTTTACGCAACGTCAACTCTAACCTAGTCTCGTGCTTCAGTCCAGATACCAAATGTCAGTCCCATCAGACCATGGTGTGCAGGCGGACCAGGGTTGGAGCCGCAGACTAGGTAGAATGCCCCTGCAGGCCATGGGACGACAATTACAGAACATGCGTTGCTCGCCAGCCACACCGGCTAAGGTCTGGGCCGCAAGTTTGCCGGAGGCGGGCAATTGAAACTGTTTGCTTGGAATGATTGATGTTCTGCATCGGCAAACAAGGTGAGATGATGATGGGATGAGATAGTCTCCAGCAGTGGGCACGTGGGCAAGCATATGGAACGGCGAACGAGCAACGAGTCGTTCCAGTATTTTTCACATCTCTGCAGTGGGTATGAACTACGCTTTGTATCAAGAGTTTGCAAACAGGAGATGTATGCCGAGACTGTGCTTCTTCATGGTATCATTCGTTGAGCTTCATATCTATTGAGCCTTGGACATGCTCAGAACGCTGAGTTGACCCATTTGCATTTGAACTCTGGTTCGAAAGCATGTTTTGGACTTTAGGTCGTATCGTAGGCTTGCTCTGAAGCGCCTATCTACGCTACTGCATGGAAGTAACCTCTACCAGTTCATCTTCATCTTCGACTCCAGCTCGGAGTGGAAGTCTGGCGCCTCACGGAGCTCGTTGCCTGTGACTTGTCAGTATCATCATCCATCCTACTTCAGAACACTTCTCTATCGTCCTCAGAATGAGCATATGCTTACCAGTGAACACATCCTCCCAGCCAATCTCCGTGTCCCTACCCTCCAGAATGTCCTTGTGCACGCCACTCGAGTGACCCAGCGCAGCCGGCCGCCACTCACCCTCCTTGGTGATCTTCAGCTCCATACCCCGTCGCACAGGCTCCGCAATGCCAAACTGCCGCCTCAGCATCTCCATCTTGACGCGGTCCTGGGTCTCGCGCCACTGCACCAGGCGCGCCTCGAGCGGGTGTGCTGACTGGAGTGCCACTGGCTCGCTTGATGACGACTTGGTGGGTGCTGTGGTGGTTTGGCCGAGGCGCGAGCGGAGTGTGTCGTGGACGCCGGGTGCGGAGGGTGCAGAGGTCTCGAGCTGAGCGTGCGTGGGGTGCGCCTTTTGGGGGACGATGCGGAGAGCCTGGGTATGGGATCAGTAGAATTCTAAAGCTATGTAGCTACAGAAGCTCATGAGTTACTGACCATGGTGAGTGATGTGGAAGTGGTTGGTGGTAGATGGCGAAGGTTGTTCTTAGGTCGCTGGCGTTGGCTGCTTCACTTCCGAGGTTTACAGAGTCGGCAAAGAAGAGTCGAGTGGTATCGAAGGAGTACTGAAGTTGCTGGTGTGACGGTGGATGTCGAGCTGGAGCTTGCTGAAGCTCAAGGCGGCGGAAGTGACGCGCACTTAGCGCGTCTTGGCAACAATGGTAGAAATGCAAGTCGAAGTCGTTTTGAGGTATTACGAGCAGGGCAAAAGGACATATTCATTATCTATAATCTCACTTCATGCGTCGTCTATCTTCCGGCGATGCTTGAAAGTGGCATATCCCAGGCTACGCAGTACGCAACCATAGACCCCACACTCACCAATGCCGCCATTAGAATGTTGACCGCGTTGTTGTCCAGCAAATCACTCCCAACTTCTATCCTCCGACTCTCGTGCTGTGCGTCTGCCACCTGACCTCCACTTGCTCCAGCCTTCTGCATCGTGCGTGTGGCCAGCACGGAGCCACCAACATCCGCCGCCGTAGTCTTCGCAATGCCTGACTTTCCTTCTTGATAGCTAGACATATCGCTTCGGAATTGAGCACTCTTCTTGTAGGCTTGCGGATTGCTGTGTACAAGGACCTTTCTGCCTCCTTCGCCCTCGACGACCTTTCCTGAGTGTACGTCTACCACACTGGCTTGAAAGAGGGTACCAAGGAGCGAGTCCAGAAGGGTGCCGCTAAAGCCAGCTGCTGTCATAGCAAAAGTGTATGTGAGCTTCTCGGTTATATTCCAGCTCCCGCAAAAGGGTACGATGAGCGTTGAGGTTGCTGCGAGAATGAACGCCCCGAGAGCGCCGGCAGCCAGCCCGGTGACTGTCACTCCACCATTTGTTCCGGGAGGCACGACGCGCCATGGGGCGGTTATGAGACGTGGCTTCGATTTGGAAAGGATTCCGAGCTCCGAGGAGAAGGTGTCGGCTGCTACAGCAGCGTAATTGCTACGGTTGTCAGCAATCTTGTCTTGATAGTTGGAGAGCAAGACCTACGCGACGATGCCCACAACCAGCGCATCGCTTCTCCGCTCCCAGCACAGATCCTTGCTGTAGACGTATCTCCCAGAAGACTTCAGATGCCAGTAGTGCAGCAGTATGAGAACCGAAGCGACGCCGGAATTCGCAATGACTTGAACATGATTTCGTGCTCCTTCCCCGCCTGATGCACCAGTCGCGGATTGCGTCAATTTGGCCTTGATGTCATGCTTGACCTATGTCAATGTCAGTGAGAGTCGTCAAACCGAGACAATGTGCATACTTTTGTGACCGTGGTGCCTGCCAAAAAGAAGACTGCTAACAGCGCGAAGAAGACGCTCCATGGATGTATGGCGTGAATAACCGCAACTACGAGGGCGGTCGCAGTTCCGACTGGCGTGAGAGATTTCCGAGACCAGGCTCGATACACGAGCGCTGCAATCGCAGGGACCGCTATATATGGCTTCATTGTGGTGTTGGATAGAGTGGAAGTTCCATGGTTGGTTCGAGCTTCGAGCTCGTGTGGCATGGCGTCACTGGCAGCCGGAGAGCTCATCCGTCATCAGCCCTACCTGCTTGGCCCTTATGTACCGTTGCATCAGCTACACTCCACCTCACACACTAAGTATGCACAAAGAGCAACAATCTTGAACTAAAGCTTGATTTGATAGGGAATACTTTTCGTGGAGTAGTGCTTACGTCCTCAGCATGCCGCCCTCGGAGGTCGCAATGTCAAAAAGAGCTTGGTGAAGCTTGTTCGTGGCTCAACAAGCTTGAGTACCCGGTGTATATATTCCGAGTCTATCTATTGGACTCTGCTGGTACCACATAGGAGTACCTACAAAGGTTGCGGTGATCAATTATCGCATGCAAGAACGATGGTGCGTGTTCGATTCATAGGTACCTCTGTCACGACGCGTGAGGCAAACCTTCCGCCCCTCAAGCGCGTTGAAACAGCAGGTTGATCACAACGAGACGCACGGACCGATGAACACATTTCGATCAAACTACCTTTGTACGTATGTTGACGAGATGCGATTGCACCGCCGCCACAAGAAGGATTCAGTAGGATCGGAATTCCTGAAGATACGATTGGTCCGCACAGCTGACCCGAATAGGTAAGGTCGCAGAAGGCTCAGCCTCACAGGGAAACCAGGTCTGATTGACGACATACTTTCACGGCATTGGCTGAGCCCCATGTCAGGCCGTTACATGTATCTGACTACGATCCGCTGCCACAACACTTGAAGCTCCACCGACATGTCCCAATGTAGCCACCTGGGCGAATGCAAAGATGCAGGAAGGTATAAAGGCCTGGGAGTCCTGCAGTATGGAGGCATCTTCAGTAACATCCATTGACTTGCGATCGCATTGTTCGTCATGGCTTTTTATCTCTTTAAACTCGTGCGCGAAAAGATCAGAGAGAACGAGGCTAAGAAGGCTATACCCACCACCGATGAATCCAATCTTGCGCCCGAAGTAACTGGACATCATCATCAGAAGCTCGACTCCAATGATCATACGCAAGATGGCGCAGAGCTGGAAGCGCTTGCTCGACATCGCGACGATAGCGTTGATGAGGAACGAGTGGCGCGGAAGGAGGAAGAAGCTCGCAAGAGGGCCGCTCGTCAATGGAACTTGATGCTTGGTCTTGCCTTGCCAAACTTCCTGGCCTCCGTTGATGTCACAATTGTAGCTCCAGCCATACCTCTCATCTCATCACACTTCCGTGAGTCGAACGCATCCCACAACTACCTTGTACCATTCTAATACCACCCAGACCAGCTCTCCGGAAGCTTCAATTGGATCGTCGCGGCCTACACCCTGACCTTCACAACCTTCGTCCCTGCCTCAGGCCAACTCGCCGACATCTACGGCCGCCACTTCGCACTACAGTTTCAAATGTTCTGGATCATGGTCGGCAGTGTCTTTTGTGCTGCTGCCCACACATGGGGCATGTTGCTCTTCGGACGAGCACTGCAAGGTTTGGGCGCTGCCGGTATCATGAGTCTGAGTCGCATCATCCTATCCGACGGCGCGACACTGGCGGAGAACTCGAGGAACAACTCTATTCTTTCCATTATTTCTGGTGTCAGCTATGGCGTCGGGCCAGTTATAGGAGGATACCTAGCTGATGCTAGTTGGCGGTACCTGTTCGTCCTTCCCGTCGGCGTGTCTGTCCTCTCCATCGCTCTTATCTATCTACTCATGAGCGGCGAACTTGTACGCGGACGCGCGACTTCCACTGAGTCCCGACGTATGGGCTACATGTCTGGTCTGCGCATTATAGACTGGCCTGGCTTAGCCACATTTATTCTCGGAGTCGGATGCATCATACTCGCCATCCAATGGGGCGGCACATCCTACTCCTGGAACTCTGCTGCGATCATCGCCCCCTTAATCATCGGCGCCGTCCTATGCATCGCCTTCTTCATGTACGAGTACCTGCTCGGACCCGGCCGCTATGTTGCGCGTCTCTTCCCGAACCAAGTTCCCATGATCCCGTCGACGCTATTCCGAAAGAAAGACACCGCACTGCTCATGATCATCAACTTCTCTGCTGGCATCAGCCTGGTCTCGGCGTTCTACTTCATCAGCTACTACTGGCAGCTCGCGGAAGGCTACTCACCGTCCAAGGCAGGCGTGCAACTGCTGTACTACACGCCTGGACTTGGTATTGGTGTGTACATGGCGATGAAATTGTGCAATCACTGGCCAAGACAGACGTTCTTTCCGCTGCTCTGGGGCAGTGTCGTCGAGGCCATTGGTCTCTCGCTGCTCACATACTCGGTGTCGATTCGGCATCAGACGCTCGTCAAAGTCTTTCTCGCTGTTTCTGGCGCTGGTACAGGCCTGCGATTCATGCCTGTTGTGCTTCACGCTGCTGGAACATGGAGCAAGCGCATCTCCAGCATTCAGTCCCTCCTCTCGTTCATGCTGCCCTTGGGAGAGACAATTGGCATCTCAATGATGGGCGCCGTCTTCTCCAACAAGTTCGGCCTGTCCCTCTCCGCTATCTCACGGAACTCACCCGGTTTGGGCCTCTCAGCAAGCGGCCTACCAAGCTTCGATGATCTGAACGCCCTGCCGGCAGACGCAAAGCTCGATGTCCAAGAGGCCGCTGCGCGAGCGGTTATGTGGGCGCTTATTGCCGTTTTGCCGTTCATCGGCTTGTCTATCATTGCATCTGCGCTCCTGGGCAACGTGTGGATCGGCAAGACTGGCACTGAGGCGGAAGATGGGAAGCCAGGTATTGAAGCGGAGAAGGGCAAGGTCATGTATGGTGCTTACCTGCCTGCTCTGTTCAAGGGAACTGTTGCGGATAAGAAGCAGGAGCTTGAGGTTAATCACGGGCATGAGGATGAGGCGAAGAGGGAGAGAGTGGATGATGTCGAGCTTGCTGAGGGTGGGCTGGTGAGGACACCACAGACGGCGCATGTGCATGGGAGGAATGTGTATGTGTGAGGTGTTGTAGTTGAAGCTAGAAGCGTGGTCCTGCTTTTCATTATGTAGAAATACTCATCAGTCATAACTCATCATTCGTCTTCGTCCACCACATCGTCGTCCTTGCATTCTGATATCTTCGCCCCAATCCCCAGTCCAACATCAACATATCCTCTTCTCAGGCTTCCTCCACGGCACACCCAGCACCTCAAATATCTTCCTCTCACTCCTGCCCTCCACAAGCACACCGTCGTTCAACTTCTCCCCTCTCCTGCCTCTCTTGACATCCTTGTACAACCCCTTCTGATTCAGCCTCATATTCTTCTTCCTGGCTAGCAATCTCATACTGCGGTTGAAGATATCATTGCCAGTGAAGTATATCAGCGCCGCGCCCATTTCTTCCTCAGGCACCAAGAGGAAGTCCATGCGGCGCCAGACAGTCGAACCTGGCAGGCAAGACGCGCCGTGCCATTTCGTGCCCGTTGGGTCGCTGGAGCGCGATGTAGCAAGCGATGCTTTGAGAAAATCGGCGTTGTAAAGGTGCGGGACTAGTGATTCAAAGACGACGGTGCGCAGTGTACTAAGAGTGGCACCGGGACACGTCAATATCATGTCGATGTCGCCCGAGTCTTTAGCACCGCGGCGATAGCTTCCCATGATCGTTGCTTTGAATTTTTGATCGATCTTCTTGAGAGCGCTGATGACGACCGCGCCGTGTGCCTCGACTTCTGCGCGTGGGATGCGCGAGTTGAAGTCGGAGTAGTGCTCGATGCCGATCTTGTGGCTCTCCGCGATCTTGGCTTTGGTGAGAAGGTCGTCGAGAGTGCGGTGCCCGGCTTGGATCCATTTGTTGGCTTGGACGAGGCCGGCGCCGTAGACGCCCAGGAACAGGCGTAGCACTGAGTCTAGTGGGTCGTCTTTCGTGTTGTCTAGTTTGCGAAGGCGATTGGTGAGTACAATTTCCTCAATCTTGTCAGCGAGGCGTTGGCCGATGAACGGCAGTGCTACTGCTTGTTTTGCGGTAGTGATCTTGGTAGTCTGTTTCTTGAGTATAGTCACACCCTTCCGATATGCTAGAGTACGCCACTGGTCTTGCATCTGGTCGTAGTGTCTGCCCATTTCCTCCAAGATCTTAATGGTGCGAGCGTTGGGATTGCTGGGAGAGTAGCCACCACTGCTTGGATCCATACACTGGAAGGTATTAAGATGTAAGCCTTTATCTCGCAGTGCCGAAGCTTTCGATACCATGCTGAACGGCTTGTGTGCCTTTGGGGCCGGTTCAGGCTCTTCGTCAGTGCCTTCGTCTTCTTGGTCTATTGGGGTTGGTGGTCGCGACTCCGTGTCCTCATCTTCGTCTAGAGGGAGATGTGCAGTTGCTTTTGCCTCTCTGATCGCTTGTGATAGAGCGTCATCTTGCTGATTTTTCTTAATTGTGGGCTCTTCCACCGGATCGGCGGCATCTGAAGATGGGGCTTTGAAACTGTCTTTAACAATGACTTCATCTGATGAGCTTGGGTCAGCCACTGCTGATCTCGGAGGCCGCACGCTCTCTTCGGTCGCTTGTGTGTCTGTGTTCTGCGAACCTTGCGCAGTAAGTTCTCTCCGCGAATGCTTGATCTTCAGCGATGTCTGCGAAGGAGCTGACGACTGTGGAGTGTCAGGTGCCTGGACGGTCTGAGTCCGTGATGGTGCTCCTATGATCGCGAAACGTTGCGCGGACGGATCAAGTAATGTACCAAGGTCGATGCACTCTGGGATGTACGGCTCGAACTTGACCAGGACCAATTTCCTCTTCGAATACAGTCAGCGTCTTCAAGTATGTTGGTCATTACAAGCCCTTACTGGTAGTCCTGGTTTGTTGAGGTTCCGGAGTAGCTGGCTGTAAGTATACTTCCCATCATCGAAAATGATATGAGAAACGTCATCTCTCCAGCGATTGACCCAGGCAGCCCCAAGTTGGATCACCTTGTGAATGCGCCTGCGGCGTGCCATGCTGATATCGTCGTTTGGGTAGAAGTACACAACCTTGCCCTTCAACAACTGCTTCGCTTCGAGCTCTAGCTTGATGTTGTCGGCAGGCTTGACGTTCTTCCCATTCTTGAGCTCACGCGGGATGACTCCCATCTGCTTGTAGAACGGAGTTCGACTGGCGATTGTCATGTCTGGAAGGGAGGAGACTCGTTTCAGTTTATTCGTACTCTCAGCGCCCACCAGCTGGTTACTTCGCGGTTCTGTAACAGGGAAGCTCTTAGTCAGCTCTGTGACAGGCGCAGTGGATGATCGAGCAAGCTTGAGGCCAGACGGTCGCGTATCAGCACGATGTCTCGTCGCATGAGCTTCGAACTCTGCTAGTCGCTCCTTTGGTGTTGGTCCGAGAAAGCTGCTTCTCTGTCTTTCCAAAGTTGGCGGCGGCGGCATTACTTTCGAGTCTTTCAGTGCACGATTGATGATGTCGAAGCTTTCGCCAGGGAGGTCCTGCTCGTCGTCGGAGATATTCAGCAGTGATTGCTCTTCGAAGTATGCCTCTTTGGCAGATAGGTTGATGTTTGACATGTTGTGAAAGAAACTTGTGATTGCATGGTCAATGACTTTAACGGATACGCGTTTGAATGTATATTGAGATGAGATGCGTCTCCAAAAGTTCGTTGATTGAAGTTGATAGTCTTGGAAATGAGTTTCAAGAATGTCCAAGAGCCCAAGGTGAGTGATCGCAACGGTGTCCGGTAAGCCTCCACTTCATTTATCCTTCGCAGTTCGCAGCACCTAAATCTATTAGTTCGACCAAGAGGCGTTCGCACGGGTTTGTGGTACGTCGCCGAGGCAGCAGCGCGTCGATGTAAGGTCGCATGACGCGAAAACACGGTAGCACGTGCTACTAAGAATGCATTAGCCGCATCGGCGGTAGTTCGACAACTGGCAAGCTTCACCGATTGCCGACATCTAAACTTTTTGGAGCTGAAACTTCCAAACCACCAAAGCCACACAATGTTACAACCAAGGATAGCCACGCCCCTGCGGCGCACCCTCCTCGAAGCCTCTACATCCTGCTTCGGCCACGAAAGACACACACTCCCGCGCGTCATTCGCAAACAAATCTCAAACCGAAGCTTCACATCCGCGCATGTACTCTACCGTCCCGTCCCAGACACCACACCCACCAAACCCACCGCCACACCCCCCACGCCCGATCCCAGAGATGACGGTGTCTTCGTCCCCAAACCTCTCGGCCGCCCCATTGGCTTCCGCACCGCCCCGCAACCCGGCGAAAACGCAACGAACCCAAAAACAAGTAAAGACTACAGCGGCATGACAATGTCAGAGCGCAACCTCGCGAAGCGCAAAGACCTGGTGAATGAATGGGGCACGAGTTATTTCCGCGACTTCAAGAACATAACCAAGCACCGTTCGGGCAAGACGTTCATGGCGAATCCACGTATCTTCAGGAAAGACGCGGCGTTATATTTTCCGAACTTCGTGGGAGACACGCTGGAGGGCAGGGGGAAGAGTACGACGGATGTATTGGAGGGCGTGGTCAGCGTGGTGAATGTGTATAGCAGTGATTGGGGCGCGGCGCAGGCAAGGACGTTCACGGGACTGAAGGAAAATGGTGCGCTGCATGAGTTGCTGAAGCAGAGTCCGCATGCGGTGCAGATGGTGGATGTGAATATTGAGGAGAATAAGTTCAAGGCGTGGCTTCTTGATTTGTTCCAGTTCAGACTGCGCGCGTCGAAGCCGAAGGAGGAATGGGGGAAATACTTCGTGGTGAAGAAGGGTGTGAGCACGCAGATACGGGAGACAATCGGGCTTCTGAATGGAAGGGTCGGATACATATATCTGCTCGATCAGGACTGTAAGATTCGGTGGGCTGGGAGTGGGAATGCGGAGGGGAGCGAGATGGACGATCTGAACCGCGGTGTTGGAAAGTTGGTCGCGGAAGCGAGTCGTTGATTCTCCCCTTCGACTTGGATGTGTTGTCCTTATGAGGACTTGTAAATAAGCTGTACAGTATAGTATACCCCGGCCGGAACGCCACACGAAGATCATGAAAAGTAATGCAAGGAGGATATCCAGTCCGCTCAAACGCCAGTATTAGATCAAAACCATAGAGATCACTTAAACCATAACAACATCAGGCAGCAGAACGCAATGAAGCTGCCTAATATTATACCGTCCCTCCTCTTCTTAGTCCCTATCCTGCCGATCAAACTGTTGATGCCGGGCACTTGGCTTGCAGCCCCTACTATCCTCCGATTGATGTTCGCAAGCGACTCCCTTTGCACACTGAAGTTCTCTTGGACCGCATACGCCTGGCTGAGGACTGAGTCGGCTACGTTGTTCGAATTGTCTATGCGCCGCCGCTCGTCTAGCATGTAGTCTGCTTCTGCCTGGCCAGGATTCGAGGACCGGTATGCATCGATGTCTGACCGTACGTTGGAGAGTAGGTTTGCTCGATTTCGCGCATCAGTGATGGTGGACTTGAGGCGGGCGAGTTCGCGCCGGTGGTCTGAAAGTATCTCGCGATGTCGTGAGAGGTTGTTCTGCTTTACGGCGGAGGATGAGTATGCATCTGAGTCGAGTAGGCGCGTAAGTTGGCCAACAAGACCATCTCTCTATAGACTATGGTCAGTGACAAGCAGCATGATTTGGTGCGAACGATGTACATGTTCGAGCACTTCATTCAGCTTGGTCTCCGTTCTCAGCTCCTCTTCCGATGGCTTCTGGGGTATGTTCGGTGTCGAGCTGAACTGCGAGTACGTATGGAAGAGTGTCTCTGTCTGCGTCCCTTGTTAGCATGCGCCAACTAGTACCGTTAAGTCCGCCTGGAGGTATTCGTGGTACTGACTTGTTGTTCGAGTGTGCGCGCTTGCTGGCGCAGTTGCGCCCATCCGCCTCCAGTTGCAGACATATTATAAATGTGGTAGAAGCAAGATGACGCAGCAGCAATGCGTCTTGGTGTTCTGGCATCACCGGTCGGGTCGCTCCTGCCCTCTCGCTTCCGGGGTTCGTTAGCGTCTTGGCGACCACATCGCTCCTTCGAATTCGCCAACCCCGAAACTTATCGACGACGACACGCGAGACCCCATCTACACCACCCGGACCACTAACATACAGTCAAAATGGTATGTTGGAACTCTCTTCGATGGATTCAGGCTACGGAAGTTGTCGCGCGGCTTCACAAATGTGCACAGAGGAGGGGTCAAGCAATTGCACCTGTTTGCTCGTGCTGCCGTTCGCAAAGTCCTTCCTGAATGCTTGCGATATGTCTACAACTACGGAAAAAAATGCTGACAAGTTATGACAGTCTACTCAGTCCAAAGTCGTACGTCGCACCCCGCTCTCACTGCATCCCACGCCCGATAGCCTACTCACAACCAACGCAGAAGACCGCCCAGCTGTGGAACAAGTCCAAGGAGGACCTCGCGAGCCAGCTCGTTGACCTCAAGACGTATGTCGCAGGCAGGAAAAGGCAGGAATGAACGGCATGCTGACGGATCGCAGCGAGTTGATCCAGCTCAGGACCGCAAAGGTCGCCGGCTCCTCCAACACCAAGCTCACCCGCATTCATGATGTTCGCAAGGGTATCGCCAAGGTCCTCACCGTCATCAACGCCAACCAGCGCGCCCAGTTGAGGCTGTTCTACAAGGGCAAGAAGTGCGTGGACCCCGCTACCGGCCTCGGCACGAAAATACTGACAGCGCCAGGTACACTCCCCTCGACCTCCGAAGCAAGCAGACCCGCGCCATCCGCCGAAGACTCACCAAGCACGAGTCGTCGCTCATCACCGAGAAGCAAAAGAAGAAGCAGACCCACTTCCCCCAGCGAAAGTACGCCGTCAAGGCATAAGCGTGCTCTCTGGTGGTGGTGTTCTCTTTCTTCCTTTGTCTCACGCAGCATTGCATTGCCGGGCTTTTCCAGCTAGCGACTCACCAGTCCAACATGTTACCATACCCACAAACAGGCGAATGGAGATGGTCGGTGAAGTGGCGGGTCACGGAATGATGGGACAATCTTCCATCGGAAACGGGTTGGCGTCCATGTCAAGATCAATATGAATCAAAAAGTTCAGACAAGCAATATTGGGCGTTCGTGAGCAAGTGAAGACGATTGTGAACCTGTAAAAAACGGCAGAATCAACTAGGTGAACGTGCCCTGGTACGATTGGCACTCATGAATCAGACTTGCGAGAGGTCATTTGTTCTCCAACAGGGCCACTTGGGCACTCAGAAGGTATTGTCAGCATTGCTAAGAAAATCGTCAGGCGGGTTGAATCGCACTTTTGACTGATGTAGTTCCCCGAATGCAGCTCTACGTACCCCATCCCTCATACAACGCCAGGTCCTCGGTCCTGACACCCTGCATTTCCTCCCTCACACCAATTACACCCACCCTTCCAATCTTCATACCTTCTTCTGAATCATCCGGCTTGTACGCCTTCAAGCTGCTCTTCAGCCCCTCAAGCGCATCCTCCTTGTCCTCAACAAACAGTACAATAGCATCATACCCGCCAGCTCCAGGCACCACTCCGCCTATCACGCCGTCAAGCGCGGAGCAGTAGTTTATCAGTCTCGTCTGCTGAGGTGGTTCAACGGGCACACCTGACGCGACACTCATCTGCCGAATGAGCTTGCGATTCTGCTCAATGAGCGTGCGTAATTTGTCGTACTCAGCCGCCGTCTCGGTAGTCGCCAAATGCGTGAGTTCCGCCGCCAGCCCTTCGTTCCCCTTTTGCAACTCGCCCCATATCCCATTCGCCTCCTCCTTATTCTCCTCGCGCCACTTGAGTACCTGCTTGACCATACCCGGCGTCTCGCTGCCGCAGTCCACGTCGCACATGACCAGACGCAATCCCTTGGGCATCTTGATAGCCGCTTTTTGGATCTGGGTGTCCCACGAGGAGCCTTCGACGAGGTCCTTAAGTGCTGTGCCGAAGCCTGGTGTTCCAGGTGCTGGGAGTGCAGAAAGCAGCGAGGGTGAGAAGCGCGTGTACAAACACGATCCGTACACTGCGGACGCGATGTCAAATCCTGATCCTACTTTGCCTTGGGCGTGCGAGTGCGACGCCTGCGCGAGATTATGCAATATGCGCTGGCCCTCATCTGTCTTTACATCCCATTTCGTCTTTGGTAGATAGAACCCCAGCACGGCGGCAGTGAAGCTAGTTACCAGTGCAGCGGAAGATCCGAGACCGGTCTTGTGCGCGTCTTTGAGTTCGACGTTGAAGTCGAGGAAGTGGCTGGTCGAAGAGCGCGATGTCCCGGGGTTGGAGTAGTAGGCTTGGTCGGCGAGGATGCGGATAGAAGAGGAAGCTATGCGTTGGTCGGGGAGGAGGGCCCAGATGTAGGTTAGGGCGTAGGTGACGGCTGTTTCGATGAAGGGGTTTTTGGAGGTGGATATGGACTGTTCGTGGCCGCTAGGGTTAAATCAGTATGATGGAACGAGACGTAGGCCATCTGTGAGTCTGTAGTGGCAGTGATTGAGATGTGCATGTAGCACTATGTAAGGTCACTTGCTTTGGAGACAGTTGGTAATGGTCTTGGGAAGGAGCGAATCACAGTGAGGTGCGTAAGTGGGGTAACAAGTACGGATGGGATCGTGAGTTGGAGCACCGTGATTACAGTACAACATGATGGAAACAGCACAGCAAATACTCAAAGGCGTAGCAGGTTGAGTGACGTAGTTGAGAAATGGTGTCTTGTGGTTGGACGGCAAGACAGAGGTGCTGCGAGGAGACAAGAGATGCGCAAAGAAAAGAAGGAGCAGGCAACGACAGAACAATTTTGACGTGGAGACAATTTCTGGAGACATAGAAAGCAGTAGACATGTGGAAACAGCACTTACACACTCAATTGAGTGACAGAGATGCCCGCATCTTGTCCTTGACTCCTATACCCATACTCCCAAATAGCGCCCTCAAACTGCGGACTCTTAACCGTGATCTCACTGATAGTCACGCCTGCTTTTGTGTGTATCGGTTCAACCACGGTGTGAATCCTCGCATCCAGTCCAAAGACGAGACCGGTATAGTCTCGGTCGAGTACCAAATATCCGCCCGCGAGCAGTACCTTTGCCGGACATGACGCGGACGTCGGTTTTAACGGCCCAGCCATGGATAGAAGCGGGAACGGAGACACTGGGGTAGCGAGGGCGAAGTCGTAAGATGTGAGAATTCAGTTGGGGGATGATGCGCGCGGGATGACGGGGACAATGGGTTGATGGCTGAGTGCCTGGCATGGGGCAGCTCTAGGCGAGTGTCTGAGCCCTTTCCTCATTCGAAGTCTTACACCAGCCATGCACACAGATGGCAGAACTCAAAGGGCACTTTGGTTACAATCAGGAAGTATTGGCAGAGATAACTCGCGAACGGATCACGTGCGTGCGCGATAATTGGTTTCACATGCAACCATTCTACCACGGTGAAGATCTTCACAACAAAGAACCATAGCCACGAATTTTGCCATCAGCTGCCGTTCCCAAGCCTCTCCCGCGCAAGGTCATGCGGGGTGTTGCCGTCCATTTCTCGTTGCCTGATTGACTCATCAGCGTCGTCCAGACTCAACCACGGCTTCGGTGGCAGGACTTCCACCGGCACCGAGAAGTAAGATGAGCAGCGCCTCTGATTCGCGCGGAGAGCCAATTAGGGTCCCCGGGGCCACGTTTGGCGAGCTAATCTACCCGATTTATTCCTCACATCCGAATTTCCGCG
>Ga0265798_10001368_pt1 | contig 38058 bp, 27 predicted proteins | sample P3T30metagenome_FD_192430 | JGI IMG/M metagenome (GOLD analysis project Ga0265798, IMG submission 192430) | Plant litter microbial communities from East Loma Ridge, Irvine, California - P3 T30 | ecosystem: Environmental > Terrestrial > Plant litter > Unclassified | place: USA: California...
TTCTGCGCAGGAACACGCGTTGTTACAGCGCATCAAAGAGATCGAAGAACAGAGCCTGGAGATGACCACGGCCTTAATCGCGCTACGCAGTAGCGGTGACATTCCAGGCGCCCAGGCCTTGCTATTGAACCAGACTGCCCTCGCCTACAGCGAATGGCTCGAACGCATCAATGCGCTGATCGATTACGAAGAGGCATCGATCAAGTCCCACCTGGCGGCAGTACAGGCAACCGCCAGTCAATTTCGCGGATTGATGATGCTGGCCACTGCGATTGCCCTGCTGCTGAGTATTTGGCTGTCGTTCGTGATTATTCGCTTCGTCACTTCGACGCTCGGTGCAGAACCAGCAGATGTTGCGCGTGCTATCCAACGGTTGGCTGCGGGCGAGCTTCAGCAGACCATCACCACTCGCTACCCCAACAGCGTGATGGGTATGCTGCACACCGCGCTCAACCGCTTGGCCGACACCATGGCACAGGTGCGTGAAGCCGCCCGAGAAGTAACCGACTCGTCAACGCAGCTCTCCTACACCTCCGCCAGCAACAACGAGCACATCGGCGTGCAAACCCAGGAGGCCGAGCAGGTCGCCACCGCTGTCACCGAGATGGCCGCCACTGCCGGCGTGGTATCGGGCTACGGCTCCCAGGCGGCAGACGCTGCTGGCAAGGCCACTCGCGAAGTGGAGCACGGTAACCAACTGGTCGCTGGAACTACGCAGGCAATCGGCCAGCTGGCCTCATCGCTGACCGAGACCACCCGTACCGTCGAGCAAGTTGCCGCGCAAAGCGAGCAGATCGAGACCGTTATCGAGGTCATCAATTCGATCGCTTCACAGACCAACCTGCTGGCCTTGAACGCAGCCATCGAGGCGGCCCGGGCCGGCGAACAGGGTCGCGGGTTCGCGGTGGTGGCCGATGAGGTTCGCTCCCTGGCCACCCGCACGCAGCAATCGACCCAAGATATTCGCAAGATGATCAGCGCCCTGCAGAACGGAACGGATACCGCCGTTCAAACCATGCGCGATAGCTGCGAACTGGCGAGCCACACGGTGCAGCAGACTGAGCTCGCCCAGGAAGCACTGTCACGAATCAGCCGGGAAGTCAGCGCGATCAACCACATGAATGCCCAGATCGCCAGCGCCTCACTGCAGCAAAGCACCGTTGCCGAGGGCGTTGCGATCAACATCAACCGCATCCACGGCTCTACCGTGCAGTCCGCGCGAGGCTCGCATCAGGTCGCACAAGCGAGCCAGGAATTGAACAGACTGGCTGATCGGCTTGCCGGGAAAGTAGCGTTTTTTGATGCGGCGAAATGAAAATGTGCCATTCCACTTTTACGCCAAGCCAACACACCGCTCATCCATTCAACCTGCTGACCTCCAAACCAGAGGTGCACTGTGGTTAACCCGCCCGGCCGCGTGCTCAACTTCCCCAAGCGCCCAAACCCTATCTCGGGCCCCAACTTCCAAACTCAAACCGCCCTGGACGATGCCGACTTGCGTGCGGCGCTGTTAAGCGAACTCCTCGCAGATCTGCTCCAGAAAGAACGAGAACGACCAGACTCGCTGAGAGTGCAAATGGCCTGCATCGCCGCCCAGGATCTGCTCAATGAACTGACGGTGCTTTACCGCCGCGCGGTATGCGAAACCGACGGAGCTGACGGCAGTGAGTAAAGTCAGAACCGCCAGCTGCTGCCGACAATGACTACCCGCGGCCTCAAGCTTCCGACAGGGCATCCTCGCGGCCGAACGCTGTCGCCGAACAGATCAACCGCAATGTGGCGGGGATACCTGACGTAACCGAATCGCTGGCCGAACAGGCGGATGAGTCCGCACAGGTCAGCCGCTCGTTGGCTGCGTAGGCTAACCATCAGCAAGAGTTGATGGATCAGATAAGAGCGCCGCAACATACGTTGAGCGATCGTTCCGGAGCGGTTACCGGGAAAATGCTCAGGTTTGTGTTGCACCACCCCAGCTACCTGGGGCGCGGTGAGGCAGCAGAATCAGCACGACACCATTGGGTATTGCGCATGGCACTCAATGCTTATCAGACGATGGCCGTTTGTGCGCGGCACTCTCCGCCTCGGAAACAGTACAACTATCGCCTTTACAACGAGCAGCGCCATCAGGATGAGGAAGCCACGCCAAATGCGGGCGCCAACGGCAAAAAAGCCGATAGCCCAGATTGAGCACGGGCCTGGTCAGCCGCCACGATAACGGCGCAGCCCAAAAGCCGAGGCCTGCTGCTCGCCAGCTCCAGAGCGTCGCGTCCAAGCCTGTGACCCAGGTTCCATCGTCGAATCTGGCGTGCAGTAACGACTCCATCTGCGCAAAAGTGAACCCTGTGGATTTGGGATCAAAGCTTTCGTCACTGATATCAACGAAGCGCAGACGATCCGGTGCCGCACGCCCACGCAAAACGCTGATCTCCCGAGCGCAGAGTGGGCATTCACCGTCGAAATAGAGGGTCAGCGGCCACTTCGTTTTGGCGTACATCGACGATGTGCTCCGTACTGATTTTTCACACCATATTCTCAAGAACCCAAGCCGACAATGGGCAATGCAGGTCGGACCAACCTGATCACAGAGAACACTGAGGTATAAGTCGCGAAAACAAAAAAGCCCGATCATTTCTGATCGAGCTTCGATGTTGGGATTATTTGGTCGGGACGGAGTGATTCGAACACTCGACCCCTTGCACCCCATGCGCTTATTTCGTGGATTTCCACGGATCTTCATAGACACCCACAAACAACACACATACTAGTAATTACGGGGCTTTCAGGCTAATTTACCTTCCCATAGCGTCCACTCACGTCCACCACCAGCCAAGCGCTTCGGTGGCACAAAAGTGGCACAAAATTCGGGCGCGAAAAAATTTACTAGGGGTAGAGAGTGGCCAAGCTGACGATCAAACAACTGGAGGCTTTCACGGCTGAAGATCATGGAAAGGTCTTCCGAGAGGATGGTGGACTGGTTGCCGAGGTGCGAGCTGGCGTGCGCGGAGTCACGGTTCAATTCAGCTATGAATTCAAACTGGATGGCTCCAGAACCCGAAAGCGGCTGGGCAGTTGGCCGAAGAAAAGCCTGGCGCAAATCCGAGTTGAGCGAGACGAAGCCCGGACTCTTGTCACGAAAGGCTTGCACCCTACCCTTGCCGCTAAAGCAGCACGGATCGAGGCACAAGCTGCGATTGCCAACACTATTGCCGAAGCAGAGCGTGAGGCCGCCGAAAACAAAACAGTGACTGACCTGTTTGACGAATGGATACGCGATGGCGTCTCCCGTCAGGATGGCAATACTGAACTGATCCGCAGCTTCAAAAAAGACGTACTCCCCCTCATTGGCAAGAAGCCGCTTCGCAGCCTGACAGAGAAAGATCTACTCACCGTCCTACGCTCAGTCAAGGCACGCGGCCTGAACCGTACCGTCGTGATCCGCAGCAAGGACATCGGCCAGATGCTGCGCTGGGGAGAAAAACGTAAGCCGTGGCGCGCCCTGATGGCGGACGGCAATCCCGCCGACCTGATCGACGTGAGCAAGCTGCTGGATCACGACTACGAAGAACAGCGCGACCGACTGCTTTCGCCGGATGAGATTCGCGAGCTGCGTGACATCTTCGAGCGCCTGGAGCGTGATTACGAGGCCTTACCCGCCGGCCAAAAATACTCCGGCATCCGTCCAGTTAATCTGCGAGTACAATGCGCCGTATGGATCTGCCTAAGCACCCTGTGCCGCATCGGCGAACTGCTCAAATCGGAATGGCGCCACGTGGATCTGGAGAAAGGCACTTGGTTCATCCCGGCCGAAGCGACCAAGGGGCATAAGGGTAAACGCCAGGATCACCACGTCTTTCTCTCAGCTTTTGCGCTTGAGCAGTTCAAGCGGCTGCACAAAGAAACTAGCGATACACCGTTCTGCTTCCCCAGCAAGGATGGCAAAAACCACGTCGACACCAAGACGGTCAGCAAACTGATTGGAGACCGGCAGTGTCGCTTCAAGAGCCGAAGCAAGCCCTTGGCCGGCCGGCATCATGATGACTCTCTGGTGCTGAACAACGGCACAAAGGGTGAATGGACACCGCATGATCTAAGACGTACCGGCGCCACCATGATGCAGGAGCTCGGCGTCGCACTCGAGATTATCGACCGTTGCCAGAACCACCTGCTGGGCGGGTCAAAAGTACGCCGCCATTATCTACATCACGATTATGCCAAGGAGAAAACTGAAGCTTGGCAATGGCTGGGTGCGCGCATTGAGTCCATTCTGAATATAAAACATGCATCTCACGACTAAAAAACTTTGACATCACCGGTCCACCAGGCATCCAGCCTAGCCGACACCATAAACTCACCAACATAGAAAAATCAAATCAACAAATAACCAAGAAATATAAAACACAAAAGAACAAGAGACAACCCACAGATTAGCCAAAAATTTATTTTAGTTAAAAACTTCACCCTATTAGAAACAACGACATATTCACTCTCTACCCGTCTTATTTTCTCCATAGCGACAGCCAGCTCATTGTGCTTGCATGCTAGGAGCTCTTTTAACTCCCCAACCTGCCCAATCAGTCTTGAATTTTCTTCCAATGAATCACTGAGTCTATCAACAGACAACTCAAGCTTCTGCTTTAGTCCATTGCGCTCGCCAACCAAATTAGCAAGCATCTCCCGCTGAGAGGAAACGACACCTTCAAGAAATTCTCTAGAGTTCGGATCACTTAATACAACGCCCCGCAAAAAACCACTTTGCCCCTCTAAAATCCTCTTTATTCGTGCTTTATGCTGCTGTTCGAGATTATCAGTTGTCTCCTCCTCCGGAACCTTGTAAGAGAAAATCTCTGGTATATCAACCTCTATCACTGGAGCATCGACACCTCGCAACTCCTCTTGCTTTTTCGCATCTACAGCATTTGAGTGATGAACCTCAATATAAACCTTTCCACCCCATTTACTAGCAAGCCAGTGATCCGTCATGAACTCAATATAAACATCGATATACCTAACACCACCAGCCACTTCGAGCTTCTTCTCTATCTCTGCGCGCCTAATACGAATAAGGACATCAACTTTCTGCCCATTAAAGCTCGAAAGGCTTAGCCTCATCCGCTCAAGACCAAGAAGAGCCTCTTTAAATAAAAGATGATTTAGCGACTCACCACCCGAGCTAGAACCACCTCCACCTTCAATATATGAAAAAAACGAATTCCCGTCCTTCATGACGTGTTTAACAGGAAGTCGTCGTCCAGGCTTATGTGTACTATAGAAGCGCTCGCCAGTAGGCTGACCATTGAACTCTCGCAGCCGCCGCCACTCGACCTCTTTAGCAGTAACCATTTCAGAAAGCCCTACTCCGTGCTGCGTTCTATATGCGCGAGTTTTAGCCATTCACATAAGCCCTCACAGACGCTCTTGGATATTTAAATACAACACACAACGACACAAACAAACTCCATTTAAAACATAAATCAAACAGAAAACTTGTTCGACATAATTTATTCTAAAAAAATTTATAATTACGACCAGCCAACACCCTGAACAAGATTACTCAGCCTATCAAATCGACAAAAGATAACCACCACTAACAGCAACATTGTGCGCAGTAGTACAGCCAAAGGAGACTTGAAGGTGATTTTCCTAACTTGCATACGGAAACGGACTACGGAGTACTCTGTAGTTCCCCCGTGGGGCCTTACGCCCAACAACAACTAAATTGCGGAGATGGTCACTCCCTCCACGGCGATCAACAAGATCGAGCAACATCAGAATACAGAATGTAACTCTGGCTGACCTGCTCCCCCTCGTATTCTCTGAAACGAGCCTCTAATGCACCCTGACCTACTCCACAATCGCCTTCAAAAACGCGTCCCTAGCATCCTGATAAAACTGGATATCAATCTTAGTGGCCATGTCATCAGACAGGTCATAGAGCTGGCGCCGACAGGTGACTGGCATCAGTAGGGCACTAGCCCCCTTCTCTACCGCCAACTCGGCGATGCTCACCGGGTTAAGCACAGGCTCAATGGAGCCGCCCAGGTTGATTTCGCCCACCACAATCAACCCACCCCGAGCAGACTTCTTCAGCAGACTGCTGCACATCGCGATAAGCGCCGCTACACCGAGTTTGGAGCCGCGCTTGGCGGCGTCAAAAGCACGTAACTGTACAGTGAACTCATGTGCGCGAGGATCGCGATCACCAATCAGCTGGGAGGCGCGAGCGTAGAGATTTTGCTCCGCGTAACGCACCGACTCCTTGAAGGCTGGCGGCACTGGATTGTTGAGGATCTTCACTCCAGAACCTGGCCCTTCGTTGACCTCAATCCGGTAAAGCCCCGCGTTATCATCGATCTCTGCCCCACCCTCACTGATTGTCCAGATCTGGCCAGGCTCTAGGGGGTCATCCCCGATCTCGTTATCCGCTCGCAACTCAGGGGTCGCAACGAATTTCTCGACACCGTCATCACCAATGAAGTAGCTGAAGTGGGTGTTTCGAAACTCAGCAGAACCAATACGCTTCTGCTGCTCTTTGACCCGGCGGCGCACCTCAAGAGCAAGCCGCGCTGCCCACTCAAGGTCTTCATCTGAAATCGTCTGAGATGAATCGGGATAGAGCAGCTTGAGAAGGCCGGACACCGTCTTGTTCACTGCATTGGTATCTCGGCCGCTCAAAGCGCCGCCCAGATGGACTCGGTTCTGCAGCGCACTGACCCTACTCTCGTAGCGAAGACGGCTCAGGCACTCAGAGAAGAAGTCGCTCACTAACCCGAAATGATCAGTGGTCAGCTCACGATTCATCTTGGGCACATCCCAGCCAGGTAGGAAGCAGTGAATCCGATCCATCCAGGCGGTGTCATCACGCATTTCCTGAGGCAGCGGCCCAAACAGATGCCCCACTCGCTGCTGGTGCTCAACGTCTACATCGAAATTTCCCACGAAGACCAGCGAACCATCGGCACGGATGCTCTCCTTACCGCGGCTGAACTCACCAGACTCCATGTACCCTTTCATGATGTTGATGCCTTCCCTCGAATCGAAGGAAATGCCGCTGATTTCGTCAAAACAGACCACGTCGTACTGGCACACCAGACCTCTCTGGCCGCTGGCGTTATTGACGAACATCTTGGCAATGGTTGCCTTGCCACCTGAGATCAGGTGCGCATAGGGGGAGACCTGCTGAAACAGATGACTCTTACCCGTACCGCGCGGCCCCAGTTCAACCAAGTTGTAGTTCCGTTCAACGAACGGAACCATGCGGAGCAGTAGCGCATCCTTGGCTCGGGCATCCAGTCTCTCAGGCTCGAGGCCGATAGATCTCAGCAGAAAATCCTTCCACTCCTCACTACTGAAAGACTTTCGCGCCTCGCCAAGGGTGTCGAGCACGTCGCGCTTCGAAAGCTGAATGGGCCGCAGATCTTGAACGCCAAACGGATTGCCTCGCTCCTCCGCTATTGCGGGGTCATACTCCAGGGTAATTTCGGCATAGAAACCACCAGTGAGCAGGCGCTCGTTATCGTCGACTAACTTGTCTGCGATGCGAACGTTTGTGAGCTGCACGCTAGGCAGGCTTGCGAGATAACCGTTGTCTTTCTGACTGAATCGAGCACTCACAAGATCAATCAGCTTCACCGTGCCGTTCTTATAGGCGCGAGCCTTGAATAGCTCCTCCTCGCCCGCCTTGACGGTGCGGGACGAAAGCTGACGCTCTACGATCTCAATACCCTCTTCGATCTCATCGGGATCGGTGCTGGCGCAGTATCGACCCAACAAAAACTCGACAACATAGGTCGGCACAGGGAATTGCCTGGCAAACGTCCTAACCAGATCCTTGCGGACGATATATCCCTCAAAGGCTGCCGCAGCTTTCGAGTCAAGAGTATCCAGTTCGATCACGCTTCATCTCCAACCAAGGTCGCCTGCTTAGCGAGCACATTTCCCGCGCTGTCTAGAACAACTACTACGACTGCATCCCCCTTCCGATCATCGTCCTCCACCGGCAGGCTGCACTTGCCCCCCTTGAGGCTTTTGGCACGCACAAGCGAGCTTGCCGGATCCGCAGGGCTGCTGCGCAGGTCGACAATCAGATCGGTAGCACTGCTTTGTACCTCGACACGACAGGTCAGGCCCAACCAGTACACCTTTGTGATAGCCGCAGCGCTTAGCTTCAGCAACGGCGCAGATGCACTTAGCACTTCAATGATCGGCGTCAAACACTCCTGCAGACTCAAGCCGCCGTGATCATAGTGACGCCCAGCAAGGAAGGCACTGGCCCCAGGTGCAACGGCAATGGTTTGCTCTGGATTCCAGCGCCAATTGACGGTGGGCAGAGTGGTCTGGACGGTGCCCTTGATTTCAGCACAGCGAGCCCAGCGCACTTCTGCAAGATGCTTGGGTAGATCGACTTTAGCCATCGGCTGTGGTGTCAAAAGCCAACCGTGATCCGTGACGATACGGATTTTTCGCCAGCCGGCCTGCAGCAGCTCCTCAGCGCGCAGGTATACGTCCTGCAGCAGAGAATCAATTCGGCCTGCCAGACGCAGATTGTCTGTGTGGCCTGCTTCATCGATATTGCCGGTTTGCACCCAGGCCAATCCTTGCGGATCACCATTCTCCTCAGCCCCCAGGACTTGCCAACCGCCCTCTTCCATTAACTTGCGGAAGTAATGAGCGCTCAGCGGCTTGTCCTCAGCCCTCAAGCTGGGCTGGAAGTCAGTATCGGTTGTACGTCCCGTTACCTGATGATGAATCGGCATCACGGCAGCTTTAGCCGTGGCCGTCACCGAAGGCAGCGCAGCCCAATTTGTCCGCTGCCTAACATTACCCAAGCTTTGCAGACGAACTGCCAAACGCTGCGCTACGTCATAGCGCAGTCCATCGACAAAGAAAACGACCTCACTGGAGGTTTGATAGGTGGCAACAGCTTCATTGACACCGTCGCTCCCTGGGTAGCCTTTCGCTCTCACCAGCTGCTGGAAGTTCAGCGCCGTCTCGTGCAGCCAGGGCGTATAGAGGCTGTTAAGGATATCCCTCACCAACAACTGAACTGACGGCTCCCGGGCCATCGCCAGGGCTCGGAGCTGAGCATCGTCAACGACCCAATAATGGCTCCGATAATGCTCGGCCATTTCCTCGGGGGTAGTGCCGGAAAGACCACTGTCAGCAACTGTTTTAGCAATCAGCACCAGCGGCTCGAGCAACTGGGCAATAGGCGCTAACCCCATCTCGGCCCATACCCATGACCGACGCACACCGTGGTGGGCATCAAGATCAATAAGCCCCTTACGCAGCCCGTTGCTACCGCAAGTGGAAAGCGAACGCAGCTGCGCCAGCAGATCGTTTTCCTGCTGCTGGTTATAGCTTGGATAGGTCGAGACATCCGCTGCTAGATCTGGCTGGCAGCGCATCAAGACACTCGGCAACCTTGAAAAAGCAGCGGTGTTCTCAATGAACCGTTCCCAGACGCGTGCCCAGGGCCCCAACCGGGCGCAAAGATTCTCTGCCGCGACCAGATCGCCATCTTTCTCGGGATGAACCAAAAATTCGCTATGGCAGATGCCGACAAAGGCGTCCCAACGGGCCCCTGACCAACTGGCCTGCACAACCTTGCTGTCACTGAGCCACGTCAGCACATCTCGTACGCTGTCGGTACTGAGGAGCTGGTTGAAGTCACTGGCCTCCAGTCGGCGCCCATGGAGTTGTGAAACGTCAGTATCGAGCAATGGTTCAAGCGCACGCAGCATTGCTGTCTGGGTTTTGGCGTCCTGCGCAACATCCAGCCCCAAGCCACCAGTGCGAGAAATCAGAAACGCATTGACGGTCCAGTCCTTAGCGTTCACCTGGCTCCACAGCACGCCGCGATACTGCAACTCGGCCAAGGGCTGTAGCTCCACAGGGCATGCTGTGATCGCCCTCAAATCCTGTCGGCTCACCCCTGGCAAATAGATGATCGGGGTCTGGCCAACCGGAAGGGAAATCTCAGGCAACGCGTCTGCGATTACACACTTGAGCCATATGGCCGGGCCTTGCCGGTGATCGGGCTTATAGCTTCCGAGCGAGAAAAGCTCCGGAAGCGCGCTTTGGAGTTGACCAAGCACAGGCAACCACTCGCGATCCTTGTCAGGCCAAAGGATCGCTGTAGGTGCAACCTGGGAACTGGCGTTGTACTGCGCTGCAGCACGAAGGCTCCCAGCCAAAGCCTCAATTACGCTCATCGTTTCTCACTCATAACTCGGGACTGCCATAACCACCCTATTTGCACCGCGGAAAAGCAAAGAATCAACGGTCGCGCAGGATTGATCTGCCAGCGATTCTGTGCAGCGCTTAAAAGACCCCATTGTGCCTGAAGAGGAACAGGGCGAGTGCCAAACCTGCCAGCGCTACTCCAGCCGAGCAGGAGCTAGCAACTAGCCACTTTGCCAATTTTGATTGCTGTAGGGTCAGCTCGCTATTGCACTGTTCAAGCACATCCACTCGGCGCAGAACAGGAGCAACAAGCTGGTTGACCGACCTTTCGATCTGCTGCGGCAGCGTTTCCTCGAAGCGAGCCAAGCGCACCTGAACCTCCTGCTGCAGCGCTGAGTGGCTCGCAAGCTTCTGGCTCTGTCCTTCGATCAGTAGCATTAGCTTGTCACCGCGTGACTCGAGGGCTGCCACGGCCGAGGCTTGGGAGGCGCCAAGATCTTCCCGAACCTGATTGAGATGCTCTTCGATGGCAGCGAGAAGCTGACGATTGACCTGAGAGATCCGCTCCTCAGCTGCCTCGACCCTTTGCACACATCCAACTAAATTGCGCGCTTGCTCGGCAGTAACACCCTTGGCCTCCATCAGCCCCTGGTTCGCCTTACTGATCTCACCCTGCTGGGTTACAAGCGCCTTCTGTTGCTCGAAAATTTCCAGGTTTTGTTGCTTAAGCTGAGTGGCCTGCTCTTCGAGAATTTTTTGCTGACGAAGCAATATATCCTGCTGATCACACAGAACCTTTGAAATCGCCGTATTAAAAATAAGCAACTGAGATGAATGACGATTTAAATTAGAAATGGTCGTAGTCAAATCAAGCTGAGCATCTTTAATTTTATCCTCGGTGTTATTCCACCATCTTGAAAATGAATTCTGCGATTTTTTTTCGTTACGCGCAGCTTGTAACTTATCCCCAGCGCTCCTAGCTTGTTCTTGTGCCCCGACAACCGCGCCTACCAATTCCTTCACGCAGCTGTTACCAATCAGCGCCTCAGGCAAGTCCGCTGTTGATAATGCTGTGACGATCTGGACTTCTTTGCCCGTTAAACTGCTCATTCCGTTGCCTTCTTACTAAAAAAATCGTCTAACAATGTATCGGTTTCGTCGAGATAGGAAATCATCTCCTTCGTCTCGATCACTTGCGCCTTAGCGCTTTCTACAACTTGCGCGAGGCTGGATACCACCGCTTGTGATAGACGACCTGCGGCCCCCAACAACTCACCAGTTTTTTCGTAGCTTTTTATCGAATCAGTGTATTTCGCGATCAACGAGAGTGACACTTCGGAAGCTTCGACCAAGTCCCCGGCCATTTTCTCGGTGAGTTTGGCATCGGAGGCTATCGCATTGAGGAGTTTTTCGTCGTAGGCGTATCTGTAACGCGCAAACACATTATCCAGCTGATACGCTAAAAATGCGGAAAGCAATCCAGTCATGATCCCAACGAGAACACCTGAGACAATGTCAGCAACGGGCAAAAGAAACGGCATAGTTTTCAGAAAAGTTGCAACACTCTCCTGCAGTAAGAAACCAACGCTGGTAACCAGAACAGTGGTAAGCATCTTCAAGCCTTCTTGCAGGGCCTCACTTGATGTCATTCCTTTAGGAGGAAACATGATCATCTTGAAGGCTTTGACCAACCCTAGAAGCCCATCGCGGATGATGGTCACGAACCGCTTAGCGGTCGACAGAAAGTTATTGATCAGGAAGGTAATCAGGTTGCTCATGAAGCCACTGACACCGCCCTGAATCGCTTGGGAGGCAGCTGCAGGGATTTTCTTGACCACAGAGGCAATCACGCGCTGAAGCCGTTCTTTGATCTCCTCGAAGAGCGTCTTGCCCACATCGACACCGGCCTTGAGCAGTACTTTGAATTCGTTGAATAGACTATTGACTAGCTCAGTCAGCAGCACCCCCAGCGACTGCCTGAGCCCCATAAGAGCAGCCTGCTTGCCACCGGTTTGAAGTATCTCCGCACCTTGCTTACGAAGTAGATCCTTGTTGATGCTGGAATTAAGATGCTGGTCAGCTCGATTTTGTGCTGCCGCACAAGACTGTTGATCTAGCTCAAAGCGATCAGCGTTTGTCACGCCATCGTTAGTCGTCTGTGCAAAGTCTTCAAGGGAATACTCCCCCTTAGACCGATTTAGACTTTTATCTGTAACAACCAGGTTTTCTTCCGAGTGAACCACTTCTTTCATTCGATCAAGATCAGTACCAGTCTCAAAGGCCAGGTGTGCGGCCTTATTTTTCCAGACACTTTTCTTGGAGTTAACATGATCTATATCGGCGTCATACTGCCTGTCGGTTGTCGAAGTACTTGGAGCGAGTTCTTTATTTGTGTAACCGTCTATACCGCCCGAAGCCGTCTCAACTGTCTCAATCGTCGATGCAGGAATGGATCCCAAATTTTTTTTGTTCGCCGAGTACTCTTCTCGAGACTTTGAGTAACTCGCCTGATCTCTCTCAGCTACGTAGCTATTGCTACCATCACCCGCATCCGGCTCTCGCTCGAAATTATGTACCGTCGTTACGTTGCCGCCATTACGATCCTCAAACATGGCCATAGATAAGCCAAAAGGGCCGATGATTTGAGATATGACCTGCTGCTGGCAATCGGAGAATAGTTTTTGCAAGCGCTCTTCGCGCATTTCTACAAGCGTCCGCTCCATGGCTTACCTCAAAGTATCGCTAACGAATTTTTCAAACGACCCGGCTAAAATCTCTCTACCACCATCATCATGCCAAATCTGGATAACTTGCCCTTTAACGCCCTCAGCAGCTGGCTCCAAATCTAAGCAAATACAATCCCCCTCATCATTTGCAGCAAAGGGAATCCACCGATCACTCCACCAGGCTGCTGTAACACCAGATTGCGGCTCAGGCTTGAACCCTTTGAAGGCACCGGTGTTCAGCAAATTGCTCCAGAGCTTCGACTCCTTTGCAATTTCACCGCTGGAGAGAAATCGATACCCCTCGAACAAGGGTTCTGCTCGCCCTGCTTGTCCGTTATGCACTTTTAGAAACTCGACAAAATCGGCAAGCAATTGCACACCTATAGTCTTTTCGAGCTCGCGAATCTGGGCATCGGTAGCCGGGGGGTTTAGGTCGGCAAGCAGCTCAGGGTTGTGAGCGCTTAGGTGGTTTTCCAGTTGCTGCCAGAGCTGCTTCATCTTTCGCCTCCTGCGATGCATACGCCCTGCCAGCGGAAAGCTGGCAGGGCTGCGGTTTTATTTTTGTGCGTTTTTTTTCTTGGCCAGGGTCGGGTGGTGGTCGTTGATGCGGGCGCCTTCTTTTTCGCCGTACTCAAGGCCCAAGGTATACCAAGGAGCACTGGGGACATCGTTGCCACGATCCTTTTTCCACTCGATGTTGAGTTTGGGCTTTTTGTTGTGGCGCAGGACTTCGGCGGTCATAAAGGGACGGATGTTGAGGCGCACACCGTCGTTAAGGTCGGGGTTCCAACCAATTGACTGCTGTTCCAGAGGCTTCCAGCGTACGAAGATGTCGTAAGGGGCTTCGCCTTCGAGGATACGCACCAGGCGGGCTTTCAGATCCTGCGCTGCAGCCAGGCGGGCATCGGCGCCGTCCATCTTCTCACTCGCGGCACGCTGCTGGTTGCTGATCCAGGTATCCAAGTAGGTGTAGATCAGCCGTTCCAGGTTGTTGCGGTCGAGCTTGTGGTAGTTGACCAAGGCGCTAAAGCCGTCCTTGAGGCCATCCCAGATCTGCCAGATAAAGGGGCGGTGATGGAACAGCTTGCAGTGCTGCTCGAAGAACTTGTCGCGCAGCCAGGCGTCGAGGCTTTTGGCGCCGACCTGCTCCAATAGCTGATTGCGGCGCTGTGGCGTCCAATCCGTACCGAACGCCGCGTTCAGCAGGCTTTCAAGACGATCAGCAGCTGCCTTTTCACCACGCAAAGGCGATAAGCATACAATGCCATCGTCATCGGCCAATGCATTCAGCGCAGTGCTACGGGTGATCCAGGTGCGCGCTTCTTCGGAGAGCTCCATCTCGGAATCCGATTCGGCCGGCCATCGGTAGCCGAGCAAGCGTGCGGCAGCTACCTGAAGCGGTTCATCAGCCGGTTGGGGATGTCCGTGGAAAATCCATTGGGTGGGATCGTCAGAATATGGCTTGGGCAGACCATCGGGATATCGATCCGCGGCAACAGAGCACCACTTTTCAGTGTTGTACTCCACGTCAACAAACGATGAGTCTGTAACACTCACTTTCTGATTCAGAGCACGAACAGCCCTTAAGTACTCATCACTCGAAACGTAACACCAAGCAGCTGGCAGATGAGCGTCATCCTCAACGGTTAGAACTGTAATGTTGTTATCAAACAACGTTCCAGTATAAAGACTAGCAGGAAGTGACCCCATACCACTTACACATATCCCCTTCTTGCCGTGAGCATCCAAACCGCGCCGCCACGCAACCACCCCTGACTCGCCGAGCCTCTCGACAAGAAAATCCCAGTACTCCCCTTTTCCTGACTCCCACCGCATAACATGCGACATACCACCATAAAGCTGAGTCGCCTCAACAGTGCTTTGCTGAAAAGCCCAAATTTGATTTTTTGGTAGAACCTCCCAAAAACAACGACCGAATCGCAAAAAATCCCCAGTTTGAATACCGTTGTGATAGCTCAAAACTGATCCAAATACTGCAGCACTATCAAAACCGCTAAAAGATATCCGTGAAGACGGATTAGAAAGCTGCGATAACTGGCTTAAACAAATCAAATCTCCCGATTGCAAAACCTTAGACTTCTCATCGACTCCTCGAACACTGCTGGCATCAACACCATAAAACTCGAATTTTTCTAGAGGCCTGATACGTGACTGAGTCAGTAAGATTACATTTACTACTTCACCAGTTATCGTTTCAAAGGCTCCAGCACCCAGCCTTGCCAATAAACTCCAGCTCACGCTCTTAAGCAAATGTTCGCGCTGTTTCTTATAACTGCTCAAGAACAACCAATTCTGTGGCATGACTATTTGTACAGCGCCCTCAACCACACTCAACTCTAGACAGCGCTCTAGAAAAGCATTGGCCAGATCGTTTTTTGCCAATCCATAATGCTCTGCGCAGAACTCCTTCAACGTCTCGCACTGCTTACCACGCGACAAGTAAGGTACATTGGTAATCACCAACTGATACTTCTGACCAAGCAGCTCTGCTGCCGACGCTATACCCTGCGCAGTAATCGCAGCCTCGTGTAGGTCCTCCCCTCCCGCTTCTCCCAGAGTAAGCGCCTTGCTTAATAGCGGTTGAACATGGCTCCAATCAGCCATGAGCAAATCACCTTTAAGACTGCGAGTAGGATCAATCAGAGAGCCAAGAATCGGCGCATCACGGAAGGTGTCATATAGCCGAGCCATACCGGCTTGCAGTTCTGGATTGTCACCCGCTAGGGCAAGCCACTGCTCACGCGGTGTCTGAATGCGCTGCCCCACACAAGCGATATTGAGCGTCGGCAATCTGCGGTAACCGCCAGCCCCCGGATAACGCCAAGCCTCCAAAGCCACCGCAAAGGCAGCCAGCTCGACGCAGCGCTGATCCAGCTCCAGGCCATGGAGGTTCTGGCCGATAACCGCATCAATGGCTTGATCCGCTGACAGGCCTTCGGCCGTCATGCGCATCGGCACCAGCATCAACAGGGTGGCGACGAGGAAATGACCCGAGCCGCAGCACGGGTCCAGCATCTTGAATTGAGTCAGGTTTTGCTGCCAACCATCGAAAGTGCCTGCGGCGGGTACCTGTGTATTTGCGGTCGAATCATCTTCGGCAGATGCCGGCACCGTGCGTAGGTAGGTGAGTGGCAGCAGATCACGATGCTGCGGATAGTGAGTCACCCACCAGGCGCCCAGGCTGTTATCCAGCAGGAACTGCACCATGTAGGGCTCAGTGAAGAGCTGGGTCACCGGTGACAACTCGTCCGCACCAATCTTCACGCCCGAGGCGTTAACTTCATCCTTTTTCTTGGCCTGCCAGTACTGGTAAACCCAGCCCAGGCTATCGGCAGCTTTGAAAGTGACCTTGTCCAAGTCGGCAATCAGCTTTTCCAGCGCACGTACGTGGTTAAAGGCAAGGGATACCACTAAAGCGGGTGAGTCGGCACGAAACACCTGAGGCAACATGCGCGATGCCAATTTGCCGGCCAGCTCCCAGCCATTGGCGCAGCCTTCATCCGCCGCCAGTTCCTGGCATTCTTCCAGGGTGAGTGTGGTATGCGGGTCGTACATCAGCAGATGGTTCTGCTCCAAGAAGCGCGCGAAGAGCATGCGGTGCCAGTGCTCGTAGGCAATCTCCACACAAAGGCGCTGAGTTTCCTGCTGGCCGGTGCGGGCATCACGCAGATCCCCCAGCTGACGACCATGGGCACGCAAGCGATTGCGCAGCGCGCGCTGCTCGTCATCTAGGTAGCTGGCCGGGCTGGCGTCGCCAACACTGAGCCGGGTGAGTGCCTCTTGCGCAGCCTGTTCGGCAATATCGCGCGCCTTAATCACCGTGGTTTCAAGTTGTTTGCGAAGCTTTTTGTCGAGGAACTCGCGCATGGGTACGTCCTTGCCACAGCCAGTGCTGGGGTATTCAGTTGGCCTGACCTATCAGCCGGCAAGCCAAGTAATCATTTATTCGTTTTTTGTTGGCACCGCTTGGGTGGGTTAGCCGCGCCGCGGCTAACCCACCCTACAGACCACTATGCTGCGTGGTGTCATCAGACCATCACGGGGCCTTCCGCCAGCTTGGCCAGCAGCTGAGCCTCGATCTCCGTCAACCATTGACGCAGTTGCGCTTCGTTTTCGAAGGTGCGCTTAGGCAGGCTGACATGCTGAACCTTAGGCTGCAGCAGCTTGACTGCTTCTTGGCGGGCACTTTCAAACTTGGCAGCCAGACTGTCTTTACGATCGGCCCACTGCTCCAGGCTGGTGGTATCCAAACTGTCGATGACTTCTTCACGACTGCCGAGGCTCAGCGCTTCGGGCTCAACCAGGCCGCGGCGAGCCAGCAGCTCATTCTGCTGGGCAGCAGAAAGCTGCTGCCAGTGACTGTCTGCCACCAGCTCGGCCTGGCGCTTTTGGTATTCGCTTTGGAATGCACGGAAGTGGTGATTGATCGCCTCACGCAGCTGGCTGACGGTGGTGCTGATCAGGCTCTCGAGAGGGCTGGGCTCGGCCAGTAGGCTGCGATTGCTCTTGATTGCATCCACTTCACCACTGAGTTTTTCGTGAAATGCCAGGCGTTTACTGAGACGCAGCAGAGTTTGCAGCAAGTCCCAATCACTGCGGCGGGCACGCAGCTGATCACCCAGGCTGCGCCAGGTGTCGAGCAGTGGCTTGACGGCATCCTTGTTATCCAGAACCAGCTTTAGCTGGGTATTACCACTCTCTTTGGCGATCTCATCAATCAAGCTGGCGTCCGGACGCGCAGGCGCAGGCGCCTCACCGCCTGCCGCATGGTGCAGCTCGCGAGCCAGGTTGATCAGTGCAGGCAAACGGGCCTGCTCTTCACCTGGTGGGCAGTCGATACCCAACGAGCTGATCAGGCCACGGATCTTGATCAGATCCACCGGACGGATCGTCACAGTCTCAGGACGGAAGGTGCTCTGGGTGAGTTTCTGCCGCTCCAGGCTTTGCGCCGTCAGCGCATTGCCGCTGGCATCGGTGGCACGCAGTACACCCGCTGCAACCAGGGCGAACAACGCACCATCGATAGTGTCCTGCTGCCAGCCGTAGGGGGCTGCAGCAAACTGATCGCGGATCTCGTTGCCTTTCTTGGAGGCGCCGATGTAACGCAGGAGCGAAGCACATACCGGGTGCTTTTCGGTATCACCACTGAAACCCAAGGCTTCCAGGGCGTTCTGACCGCCGTCCTTGCGGGCACGGTCGTAAACCTTGGCCCAATGTGGGCTGTCGGCCATATCGAATTCGCGGTAGAGGCGTACCACGGAAGCTTGAGCGCCGGCTTGAATGCGCTCGGCAATGCTGTTGCCGTCTACTTCCGCACCACCGGCCTGTAGCACTTGTACGCCTGAAAGAATCTCCTTGAGAAGCTGGTCGACCTGCTTCTGTGCATCACGCTGGCGGGTTTCCATCGCCTTGCGGGCATCATCACCCGCTACGGTATTAGGCATACCGCGCAGGCTCAGGGTCGCATCGGCAGCTTCCTGATGGATGATGGCGTTGTTCAGCTCGGAACGGTTACGCGCGGGGATATAGAGGTAAAGCGTCGGCAGATCCGGGTTGGCTTTACGCGCCTCGGCCAGGAAAGATGATTCGTTCAGGCTCCAACCGTCCTGTACCCAGAGATAGATTTTCTGGCTGGCATCTTTGGGCACTTCTGCATCAAAGCAGGCGATTACCTGACGGTTCTCTTTGCACGCCCCCTGGGTGACACGGACCTTGGCCAATTCGGACTTGATTTGCTTGTGCAGCAGGTCGATCCGGAAGTTCTCGACACGCTGCATGTTGCCACGCAGGTCCGCCTCCTGCTGGCGGAAGGTGTCGTACCACTGGGCGCTTTCTTGGGTTTGTAGGCGGTACTCGACACCTGCACTGGTCTCCATGGCCATCAGTTGACCATTCTTGGCCATGGCCTCCAGTTGAACCGGGATGCGCGCACGCAGCTCGTCTTTGCCCTGATTGAGGTTATCTACCAAAAGGTCAGCCAGCATGTCGGCGGTGGCGCGTACACCACAGTCTGCAATCGAGTCTGTAGGCAGCTTGCCAATCAGCAGAATCAGCGAGAGCAGGCGCGACTGCAGTTGCTGCTCGTTATCTCCAGCAGACAGCTCGGCAATGCGTTCGTAGTCCTCCTTAGAGATGACGCCGGTTTGCAACAGATTGGGCGCGATTTGCTGGTAGATGAAGTCGCCGGGAACTATATTGCCCAGCTCTTTCTCGGCCGTGGCCTTCGCTGCCTCATGGATGACTTTGAGCTGGTTGCGCAACTGCGAAACAGTGCCGGTGGTATCGACAATACGCAGCACCTTCTCCCAGAAGCGGCGGCGCACGGGCAACAGCGGGTAGTCGGCCAGCATGACCTTCTCGTCATCCTGGTGGTACTCCACCTTGGTGCCGCGTAGATGACGGGAAATCTCGCCCAAGTGCTTGGCCAGAAGTGCCTGCAACCCAGCGCGGGCGGTCTCGACCTTATGCAGAATGACCTTGCGGATGACCGACTCGACATCGGTATCGCTGAGCATGATGGGAATCTGAAAACGGCCCATTAAGCGCTGCAAGTTTGGCATCCCAGACAAAGCGTTCTGACCTGTTGCAATGAACAGCAAGCGGTTGCTGAAAGCCGAGTGCTTACAGCACGTTTCAACGACCTCCTGCACCATGTGCGCACGGTCTACATCGTTACCCACGTATTGCTGAACTTCGTCGAGCACAACCAGAGCCAAAGGGAATTGGCCCTCGCGGTCTAGCGCATCGGCGATGGCCTGGACCATTTGGTCGTTGGTCACATCCGTGACTGTCGGGAACTGGCCCTTGAGCAGTTGATGCACGCCCTGAGCGTCGCTGGCCATGTCCGGGTAGGCCTTGAGCAAGGCATTGGCAATCAGCGGCGAGACGTACAGTTTGCTCAGTTCACGCTCCCAGGGCTTGCCAGCGTCCTCAACCGCCTGCTTAACGGTATTGAAATAGCCTTGCTCTTTCAGCCAGAGGACAAATCGCGCCTGGTGGTACTGCTCTGGCAGCCCCGCAGACTTGAAGATGATGCCTAACAGCGCCAAACGCACATTGTTGTTTGCACCTGCGCCAAGCGTACCGGACGCAGCATGCAGGCCACCGTAGCGGCGCGATTGAATGGTCAGCTCCTTGAACGCATGCGCAACGTTCTCAGGCAGATCGGCAATATGACGCGCAGTCAATCCATCCGGGAAAGACTGATCGACCCAGAGGGTGCGCAGCATCTTGGCCATGTGCGATTTACCAGAACCGAAGAAACCGCTGATCCATACGCCTGGCTGCTCATGGTTGCTTCCCAAATTGCGCAGGTAGGTGGACAAAATCTTCTCCATACCGGCTTGGTACTCACCCTCGCAGACAAAGGTCTTGAGCTCGTAGTGAAGGGTGTTAAGCGCCTGCTCGGACAGATCGTCCTTTACCTCGGCGACACCGTTGTTAGCCAGGCGGTTTTCCAGCGGATCGTTCAGGTAGATTTCGCGGTTAAGCATGTCAGTCCCTTAAAACAAAACAGTCAGTTGTCAGCCGTCAGCGGCGTGGCGTGGTAGCCCCAGCCGTCACGGGCGTCCAATAAGCGATAGGCGTTGTCGAGGTACTCGCCTGGGAAGAGCACGAGCAGCCTACCGGGCACATGCGCAGAGAGCGCTTTGACGAAGCCCGCGACTGAGCCGAAACCAAACAAGGCACCAGCGCCAATCAGCGCTACGAGGGTGTTCTCGTCAGCGTGGTCACCCAGCTGCTGCTCCAGTCGCTCTAGCAGGTCGTGAATGAAATCGGGGTAGTTACCGACCAGATCGCTGGGGTCAGTGAAATAGGCGTCCCGGTACTCTTCTGCGGCCATCCACTCGGGAAATGCATTGGTGATATCCAGCGCCAGCCAGGGGTGACCTGCGCCTTCCGTGGCTACTTTGAATTCTTCGATTCGCGCACGCAGCTTGAGCTCGTCTTCCTTGTGATAAACGGCAAACAGAACGCGCTGCTCATCTGCCAGGCCCGCTTGCCAAGGCAGGCTGATATGGCGAGCATAGTTTTTGATGAGCTTATTGAGGCGACTACTCATAGAGCCAGGCCTTTTCAGTGGAGGTGAGAAAGTCCGGGAATCCGACTTCAATGACCTCACCCGATTGTTTAAATGTGATCAGCCCCCGCAAGGACGCCGTACGCGCAAGCTCTGTGAGGCGCTCAACTCGACAATCCAGCAATTTGCACCACTCACTGGTGAACAGGCGTTGCCCGCTAAAGCCATTGAGATAGGCCTGAAACAGGGCATAGGCGACGTTCACCTCGGTTACCTGCGGCTGCGCCCTACTCTTCTTGACACGCCCAAGTAGAAATCCGGCCTGAGTCCAGCTGCCGTTGATGTTTTGGGCATAGGACTTGAGCGACGCGGGACTGAAACGATTAGGATCTTGAGCAGCTAATACCGCCTCAGTTTGCTCACGCTGCAGAGGCTCACCAGGCCGTAGTCCCAACATCAGCGGAACAGACACGCGAAACAGTGGGTCACGAGCTGAAGCAAGCTGAAGCGCGAGTAATGGCTGCGCCTCTGCGCGCACATCCCAAAGCTGGCGAAAAACACGAAACAGTGGAATGTCGGGCGACAAGCCGTAGAGATCGGCAAGGTGCTCAGCCGTCAGCTTGCGCGCCCGACTGGTGGGCTTGTCCAGGCAATTCAGCTCCGTGATTTGCTCACGATACTCCGCACGGCCATCGCTGGACCGCGTACAAGCGAAAAGGCTGCGCAACTCCGGCAGCATCATGGTGCGGGAGTCATGGGCCCCGCTTCTGCCGAACTTGAAACCGTAATTGATCAAAGACTGCTGGTTGGTCATGGCATCACTTGTGGGTTCCCAGCTCACAGCACCCGCTGAACGGGTGTTGATGGAGGGAATGATCTGCAAAGCTGCCATTATCTCTAACAATCCAATGTTGGTCTTGCTTCAATCCGTTAATCATCGAAACCGATATCATTTCGACATCAACCCACATCCTGCCTAATTTGGCAGAAGTTGTCATCTATCAAAGTTCACGCTGCTTGGTGCTGCGGCCGACGTCGATGGTGATAAACACCGGGCTTGTTGACGCAGAAGTCAGGTCTTCTGTGCCCACTACTCCATCTACTACAACCACATAGACGTTCTGGGCCTTCTCGGCCAACTGCCGCTCAGCCGAGGAGAGACTGAGCAAAAGCCGCTTCAAGCGCGCTCGGTCGAAGAAGTAAACCCGCGCTCCACGATTCCAGGTGTGACATCCAAATTCGAGAAGCCACTGGACCTGCTGCAACCGAATACCGCGTTGACTGCATCGCTGTATGGCATGTGTGGTGTACTCCATTGCCCATCTCCTCAGCGCTGTGACAACCCACCTTGTTTGAGTCAGCCATCCATGCCGGTGGCTCCATCCAGCCCATCCAGTGGGCTTAGCTGCAGGATATGTCGCCCAACTGGACGCACCAATAATGGGCTTTCATACAGGTCAAGTATTCAGGCCGGTTGACAGCTCCTGAGGATGCTTTCGGTCAGAAACGGGACAGTCTGCCATGGAACCCGTGCGGATTGATGACGCACTCGGTTCAACCCGTTAGAGATATTGAGTCTCTAGCTTTCGAATAACGGAATTGTCGTTGCGTAGCGCACTGGCGCAGCACCACCTGTAATCTGACGGTGGAGTGGTGCAGAGTACGGTCATTGCGGACTCTGCCGTTTGCAGGCAATCACTGGTGCACAAAACCGGAAGCTGGCCTCTGAGGGCTCAAGCCTCTTCGTCATGCTTGACGCGGTACTTAACGAAGGCGATGTACTTCGCAAAGCCAAAGTTGATAATGGGCTTGCGCTCCGAGCCGGCGAGCCACCCCATGACAAGGAAATAGGCCCCCTCAAGTTCATCCAAACTTTTGAGGCGGAACGCCTTCAGCATTTCCTCCTCAAGGTTCTCATCTCTGACTAGCAGGCTTGGTTCGGTGCGGTAATCCCCACAGTTGAGCCAGACCTCGCCATCCTTCCGGTTGACGTTGGTGATCAGCCCCCAGAACAAGCGAACCGTACCGAGTTCGATGCCAGCAAGCTGTCGCTGATGGGAGAGCAACTTACGGACTTCCCCTTCCAAAGCGACACGACCACCGTCGGTCGTGATCCGGATCGAAACATCATCCTCTGGGTAGTCGGGGTTCTTGATCAGGCACGACAGGATCTGCCGGAGTGATTTGTTGATCGGGTAGTCTGCAGCGTTTGCGTATTTCCGCTGTAGCACGCCCCATGGAGAATCGACGGGCTGCCGTTCTCTGGGCTCTGGCACCAAGATTTCTTGGGGTTTGCGCTTATCTAGATCGACATTGATGCGCGTAATGTCTGCACCTTCATCTGGCTCCGCCCCTTCATCATCAACGACCAGTACCACCGTCTTGATCTGGCAACCGTCTAGGTGGTGTGCGGCGAAGCAAGCAACACGTTCCCGACCACCACTGAATGAACCTCTTACGAACCAGGCACTGGCCTCGCACTCTGAGCACTCGATATTCCCCGCGTACTTCTCGACATCCTGCTGATACTGAAATGGCGTCACGGGGCTCTGATCAAGACGGTAGGTAACAGATTGCATTCACACTCCAGATGATTGCTTCCCAAAAGTCGCTCGCCGCAGCGGATATCCTAGCAAAATATGTAGCCTTTCGAGATACATCTAGCGTGTTTACCTATACAGGTAAAGTTTTCATGCAGATGTCTCAGCAACGCAGGCCATTTGATCGGTCGATCGTTCTGCAACCTAGCTGAAACTCGTCAACCATGGGCGAACGATCGCCTTGCGCTCATCCAAGCTCAGCATGGCCACACCGCCCTTCACCAGCCCTGTCTTGCCCTCGGTATGGGGGTTGGTAGCGTATACGCCAACCCAACGGGCGGCTTGAATGACAACTTCAAGATATGTAATTTTAAGAGACGCATCTAGATTATTTACGTTTAAAAGTAAAGTTTTCGAGCAGATGGAGAGTCCATGAAACGCAAGCAATCAATCGAATCCGTACGCTGGGATCTAGCGCTGCGCTATCGCCTGATCGAGACAGTGGCCTGGTGGGAGGGCCGTCTGACCACCAACCACCTAATTCAGAGCTTCGGCATCAGCCGTCAACAGGCATCGAAAGACATCAACTCCTACATCACCGATTACGCGCCGAAGAACTTGGAATACGACAAGCATCTGAAGGGGTACGTACCCAGCAGGCAATTCAAGCCACTGTTCATCGACGATAGCGCCAGCGCCTACCTGCACCTACTCAACCAAAATCACGACCGTGCGCCACACGTTGAGGGCCTAGCATTGGCTTATGCGCACACCGAAGTGTTGCAGGTGCCGGATCGCACGGTACGCCCGGAACTACTACGCCCGCTTCTGCGGGCCTGCCGCGAAGGGCTGCGCTTGGAGTGTGAGTACGTATCCTTCACTACGCCGGATGCAGAGACACGCTTGATCGCTCCGCATACGCTGATTTACACCGGCATGCGCTGGCACGTACGCGCGTACTGCGAGAAGAATCGCGATTATCGGGACTTCGTATTGAGTCGCTTCCGCGGCGTGCCTGAGCTTATTGATGACCCTTCCGCCAATGGACGCGATCAGGACGCAGGTTGGAGCACTCAGGTGGCTGTCGTGATCGAACCGGACTCACGACTAAAGCCGGAGCAGAAGGTAATCATCGAGACCGACTACGGGATGCGCGAGGGTCAGTTGGTGATCGAAACGCGTGGTGCCCTGGTGCAGTACGTCCTGCAGCGCTACCAAATCGACCCGACCAAGCTGCACGCCAAGGCAACGGCACAGCAGATTGTGGTCGCCAACTTGGATGAATTGCAGCCCTGGCTATACCACTAGCAGCTGTTGGGTCCCATCAAGGACCGGCTGAGCCGGTTATGGCTGGCAAGACATTTTCATTTGGTCTTGCAGCATCACGATCAACATCAACGGCGCGAGGACCGCACCTTGGAAACAGCACAATGGATCGCCTTATTCAAGCAAGCCTTTTGCTTAATGGACAAGAAACTTGAGCAGGTTCTGCAGCTAAACAGCTGCCGTGAGCATTGGATACAGGCTGAAATCAGCCTGCACGCCTGGTTCGAAGAAAACATTGAAATATGGACCGATCTCCCAATAGGCGGAGGCCGAAAAGCTGATCTTTATGCCCAAGATGAAAGCGGCGCGACATCCATGGTCGCTGAGGTCAAATGCCTGGGCGACGCATCGCAAGCCAAGTGTTTAGAAGGGGATTGGTCCGTACGAGCCGATATCGAAAGACTTAGCTCCTTTAACACCTCAACCCGTTTATTCGTGCTGGTGATTGCTAAAGGTGAGCAGGAAAGCAATACCGGTAAACGTCTTCGCACTGATACGTGGGTAGAAGGGTGCGAATCCATCAACCTAGATTTGGGGCATGCATTGATTCGGATATGGGCCTTGTAAGCTTGCCTACCAATGCGTCGACCATCTCCATCACCTGAATCCGGCCGGCTCAATCAGATAGCACGACCACCATGCGTTCATCTTCGACGTGACATATCAAGAGACAGCCGGACGCGAGCAGCTTGATTTTGCCCAGGCATATGAGCTTTGGGATTATCCAAGCGCTCGCGCAGTTTCTTTTTTGATCTGCTCGGGCACTGTATGGCCGAGCTTGTGCCACTCCTTCAAGGCGGAAGGCAGGACTCCAGCTCATAGCTCATCCAAACGCACCGGGATAGGCTCCTCACCCGAGCGAGCGTTCACCACTTTAACCAGCTCCAGATCATCCTGGTGCTCCATCAGTTACTCATAAAGCTCTGCCGGCACCACGCATCCCATGACGCGATTGTGATTGAGCACGGCGACAGGCATACCACGCGCGCCAGCCAAGATGCGCTGCATATTTAAGCCCCCAAATAAGACCTAAATCCTGGTCACCATAGCCAGCTTTGCTGCGCTGGATCGACGAGCAGGCGACTGCTGCCGTCAGTGCCTAGGACAAGTCCGGTTGCCAAAGCCTACGCTAGGTAGACGCCGCTTAAAGTAAGCCCCGCCAAACCTCGCTGCGCTCGATCACTCGGATAAACGCCTGAGCGCTGAATCCGTCCGGATAAAGTGTGGAGATCGCCTCCTCTTCCTCCGCGTCCTGATCGAAAGCCCTCAGGTAATGCTGCTCATCACGTAGCGCGACTTCCAGGACTTCTCGGGATACCACCAGAGCGTCATCAACAACCTCCCCATCCAGCTCAATCGAGGTGTCTACAACCCAGGTGTGCAAGGCCGGCGACAGATCGGAAATCGCCAGCCCCAGCGCGTTACGCAAGTCAGAGTCCGCCAGCAATGCTGTGAGCACCGCAGGGCTTTTACGCTTCAGCTGCCTAGCAGCCTTACGCAACGTATTCGTGCGGTGAAGCCAGACTTCGTGGCCATTGGACCGGATAAATCCTGACTTGACCTCGAGCAATAGCAACACGTCTTCGAGGCACGCCAGCACATCGATCTCTCCTGCCTCGCCCTCATCCATGCGAGGCGGCTGGTAGCCTACCACCACGCGGAAACCTCGCTGCCGAAGAGACGAAGCTAGTTCGTGCTCGACGCGCTCTGTTTCGGAGCGAAGCTCAGGTCTGCGCGGATCCACGCGACGCAAATTGTTTACCGCGGCTGTGAGGCTGTTCTGTCTTCCCGCAACCCAAGGAAACTGAAAGCTGAAGCGGCCGATTTTGTAGAACGGCCGCTCGTACAGCCTTGGCGTCGGTTTATTAGGCGCTTGCTTGATCTGCTCGGACAGCACCTGAAGATCACTGGTCCAAAACTGCAGAATGGCTTTGGCGGCCTCTGGATCCCCAGAAGGGTGCTCATCACTGACTGTCCACGCGCGGATCCGCGCCACTTTCTGAGGGAGCTCTGACCAAGTCATGGGAAAGCGATTCTCGCCCTGCAGCAGCCCCTCAAAAGCCAAACGACCCAGTGCCGCTATGGGATCGCCGGAGTCAGTCAGGTATCGCCGATAAGGTTGCAGATAGGCCTGCTCGAAAAAGGCGTTAGTCAGCTCACTGGCAAGCATGGCGTGATGCAGCGAGACCTCCGTCCCATTGTTAAGCCTGATGCTTTCGCCTAGCCCAAAAACCACCTGCAGATAGAGCTGGCTGCGAATCGCTTTGATGTAGGCAAGCTGGTTGGTCTCATGGTTTTCAGCACTACCGATGACCTGCCCAGCCAGCTCAGAAGCCGCAAAGCCATCTATCGCGCGGCGCATCCAGTAGCACCATAGCAGCTGGCTTTTTCGCTCAGTGCGCTGCCAGCGCAGGGTACCCTCGTCTGTTTTGTTGAAAATGACTGATTGCCCAGGCTGGAGCTGGTAATCGCATTCACTATCGAAGCAAAACCAGTCGATGGAGCGCTCATAGTCAATGAGCTCGCGCGTTGCATCGAACATCACGCCGAGCGCTTCCAGGTTCTGAATGCACTCAGCGCCCTCCCCAGGCTGCTGAAACAGCATTGGCGACAAATGTTGTCTCAACGAACGGCCAAGCACATCCGTAGAAAGCCGAAAGTCAGACTCGCTACAAGACTTCAGCTTACGCAGGATGATCCGCTCATAAGCAACCCAATCCATGCCCGCAGGATCGTCACCAGCATCCCCGAGACGGACATAAGCCAACACGCTAAGGTAGGAAAGCAGCTCTAAAAGCGTCAGAGACTGCAGTTGGCGCTCGGTACGCTTGATCACGGTTTCAAAGGGTTCCAGCTGCAGCAGCAGACGCTCGCAAACTGCGAGGAACGACTGCCACTGCTCGCAAGTGCAGTTTTCTTTAAGGTGAATCCAAAGAGGCGAATCCCTACGGGTGAAAAGCTTGGAGTAGCGAATGGCCCAGCGCAGCTGATCAGGGTGGTGAAATGCCAGGTGATCCAACAGCTCAGTACTGATCACGTCATCAAAATGCAGTACACGCGCTAGCGCCAGACTGGCCAGAGCTGATCCCTCTACATTTGCGGGCTGCCACCAGAAATCGGCGCCAGCCAGCCCAGAGGCACGATGCCTCTGGGTGTACTTTCCGCTTGGTCGTTGATCGAGAAAGTCATGCAGACACTCATCAAGCGCAACGCCGCATGCCAGGTAGCGCGTATACTCTGCGAACTGGGTCTGGTAGTAGTCCCTGCACCGCAAGTTAGGCCCCACTAGCACTCCCCAGGGCTATAACAGCGGAGGCTAGAGATACCTGACCAGCAGCCGATGAGCCCGTGCAATGCCTAACGGGCAAAAACTCAGCCTTCCTGCTCAGCACGTAGCACCTCAGCCCAGAAAGAATCGATATCGATCGTACGCGCGCCCTGATCGAGCCCAAGCCGGCGCAAATCGAGTGTCCAGCTCAGCGATCGAGCAGAATATCCCGCTGTAGGAACAATCGCCCCCAGCTCCTCCAAGACAGCAGCGAGCTTACTGGTATTGGGCGGATTGGCGCCGGTCGCCTGAAAGTAGGCTACCCCCATGCCTTTTGGGGCAGTGCCATCACGAACATCGGTAGCGCTGTTTGCAAGGGGGAACGCACTCGAGCCAAAGTCAGTCCAGAGCTGCATCAAGGTTGAAGAGATGTCCGCCAACGTAAAGGTCGGACCACCCTCGATAGCAATGCCACTGTCCGTCAGTTTGTAGCGAAAGGAATTCCCTTTGCTTAGCGTCTGACAGTCGTTCCAAAAACTATCGGCCTCATCTTCTTGGGCGCGGTCCATGACCTGCTCGGAAATCGCCGCGGATGCGCCTGTCTGGGTAGCATCTAGGTCATACCCAATCATGAAAAGCGCAGCCTCGAGCGCCCTTAGACGAGTATCAAAACACTCAATCTGATTGAATCGACTGTTCTTCGCCGCAGGCTGCTCCAACACGTCACTGAGCAACCAACTGGCTTTCAGATTCCATGCAGCATGGTTAGCCCCAGACTTTAACCTCGAAAAGAAAAAAACTGACTGGCCTGGGTTACGCCGTTTAGGGGACGAGTCATTAGCTGCGCTCTTTGCAGGAGCCCACGGGAAACGAAGCTCTTGCGGCACCTCCGACAGCCCAGCGGCCTTGCAAAACTTCACCACGGCCCAACCCAACGCCGCAGCAACACGGCTGTCATAAATAACGAAGCGGTCGCAGATGAGTGAGTAGACCTTGGTCATCCCGGCATTGAACCGGAGATCTTTGGCAACTAACAGAGGATGATCAGTACTTCCTGCGTCCAAGGCTTGCCTGGTGCAGGATAGAACCTGAAGTAGATTGGCTTGGTTCGCATGCAGCCAACGTACGTTGCCAGCACGTACGCCACCCCATGTCATGACATCGACTGCAGCCGTTACAACCGAGTGATCGCTTCCCTGGGATCCCAAAGCGCTTTGAAGATCCTGACTGAGTGCCTGAAGAGTGGCTGCGCTGGATTCGAAAGTGGCGCCTGTTGGTTCTCCGAGACGCTGATTGCCTGGGTGCTGCCAGTGATACTGGGCATAAGCGTCATAAATGCTGTCGCAGCGCCAGACACATGCCGAACGACGGTTTGTGTACTGATGCGCGAAGGTATCGCCATCAAGGTTCTCACTCATCCATTTGACGAAATTCGCTACGGTGGGAGTCTGTAGGTAGGTGCTCTTTTCCATTCGTGACGTCCTTGAAGATAATCTTGAACCAACCTGGTTGCTGCACCAGATCAAAGTCTGAGGCTTGGAATAAGTCAATTGTCCTCAGCAAGGCGCAAGCTAGAAACCTCATCCGCATCCCTCATCGCGATCGCTGTGTTACTCCCCTGCTCGATTGCGAAATCCCGCCAGAAGCGGTACAGCCGACGCTCGGGATCAGGTGGTGAATTGAACGGAGAACTGTAGAGTTCAACAAGCGCTTCGCTCGAGCACCGTTCACCGAGCATTGCGGACCATTGCAACCAGTAAACCCCGGAGGCCATGTCGTGCTCTGTCGATGATTCATTCAGTGCCAGCCGTCCACGATAAAAACCTGCCAGCACATCCCCCTCTTCGACCGCCCGCTTGTACCAGAGCATGGCCCTGCCATGGTCGACCATGACACCTTCGTCACCCTCTTCGTAGATTGCTCCCAGCGCCAGCGCAGCACCTGGAACACCATGCTCGAATGCTTGCTCGTAGTAGTCGATGGCAAGAGCAGGATTCGTGACCATCCCCTTGCCGTAGTAAGCCTGCTCAGCCAGATTGAAAAACGCTTCGCCGCTCGCCTCAACAGCAGCTAGCTTGAACAGCTGCCTGGCCAATATCGGGTCAGATGCCAAGCGCGTTCCATTGAGCCATAACCAGCCCAAATCATTCATTGCATCGGGGTCGCCATCAACAGCCGCAGCCCTCAGGCAAGCGTATGTTTGATGAATCTCGATCAGGTCAACCAATCCCAGCAGTGGATTAGCCGCTTTGACTTTATGCAGATTGGCAAACCTGGCCTGCCCTGCCAGCTCCATGGTGCGCAAGGATGGAATCCCAACCCCGCTGTAGAGACGCTGCATTTCACCCGGCTCGACAACCACAACTTGCTCAGGCATCGGGAGCAATCGCTCCAGCAGATTGAACACACAGACCGATTTGCTCATGCTGCAGCCCTATCGTTGATCGCAGGGCTATTTTCCGTGAGTCTTGCGACACCTCATGTCGTGTTGAGCACAAGGATGCAAACGTGGATCAGCTATTTCGCCAGGACCTGATTCTGGGAATTCTTCCCGGCAAGGAAAACGCGCTGGGCAGTACGGCCATTCGTGAGCGCGTGGCTCGGCAAGGCCTGAATGTCGACCTGAGGACGATCCAGCGGGACCTGCGCGATCTGAAGGAAAAATACCCTCATGTACACAGCAGAAAAGACGGACGCTCAACGCTGTGGTGGGCGGAAAAGTCCCTTTCCCGATTGTCGATGCTTCCCACCGATGCCATGAACCTGACCATGATCATGGATCACGCCACGCGTTTTGGGATGGCTGCGCAAGTCGAACGACTGGCCCCGCTTCGTGATTACGCTGTTTCCCTGCTCAAAGGCAACCGGCCCAGTCAGGATGTTTCCAATAAGATCACCAGCAACACGCGCTTCATCACACTGCAGCCCAGCGTGGTCAAACAAGAGGTGTTGGACGTCATTCAACAAGCGCTTCTGGACGGCATGTCAATCGAAGCGCTCTACCAGAAGCGTGGCGCCGATGAGCCCAAGCTGCTCCAACTGAAACCGCTTGGGCTGTCCTATCAAGATTCGAACATCTATCTCTCATGCGTATTCAAGGGGTTGCCCCAAAGCAATATTGCTGCGCTGCCCCTGCATCGCTTCAGAACCGCACGCACGATGTTCGAAGATATCGCTGCGCCAGAGGACTACGACATCAATTCAGTCCCAGCAATGCGCAGCCTGGTAGGCCTGAGAACGGATCATGCCGTGCAGATCCAACTCCGCGTCAGCCAAACCTTGAGCGAGCGCCTGCAGGAGAACCCACTCACTGATGACCAGACTCTGGAACCGGAAACGACGCACTGGTGGTTTATGAGCGGCAGCATCCACCTCAGCCAGGGTTTGGACCTTTGGCTACTGAGCCAAGGTGAACATCTGGAAGTTCTCGAGCCCACCGCCCTGCGTGCGCAAATCGCAGCGTCGGCTAAGCTCATGGCAGCCCTTTACGCCGGAGAGTGATTTGCGACACAGGACGTCGCCCTTCGGCAGCAATATGCCTCCACCTCAAAATGGAGACCTACTGATGAAAACCTACTCCGCCTCTTTACAACGTGTCGCGGCGAATGCTGGACCGCAGGCTAATTTTACGATCACCGTCCAAGCGGTGAACTCGGCCATGGCGCGGGTTACAGCAGAAGCTCAGTACCCAGGATACAAATGCATCAACGCTCCGGTGCAAGTGCGGTAGCTGCCCAGGTCATGCGGCCTCAGGATTACCTCTTTTACCTGCTGGGCAGCGGTGATGACCCGCAAGTCGCCGTATCAGTAGTTGCGCAGCAGTCGTTGGCACCAATTCAAGAGCGCTGCTACGAAATTGCATTGCTCGCCGCTACTGAGGAGGAGGCACTTCGGGCGTGCAAGGAATTCCGAGAGAGAGGTAGCAGCCTCCACGAACTCCCCAGGCTGAGGCAATCGCGCCACAGCTTACACGCACTCGCTCTGGATGCTACCTGGCCAACGCAGCGATTCCACGAGCTTCACTGGCTATGTGGCCAAAGTGCCTCGCCAGCCAATCTGCAGAGCCTAAAGGAGCTCGCCGACATCATCCATGTGCATCACCTCCTACCAACTCCTTCAGCGATGTCCTCCGGCATTCGCGTCTATCAGTGGACGAAAGAGCAAGACATGTTCGACTTCTGGCATGCCCTGTACGTTGCCCGGGAAAACCCTACTTTACTTGGGTTGGACTGGAGCAGTTACGCCAGCTGGAGTCCGCAACAGCTGATCGGCAGCTACGTATCAGCGCAAGCGAAATCCGCCCTTCAAGCATTGCAGCATTTACAAAACCGCGTGCGACTGCACCAGTCAGATCGTGCACAGGAGGCACTGCTGGTCGTTGAAAGCGCGCCCACGGTTACGCTCGGCGAATACGCACAGATAACAAGCAGTCTAGAGGAAGTACTCGGATGTGAAGTCGCCCCAGTGCTTCATCTCACAGATCTGCATGAAGGGTGCAAAATGAAACTGCTTATTTTTTCTCGGCAGTGACGGGCCCCACTTCTGACTGCAGCAACGAGATATAACGAAATTTCAGACCTAAATCATTTAAAGGAAGACCGGTGCGTATTGCCCTCTTCAGCCCTTCCCTTTTCAGGAGTCTGAATGATGTCGATTAATTGCCCTTCCTGTAACTCTGCTCGCGTTACAGCACGCAACCATGCCCGCAAAATTGGTGGTGCTGCCGGTGCTGTAGGTGGAACCGCGACCGGCGTGGCAAGCGCCGCCGCTGGAGCGCAGAGCGGCGTAGCTCTGGGCGCAGTCGCGGGCCCCATCGGAGCGGCCTTGGGCGGCCTGGCTGGTGCCATCCTGGGTGGCTTGGCAGGCGGTGCAGTCGGCAGCCTCGCCGGTGCACGCATGGGTGAAGAAATCGATGCCCGCGTGCTCGATAACTTCGAGTGCCACGCCTGCGGGCACGTCTTTTCCCTCGACCAGTAGCCCTCCTACAAGGCGCGCGACGCGCCTTCATTCAATCCGATTCCCACCCACCCGGCACTCGGACTGCCGGTTGATAGCCAGTTCCTCTGGCAAGGAGATCTTTATGGCTCATCAAATCGAGCAAATGGCCTACGTCGGAGCCACCCCTTGGCACGGCCTAGGTAATCAACTCACGCATAAGCAGCCCCTGGAAGTCTGGCAACGCGAAGCCGGTATGGACTGGCAGATCTTGGAAAGCCCCGTGCATTTCAAATCAGACGCGATTGGCCATCTCGGCGCGATTCATTCGTTCCCCGAGCAGAAGGTATTGTTCCGTTCGGATACCAAGGTACCACTGTCCGTGGTCTCCAATCGTTATCACACCGTCCAGCCGCGTGAGGTGCTGGAATTTTATCGTGACCTCACCGAGGTCTCCGGCTACGAGCTGGAAACCGCAGGCGTACTCAAAGGTGGACGCAAGTTCTGGGCGCTGGCGCGTACTGGACAAGGCGCTGTACTCAAGGGTAACGACCAGGTCAACGGTTACCTACTACTGGCCACTTCCTGCGACGGAACCCTGGCTACCACCGCGACGCCGACCACAGTGCGCGTGGTCTGCAATAACACGCTGACCATCGCCTTGGACGGCACCAACCGAGCGATCAAGGTGCCGCATAACACCCGCTTCGATCCAACGTTAGTGAAGAAGCAACTCGGTATTGCCGTTTCGCAATGGGATGATTTCATGTACCGCATGCGCGCGCTCTCTGAACGCAAGGTGCAGTGGCACGAAGCGTTGGGCTTCTTCATGAACGTGATGTGTGAGACCAGCCCTACCGGACAACTTCCCGAGCAATTGCCCAACGAGCGCGCCCTGCGCAAGGTCCAAGAACTGTATGACGGACGTGGCCGAGGCAGTCAGCTGGACTCAGCACGCGGCACTGCCTGGGGACTGCTCAACGCTGTGACCGAGTACGTCGACCACGAGCGCCGTGCGCGTAGCAACGAGTACCGCATGGACTCGGCCTGGTTCGGTCAGGGCGCACAGATCAAGCAGCGCGCATTGGACACCGCTTTGAGGTTGGCAGCCTAACTACTGCCCTAAAGCCTACCCAGCCCAAACGGGCTGGGTGGCTGTTCGACCTCGGACCGGAGTTCGTCAATAATCACACACCACCATCTAGAAGGATCTTCATGTTGAAGCAGATAGCTATCGTTGCGTTACTCGCACTCGCCATCAGCGGATGTGACAAGCCCAAGGAGGAGACCGCACAGACGAATCAATCTCCGGCAATGTGCGCCAAGGATACGGACTGCAAAGGTGACCGCATCTGCGAAAGCGGACAGTGCATGTCCCCTACACCACAGCCAGCCGCGGCTACAAAACCTGAGTTACTTGCACCAGCGGCCCCCAGCATTGCCTACGAGGCGCTACTGATTTCGGACGATGCAGCGGGTCCCTTCAGCATCGCTTACATGGATATCGGCACTGCACTCAATTACCAATCCAGAGCCGGGGTGGTCAACCTCATGAAGTCGGTTGTGCAGGATCCCGAACTCACTGGCTACGTCAAAATCGAGAAGGCCTATGCCTTTGGTCCAGACAAATTCGTCCTGGTCGTCTCAACCGGTGAAAGCGGCAACTCCTGCCCCGCAACGACATACGTCTTTAGCTACGACACCAAGAGTGAAATTGTCGATGGCAAGGCCAGCATTGATGGCTGCTCGGAAACCGTCGAAGCCTTTGCTGAAAACAACAAGCTAAGCATCAAAAAAGAAGGGGCAACCACCGTCGTTTACAACGGCAAAGTCATCTAAAAGTACCGGCCTCTTACCCCTAAAACCACGCCCGGTCAGCTTCGCGCTGACCGGGCTTTTTTATGTCTGTGAGGTATGCACATGAAAGCCACTTCATTGAACGGCAACACCCGCAAGCACCGCCCTGCCCTGCGTCTGGTGAGTACCAAGGAGCTGCCTCGCGAGGACTGGCTAGCGATTCGCAAACAAGGCATCGGCAGCTCCGATGCTGCCGCTGCAGTAGGTCTGAACCCGTACAAATCGCAGTTGGAGCTGTGGCTGGAAAAGACCGGCCGCGACAGCAAACTACCGAAGACCGATCCCCACGATGAGGAAAGCCCGATGTACTGGGGTAACGTCCTGGAACCCATCGTGGCCTGGCACTACAGCAAGCGCACGAAACACAAGGTACGACGGATCAACGCCGTGCTGCAGCATCCAAATCCGGAGCTGCCCTGGATGCTGGCCAACCTTGATCGAGAGGTGATCAGCACGGACGAGGTGCAAATCCTCGAATGTAAGACCGCCGGCATAAATGGAGCACGCCTCTGGAAAGAAGGCGTGCCGGAGTATGTGCAGCTACAGGTGATGCACCAACTCGCCGTTACTGGCAAGCAAGCTGCTGATGTCGCTGTGCTGCTGGGTGGCCAGACACTGGAGATCCATCGCATCGAGCGGGACGATCAGATGATCGCTCGCCTGATCGAGTTGGAGCGCCAGTTCTGGCATTACGTGGAAAGCGACACGCCACCGCCAGCCGATGGTACGGCCTCCGCTGAAGCCGCCCTGCGCTGCCTCTACCCAGAGGACAGCGGGCAGACCGTCGACCTCAGACAGCATGCTGGCCTGACCGCGGCCTATATCGAGTTGAAAGCCGTTCGGCAGTCGATTGCGGATAAGGAAAAGCGCGAAGCCGAACTCAAGCAGATGCTGCAGCAGGCCATGGGCGACGCCAGCCGGGCGGAGTTCTCCAATGGCTATGTCAGTTGGCGCAAGGCCAAGGACAGCGTAGGGCTCGATGTCGCCCAACTGCTCAAGGACAAGCCATACCTGCAGGCCAAGTACCCGCTATTGAAAACCGGAGCGCGGCGCTTTCTCGTCGGTTGACTCCCTCACCCTTCACGCCCTCCCCCTTGGCCAGTCCATGCAGCTCGAACTGCGTGGCTGGCCTTTTTTATTTCCAGGAGAACCACCATGCTCAAAGGTCTGGCTATCACTACATAACGCATGGCCGGTGGGATTCGTTGCATAGCCTTTTGTGGCGCAAACAGTCGCTCAAACTCAAAGGAGATTAGGCGCATTGCCTGTTCATCCAGTTCTCGCTTGGGTGGCTTATTCAAACCAAGCAAAAAACATTTGTCCCAGTAGTGGTTTGATTGAACCTGATCGCCCACGCCAACGGCGTAGCACAATGCTTCATGGATAAGTCGATGCTGGTTCGACCCGGCCCGCCACCAGGCCGCATGGCATGCGCTTGCGTAAAGCTTTAGTGCATTGTCCTTCTCGCCAAGATTTGCGGCCAACCTTGCCGAGAACCAGCGCCAAAGATACTCATGGGCCGCATAGATCTCAGGTGAGGAGCGCTCACAGAGTGAGCGAAGCCAGTCAAGGCGATCACGGACGGCCTTGTGGTTTTCCACTGCATTGGTAAACAAGCGTTGGATATCGTTGAGTACAGGTGCAATCTGGTTGCGTACAGGCAGGCTATGCCGGTCTGCTGCCTCACGTTTCAGTAAGGCAATTAGCTGCTCCTCTGTCCGCAGAGGCAGCTGGCCTTTCATAAAAAAGTCACGTTTGGCGTTGTCGCGCAGCTCGGCGGGCAATGACTGTATTGCGACCACCATGATCAGCCAACCGGATAGTCGATCTATCTGCTGACGGGGCAATTGGCAGTCGCCAACGAGTGCTATAACCGTATCGCGGTAAGGCCACAGGCTTTTACCGATAGCACTACCCTGCTGCCAGCGCTCCAGCGTGCGCTCGTCCAGATCCACATGATTGGCAAGCCGCTCTAACAATTGGTGTGCCGAAAGTGAGCTTGTTTGCTGTGCAACGATTAGCCAGGAGGCAAAGGGGGAATCCCACCAGTGCCGCATACTCGGCAACGGTAATTCCTGATGTACGCGACTTACGAAGCCCGAGATTTCAGGTATCACCAGCATATTAAGGATGACCGGCTGCGCACGATCCTGAATCATCCCGGTGGTATCTGCCTTTCGCGCCAGTGAGCGCAGCAGGTTGCTGTGCCTATTCCAGGCTGACTCGATTAGATTGCTCCAGTCCGCCCCAGCATCGTCCCGAATGGCCCGTAGCCATTGAGCCTGGCAGCTCTCCAATAAGTCGAAGTTGCCAGCCGGACGTTCTTCGAGGGCTAGGTGATCGACATCCCGATCCCATCCTTTACCTTCAAGGCAAGGGCGGTAGCCGGTAGCCGTTAGCAATGACCGGAATACTTTGCTGGGGGTAGGCAAAACCGCCAAATCATTCATTTCGCATCCTTGCAGCACCTTGTTTACGAAGCCCGGCGCCCAAAATGTACACAATAGATGCTACCGGAGACCTGACTCAATGAGTGCCTCGAAGCTGCTGGCACTATCAGCTGATATCTACAATTTTGGCCGTTAGCCGCCAGCACCCCAAACCGAACTCATCTCCTACAGTAGGAGAGCTAAGGTCCTTTACGCCTTCCCGCCGTGCCATTCTTCATCGGTGGCACAAAAAGTGGCACAAAATCCAAGGCATCGCAAAAACATTAGGCATAAAAAAATCCAGCCACCGCTAAGTGACTGGATTTTCTAGGGTATTTTGGTCGGGACGGAGTGATTCGAACACTCGACCCCTTGCACCCCATGCAAGTGCGCTACCGGGCTGCGCTACGCCCCGACGGTGTTGCTGCTGCCTTTGGCGTTAACCGAAAGCGGGAGAAACTATAAACTAAGCATCTGAATTACGGAAGGTTTTTCTTCCACATTCATTTGCGCAGGACGTGGAGTACATCTTCCAGCTCAGCGATCATCTGCTTGATGAGTTGCTTGTACTGGGTGGTGTCGTCCTTGGCTTCTTCGCCGGTGAGGCGCAAGCGCGCGCCACCGATTGTGAAGCCCTGGTCGTACAGCAAAGCGCGGATCTGGCGGATCATCAGCACATCCTGGCGCTGATAATACCGACGGTTGCCGCGACGCTTGACCGGGTTGAGCTGCGGGAACTCCTGCTCCCAGTAAC
>Ga0265798_10001369_pt1 | contig 38043 bp, 31 predicted proteins | sample P3T30metagenome_FD_192430 | JGI IMG/M metagenome (GOLD analysis project Ga0265798, IMG submission 192430) | Plant litter microbial communities from East Loma Ridge, Irvine, California - P3 T30 | ecosystem: Environmental > Terrestrial > Plant litter > Unclassified | place: USA: California...
CACGAGGGCGAGCAGGGCGGGCAGCACCGCGTCGGAGGCCGCATCCGCTCCGGCGATGGCCGGCAGCATCACGGCGGCGCCGGCGAGCAGGCCGAGCAGCGGGATGCCCGCGATGGCCACGGAGGCGGCGCCGTAGGCGACCACCCAGCGGGTCCTGCGGGCCGGGCGGGCGAGCGGCCACCAGGGTTCGGCGGAACCGAGTCGCGCGGCGGGGGAGCCCGCCCAGTGCTGGCCGGAGCGCACCCGGCCGTAGACCGCGGAGCCGGGTGCGACGGTCGCTCCTGCGCCGATGCGGGTGCCGGGCAGCAGCGTCGAGCGGGCGCCGACCTGGGCGTCCTTGCCGATGCGGATCGCGCCGAGGCGCAGCACGTCGCCGTCGATCCAGTAGCCGCTGAGGTCGACCTCGGGCTCCACCGAGGCCCGGGCGCCGAGGTGCAGCATGCCGGTCACGGGCGGCAGGGCGTGCAGGTCGACGTCGCGGGCGACCTTGGCGCCGAGCGCGCGGGCGTAGTAGACGATCCACGGGGCGCCGGCCATCGAGGTGGCGCCGACGGTGTCGACGATGCGCTCCGCGGTCCAGAGCCGCAGGTGCACCGAGCCCCCGCGCGGGTGGTCGCCGGGCCGCACGCCGGCGAGCAGCAGCCGGGCGGCGAGTGCCGCGATCGCCATGCGCCCGGGCGGCGTGACGAGCAGCAGCAGCGCCGGCACGAGCAGGGCCCAGCTGGCGCTGGGGATCGGCACGTCCACGCCGAGCGCCTCGAGCAGCGTGCCCGCCGTGAGCAGCAGGGTGAGCCAGCGCGCGCCGTCGATCACCCGCACGAGCACGCTGATGACGGTCTGCCAGGCGCCGGCGGATGCGGGCACCGGCGCGGGCGTCGGCTGATCGGCGGGCACCCGCTCGGCTCCCTCGCGCGAGCGCAGGTAGTCGAGCATGGCCCCGAAGCGCGGATGCGCGTAGATCTCGGCCACCGCGAACTCGCCGTCGCGCTCGCGCAGCCGGGCGACGAGCTGGGCGGCGGCGAGCGATCCGCCGCCGAGGTCGAAGAAGTTCGCGTCCGCATCCGGCACCGGCACGCCGAGCACGGCGCGCCACTGCTCGCGCAGCCAGGCCTCGTCCTCGGGCAGCTGCGCATCCGAATCCGCTCCGCCGACGGGCCAGGGCAGCGCGGCCTTGTCGACCTTGCCGCTGGTGCGCACCGGCATCTCGTCGACGATCGCGAGCACGGGCACGAGCGCGGCGGGCAGCTGCTCGCGCAAGTGGGCGAGCGCGGCGCCGCGGTCGAAGCCGGCGGTAACGGTGAGGTAGCCCACGAGCAGGGAGATGCCGCCCTCGGTGCGCCGCACCGCTGCGGCGGCTGCCGAGACGTCGGGCAGGTTCGCGAGCGCCGCCTCGACCTCGCCGAGCTCGATGCGCCGGCCGCCGATCTTCACCTGGTCGTCAGCGCGGCCGAGGAAGAGCAGCCCCTCGCCGTCGAAGCGCACCAGGTCGCCGCTGCGGTAGGCGCGCTGCCAGCCCAGCGACTCGAGCGGCGCGTACTGCTCGGCGTCCTTGGCGGGGTCGAGGTAGCGGGCCAGGCCGACGCCGCCGATCACGAGCTCGCCGGGGTCGCCCTCGGGCACGACCTCGCCCGTGGCGGGGTCGACGACCGCGAGCTGCCAGCCCAGCAGCGGCAGGCCGATGCGCACGGGCTGCCCGGGCACGAGCGGCGCGGCGCAGGCGACGACGGTCGCCTCGGTGGGGCCGTAGGTGTTCCAGACCTCGCGCTCCTCGTTCGCGAGCCGGTCCACGAGCTCGGGCGGGCAGGCCTCGCCGCCGAAGATCAGCAGCCGCACGCTGTCGAGCGCCTCGGCGGGCCAGAGGCTCGCCAGCGTCGGCACGGTCGAGACCACGTTGATGCGCCGGCTCTGCAGCCAGGGCCCCAGGTCCATGCCGCTCTTCACGAGCGCGCGCGGGGCGGGCACGAGGCAGGCGCCGTTGGCCCACGCCAGCCACATCTCCTCGCAGCTGGCGTCGAAGCCGACCGAGAGCCCGGCGAGCACGCGGTCGCCCGGGCCGAGCGGGGCGTCCTGCAGGAACAGCGCGCGCTCGGCGTCGACGAAGGCCGCGGCGTTGCGGTGGGTCACGGCGACGCCCTTGGGCGTGCCGGTGGAGCCCGAGGTGAAGATGATCCAGGCGTCGTCCCCGGGCTCGACCTCGCGCGGCGCCGCCGTCGACGCGCGACGCACAGCGAGCCCCTCGTCGCCGAGGATCGCCTCGACGTCGGCGGTGTCGAACACGAGACGGGCCCGCTCGTCGGGGTCGTCCACGTCGACGGGCACGTACGCGGCGCCGGCGACGATCGCGCCGAGGATGCCGAGGTAGAGCTCGCGGGTGCCCGAGCGTCGGCGCACGCCCACGCGCGAACCCGGGCCGATGCCCGCCTCGCGCAGCGTCGCGGCGATCGCGCGCACCTCGGCCCACAGCTCCCGGTAGCTCAGCGCGCCGCGCTCGTCCTCGAGGGCGCTCGACTCGGGGTGCGCCAGCACGCTCGCGTGCAGCACGTCGACGAGCGTCCGAGCGGATGCGGGGGCCCCGCCGTCGAGGATGCGGACGTCGGGCGCGACCATGGATCTCCTTCTTCCGCCGGCGGGGTTCGGCGGCACAGCGCTGCGCACCTTATCGGGCGCGAGGAACGCCCCGGTGAACGACGCCGTCGCTCAGCCGCGGCCCTTGCGCCCGGTCGCGGCGAGATCGATGGGGCCCGTCACCGAGAGCTCGTCCTCCCAGAGCTCGATGCCGCGCACCCCGGGCAGCCGCGCCCGGGTGAAGACCGGGTCGAGCCCCGCGCGGCGCTGCTGGGTGTAGTCGCGCAGCAGCTTGAACGCGACACCGGAGAGCAGCGCGATCGCCACGAGGTTCACGAGCGCCATCAGCCCCATGGCGCCGTCGGCGAAGTTCCAGACGACGTCGGCGGAGACGACCGATCCGGCGAGCACGGCCGCGATGGTCACCACGCGGTAGCCGGTCAGCACGCCGCGCCTGCCGGTGATGAACTCGATGTTGGACTGGCCGTAGTAGTAGTTGCCGAGGATCGAGCTGAACGCGAGCAGGAACACGATCACGCTGAGCAGCACGTTCGACCATTCGCCGAGCGCACCCACGACCGCGTTCTGCGTGAGCACGATGCCCCGCTCGGCGTTCGCGAGGTCGGGCACCGAGACGAGCACGATGAAGGCCGTGACCGAGCACACGAGGAACGTGTCGAAGTACACGCCGAGCGTCTGCACGAGGCCCTGCTTCACCGGGTGGGTGACCGCGGCGCTCGCACCCGCGTTCGGCGCGGAGCCGAGGCCGGCCTCGTTCGAGAACATGCCGCGCTTGACACCGGTGAGGATCAGGTAGCCGAGCGATGCGCCGACGACCTCGTTCGGGCCGAAGGCCTGCGTGTAGATCGACGCAAAGACCTCCGGCACGCGCTCGATGTTCATGCCCACGATCACGAGTCCGAGCAGCAGGTAGAGCAGCGCCATCAGCGGCACGAGGGTCTGGGTCACCGAGGCGATGCGCCGCACGCCGCCGAAGACGACGAGCGCCGTGAGCACGGCCAACGCCCCGCCGATGACCCAGGGCAGCCAGGCGCCGCCGCCGCCCTCGAGCCCGCCGGCGATGGTCGCCTTGATGGTGTTGGCCTGCAGCGAGCTGAAGGCGATCGGGAAGCAGACGATGAGGATCACCGCGAAGAGGATGCCCATCCACCGCGCACCGAGACCGCGCTGCATGTAGTAGGCCGGTCCGCCCCGGAAGCCGTCCGCATCGCGGGTCTTGTAGAGCTGCGCGAGCGACGACTCGATGAACGACGACGCGCCGCCCACGAAGGCCATGGTCCACATCCAGAAGACCGCCCCGGGACCGCCGATCGCGATCGCGGTGCCGACGCCGGCGATGTTGCCCACCCCGACGCGCGAGGCCGCGGAGATGGTGAACGCCTGGAAGGAGGAGACGGACTGGGGCTTGCCGCCCGCGTCCTTCGGGGTCTTGTCCCGCAGCACCCGGAACATCTCGGGCAGCAGCCGCAGCTGCACCACCCCGGATCGCACGGTGAAGTACAGGCCCAGCAGTACGAGCACCGGCAGCACCGCCCACGTCCACAGGTTGTCGCCCCAGGTCAGCAGCCAGGCATTCACAGCGTCCATCGCGTCAGTATGACGACCGCCGCGACCCGGCGACAGTCGGCGGACGACTCCTGCATGTCCGCTGAACGCACTTTGTCGCTGACGATGGCGCGTGCGACGATCCCTCTGCCCAGATGACGGATTGCGTCGCCGCCGGGAATACCGGACTCCGGATCGTCGTTACTTGAGCGTTGAACCATCAGGAGTCGCCATGAACGAGATTCTTCCCCCCGCCGCCGTCCGTACGAGCGTGCGCGTGCCCCTCCGCTTCCCGGACGGCTACGCCACCATCGCGCAGGTCGTCACCTTCACCGGCCTGGTCGACGGACAGGAGCACCTGCTGCTCGGTCTCGGCGACTGGCAGGCCGCCCTCGAGCGCTCCGTCATCGGTGGCGAGGCGCCGCTCGTGCGCCCGCACTCCGAGTGCCTCACCGGCGACGTCTTCGGCTCGCTGCGCTGCGACTGCGGCCCGCAGCTGCGCGAGGCGGTCGAGCGCATCGCCGAGACCGGCGGCTTCCTGCTCTACCTGCGCCAGGAGGGTCGCGGCATCGGCCTGTACGCCAAGCTCGACGCCTACGCGCTGCAGGACGCCGGCCTCGACACCTACGAGGCCAACGTCGCGCTGGGGCGTGGCGAGGACGAGCGCGAGTACCGCGCCGCCGCGCAGATGCTGCTCGCCGTCGGCGCCGAGCGCATCCGCCTGCTCAGCAACAACCCCGACAAGGCCGCCCAGCTCGAGGGCTTCGGCGTGGCCGTCGCCGAGCGGGTGCCGACCGGCGTGCACCTCTCCGCCTCGAACCTGCACTACCTCGAGGCCAAGCGCGACCGCACCGCGCACACGCTCGACCTCGAGCACCCCGCCGCGTCGTGACGTTCAGCACGGCCGAGGCCGCGGCGATGCGTCGGGCCCTCGCGCTCGCCGCCGACCCGGCGGTGCCGCTCGGCCCGAACCCGCGCGTCGGCAGCGTGCTGCTCGACGACGACGGCCGCGTGGTCGCCGAGGGCTTCCACCGCGGCGCGGGCACCCGTCACGCCGAAGCGGATGCGCTGCACCGGGCCGGCGAGGCAGCCCGCGGCACCACTGCGATCGTCACGCTCGAGCCCTGCAACCACACCGGCCGCACGGGCCCCTGCGCCGAGGCCCTGATCCGCGCCGGCGTGCGCCGGGTCGTCTACGCGCAGTCCGACCCGAACCCGGTCGCCAGCGGGGGAGCGCAGACGCTGCGCGATGCCGGCATCGAGGTCGAGCACGGTCTGCTCGAGGCGGAGTCGCGCGCGCTCAACCGCGCCTGGCTGCACGGCGTGGCCACGGGGCGTCCGCTCGTCACGTGGAAGTTCGCGGGCTCGCTCGACGGTCGCAGCGCGGCCGCCGACGGCTCGAGCCAGTGGATCACGAGCGCAGCCGCCCGCCGCGACACCCACCGGCTGCGCGCCGAGGCCGACGTCATGCTCGTCGGCACCGGCACGGTGCTCGCCGACGATCCGCGCCTCACGGTGCGCGGCGACGACGGCGAGCCGCTCGGTCGGCAACCGCTGCGCGCGATCATGGGGCAGCGCGCCGTCGCCACGAGCGCCCGGGTGCTCGACGACGCGGCCGAGACGCTGCTGCTGCGCACCCGCGACCCGCGCGAGGCGCTCGCCGAGCTGTTCGAGCGCGGCCGGCGGCACGTCTTCCTCGAGGGCGGTCCCACGCTCGCGGCGGCGTTCCTCCGTGCCGGCGTGGTCGACGAGCTCGTCGCCTACGTGGCGCCGGTGCTGCTCGGCGCCGGCCGCAACGCGGTCGCCGACCTCGGCATCACCGGCATCGACGCGGCGCTGCGGCCGACGGTGACCGATGCGCGGCTGATCGAGGGCACCGACGGCGAGCCGGCGAACGTGCGCTTCACGCTGGAGCTATCCGCATAACGCGGTCGTTGCGCGCGATGACGCCCAGAGGCCCCCGAACCGGGGAAGCGGCTGGAAGGGGATTGAGCCGATCTCGCAGAGTAACTAGTGTCTCTAGCGATATCCGGAGCATCACCGCGGCCGTTCGGGTCGGCCGCCGCGACCCGGAGGAGGGCGGATCTCCGTGACCGACATCCCCACGCTGCAGAACCTGCCGCGCACCATCGCGACGCGCGCCCACGCCGTCTCCGCGTACAGCATCGACGACCGCCACGAGGTCGTGGTCGAGGTCTTCGATCAGCACGAGACCGTGCTCGCCCGCACCGTCATCGAGTCGCAGGCCGGCCGCGAGACCGTCGTCGACGCTCTGCTCGAGGACAGCTACCTCGACCGCTACAGCGGCTTCAGCACCGACCCGCTCGGCGGTCGCCGCCGGCTCACCGCGCTGGCGGGCCTTCGGCTCTCGCTCGACCCCGCCCCGTACCGGGCGCACCGCCAGGGGGCCAGACTCGCCGGCTGAGCCGGCGCCGACGCGCTGGATCGACACCGCGCGTCCGCCCTCCCGTCCAGTAGGGGTGCTGGCCGGGAGGGCGTCTTCATGTCCGCACGCGCTCGCCATCGGCATCAGGACGAGCGGATGCGCCGCTCGCTCCCAGCGAAGCCTGGCACCCGCCGGAGCCCTCGCCGCCCCGCGCTCGCTAGCATGACGCGGATGACCAGCATCGACACCGCAGCGGACCGCACCGCCGCCGAGGACGACGAGCAGGTCGCGGAGCGCTCCTCCGCCGAGCAGCTCACGGCCGCCCGCGACCGTCGCGGCGTCTCGGTGGAATCGCGGGCGCTGCTCGTGGCCATCGCCTCGGTCCTGCTCTCGGCCGCCGTCGCCGCCTTGCTGTTCCGCGAGACCCGGGTGCCGCTCTCCGGTGGCCTGACCGCAGGCTTCCTCGAGCAGGGCATCTCGGTCGGTGTCACCGCGGCGGCCAGCGTCGCCATGCTCGGCACGCCCGCGTTCCTCAGCACCTACCTCGGCGCGAAGCGCGCGCCGCGGCCGCGTCGGCTCGCGCACCGCATCCGCTCGGCCGTCGATCTCGCGGCCCTCGTGCTCGTGCACGTGGGCATCGCCGCGCTCGGTCTGCTGGGCTGCTTCGCGGTGCTGCAGGACGCCTTCCTGCGGCTCGCGCTCGGCAGCTACACCGCGGCCGGCATCGTGGGGCTGGTCACGGGTCTGGCCACCTACTTCATCGCGCTCAGCGGCGCGCGCATCAGCACGACCACCCTCGCCTCGCTGCTCGGCCTCTTCCTCATCGCCGGTGCGCTCAGCGCCATGCTCACCGCCAACGACCCGCTGTGGTGGGACAAGAACCTCAGCGCACTGGGCGTGGGCATCACCGCCTCCGCGATCATCTTCAACGCCACGCTCGTCGTCGCGGGGCTCGTCGTCGTGGGCATCGCCGACCGCGTCGCGCTCGATCTGGCGGGATGGCGGCGGGATGCGCGGCGTCCGGGCTCGCGGCGCACCACCTCCCGTCGTGTGCGGCTGCTGCAGATCGGCATCCTGCTCATCGGCCTGCTGCTGGCGATGGTCGGGCTCGTGACGGTGAACGCGAACATGCTCGTGCACAACGCGGCGGCGAGCGGGCTCGGCCTGGTCTTCGTGGTCGTCGCCTGCGCGCTGCCGATGCTGCTGCCCGGCCTGCCGCGCGCCTTCCTGCTGCTCAACTACCTCATGGTGCTCGGCGTGCTCGGCTCGACCGTGCTCTTCCTGCAGGTGGGCTATTACAACTTCACCGGCTACGAGCTGGTCGCCACCGGCCTCGTGCTCGTCTGGCTCATCGTGTTCGTGCGCAACATCGCGGCCGTCCGCGCCGACGACCGCGCCGCCGTGCGCTGAGCTTCCCTCGACCCCCGTGCGGGGGTAGTGTCCACGGCATGCGTCGTCCATTCGCTCTGCTCGCCGCCGGCATCGTCGCCGCGGCGGTCGTCCTCGTGCCGGCCCTGCCGGCCTCCGCCGCGTACGCCGACGGCTACGCGAGCTTCACCTGGCAGGGCGAGCCCCGCGCCTTCACCGGCCAGGTGGAGGGCCCGAGCGGCTTTCCGGCCACGAGCTTCACGAGCACCTCGGCGGGTGGCGCGGGCACCGGGCCGCAGACGGGCGCCAGCACCTGGCAGCCGCCCGGCACGCCGCTCGCCGACGTCTTCGGTTCGAGCCAGGGCCTGCCGTACCTCAATCTGCGCCCGACGCAGAACAACCCGACGGCGCCGTCGACGACCACCTACACCTTCACCGGGGGCAGCCCCGCGGGCGGTTGGGGCTTCGCGCTCGGCGACATCGAGGCCGAGCGGCTCACGGTCTCGGCCACGGCGCCCGACGGCTCGGCGGTGCCCATCGGGCAGCTCGGGTACACGGGCGGCTACAACACCTGCTCGGTCGCGGCCGGCAGCGCCGCGTGCGGCAACACGACCGGCGGGCGGCCGGTGCCCGGCCCCGCGCTCGCCGACATCGACCCGTCGGCCACCGAGCTGACCATCGCCGATCCCGCCGAGTGCTCGTACGGCAGCAGCTGCGACACTGCCGGCGCCTCGGCGGCCTTCCTGCCGACGACCGCGATCGCGACCCTCACCATCCGCTCGACCTGGATCCAGGGCCTCCCCGTCTACCAGACCTGGTTCGCGATGGACTCGGCCCCGCTGACCGGCACGGTCACCGTGCCGCCGGAGCTGCCGGCCGACGAGGTCGTCGTCGAGCTGCTCGACCCCGCGGGCGAGGTGCTCGAGGAGGCGCCGGTCGACCCGAGCGGCGGCTACGTCTTCCCGCAGGTCTTCCCCGGCGAGCCGCTCGCGATCCGCGTCGCCGACACGGCGACCGCCTGCGCCCCGGGTGACGCGTCCACGCCGATCACGGTCGATACGGCCGGCTCCGCCGCCGCGCCGCTCGAGGCCCGGCGCGCTGCATCCGTCACCGGTTCCGTGACGGGCGGCGGCGAGGCGCTGGCCGCGGTGACCGTCGAGCTCCTGCGCGACGGGGCCGTGATCGCCACGACGACGACGGATGCGCAGGGCGCCTACCGCTTCGACGGCGTCGCCGACGGGGCCTTGAGCGTGCGCGCGGCCGCCCCCGAAGGCTTCGAGACCGAGAGCACCGACGTCGAGCTGGACTGCGCCGACCTCGAGGCGCCGACGCTGGCGCTCGCCGTCGACCCGGCGGACCCGGTGGACCCGGTGGACCCCGTCGACCCGGTGGACCCCGTCGACCCGGTGGACCCCGTCGACCCCGCGGACCCCGTCACGCCGACCGACCCCTCGCAGCCGGCCGCGCCGGGTGCTGATGACACCCCCGACACCCTGGCCGAGACCGGTGCCGACCCGGCCCCGCTCCTCACCGGCGCCGCCGCCCTCCTGCTGCTCGGCGCCGCGCTGCTGCTCCGACGCCGCCGAGCTTGACGGCGCCGGAACGCCGAGAGGCCGGCCCGCGCGATGCGGACCGGCCTCCGATGTCGAGCGCTGGGCTCAGTTGAGCTTCTCGGTGCCCTCGGGGATCACTCCGCCGTCGTAGAGCGAGACGGCGAGGTTCTTGAGCGAGGTGAGCGCCACGTTCTGCGTCCACGGGCCGTAGGAGATGCGGGCCACGCCCAGCTCCTCGTACTCCTGCGCGGTCAGCGCGCCGGGGATGCCGATCACGCTGAGCCGGCCGGGGCCGAAAGCGCCGACGAGCTGCTCGGCCGCATCGCGGTCGATGGGGCCGGGCACGAAGATCGTGCTCGCGCCGGCCTCGAGGTAGGCGTTGCCGCGGGCGATCGCGTCCTCGAGGATCACGTCGAGCGGGCGGTCGCCGCCCTTGACGAAGGCGTCGGTGCGGGCGTTGAGCTGGAAGGGGATGCCCTCCTCCTCGCCGGCCTTGACGATCGCCTCGACGCGGGCGACCGACTCGGCGAGCGGGCGCAGGCGGTCCTCGACGTTGGCGCCGACGACGCCGACGCCGATGGCCTTGCGGATGGTCTCGCCCGGGTCGGCGTAGCCGTCGTCGAGGTCGGCGCTGACGGGCACCTCGACGGCGGCGACGATGCGCGCGACCGCGGCGATCATCTCGTCGGCCGGGATGGTGCCGTCGGCGTAGCCGTGGCTCGCGGCGATCGAGTGGCCCGCCGTGGCGAGGGCGCGCGTCTCCGGCAGGTCGGCGACGACCTTGGCGGTGATGGCGTCCCAGACGTTGACGACGCGCAGGATGGTTGCGGAACGGTGCAGCTGCTCGAGGCTCGCCGCGTGGCTCTGAATGCTCATGCGATCACGCTAGAGCGGATGCGCGCGGCGCGCGTCGGACTCGCACCGGGAGTTCATCTGCGGTGCAGCCAGGGCGCGAGCAGTCGCGTCACGAAGGGCAGCACCCAGTACGCCATGATCGGCGTCAGCACGCTCACGGTGATCAGTACGCGCAGGACGACGGGCACCTCCGCCCAACCCGGCACGAGCCCGCTGAGCAGGGTGAAGGCCATGTTCACCGGCAGGAACCCGATCCAGATGCTCAGCGCCTGCTTCCAGCGCGGCGGCGCGCCGCGCACCGGGGTGGGCTGCGCATCCTCCGCCACCGCGGGCTCGTCGAACCAGCCCTCGATGCCGGTGGTCTTCTGCACCCGCATCCGCTCGACCAGCGGCTCGCCGTGCGCCAGCCACGCGCGCCGCTCGGGGGAGTCCTCCCACGCCGCCAGCGACTCCTCGCTCGCGAAGCGGTAGAGCATCTGCCAGTCGGCGGAGCCCTCGCCGGCGCGGATCCACCCGGAGCCGAGGAAGCCGGGGCGCTTGTTGGCGAGGTTGACCCCGTCCTGCACCCAGTGGGTCACCTCGTCGAGGCGGTCGGCGCGCACCCGGCGCAGGATGGAGACGGTCACGGGGTGGGCACTGCTCATGCCCACCAGCCAAGCAGAGCCGTGCTGCGAACCTGTGTCGCGGCGCTCAGGCGGCGGGCCAGAAGGCGATCGCCAGCGGCAGCAGCGGGCCGACCCAGATCGCGGTCGCGGCGAGCTTCCAGCCCTCGCCGGCCCGGCTCGCACCGGCTCGCAGCCGCGCCGCGCGCAGCGCCGTGGTCTCGCTGTCGCCGCCGAGCTTCACGAGCGCGCTCGCGACGTTGCCGGCGCCGCTGTGCGCGGCCGCGCGGTCGTCGGCGATGAGCTCGACGACGAGGCTCGTCGCCTGGGCCATGCGCTCGGCGGCCGGCAGCATCGGCACGCAGCTCTGGGCGAGCCGGCCGATCGTGATCGCGGCGGAGTGCCGGTGCGTCAGGTGGGTGTCCTCGTGCCAGAGCACGGCGCGCAGCTCGCGCTCGCTGAGCCGGTCGCGCGCCTCGGTGCTCACGATGATGCCGCGCGGCGAGGGCAGCGCGGCCACGATCGGCACCGGGAACTCGACGAGCCGCACGTACCACCGGCCCATCGCCATGTGCCGCACCGAGCGGCCGAAGAAGACGGAGAAGCGGTCGGCGGCCTCGCGGGCCTCCTTGGCCAGAGCATCCGCCTGCCACCAGATGCGCACCCCGATGACGCCGAGGATGGCGAGGGCGCCCCAGGCGAGGATCGCGGCGGCCATCGGATCGAGCCAGTCGATCGCCGCCGGCGAGCCCATCTGCGCGAGCGCGCCGTTGGCGATGAGGATGCCGAGCGCCAGCAGCAGCGCGAGCGCGGCCGTGAGCAGCGAGGAGTGCCAGGCGCTGAGCAGCAGCATCGGATGCTTCGACGCCAGCTTGCCGCGCACGAGCACGACGGGAGCCAGGAGCGTCAGCATGATGCTGAGCTCCATGAGGAGCATGATCTTGAGGGCCATCGGGGCCTCGAGGTCAGTCGGCCGCGTTACCGGCGATCGCCGCGCGCAGCAGATCGCGGTCCGCGATCGAGAGCTCGCCGGCGAACTGCAGCAGGGCTGCGGAACGGTCGCTCGTCGAGGCGAGGGCGTTGGCCATGGCGCCGGCGACCCGGTGCTCGCGGCTCAGGGTGGGCGTGAAGAGCAGTCCGCGACTCGATCCGCTCTCGCGGCCGACCCAGCCCTTCTCGCGCAGGCGCTCGAGCACCGTCAGCACGGTGGTGATCGCGGGCTGCGGCTCCTCGACGGCCTCCTGCACCTCACGCGCGGTGAGGGGGCGGCCCGCATCCCACAGCAGATCCATGACGGCGGATTCGAGTTCGCCGCGCTGGCGGGATCGGGGGGAGCGCATACGCGCATTCTACCCCCGGTAGAAGCTCGCGAACGAACCGGATCGTCACGCGCTCGTAACACCCCGCTCGCTACGCTGGCCGCACAACCGAACACTGACCCGTTGTCCGAGGCGGGAGAGCCGTGCGATCCCAGCGCGGCACCGAAGGAGCAAGCCTCCCCGCCAATCTCTCAGGTACTCGTACCGCCCGGACAGGTCGCTCTGGAAAGCGCTCCTCGCGAGCCGCCGACGGTGCAAGCCGGATGCCGCATCCGGTGAAGCTCTCAGGCCCATGACAGAGGGGGAGAACCCGTCCGGCGCACCTCGGTGCGCCCTGCAGAGAGGGCTCTCCATGACCGCATCCGCTCCTCCGACCGGCGATCCGCCGCCGCGGCGCACGGCGCTGCACGACGTCCACGTCGCCGCCGGCGCCCGCATGGTCGACTTCGCCGGCTGGGCCATGCCGCTCAGCTACGGCTCCGACCTCGCCGAGCACCACGCCGTGCGCACCGCCGCCGGCCTCTTCGACCTGTCGCACATGGGGCTCATCACCGTCGTCGGACCGCAGGCGCCCGAGGCCCTCGACCACGCGCTCGCCGGCCGGCTGAGCGCCCTCGAGCCGCGCCGCTCGACGTACACGATGCTGCTCGCGCCCGACGGCGGCGTGCTCGACGACCTCATCGTCACGCGGATGCCGGAGGACGACTCGGATGCGGGCTCCCGCTTCGCCGTCGTCGCGAACGCCGGCAACCGGGTCGCCGTCGCCGTCGCGCTGCGCGAGCGCCTCGCCGGCTTCGACGCCCTCGTCGTCGACACGGGGGAGGGCACCGCCATCGTCGCGGTGCAGGGCCCGGCCGCCCGCGCCGTGCTCGAGGCGCTGCCCGGCCTCGAGATCGACGACGGAGCCCCACCCGTCGCCGCGCTGCGCTACTACCGCACCACCTCCGCCCGCTTCGCCGGGGCCGCGGTGCTGCTCGCCCGCACCGGCTACACGGGCGAGGACGGCTTCGAGCTCTTCCTCGACGACGCGGCGGCGCCGGCGCTCTGGAGCGCACTGCTCGATGCCGGGGCCCCGCACGGCCTCGTGCCCTGCGGCCTCGCCGCGCGCGACACCCTGCGGCTCGAGGCGGGCATGCCGCTGCACGGCCACGAGCTGAGCCCCGAGCTGCTGCCGGCCCAGGCCGGGCTCGGCCGCGTCGTGGACGAGTCCAAGCCCGACTTCGTGGGCCGCGGCGCCGTGCCGGCGCCCGGCGCCCCGGTGCTCGTCGGTCTCGCCTCCGCGGGCCGCCGCGCGGGACGGGCCGGGTACCCCGTGCTCCACGACGGCCGCGAGGTCGGCGTCGTCACGAGCGGCGCGCTCTCGCCCACCCTGGGGCATCCGATCGCGATGGCCCTCGTCGAACCCGCGCTCGCCGAGCCGGGCACCGCCCTCGAGATCTCCCTGCGCGGCACCGCACTGCCGGCGACCGTCGTCCCCCTCCCGTTCCTCCGAAAGGCCCGCCGATGACCGAGCTCCGTTACACCGCCGACCACGAATGGGTGCGCCTCGAGGAGGGCGTCGCCACCGTAGGGATCACCGACTACGCCGCGCAGCAGCTCGGCGACGTCGTCTACGTCGACCTGCCGGGGGTCGGCGACGCCGTGAGGACCGGTCAGCAGATCGGCGAGATCGAGTCGACCAAGAGCGTCGGCGAGCTGCTCGCGCCGCTCGCCGGGGCCGTGCTCGAGGTCAACCAGGCGGTCGTCGACGCCCCCGAGCTGGTGAACGCCGACCCGTTCGGCGAGGGCTGGCTGGTGCGGATCTCCGCGACCGAGCTGCCTCCGCTGCTCGGCGAGGACGAGTACCGGGCGGGGTTGAGCTGACGATGCAGCAGGCGCCGGACACGTACTCCTACGGCGCCTTCGGGCGCCGCCACATCGGCCTCGCGCCGCACGAGCAGATCGACCTGGCGCGCGGCCTCGGTCACGCCGACGCCGAGGCCCTGCTCGAGGCGGCCGTGCCGCGCGGCATCCACCGCGTCGAGCGGGCGGAGCCCTCCATCCCTCCCGCCGCCACCGAGCGCGAGACGATCGCCGAGCTGCGCGCCATCGCCGGGCGCAACCGGGTGCTCACGAGCATGATCGGTCTCGGCTACCACGGCACGGTCACCCCGGCCGTGATCCAGCGCAACGTGCTCGAGAACCCCAGCTGGTACACCGCCTACACGCCCTATCAGCCCGAGATCTCGCAGGGCCGGCTCGAGGCGCTGCTCAACTTCCAGACCATGGTGGCCGACCTCACCGGCCTCGCCACCGCGAACGCCTCGATGCTCGACGAGGCCACCGCGGTGGTCGAGGGCATGCTGCTCGCGCGCCGCGCCTCGAAGTCCGACAGCGACGTGTTCCTCGTCGACCCGGACGCGCTGCCGCAGACCCGCGCGCTGCTCGAGCACCGCGCCGAGGCGCTCGGCATCCGCCTCGTCGACGCGCGCTTCGACGTGTGGGCCGAGGCCGGCGGGCAGGCCGACCGCGCCATCCCCGACGCCTTCGGGCTCTTCGTGCAGTACCCCGGCGCCTCCGGACGGGTGGCCGACCCGCGCGCGGCGATCGGCGCGATCCGCGAGCGCGGCGGCCTGACCGTCGTCGCGGCCGACCTGCTGGCGCTCACCGCCCTGGTGCCGCCCGGCGAGCTCGGCGCCGACATCGCCGTCGGCAGCAGCCAGCGGTTCGGCGTGCCGATGGGCTTCGGCGGCCCGCACGCCGGCTACCTCGCCGTGCGGGCGGGCCTCGAGCGGCAGCTGCCGGGCCGCCTCGTCGGGGTCAGCCGCGATGCCGACGGCCACCCCGCCTACCGGCTGAGCCTGCAGACGCGCGAGCAGCACATCCGGCGCGAGAAGGCCACCTCCAACATCTGCACCGCCCAGGTGCTGCTCGCGGTCATGGCCTCGATGTACGCGGTCTACCACGGCCCCATCGGCCTCGGCCTCATCGGGCAGCAGGTGCACCTCACCGCAGCGCGCTTCGCGGCGCTCGCCGAGGCCGGCGGGCTCGAGCTCGTGCACGCTGCCTTCTACGACACGGTCGCCGTGCGGGTTCCCGGACGAGCGGATGCGGTGCTCACCGCCGCCGCGAACCGGGGCGTCAACCTGCGCCGCGTCGACGCCGACACCGTCGCGGTCGCCTTCGACGAGGTCACGGCAGCGGATGCACGGGTCATCGCGATCACGCTCGGCGCGTTCGGCGTCGACGCGCCGGAGGGCTTCGACTGGGGCGAGGCTGCCAGCGCGGCGCAAGGGCGCCTGCCGGCCGGTCTGCGCCGCACGAGCCGCTACCTGCAGCACCCCGTCTTCAACGCCCACCGCTCCGAGACCGCCATGCTGCGCTACCTCAAGCGCCTCGCCGACCAGGACTACGCCCTCGACCGCGGCGTGATCCCGCTCGGCTCCTGCACCATGAAGCTCAACGCGGCCACCGAGATGGCGGCGGTCAGCTGGCCGGAGTTCGCCGACATCCACCCCTTCGCCCCCGCCGACCAGGTGGGCGGGTACCTCCAGCTCATCGAGCAGCTCGAGAACTGGCTGGCCGAGCTCACCGGCTACGACGCGGTCTCGCTGCAGCCGAACGCGGGCAGCCAGGGCGAGCTCGCCGGGCTGCTCGCCATCCGCGGTTACCACCGCTCGCGGGGCGACCTCGAGCGCGACGTCTGCCTGATCCCGTCCAGCGCGCACGGCACCAACGCCGCCAGCGCCGTACTCGCCGGCATGCGGGTGGTCGTGGTGGCCTGCGATGCGGAGGGGAACGTCGACCTCGACGACCTGCGCGAGCGCATCGCGGAGCACGCCGAGCGCCTCTCCGCGGTGATGGTCACGTACCCCTCGACCCACGGCGTCTACGAGACCGGCATCGAGACGCTCTGCGCGCTCGTGCACGAGGCGGGCGGCCAGGTCTACATCGACGGCGCCAACCTCAACGCCCTGCTCGAGGTGGCCCGCTTCGGCGACCTCGGCGGCGACGTCTCCCACCTCAACCTGCACAAGACCTTCTGCATCCCGCACGGCGGCGGCGGGCCCGGTGTCGGCCCGGTGGCCGCGAAGGCGCACCTCGCGCCGTTCCTGCCGACGGCGACGCCCGGGGCGGTCACGAGCACGAACCCGGTCTCGGCGGCGCCCTACGGCTCGCCGAGCATCCTGCCGGTCTCCTGGGCCTACGTGCGCCTCATGGGCGCCGAGGGGCTCCGTCAGGCGACCGCGGCGGCGGTGCTCGCGGCGAACCACGTCGCCGGTCGCCTGCACGAGCACTTCCCGGTGCTCTACCGCGGCGAGGGCGGTCTCGTGGCGCACGAGTGCATCCTCGACCTGCGCCCGCTCACCGCGGCCACCGGCGTCACGGTCGACGACGTCGCCAAGCGACTGGTCGACTACGGCTTCCACGCGCCGACCATGTCGTTCCCCGTGCCGGGCACGCTCATGGTCGAGCCCACCGAGAGCGAGGACCTCGCCGAGCTCGACCGCTTCGTCGACGCGATGATCGCGATCAGGGGCGAAGCGGATGCGGTCGGCCGCGGCGACTGGCCGGCCGACGACAACCCGCTGCGGGGGGCGCCCCACACCGCCGAGTCGCTGGTCGGCGAGTGGTCGCATCCCTACTCGCGCGAGCTCGCCGTCTACCCCTTCACCGCTCCCGATCCGGCATCGCAGCGCGAGCGCATCCGCTCGAAGTACTGGCCGCCGGTGCGGCGCATCGAGCAGGCCTGGGGCGACCGCAACCTCGTCTGCTCCTGCCCGCCGCCGGAGGCCTTCGCCTGAGTCGCGACGCTCGCGGCCGCTCTGTCCGCGGGAACCCGGTTTGTACCCCGGGTTCCCGCGGCGCGCTCGTCCGCCGAGGAGGGCGCGGACGGATCGTCCGTCGTTCCGCAATCTGCGGACGTCGCGTCGCGTCGTGTGCGCTAGAGGGAAAAGGCCCGATCAGCAGCCGCGTTCGACGACGAACCCGTGACCTCGCGAGTCGGTGGGCGTCGATCTTTTACCACATCGATGCCGCGCGCGAGCCGACCCTGTGGAAACATCCACGCACGATCGGGGGACGGATCGCAAGATGTAACACGGTTGTAATGTCCCCCGTTTGGACCGGACTGAGCACTCGCTTAGAGTGCCTCTGGTTCGGCGACGCCGACAGGCGTCGTGACCGGACACCCCTTTGCGCAATGGAGGCATAGTGAAGAAGAAGGCAGGCATCGCTCTCGGCGTGCTGACCGCGGGAGCGCTCGCGCTCACCGGTTGCGCCCCTGACGGCGGCAGCGGCAACAGCGGCGGCACCGACACCGAGTTCGGCATCGCGTACAACGCGGACGGCGGCCACGCGGCCTGGGCCGACGCGGTCTCGAACTCGATCGCCAGCACGCTGGGCATCACCGCCATCGGCGAGCCCTACCCCGACTTCGCGGGCCTCCGCGAAGAGGTCACGAACCGCACCATCGACACCGCCTTCCGCACCGGATGGCAGGCCGACTACCCGGGCCTCTACAACTTCCTCGGCCCGCTCTACGCGACCAACGCCGGCTCCAACGACGGCGACTACTCGAACGAGGAGTTCGACGCGCTGCTCGCCGAGGGCGCCGCCGAGACCGACCTCGACGCGGCCAACGCGCTCTTCCAGCAGGCGCAGGAGATCCTCCTCGAGGACCTCCCGGTCATCCCGCTCTGGTACTCCAACGTCGTCGGCGGCTACAGCGAGAACGTCGACAACGTCGAGTTCGACTGGCACTCGGTCGCGGTCTTCGACCAGATCACCAAGGCCGACGGCTCGGTCGTCACGGCGAACGGCTCCGAGCCGCAGAACCCGCTGATCCCGACCAACACCAACGAGACCGGCGGCGGCAAGATCCTCGACGCCATCTTCGCGGGCCTGGTCAAGTACGACACCGACGGCAGCGCGGTCAACGACGTCGCCGAGTCGATCACGGTCGACTCGCCCACCCAGCTCACGGTGAAGATCCGCCCGGGCCTGACCTTCTCGAACGGCGAAGAGGTCACCTCGGACAACTTCATCAAGGCGTGGAACTACGGCGCGCTGGCCTCGAACCAGCAGCTCTCGAGCTACTTCTTCGAGGACATCGAGGGCTTCAGCTACGACGAGGACTCCGAGCTGACCGGCCTCGTCGAGGTCGACCCGCACACCTTCACCATCACGCTCAACAAGCCGGCCGCCGACTTCGCGCAGCGCCTCGGCTACTCGGCGTACTTCCCGCTGCCCGACGTCGCCTTCGACGACATCGCGGCCTTCGGTGAGAACCCGATCGGCAACGGCCCGTACAAGCTGGCCGCCGAGGGCGCCTGGCAGCACGACGTGCAGATCGACCTCGCGGTCAACGAGGCCTACGACGGCCCGCGCACCCCGCAGAACTCGGGCCTGCAGATCGTCTTCTACGCGACCCAGGACGCCGCGTACGTCGACCTCCTCGCGAACCAGCTCGACGTGCTCGACGCCATCCCGGACTCGGCGTTCGCGACCTACGAGGAGGAGCTGGGCGACCGCGCCGTCAACCAGCCCGCGGCGATCTTCCAGTCGTTCACCATCCCGGAGAGCCTCGAGCACTTCGAGGGCGAGGAGGGCATCCTGCGCCGCCAGGCGATCTCGATGTCGATCGACCGTCAGCAGATCACCGAGGTGATCTTCCAGGGCACCCGCACCCCGGCCAGCGACTTCACCTCGCCGGTCATCGACGGATGGAGCGACTCGCTCGCCGGCGCCGAGTACCTCGAGTACAACCCGGAGCGCGCAGCCGAGCTGTGGGCCGAGGCCAACGAGATCTCCGCCTGGGAGTGACCACCACGCAGTAACTGATCACGGGGCGGTGGCGGCGAACGCCACCGCCCCGTGACGTGCGCGGCGAGCTCGCCGGCTCCATGCGTCAGAATGGAGCCGGCGATGGCGCCGGTCACCGCGCAGTCGCGAGCGGTCCCCCGCTCGCTCGTTCCAACCCGAAACCCCTTCGAAGGGAAGTGAGACCGATGGGGAGCTACATCCTCAGGCGCGTCCTGCAGGTCATCCCGGTGTTCTTCGGCGCCACCCTGCTGATCTATTTCATGGTCTTCGCCATGCCCGGCGATCCGATCGCCGCGCTGTTCGGCGACCGGGTACCCGCTCCGGCGCTGCTCGAGGCGCTCCGCGCCCAGTACCACCTCGACGAGCCCTTCGTGGTGCAGTACTTCTACTACATCACGGGCGTCTTCCAGCTCGACTTCGGCACCAGCTTCTCGGGGCAGCCCGTCATCGACGTGCTGCAGCGCACCTTCCCGGTGACGCTGCGCCTCGCGGTCATGGCGATCGCCCTGTCCTTCGTGCTCGCGATCGTCATCGGACTCTTCTCGGCCCTCTTCAAGGGCAAGCTCTTCGACCAGCTCTCGCTGGTCGTCTCGCTGATCTTCGTCTCCGTGCCGGTCTTCGTGATCTGCTTCATCGCTCAGTACTTCCTCGGCGTGCAGCTCGGCTGGTTCAACCCGACGGTCGGATCCGACAACGGCTGGCTCGGCCTGACGCTGCCGGCGATCACCCTCGCGGTGGGCATCTACGCGACGAGCATGCGCCTCACGCGCTCCTCGACGATCGAGACGCTCGGTCAGGACTGGGTGCGGACGGCCTACTCGAAGGGCCTGCCGCGCCGTCGGGTCATCCCGGTGCACGTGCTGCGCAACTCGCTCATCCCGATGGTCACCGACACTGGCACGACCTTCGGCGTCCTCATGGTCGGCGCGACGGTCACCGAGGGCATCTTCAACGTGCCCGGCGTCGGCAACACGCTCTACCAGGCGATCATCCGCCACGAGGCGACCACCGTCGTCTCCTTCGTCACCATCTTCGTGATCGCCTACGTGTTCGTGAACCTGCTCGTCGACCTGCTCTACGGTCTGCTCGACCCGAGGATCCGCTATGTCAAGTAACACCCCGACCCCGCAGCACTACGTCGCGCCGGTCAAGAACGCGTCGGTCACGGTCGACGCCGTCCGCATCGACGAGAAGCCCAGCAACCTCTGGCTCGACGCCTGGCGCGACCTGCGCCGCCGCCCGACCTTCTGGGTCTCGCTCGCCTTCGTGGTGGTGCTGATCTTCGTGGCGGTCTTCCCCTGGCTGCTCACGCAGATGAACCCGATCCGCGACTGCAACCTCGCGTTCAGCAACCAGGGCCCTGAGGCAGGGAGCCCGCTCGGCTTCACCCGTCAAGGCTGCGATGTCTGGTCGCGCATCGTCTGGGGCACTCGCACGTCCCTGATCGTGGGTCTGCTCGCCACGTCCATCGGCACGATCATCGGTGTGATCATGGGCTCGCTCGCGGCGTTCTACGGGGGATGGCTCGACTCGCTGCTCTCGCGCGTCGGCGACATCTTCTTCACGATCCCCTACATCATCGCGGCGATCGTCGTCATGACGGTGCTCAGCGACTACCGCAGCGAGCTCACCCTCGCGTTCGCCATCGGCGGCTTCTCCTGGGCCGGCACCGCCCGAATCGTGCGCGCCGAGGTGCTGCGCGTCAAGCAGTCCGACTACGTGATGGCCTCCATCGCGCTCGGCCTCTCGCGGTTCAAGACCCTCGTCGTGCACGTGCTCCCGAACGCGATGGCGCCCGTCATCGTCGTCGCGACGATCGGCCTCGGCACCGCGATCGTCGCGGAGGCCACGCTGTCCTTCCTCGGCATCGGACTCGGTTCGCTGACCATGTCGTGGGGCAACGAGATCAGCCAGGCGCAGACGACGATCCGCACCGCCCCGATGACGCTCATCTACCCCTCGATCGCGCTGACCGTCACGGTGCTCGCGTTCATCACCCTGGGCGAGCTGCTGCGCGACGCCCTCGACCCGAAGGCGCGGGCCCAGCGTTGAGCGATCGGACGGAGCACACCATGGACCAGCCGCTGCTGAGCATCCGAGGCCTCAAGGTCGCGTTCGGCTCCGGCGCCAAGCAGCGCGAGGTGCTGCACGGCGTCGACCTCGACGTCTTCCGAGGCGAGACCGTCGCGATCGTCGGCGAGTCCGGTTCGGGCAAGTCGACGACCGCCACGGCGATCATCGACCTGCTGCCCGGCACCGGCGCCGTCACGGCCGGCAGCATCGTGCTCGACGGCCAGGAGCTGACGACGGTCGGCCGCCGCGAGATGGAGTCGCTGCGCGGACGCCGCATCGGCTACGTGCCGCAGGACCCGATGTCGAACCTCAACCCGGTCTGGTCGATCGGCTTCCAGGTCAAGGAGGCCGTCAAGGCCAACGGCCTGGCCACCGGGCGCAAGGCCGTGCAGGCGCGCGCCATCGAGGTGCTGCAGCAGGCCGGGCTCGCCGACGCCGAGCGGCGTCTGCACCAGTTCCCGCACCAGTTCTCGGGGGGCATGCGCCAGCGCGCGCTCATCGGCATCGGCCTCGCCGCCGACCCGGCGCTGCTCATCGCCGACGAGCCGACCAGCGCGCTCGACGTCACCGTGCAGCGGGTCATCCTCGACCACCTGGCCTCCCTCACGCGGGAGAAGGGCACCTCGGTGCTCTTCATCACGCACGACCTCGGCCTCGCGGCCGACCGCGCCGACCGCATCATCGTGATGAACCAGGGCGAGATCGTCGAGTCGGGCCCCAGCCGCGCCATCCTCGAGAACCCGCAGCACCCCTACACCCAGCGCCTCGTCGCGGCGGCGCCGAGCCTGGCATCGCAGCGCATCCAGGCGAAGGCCGAGACGACGGGCATCGAGACCACGCGCGAGGTGCTGCAGGATGCGCCGGCCGTCGTCGAGGTGCGCGACCTGGTCAAGGACTACAAGATCCGTCGCGGCGGCTTCCGCAGCGAGCCGTTCCGGGCGGTCGACAACGTCTCGTTCTCGATCCCCAAGGGCAAGACCCTGGCGCTCGTCGGCGAGTCCGGCTCGGGCAAGTCCACCGTCGCCAAGATGGTGCTCCAGCTCGAGTCCGCAACCAGCGGCTCGATCCTGATCGACGGCACCGACGCGACCACGCTCTCGAGCAAGCAGATCTTTGATCTGCGCGGACGGATGCAGCCGGTCTTCCAAGACCCCTACGGCTCGCTCGACCCGCTGCGCTCGCTCGGCGCGCTGATCGCCGAGCCGCTCGTCGTGCACAAGGTCGGCGACGCGGATTCGCGCCGTCAGCGCGTGCTCGAGCTGCTCGACCAGGTGTCGCTGCCGCGCGAGCTGGCCTCGCGCTATCCGAACGAGCTCTCGGGCGGTCAGCGGCAGCGCGTCGCGATCGCCCGCGCGCTCGCGCTCAAGCCCAGCATCGTCGTGCTCGACGAGGCGGTCTCGGCGCTCGACGTGCTCGTGCAGGACCAGATCCTGCAGCTGCTCGCCGAGCTGCAGGCCGAGCTCGGGCTGACCTACCTGTTCATCACGCACGACCTCGCGGTCGTGCGCGTGGCGGCCGACCTGGTCTGCGTCATGGAGCAGGGGCGCGTCGTCGAGCAGGGCGCGGTGGACGAGATCTTCTCGAACCCGCAGCAGGAGTACACCAAGCGACTGCTCGCGGCGATCCCCGGCGCCTCCGTGGAGCTCGGCGGGCGATGACCGACCGCACCCCGCACCCGTCGGCGGCGGGCCGGACGATCCGCGGCAACGCGGGCCTCGTCTGGCTCGTCGTCACGGGCGCGGCGGTGCTCGGCCTGCTCATCGACGTGCTGGTGCGTGGGGGAGCGCTCGACCTGCTCCTCATCGCGCCCTGGATGCTGCTGCCCGTCTGGGTGGTCTGGGCGTTCCTGGCCTCGCCGCGGCTGCGCGCGGACGCCGAGGGCGTCTCCATCCGCAATCCGCTGCGCACGACGAGCGGCCCGTGGTCCTCGGTCGAGGACCTCGCGATGCGTTGGCAGGTCGAGGTGCGCTTCGCCGGCGGACGTACCGTCCAGGCCTGGAGCGTCGCGGCGCGCAAGGCCAATCCGCGCAATCCCGAGCAGCCCGCGGAGCGGGAGCTCGAGATCCTGCGCGAGCTGCGCGAGGCCGCGGCACCCAGTGCGCTGGCGCCGGTGCCGACGGTGCGGTGGAACGCCGACATCCTGCTCGTTCTGGCGGTGCTCGTCGTCTGGGCCGGCATCGCGGTCGCCGTCACGCGCTGACCGCGCCGTTCTACGGGACGCGAGCGCGCCGAGCGGCTCGCGCCGCGCATCCGCTCGTGACGGACGCCCCGGCTCAGTCGCCCGTCGGCAGCCCGAACAGCTCCGGCCACGCCGCCGCGGCGAAGGGGTAGCCGACGAAGACCACGAGGTCGATCACGAAGTGGGCGATCACGAGCGGTAGCACCCGGCCGAAGCGCTGGTAGAGCCAGCCGAAGAGCACGCCCATCGCCACGTTGCCGAAGAACGGCCCGATGCCCTGGTACAGGTGGTACGAGCCGCGCACGACCGCGCTGACGCCGATCACGGCCCAGGCGCCCCAGGCCAGCTGGCGCAGCCGAGCGAAGAGGTAGCCGACCACGACGAGCTCCTCGAGCAGCGCCGCTCGCGCCGCGATGAGCACCATCACGGGGATCGTCCACCAGTGCTGGTCGAGCGAGGTCGGCACGACCGTCGCCGTCAGGTCGAGCGCCTTGCCGGCGAAGTAGAACAGCAGGCCCGGGATGCCGATGGCGAAGGCCAGCGCCACGCCCCAGCCGGTCTGCCGGCCCCAGAACCGCCGCTCGAGCCCGATCGCGCCGAGGTGCGGGCGGTCCCGCCGCCAGACGAGGTACAGCACCAGCACGACCGGCATGAGGCCGAAGACGATCGAGATCAGCTGATAGGCGAGGTCGAAGAGCGGACGGCTGTCGTACGACCGCGTGATCGTGGCGGTCTGCTGCGAGAGCGCCACCTCCATCGTCAGCCGGTTGACGATCGTGACGATCGAGTTGAAGGTCGAGGCCCCGAAGGCGATGGCCAGCACGACCAGCAGCTCCGCTCCGAGACGGCGTCGGTCGTAGTGATCGGAGACGATGGGGAGCAGCGGATGCCGGAGGCGGGCCATGCGCGGATGCTACCGCCGATGAGCGCGGTAGACTCTGAGTCTCCGGGGTGCTCCGTCGCGCCCGATTCCCAAACACAGTCTCGAGGACACCCCCATGGCCCGCGCCCTCCGCTCCGACCTGCGCAACGTCGCGATCGTCGCCCACGTCGACCACGGCAAGACCACTCTGGTCGACGCCATGCTCAAGCAGACCAACTCGTTCGACGCCCACTTCGAGGCCGAGGACCGCATGATGGACTCGAACGACCTCGAGCGCGAGAAGGGCATCACGATCCTCGCGAAGAACACCGCGGTGCGCTACGAGGGCAAGCACGCCACCGAGGGCCCGATCACGATCAACGTGATCGACACCCCCGGCCACGCCGACTTCGGCGGTGAGGTCGAGCGCGGCCTGAGCATGGTCGACGGCGTCGTGCTGCTCGTCGACGCGAGCGAGGGCCCGCTGCCCCAGACCCGCTTCGTGCTGCGCAAGGCGCTCGCCGCCAAGCTGCCCGTCATCCTGCTGGTCAACAAGACCGACCGCCCCGACGCCCGCATCATCGAGGTCGAGGGCGAGGCGCAGGACCTGCTCCTCGGCCTGGCCAGCGACCTCGCGGACGAGGTCGAGGACCTCGACCTCGACGCCATCCTCGATGTGCCCGTGGTCTACGCCTCCGGCCGCGCCGGCGCCGCCAGCCGCAACCGCCCCGAGAACGGCACCCTGCCCGACAACGAGGACCTCGAGCCGCTCTTCGAGGCCATCCTCGAGCACGTGCCCGCGCCGGTCTACGACGACGAGCACCCGCTGCAGGCGCACGTCACCAACCTCGACTCGAGCCCCTTCCTCGGCCGCATCGCGCTGCTGCGCATCTTCCAGGGCGAGCTCAAGAAGGGCCAGACCGTGGCCTGGGTCAAGCACGACGGCTCGGTCTCGAACGTGCGCATCACCGAGCTCATGATCACCAAGGCGCTCGAGCGCTTCCCCGCCGAGAAGGGCGGCCCCGGCGACATCGTCGCGATCGCCGGCATCGAGGACATCACCATCGGCGAGACCATCGCCGACCCCGAGGACGTGCGCCCGCTGCCCGCGATCACGGTCGACGACCCCGCCATCTCGATGACCATCGGCGCCAACACGAGCCCGCTCGTCGGCAAGGTCAAGGGCCACAAGCTCACCGCCCGCATGATCAAGGACCGCCTCGACCGCGAGCTCATCGGCAACGTGTCGATCAAGGTCGTCGACACCGGCCGTCCCGACGCGTGGGAGGTGCAGGGCCGCGGCGAGCTCGCGCTCGCCATCCTCGTCGAGAACATGCGCCGCGAGGGCTTCGAACTCACCGTCGGCAAGCCGCAGGTGGTCACCAAGGAGATCGACGGCAAGACCCACGAGCCGTACGAGCACCTGACGATCGACACGCCGGAGGAGTACCTCGGCGCGATCACGCAGCTGCTCGCGGCCCGCAAGGGCCGCATGGACAACATGTCGAACCACGGCACCGGCTGGGTGCGCATGGAGTTCATCGTGCCGAGCCGCGGCCTCATCGGCTTCCGCACCGAGTTCCTCACCATCACCCGCGGCACCGGCATCGCGAACGCGATCTCGCACGGCTACGAGCGCTGGGCGGGCGCCATCGAGACCCGCGTCAACGGCTCGATCGTCTCCGACCGCACGGGCGTCGTCACCCCCTTCGCGATGATCAACCTGCAGGAGCGCATGAGCTTCTTCGTGCAGCCCACGCAGGAGGTCTACGAGGGCATGATCGTCGGCGAGAACTCGCGCGCCGACGACATGGACGTCAACATCACCAAGGAGAAGCAGCTCACCAACATGCGCTCCGCCTCGGCCGACAACTTCGAGAAGATGGTGCCCCCGCGCCAGCTCACCCTCGAGGAGTGCCTGGAGTTCGCCCGCGAGGACGAGTGCGTCGAGGTGACCCCCGAGGTCGTGCGCATCCGCAAGGTCGAGCTCGACGCGAACGCCCGCGCCCGCGAGACCTCGCGCCGCAAGAAGCAGAGCTGATCCCGGTGGTCCGCCGCGCGCGCATCATCGCGCCCCTCGTCCTCGCCGCAGCGCTGCTGCCGGCCCTCACGGGCTGCTTCGCGAACCCGTTCGTGCCCACGGCCGAGCAGCTCGCGGAAGAGGCGATCGAGGGCGTGACCGGCGGCGCGGCGGACTACACCGACGGCGAGCTGCCCGAGGGCTTCCCGACGTCGATCCCGCTCGCCGACGGCGAGCTCGGCCAGGGCGTGTTCCTGGGCGGCGCCGACGGCGGCGGCTGGACGATCACGCTGACGGCGTCGGATGCGGCCGCGGCGGTCGCCTCCGCCGGCGCCGACTTCGAGGCCGCAGGCTTCGAGATCGTCTCGGAGACCCCGGGCACCGAGTTCCGCGCGCTGTACAGCAGCACGGAGTACATGGTCACCGTCTCGCAGACCGGCGACGAGATCACCTACGTGGTGGTCGGCGCCGGATCGAGCGCCGAGCCGGCCGAATGACCGAGCCCGTCGACTCCGCGGCGGAGGGCGTGTTCGCGCCGATCCGCTACGCGGAGCTCGACGGCTTCGGCAAGGTCCTGCTCAGCGCGCTCGCCGCGCTGTTCGGCGCCGTGGCGGGACTCCTCGGCACCCTGCAGCACCTGGCCGTGCTCGAGATCGGGGCCGTGCCCATCCGCTTCGGCATCGCGCTGGCCTTCGCCGTCGGCCTGCTGCTGCTGATCGGCCTGCGCGGAGCGATCGACGGGCGTCTGCCGGTCGTGCTCGCCGCTGTCGCGCTCGGCGGGGTCGTCGTGCTCGCGCAGATGCCCAGCCCCGCGGGCACCGTGCTCATCACCGGCGACCCGCTCTCGCAGATCTGGGGCTTCGGCATGCCCTTCCTGGCGCTCCTCATCGGCGCCTGGCCGCGCTTCTCGCACACGCCTCGCCCGCAGGGCGAGGTCTGACGCGCAGCCGCGCGACGGTAGGATCGTGGCACGCCTCGACCCCCGAGAGGATCCTCTGCTGTGACCTATGTGATCGCCCTGCCGTGCGTGGACGTCAAGGACCGCGCCTGCATCGACGAATGCCCCGTCGACTGCATCTACGAGGGCGATCGGATGCTCTACATCCACCCCGACGAATGCGTCGACTGCGGTGCCTGCGAGCCGGTCTGCCCCGTCGAGGCGATCTACTACGAGGACGATCTGCCCGATGAGTGGGCCGACTACTACAAGGCCAACGTCGAGTTCTTCAGCGAGCTCGGCTCGCCCGGCGGCGCGGCCAAGCTCGGCGCGGTCGACCGCGACCACGAGCTGATCAAGGCCCTGCCCCCTCAGGGCGAGTGACCGTGGCGCTCGCGCTGCCCGACTTCCCCTGGGACTCCCTTCGGCCGCTGGCCGCCCGCGCGCGCGAGCACCCCGACGGCATCGTCGACCTCTCGGTCGGCTCGCCCGTCGACGCGACCCCCGACGTGATCCGCGAGGCGCTGATCGCGGCGACGGATGCGCACGCCTACCCGGCCACGGTCGGCACGCCCGCGCTCCGCGAGGCCATCGCCGGCTGGTTCGCCCGCCGCCGCGGCGTGCCGGGCCTCGGCGCCGAGCACGTGCTGCCGACGATCGGCTCGAAGGAGTTCATCGCCGGCCTGCCGTTCTGGCTCGGTCTGGGCGCCGGCGACGTGGTCGTGCATCCGGCCACCGCCTACCCGACCTACGCCATCGGCGCCATCGCGGTCGGGGCGACCCCGCTCGCGAGCGACGACCCCGCCGACTGGCCCGAGGCGACGAGGCTGATCTGGCTGAACAGCCCCGGCAACCCCGACGGCCGGGTGCTCGGCGTCGACGAGCTGCGCGCCGCCGTGGCGCGCGCCCGCGAGCTGGGCGCGCTCATCGTCGGCGACGAGTGCTACGCCGAGCTCGGCTGGGCGGGGGAGTGGGCCGAGCGGCCGACCCCGTGCATCCTCGACCCCGCGGTCGTCGGCGACTCGATCGAGGGCGTGCTCTCGGTCTACTCGCTCAGCAAGCAGTCGAACCTCGCCGGCTACCGTGCGGCCTTCGCCGCGGGCGACGCCGACGTGCTGGCCGGGCTGCTCGAGGTGCGCAAGCACCTGGGGCTGCTGCCGCCCGCGCCGGTGCAGCACGCCATGGCCGTCGCGCTCGGCGACGACGCCCACGTTGCCGAGCAGCGCGCGGTCTACGCGGCGCGTCGCTCGGTGCTGGAGCCGGCCCTGCGCGGCGCCGGGTTCCGCATCGATCACAGCGAAGCCGGGCTCTACCTCTGGGCCACGAAGGGCGACGACGCCTGGACGACGCTCGCCGAGCTCGCCGAGCTGGGCATCCTGGCGGCGCCGGGAACCTTCTACGGCTCTGGCTCCGGACAGCACGTGCGGGTGGCGCTCACGGCGAGCGACGAGCGCATCGCGGCCGCGGCCGCGAGGCTCGCAGGGGAAGCGGATTCTCCGCTCCCAGGGCTCACCCCCTAGGCTGGAGCGGCGGTCATCGACGGGGAGCCACGAGTTCCCTACGCGGTGGGCCGGATGCGATCCATCACGCACCTGAGGAGGCGAAGTGAGCGGTGACGGCGAGAAGGCCTTCCTGCAGTTCCCCGGCGGAACGGCCGAGTTCCCGATCCTGGGAGCCGCCGACGGCCACTCCAGCATCGACTTCTCGACGCTGACGAAGCAGACCGGGTACACGGCGCTCGACTACGGCTTCGTGAACACCTCGGCGACGCGCAGCGCGATCACCTACATCGACGGCGATGCGGGCATCCTGCGCTACCGCGGGTACCCGATCGAGCAGGTCGCGGCCAATTCGACCTTCCTCGAGACCGCCTGGCTGCTCATCTACGGCGAGCTGCCCTCGGCGAGCGAGCTCGAGGCCTTCGACGCGCGCATCCGCCGGCACACGCTGCTGCACGAGGACCTGCGCCGCTTCTTCGACGCGCTGCCGCACGACGCGCACCCCATGTCGGTGCTCTCGAGCGCGGTCTCGGCGCTGTCCACCTACTACCAGGACTCGCTCTCCGTGCGCGACCCGGAGCAGGTCGAGCTCTCGATGATCCGCCTGCTCGCGAAGATGCCCGTCATCGCCGCGTACGCCCACAAGAAGAGCCTCGGCCAGGCGTTCCTGTACCCGGACAACTCGCTGAGCTTCGTCGACAACTTCCTGCGGCTCAACTTCGGCACCCACGCCGAGCCCTACGAGGTCAACCCGGTGGTCAGCAAGGCGCTCGACCGCCTGCTGATCCTGCACGAGGACCACGAGCAGAACGCCTCGACCTCGACCGTGCGTATGGTCGGCTCCACCGAGGCCAATGTCTTCGCCTCGATCTCAGCCGGCATCAACGCGCTCTACGGCCCGCTGCACGGCGGCGCCAACGAAGCGGTGCTCGGCATGCTCGCCCGCATCCGCGACTCCGGCGACAGCGTCGCCCAGTACGTGGAGCGGGTGAAGAACAAGGAGGACGGGATCCGCCTCATGGGCTTCGGCCACCGGGTCTACAAGAACTACGACCCGCGCGCAAAGCTCGTCAAGGAGAGCGCGAGCGAGGTGCTCGCCGAGCTCGGCATCAAGGACCCGCTGCTCGACATCGCCATGGAGCTCGAGCAGATCGCGCTCGACGACGATTACTTCAAGGAGCGCAAGCTCTACCCGAACGTCGACTTCTACACCGGCGTCATCTACAAGGCCATGGGCTTCCCGCCCCGAATGTTCACCGTGCTGTTCGCGATCGGCCGACTCCCCGGCTGGCTGGCGCACTGGCGCGAGCTGAACAGCGACCCGGCCACGAAGATCGGCCGTCCGCAGCAGCTCTACACCGGCGCGGTCGAGCGGGACTGGCCGCAGCGCTGACGACTTGACCCGGCGTTCGAACATGTGTTCGAATGACGGGATGCGGTGGAGTGGGCAAGCGGTCGAGGCATCGTCGTCGACGGCGCTGATCGGGGTCGCCGGCCTCGTGCGCAGCGTACGCACGCCCGAGTTCGCCGGCATGACCTTCCACGAGGTGCTCGCGAAGAGCGCGCTCAACCGCGTGCCCGGTCAGAGCGCCATGCCCTTCGGGTGGACGGTCAACCCCTACCGCGGATGCTCGCACGCCTGCGTCTACTGCTTCGCCCGCAAGACCCACGAGTACCTCGACCTCGACTCGGGCGCCGATTTCGACAACGAGGTCGTGGTCAAGGTGAACGTGGCCGAGGTGCTGCGGGCCGAGGTGGCCAAGCCGAAGTGGGGTCGGCACCCCGTGGCGCTCGGCACCAACACCGACCCGTACCAGCGCGCCGAGGGGCGCTACGCGCTCATGCCCGGCATCGTCGAGGCGCTCGCAGGCAGCGGCACGCCGCTCTCCATCCTCACCAAGGGCACGCTGCTGCGCCGCGACCTGCCACTGCTCGCCGCGGCCGCCGAGCACGTGCCCGTCGACCTGGCGATGTCGATCGCGATCTTCGACGACGCGCTGCAGCAGTCCCTCGAGCCGGGCACGCCGAGCACCGCCGCGCGGCTCGCGACCGTGCGTGCGGCGACCGAGGCCGGCTTCGACGTCGCGGTCTTCCTCATGCCCGTGCTGCCGTACCTCACCGATACGACGACGCACCTCGACCGGGCCTTCGCCGCCATCCGCGAGTCCGGCGCCACCTCGGTCAGCTACACCGCGCTGCACCTGCGCCCCGGGGCGAAGGAGTGGTTCCTCGCATGGATCGAGCGGGAGCACCCGCAGCTGGCCGGCCGCTACCGTGCCATGTACCGCGAGAGCTCCTCCGCACCGAAGGACTACCGGCGCTGGCTGCGCGAGCGCATCACCCCGCTGCTGCAGCGGCACGGGCTGGCGGAGGGCTTCGAAGACCCGTCGACCGGTGGTCTGCGCTCCTCGGCGCTGGGTCGGGGCGTCGAGGCGCCGGCCTTCCCGACCTCTGAGCCTGCACCCCGTCCAACACTGTTCTAGAATCGTCCCGCCCCCGGTTTGGGGTGCGCGGTACCCCGGTCTTGTCCCCCAGAATGGTGCGCGGCGAGGAGGAGGTGCACGGGGCGATGACCTTCGGACTGCCGGCGCATCTCAGCGGACCGGCCACGATCCAGGCGTACAGCAGGGCCGCGAAGACGGTCGCCGCGGTGCTGCTCGTCGGCGCGCTCTGCAGCCTCGTCGCGCTCCAGGCCGCCGCCCCCGACGCCGTGCTCTGGCCCGCCGCCGTCGCGCTCGCGCCGATGCTCGGCCTGCTCTGGTACGCGCACCGGCATCGCAGCGCCTTCGCCGCCGCGGCCTTCCTCGGGCTCGGGGCGGCGTGCCACTACGCCCACGCCCTCGTGCTCTTCGCGGCGCTGCGCCCTCACATCGGCGACGACATCGACGCGGTCGTGCTGCCACAGGTCGCCCTCGTGCTCGGCGGCGGGGCGGGCGCGAGCCTGCGCTCGAGCCTGCTCTGGGCGACCGGCGGCTTCCTCGCCGCCGGCTTCACGACCTCCCTCGCGGTCGTGCAGACCGGCGGAACGCCCCGCTTCGCGCTGGTCGCCTGCTTCGCACTGCTCGCCTACGCGGGACTGCTCGCCATCCTCTGGTTCGACGTGCGCCGCACCGGCGAGGCGCGGCCGCGGCTCTACCAGGCGGTGCGCGAGCAGCGGGTCGCCGGTCTGCGCGCCAGCGCCGAGCGCCGCGCCGCCGCCGTGCTGCACGACACGGTGCTCGGCCACCTCGCGGCGGTCGCCGCCGCGCGCAGCGGTCCGCTCGATCCGGCGCTCGCCGAGCGGGTGCGCAGCGATCTGGCGGCGCTCATCGGTGAGGAATGGCTGCAGACCGCCACGCGCCAGGAGCGCAGCACGGCGGCGCGCTGGCGCAGCGGAGAGCTCGGACGCACCATCGACGAGCTGCGCGAGGGCGGGCTCACCGTGCAGGTCTCCGGCGACCCCCACGCCACCGATCTGCTCGACCCCGTGCGGGCGACCGCGCTCGTGCAGGCGGCCCGGCAGTGCCTGATCAACGTGCAGCGGCACGCCGGCGTCGACCGCGCCGAGCTGACCGTGCACGTCTCCGACAGCGAGGTCTCCGTCATGGTGGTCGACGCCGGTCGCGGCTTCGATGTCGGCGGCACCAGCGCCGACCGGCTGGGCCTGCGCACCTCCGTCGCCCAGCGGATGGAGGCGGTCGGCGGCACCATGCGCATCTGGTCGAGCCCCGGCGACGGCACCGCGGTGCTGCTCTCCGCACCGCTCACCGCCATCGCCGATCACGGGGCAGCGGACGACGAGCGGATGGACGGCGGCGCCCCCGCGCTCGGGAGCTCTCGATGAGACGCGCGCTGCTGCCGCCCCCGCTCAACGAGACCACGGTGCGGATCTGGGACCCGCTCTCGCGCGTCGACGCGAGCTCCATCGTCGGTGCCGGTGCGGTCTGGGCGCTCGGCTACGTCATCGTGCTCAGCGTCATCAGTGCCGACGAGGTCGACGACCCCGCGCTCGCGATCCTCGGCGTGCTGCTCGCGGCGGCCGCGCTCGGGGTGCTCGTGCACGCCACCAGGCCCGGCGTCTCCTCCGTCTCCGCGCGCAAGCACGTCGTCGTCATCACGCTCGCCTTCGCCGCGGCGGTGCTCGGCGCCGCCGGCAGCTGGAGCAGCAACAGCTCGCTGCGCGACGAATGGGGCCCGGTGCTGCTCGGCGTGGTCACGATGCTGCTCGCCGTGCACCGGCCGCCGCGGGAGCTCGCCTTCTCGGGCGTCGTCGTGGGGGTGCAGTTCGCCTTCGTGGTACTGCTGCAGGCGACGACCTCGGGGGTCGACCACGGGCAGCCGCTGGCGGTGCTCGCCCTGCAGGTCATGGTGCCCGCCATCGCGCTGCCGCTCGGCGGCGCGGCGTTCGGCAGCTCGCTGATCGCCGCTCTGGCGCGCTGGCAGGCCAGCTCGAGCAGCGCCCATCGGGCGGAGGCGGCGGGGCTCGACGCGGGCATCGCGCGATCCGTGCAGCAGGGCCACGTGAGCCTGCTCAACGCCGAGGTCGTGCCGTTCCTCTCCGGCCTGCTCGAGCGCGACGCCATCGGCCCCGGCGACCGGGTGGCCGCGCAGCGCATCGCGGACTCCGTGCGTCGGCACCTCCTCGAGGACGCCGATCGCACCTGGCTCGACGCCCTGCTCGCCGAGTACGGCGGGGCGCCGGTGGACGACCCCGATCGGCGCAGCTCCACGGTGCCGGAGGAGGAGCGCGCCGTCGTCCGCGCCCTGATGCGGCTGCTCGTGGAGCAGCCCGAGTACGAGGCCGGCAGCCTGCGGGCCGCCGTGCTGCCCCACGGCGACGGCTTCGCGGTGCGCTTCGCCGCGGTCGCGCACGCCTCCGAGCAGCAGGTTCAGCTGGCCGCGGCGCCCTACCTGGCGGCACTGCGCCGGGGCGGCACCGAGGTGCTGCTGGAGCAGGACGCTCCGAGGGTCGCAGTACAGTTGAACCATGGTGGGGACTGACATGAGGACGGCGGAGGCGGCCGCGCCCGTGACGCTGTCGCTGCTCGACGATCACGAGGTGCTGCTCGACAGCTTCTCCTCCTGGGTCCGCGAGCACGCCGCCGACTTCGACCTCGTGCTCAGCGCCAGCACCTGGTCGCAGTTCGTGCACAGCGCCGCGTTCCCCACCCAGCTCGTCATCCTCGACTTCCAGCTGCGCGAGCAGGTCTCCATCGAGGCCCGGGTGCGCACCTGCCGGGCCGCCGGCGCCAAGGTCATCGTGCTCAGCGGGCTCGACTCGCAGGAGGCGCGCGACCGCGCCCTCGACGCCGGCGCCGCGCTCTTCCTCTCGAAATCCCTCCCGCTCGCCGAGGTCATGGACTCGGCCCGGCGGCTCATGGGCCGCCCCGGGTCCTCCCAGACGCGCCTCGCATCCGTCTCGGAGGATCGGACCGGGCCGGTGCTGCACCGCCCGCGGCTCAGTCAGGGCGAGCAGTCGGCGCTGACCCTCTACGCCCTCGGCCACTCCACGCAGGAGGTCGCCGACAAGCTCAACGTGCAGTACGAGACCGCGAAGACTTACCTGCGCCGCGTGCGGGAGAAGTACGCCAAGGCCGGCCGGCCAGCCAGCCGCAAGGCCGAGCTCATCCGCCGCGCCGCGGAGGACGGCTACCTGCGCTGATGGCGAAGCTGTACTTCCGCTACGGCGCGATGAACAGCGGCAAGAGCACGGCGCTGCTCCAGGCCGCCTACAACTACGAGGAGCGCGACCAGCACGTGCTGCTCGCCAAGCCCGGCATCGACAGCAAGGGCGGCGGCTCCATCGTCAGCCGCCTCGGCGTCACCCGCGAGGCGGACTTCACCATCGCACCGGACGAGCGGATGCGCGAGGTCTTCGCGCGGCGACGCGCGGCCTCCGCGCACCCCATCGCCTGCCTGCTCGTCGACGAGGCCCAGTTCCTCGCCGAGGGGCAGGTCGACGACCTGCTGCGCATCGCCGTGCTCGACGGCGTACCCGTGCTCGCCTACGGCATCCGCACCGACTTCCGCACCCGCGCGTTCCCCGGCAGCCGTCGGCTGCTCGAGGTGGCGCACTCGCTCGAGGAGCTCAAGACCATCTGCCGCTGCGGACGCAAGGCGGTGTTCAACGCCCGGCGGGTGGGGGAGTCGTACGTCTTCGACGGCGGGCAGGTGGCCATCGACGGGCTCGAGGTGGCGTACGAGTCGCTGTGCGCGCAGTGCTACCTGCGGGAGTCGGGTGGGGGGTTGGGCTGAGGGGGCTGAGTCGCGGCGAGCGGTTGTCCGGAACGTTCCCCTCACGTCGCTGCGCGCCGCTCGCGGCCGTGATTTGTCCCCACCGCTCGGCCGTCGCGCCGCTGCGCGTCGCGCCGGAACCGGCGGCGTGGGCCCACCTGCTCGCAGGTGCGAACTCTTTCCCGACCAACAGAAGAAGGCCCGCAATCGCTTCGCGATCACGGGCCTTCTTCTGTTGGTCGGGGTGACAGGATTTGAACCTGCGACCTCCTCGTCCCGAACGAGGCGCGCTACCAAGCTGCGCCACACCCCGTTGCTGCGGCGAACCGTGGCAACCGGTCCAGCATACAGGATGCGGGAGCGGCGCGAGGACGCTCAGTCGATGCGCGGGACCAGGTCGATGACGATCGCCTCGGGCGGGCAGGCGAAGCGCACGGGCGCGTAGATCGACGTGCCCACGCCGGCCGAGACGTTGAGGTACGCGGCCCGCTGCGCGTGCGTCCACACGTGCATGCCACGGGCCATCGAGCGGGGCAGGTCGCAGTTGGTCACGAGCGCGCCGAAGCCGGGCGCGCAGACCTGACCGCCGTGCGTGTGGCCGGCCAGGATCAGCTGCGAGCCGTTCGTCGTGAGCGAGTCGAGCGCGCGCACGTACGGCGCGTGCACCACCCCGATGCTCAGCGTCTCCGGGCCCTCGTCGTCGCCCTCGCGCAGCGCCTCCAGTGCCGATGGCACGAGGTCGAGGCGGTCGCGGCGCAGGTGCGGGTCGTCCAGCCCGACGAACTCGATGAGCCGATCGCCCACGGGCAGCAGAGCAGCCCGGTTGTTGAGCCCGACCCAGCCGAGCCCGTCGTAGACGGCCTCGAGCGCGGCGGTGTCGAGGTGCTCCGGCTCTCGATGCTGCTTCGACGGGCCGGAGAAGTAGGTGAACCAGCTCTTGAGCTTCGGCGCGAAGTAGTCGTTGGAGCCGTGCACGTAGACCCCGGGCACGCCCTCGAAGACCTCGAGCGCACGCGCCACGGCCGGTACCGCGTCGCGGTGGCCGAGGTTGTCGCCCGTGTCGACGACGAGGTCCGGCTCGAGCTCGGCGAGCGAGCGCAGCCAGTCGATGCGGTGCTCCTGCCACGGGGCGAGGTGCAGATCGGAGAGGTGCAGGATGCGCAGGGTCGGGCTGCCGGGCGGCAGCAGCGCGACGGTCTCCCGCCGTACGGTGAAGGCGTTGCGCTCGACGAGGGCGCCGTAGGCCAGCAGGCCGCCGGCCACAGCCGCGGCGCCGGCCGCCACGGCGATGCCGTGGCGGCCGGTCACGCCGCGCTCCGCAGCTCAGTCGTCGTCATCGTCGGAGCTCCCTGGCGCGTTGCCGTTGCCGTTGCCGTTGTTGCCGGCGCCGGGTGCGGGTGCGGGTGTGCTCGGCGTGCCACCGGTGCCGCTGCTCACGATGATCGTGATCGCGTCGCCGAGGCCCACCTCCTGGCCGGACGCCGGACTCGTGCCGATGACCTGGCCGCTCGGCACGGAATCGGAGGCCTGCGTCACCGGCGTTCCAGCGATGCTCGTGAAGCCGGCTCCCTGCAGCGTCGAGCGCGCCGCGTCGAAGCTCGCGGCTCCGGCCACGTCGGGCATCGAGATCCGGCTGCCGTCGCTGGGTCGTACGACGATCTGGGTGCCCGGTGAGACCTGGCTGCCCGCCGCGGGCTCGGTCGCCGCGACGCGCCCCGCGTCCTGCGTGGAAGCGATCGGATCACCGAGCGTGTAGCGCAGTCCGAGGCTCTCGATGAGCGCCTGCGCAGCAGCCGGGTCCTGCCCGACGAGGTCCGGCACGGTCTCGACATCCCCGCGCAGGGCCTGGTCGGTGGGACCTGCCCAGTCGTCGCCGCCATAGGCGTCCGTCGCCCAGCGGAAGATGTCGCGGGTGACGTACTGCCCCAGTATGCGGTCGCTGACGCCGAGCGAGTTGTTGTACTGCTGGTTCAGCTTGGTCGCGCCGCTCACGTTGCCGGTCCAGGCCGCCGTGGCGAGCTTCGACGAGGCCATCGCGATCCAGTTGTGCACGTAGTCGTCGGCGGTTCCGGTCTTCGCGAACAGCGGCACGCCGTTGCTGACGTTGGCTGCCGTGCCGGTGCCGCCGGTCAGCACGGGCTTGAGCGCGTAGATCGCCGCTTCGGCGACCTCGGGCTCGAGCACCTGCTGGCAGTTGGCCTGGGGCACCTCGACCTCTTCGCCGTCGCTCGTCGTCATCCGGTCGATGACGATCGGATCGCAGTTCACACCGTCCGCGGCGAGCGTGGCGAAAGCGTTCGCCATGCTCAGCGGAGCGATCTCATTGGTGCCGAGGATCGCGGAGGGGTACTGCAGCAGCGACTGGTACCCGTCGGTATCCGCCGGCTGGTCACCGGTCGCCAATGCGGCGCGATGCACGCCCATCGACGCGGCGGTCTCGGTGATGTCGCACATGTCGAGCTGCTGCGCCATCGTCGCGAAGGTCGTGTTGGCCGAGCGCCGGGTGGCGTCCATGACCGACATGTAATCCGCCATGGTGGTGTAGTTCTTCGGGTTCCAGTCGCCGGAGGTGACCCCCTCGCAGCGGTTGGGGAAGCTGCTGCCGGGGTAGACCTGGCGACGGGAGTCGACGACCTCGTTGAGGCCGCGGCCGGCCTTGAGCCAATCGATCAGCACGAAGACCTTGTAGGTCGAGCCGGACTGGAAGCCGCGTGAGCCGCCGTAGTTCTGGTCGGTGTTGAAATTGACCGAGGTCTCGCTCTCGCCGGCGCTCGCCGTCTCGTTGAAGTCCTTGTTCTGCACCATGTAGCGGATGCGACCGGTGCCGGGCTCGACGCCCGTGCTCGCGGAGCCCAGGTTGTAACCGGTGCCCGACTTGGGCACGTACTCGTTCATCGCGCTCTGAGCCGCGCCCTGCAGGTCGAGGTCGATCGAGGTGTAGATCTTGTAGCCGCCGGTGCGGAAGTTGTACTGCCGCTCGGCGGCGCTGTCGCCGAAGGTCGGGTCGTTCTCGATCGTCTTGCGCACGTAGTCGCAGATGAAGGGTGCGGTCGAGGACATGCAGCCGTTGTTCACGGGCTGGATGTTCAGCGGCACGACCACATCGCGGGAGGCCTCGTAGGTGGCCTGGTCGATGTACCCCTCCTCGAGCAGGTTGCCGAGGATGTACTTGCGCCGGGTGTCGTTCGGCGTCGCGTCCTCGCGGTCCGGCAGGTTCAGCGTCGGAGCCTGCACGATGGCCA
>Ga0265798_10001370_pt1 | contig 38040 bp, 28 predicted proteins | sample P3T30metagenome_FD_192430 | JGI IMG/M metagenome (GOLD analysis project Ga0265798, IMG submission 192430) | Plant litter microbial communities from East Loma Ridge, Irvine, California - P3 T30 | ecosystem: Environmental > Terrestrial > Plant litter > Unclassified | place: USA: California...
TGCTGTGTAAACTGCCCTTGCTGTTGCTGTTGCTGGCCGAAGGTAGCTTGGTTGTTAGCGATGATCTGAGCGTTGTTGGCGATTTGCTTGTTCTTCTTCTTCTTCTTGATGCACATGAAGATACCGATTGCGACGAAGAAGAGGAGGCCGAGCACGGCGACGACGATGCCTATGATTGTGCCGATGGCAAGTGTCTTTCGGGCCCTGGGGTAGTCGTACGTGGTGCTTCCGCTTCCACCGCCGCCCGAGTACACAATGCTCGAGGTGGGGAACGTGAATCGACGCGTTGAAGAAGCGGCTAGGATATTTGCTGCGACGGTGGAAAGCCGAATGCTAGAAGTGAGGCCCGTACCGCTGGCGGTTTGGCGGACGGTGGACACTGAATTTCTCGAGGTGGCGCCACAGCCATAGTCGGAGACGCCGTCGGAGGGATAGGTCCAGGTCACGCAGTACGGTGCTCGTGTGTCGGTGCACTTGCGGACGAGTGGATCGAGTATACAGCTGGCACCACAGCTGCCGGCAGAGTAGCGACTGGCATCCACACAGGAGCTTGCCCAGCCGCAATTTTGTCGGTCGAAGCCAGTGCAGCAACCGGCCAGATTTACAGTAGCACTCTTGAAGAGCATGCAGGTTCCGATCGTACAGGATACAGCAGAATCTATCAGGTTAGCGAGTGAGCTTCTTACGAGGAGGTATTTATGATTGCTCACCGAGATCTCCATCGACCCATCCACAGACTTCTGGTGAAAACAGATTGGACTGACGCTTCCTCAATTCGTTGATAGATGGCCCGTTTGTAGGCCGGGGAGTCATGCCATCGAAGGCTCTGTTCGGGCTCTTATCTGTGGGAACAGGACCTCCAAATGCAACAGCATGAGCCGCTGGTAGAGCCGCTACAAGGCTGAAGACTGACTGGTACTTCATCCTGAATATCGTTGTAGAGCGTGTGGGTCGTCAACCGATAAATCGGCTGGATTCGCGATTAAAGGATGACTTGCGAGAAGGGAACAAGACGCAAAGATTCAATCGAGAGAAAACATCTTTTGACAGCGAGGTACCTCTCGCGTATTTGAGGAGATTGCGACCAGCAATGCGCCCTAGAGCTGAACGTGTGCGGCACAATTCTGAGTTGGTACCACAAACACGGTATGGCGTTCTAACCTTAGGCATCAGCCTCAGCGGGGATATTGACGATCCCATGTAAACAAGCGACGGAGCCGCTGTATCTGACATGGCTTATGCGAAGCTTTCGAAGCTCTTCCACATCCCACTCTCCTGGACTCTTCAGAGAGAATAATGCTCGCTTCTCGCAAAGCAAACCCGTGAAGCGCATGAAAGAGAGTACCAGAATCGACATCGCGAATTGGCCAGGAGTTGAGCTGAAAGAAAGTGGCTTGCAACAAGCCTATCAGAGAGAGCCAGTGTTGCACAGAAAAAGTAAATGCAAGCGAGCCTCGCTGTAGCTCCCCTGCATAGCGGCATGCATTGACGCTGGAAATAGCATATCTTTGGCTACTTTTCGAATGTGCTTGTCCTGATGTGTTGTGCTCTTGACCGGTTTTCGCTACGGTGTGTAATTGATCGACCGGTACTCATGTTTGGGGCTGTCGCCGAGTCGCGATCGCGGCTAGATTTTGACCGTGATCGTGCAGGCTGTTGGGAAAGACATTCTCTTGTAGAAGGGGAAGGGCTCCTCTTAAGCTCCTCCTATGACCAAAGATTCATTCTCCTGAGTTCTGTGGTATCAGTGTGGACGAACAGTCGATCAAAGTACCGGGATGCGAGATACGAGGTCGGGGCAGCCTCGGCCAACCACCTCGACGCGTGCTGTCACAAAAATCGGTCTGCATCGCTCGTATGCGGGGCAAGGCTGAGCCATCGCGGGGCTGATCAAGAGGTCAACCACCGCAGCTGCAATCGAGATGTCATCTATCGTTGGCGCTGGGTATGCCAGACGATGGTGGTATGTTAGTGAAAGCGGCGAGTTGAGGCGAGTTGAGGTCTCGCGACTTCCTGTGGCAACTGCTCCACCGAACATCCGGTGCTAATTTGTCAGCGGCATCATATATACACAGCCGGCGACCACGACTTCCAAGTCTTTACGTATATCATCTTCGTCAATTTCTTCGTCGTGGCGTTCAGATCAAGTGTACGCAGAATGACCAACTTCCAGATTAACGTGGTGTCAGACACCGTGTGCCGTAAGTACAGCCCTGTGTATTCTCGCTACCATGTACTCACAAATTTGTAGCATGGTGCTATGTAGGCAAAAAGCGACTAGAAAAGGGGATCGCAGCCTACAAGGAGAAGCACCCAGAATCCAAGGATACCTTCGCGACAAACTGGTTCCCTTTCTATCTGGATCCGACTGCGCCGAAGAGCATCGACAAGCAAGAGCGCTACGAATCGAAGTTCGGCAAAGAACGCACAGCAATGATGCAGGAGCGCCTATCTCAGATTGGACATGCTGAAGGCATCAACTTCAAATATGGAGGCCGGACCGGAAATACTCGTGACTCGCACCGCTTGATTCAGCTTGGGAAGACGAAGGGCCCACTTACCCAGACGCGCGTTATCGAGGAGCTTTTCGCAGCGTACTTTGAGAACGAGCAGGACATCACACGTCAAGACATCCTGCTTGAGGCAGGCGTGAAAGCCGGTCTTGACGAGGAAGAAGCTCGCGAGTGGCTGGAAGGTGGAAAGGGAGGATCAGAGGTCGACAAAGAGGTGCAGGACGCGGTTGAGCAGAATATCAGTGGCGTGCCGGTGAGTCCTTGAACTATAGCTTAACATACCTGAACACTGACTCTATCTCAGAATTTCACTATCAACGGCTCGTTCGAGGTTGGAGGCGCACAGGAACCATCTGCTTTTGTCCAATTGTTTGAGCGCTTGAAGAGACAGGAAGGAAACTTGTAGGTAAAGCTATCACGTACTGTCTTGAAGAGGCTACCTCGGATTTTATATAGGCGGTCTCAATGGAGATGTTGTACATTTGTGTCTCGACTATGCGATTATGGTGTGCATGCGCTTCTGTTGTGTCCTCACCTTCATGCACTGCTCTGGTAACTAGTAGCACGCCGCACAACACGAGGATCATCCGAAGACCACTGCCTAGACGTCCCACACACGGCGACCGCAGTTGCCCAATACAGCAGCTCGGCAGCCTTTTGCCTGTTATGGTGCAATCGCGCAGCCTCAAATCAGGACGCTGGGTTGAGTTTCAAAGCTCGAATAGGCCAGCCTGAATGGGGTTGAGCGAGACTTCCGCGTTTACAAGGTCGACTTGAAGCGGTTAAATTCTCTCTACAGCTTGTATTTGCCTCCCTAGCTCTTACTTCCGCTACGCCTGGGCGTGGCATGGCGGGACTTCGCGCCGCGCGGAAGTTGGTGGAGCAGTCTACGGAAGTTGATGTGGCAGTCTGCAGTGCTCAGTATTGCAATTTTCAGGGTTGATAAGCTGTGTGCAGATGTTTTCATGTCAGTCTCGAGTAGTGTGTATGATGTTGTCTTGCTTGGTAGTCTGTCCTTGCAACTTGACGGTTGTGTTTCGTAGATTGGTACTGAGATAAGTGCAAGAAACCTTTTCGGAAAGCTGTTCACTTGTGAAAAATGGGGATTCCGTTCGTGTGAACTCAGTCTCGTTGGGTTGTATAGCTGTAGTTTAGTTAGTTGTGCAGCTTTGGCTGAGCAGGTCGTACGCCTCCTTGAGTTGGTCCTCTACACAGACATCACCAGTGAATAGCAATGCAAGTTGTAGAGCTAAATTATCTTCTCACACTATACAGCCTTTCTGATCTGTTTCCTAAGAAACGGGGCGCTCTTGTGCACCGTGAACGAACGTGCCTTGCAAGTATGTGCAGACACCCAGAGGGCGTCCCACTATCCACAGCAGACGGTAACGTTCTCTTGCATCCGATCGGAGCCACCAGCTCCAACGCTGAAGCTCTCCCACCCAAAGATGAAGTTGCCAATGTATGCGCCGATGAAGATACAGATGATGAGATATCCATTGTAGTACATGGCGAGCAGCATGATGAAGTACGCAACAGCAAACTGCAGCATATGCAGAAGCGCACGGATAGCCTGTTGCAGAATTGTCGGGCGGAAACGCTGCGCAGCAAATGAAGCGGGTGCGGTTGCGGGTGTGGAGTGTGTCAACGGGTTCTTGTTTCCGTCGGCGCCGTTGGCACTACTAGCGGACGAGACAACGGTCGGTGAGGCGGTGGTGAGGTCTTGCATCTTCTGTTTGACAATGCAGCGATCGTATTCTTTGCCGGCGCGGCGGAGAGCTTCAAGGACAATGACCAGGAGGATAACGCCGATGCATGAGCCAGCGAACATGCCGTTCGATCTGATGCGCCATGTACTAGAAATGAAGCCTAATTGAGTTAGTGGTGATGCCACGCGCAAAGAGTAATTTGATCGAAAACCGATCGAAGAGTACGAGGACGGTGCGGAGTTTGTGCGATATCAACTCGTGTCCTTTTCGGGCAACCCAGATGGGCACTCAATTGAGATTGCGGTACAAAGATACTGGTATCCCATTGCGTCACCCTTCAGTATATACTGAAGCGGAAGCCGGTGATCTATAAGATACGAGCACCTTTGTGGAGTCGACAAGACGTGAAGCAAGATGTGAAGGCATGTGACTCGAGGCAGTATTCAACTCACATGAATCGACGGTGTTCCAGTTCCTTTGAAGTGGATGTACGAGGTCAGTGTTTGTCTCACATGTAGTGTGTACATAGACGTTACATACCACAACATCTGTGAGGATGTCAGCTTCATTATCTCTCGCGCCATTTGCCGGTCTGACTTACGCTGATCTTACACCCGCCGCCCATGCCCATTCCGCCCATACCGCCAGAGGCAGCGCCGGTGGAAGAAGGCATAGCCATAGCACCAGTTGCAGTCGGGCTCATGCCAGACATCGCCATCGACGTCATCATATCGTGATTCATGGCCATGATGTCGAGTGGAGAGTGAGCGTTCCGTTCGAGGATGGTGCAGGCTGGGTATCTTTCGAAGGAAATTTAGGTACGAGGGCGAGCGATGTGATGGGGGAAATTTCTTCCAACAGTTGAGAAGTGTGCAAGTTTCGCGGCGGTGAAGCGCAAACAACTGGACAAGTACCCTAGGAAGGTGCGAAACGACAGCTTCGAGCAACAACAACAGTCGGATGGCAGGAGCAGGACTTCACGACAAACATATGTTTATCTCACCGACTTCTTCATACGCCCTCTTTAGGCGCGCAAACCTTCTCAACGCCTCGTACAAGGTCAGCTTAGCGGGTACAGCATACAACAGCGCACCCTTGTACCCATCTCACCATGCCGCAACTTTTAACCTTTCACAAGCACCACAGCGCGCCTTGTTGTCGTATCTGTGCCGCACCTCGACGTCTTGGTATGCGCCTGTCAGGCTACGAGCGAATGAGCCGTTGTGTCGAGCCTTGGGATTCCGCATGCGACCCTGCCTGAAAAAGAAAGGCTTCCCGCACGAGAGTGTTTGAGCATGTTCAACGCCTTTCACACCGATATGCCGCCACTTTTTCTCCACTGCACTGCGCCTGAGTGCGGAGATATCGTGCGATTGAGAAAGATGCGCCCACTGACCTGCATCTGTTGGCATGCGAATCTGCAGGTCGAAAACATTCGAACACACGTGCGATATATTGAATTTATATTGCTATCGTAGGCCGTTGGTACCAAGCAGCGGGTTCGGACAGAGGCGAGGTGCATTGCAGGGTTGTGTTGGTGGCGTGCGAATCGCGCTAGGGTTTAGGCGGATACCCTTGTGGGTCGAATCGCGAAGTTGAGTTTATATGCTGATGATGTTGATGTTCAATCAAATCTTCTCAGCATCATGAAAGAGGCAAGCTCAACCTCGAGATTGCATGTTTTTCTGATTCTCATGTGTGAGTATCTTGCAAAGCCAGCTTACAGGCTTTGATTCCTTTTCACACCCCCACCGTCTCATTTCTCGCAAACGGATCTTTGCTCGGATCAGTGATGCGAACATGCTCCATGAATTTCGCAATGTTCGTGGCATTTTCCTTGTTATATGTCTCCTCCACCCAATGCAGCATCAAGTCCAGACCTGCAGTTACACCCGATGAGCTCCAAGTCGGAGGTTCACTAGAATAGTCCTCAACCCATCGTGCGTTAGGTATCCACGTTGTGTTCGGGTTGGCACTGATCGCACTCGGCCACGATGATTTGTTTGTTGTCGCTTTTTTGCCAGCCATAATTCCTGCTCGTCCCGCAAGGGCTGCGCCTGTGCATATGGTGATGATTTGTTTGACGTTTGGCGCGGTCTTGCGAATGTAATCTAGAGTTGCGTTCAGCGACGGATTGCGCCAACCTGGGCCTCCGGGTATAATCAGAACATCCAGTTCTGGTGCCGTCTCAAAAGTATGTGTCGGAGGAAGAAGCGGATATATAGAATTGTTGAACGGATTCATGGAAGGAAATGTGGGTCTTGTCGTAACAGGCTCCATGGTCTCTGCGATGTAGACAATGTCCGTCTTGAAGGACGCACTGACGAACTGTAGGACTTCCGTAGGGCCCATGACATCAAGCACGTCGAACATGCGGAATAGCACGATACCGTAGGTCAAAGGCATGCTCGCATTGACAGCTGCTCGATGAGTCAAATCTGGTTGTTTTGCTGGGGAACCTCCGTTGTGAACTCACCTCCCCCAAAAACTCCTGTCGCCATACTGAGCGCGCTCGCTAAGGCGTATGCCCGGTGTGAGGAAACCATGGCTAAGGTTTATTGCAGCCGAAAGAATTTTCGGAATAGGAAGACGAGGTATCCAAAATTGAATTTCCACGGTCTGGCAACTTTCAAATTTATACCTTTCATATAACTAGTCGTTCTTTCGAAATACTTTTATGGGGCAAACAATCTCTCCATATTGTATTCGGAGCAGACGATGGAACTATAGGTCAAGGAGCTACTGTTCCCATCTGAAGTCGTGTTAGCGTTATGAAGTGTGCTGTCAAGTTATTACATTGTCTCCATGAGTTAAATTGCGCAAGTTTCTGCGGGATGATATCTTGAAATTTTAGCACATAAGTTTTAACACCTACCTAGCCTGGAAGATTTTCAGCGCGCAGGACTTTGATCTGGGTAGTCGGTATCCGTTGCTGCATGTCGGTGTACTAACAGTATGGACACGCCATTATAATACTTTCTCCCGCCTGCGATACGCCGTGCTTAGATCTGCTAAAGTCTGGGAGGCTTCAGCCGAGCACTCCGTCCTTCGCGAGAAACATAGGCTGCAAGAGCGCATTGGTAATGTAACAATGTCTTCTTGCTTCTACATTTTGAACCACACAGCGAATTGTTGGCGGCGGAGTCTCGCTGTCAACTGGTGGTGAAGAAGTCGAGGTACCGGTACGGAGCACGGCTAGTGAGGTCACTTCCGCTGCTCCCATTCGCTATTTAGGTATGCCGGCGCTCGGGACCAACAACACAACACCTCCACCGGAGCGTACATCAATCGACCTACCTACCAACTACTTACTAACCGTTTCTATGATGCGGTCGGATGCTTCCGAGGCCGCACGGCGCCATTAGGATTGTCTATGCACCAGTCCAAAAATATAACATCATGGCACGACACCGGGCAAGGCGATCGGACTGCAGGAATTCCAGTGCAAGGTACCCAATCAAGTTCCAGACGATTCCTCCTCGCGACACGGCGAAAGAGCGCAACTGACTTCGACATTCGGTCTGAAGTACGGGATGGGGACCTCCTGGCCTTGTGAACGCTGTTTCAGTCACGCATGCCGTCAGGCAACGACCGCGGAATAACTTCACGTCTTCCCTCTTTTAGACGGACGTTAATGCTCGGGCCGAAAATAGCATCAGATCTCCTCTTCAACGGTCTCTCGAACTTTCGAAGCCCGGAGGATCAGTCCAGGGCTTGGAATGAGATCAAGCAACAACCATGGCAGATCGTCAGCAGAACGATCATTCGAACATGCAAAACTCCTGAGTTTAATTTGCACCGCGTGAACAAATGACGACAATATGGTAAGACTACTTACGACTTTGTGCTAGCATTTTGCGCACGTGTTGAAACTCACCACCTTTCATGCCTTGCTTGGTATTCTGGAAGTTGTTCACGACTGTTAGGCGTAAACAGCGCAATACTCTGCATGCTGAAGTGGACAGCTTCATTGAGCCCACATCGTGAGACGTGCTTTTGGCCAATAAGCATTTTTTCAGTGTTTCTGCCGGCGAATGCTCAACTATCATGGATTACCGTGTGGTTTTGGTGGACGACACCGCATCAGCTTGACGAAGGGTTCACGGAAATCTTCTCAGCAGACACCTCATGTGGCGTTGGCGAGCAGAATCATGGTGGTGGTGTTTCAAATTGCATCCACCGATGGCACGCTAGGCTGAAGGCGGACGAGAACCCCTGAGAAGCGCTCGCAAGGAGAATCGGGAGCCTGCGGCGCTATGGCGGCTGCCAGGGCGATCCTCCCAGGAACATCTCAAGGAATTGTGCTTGCTTCTGCGCGTCTTGGGCATCAACAGAACGTCCAAAGAATCGAAAATTCCAGCAGCTAGCCGTGCGCATTGCATTATAGCGCGTCCTACCGCGCAAATCTCCGTGCTATATTTACGAAGCCCTGTTGCTGACACCTGCATGCCAAGTGGGTTTCAGGATCGAAACGACCTGTCTCCTCTAAACAAGAGAGCATCCACGCCTTCCGCCCGGGAGATTAGACGATCAATGTCGTCCTGAGGGCCTGAGATCTGGAGCTTGTACCTTTTCACATTTCCAACAAAAGCACGGCACCTTCTCGAACGCTTCCATTTGCGCGTATCCGCTCCCTTTCATAACGACATCAACTCCCCGCCCACGGCCCGTCCGAAGCCTAATTCCGGAATGACACTGGCTTCTCGACGCGACACTTGACACCATGGACACCGATGAGCCTCAACTCTACCAGTACAGCACGCCGCAGTCGAGTAGTTCATTCAAACGCCCGCGTCGCAGCCTCCAGAGCTCCACTCCTTTGAGCAGCGTATCCGAAAGCGTCACATCGTCACCACGTGTCTCCGGTCACAGCAACTTTAACCCTCATGTTATTGATCATATCAATGCTCTGAAACATCTCGACGACCATCAGATCTTGTTGCTGCTGCAGGCAGCACGCAATGGAGGTTAGTACTCGTAAGATGCTGCTGGCGCGCTTGCTCACCAATGTTCAGATGGTATGCGCCATTCGGGTGCCGACAGATCGTCCATGTCGACGCTCGGAAGCCGTGCTTCATCTTACTTGAGCGTGCCCTCGAGCAGAGTACCAAGCATGCTTTCGGATCCCCGATCGTCTGTCGCGTCGACCGATTCTTCCTTCACGCACTACAGCGCCGCTTCGTCTCGATTGTCCACAGCCTCGTCTCGCCTCTCGACCATCTCCACAGCCTCGACGCCCGCGCCGAAGAACTTCGCTTGTACGTTTTGCGACAAGGCACTCAAATCGAAGCCGTATTGGAAATCCCATGAGGAGGAATTCCACGAGCAGAGGCTCACCTGGCGTTGCCCGGACTGTGAGCAAATATTCCATGCTGGCAAGCGCTTCCGTGAACACCACACCAAGCTACATGTACGTTGCACAAGACGCCTTGTCTTGACTATCCATTTATAGAATGCTAATACTACTCAGGGCTGTGAACATTGCAAACAACCTAGGGAAAGTGGCCAGCCCACAAGCAGGAAGGCCTCGCCATGCGTAAAAAAGTATGAAATTGTCATGCACGACAAGGACGCTTGGGGATGCGGATTCTGTGCTTGTCTTCTTACCACATGGGAAGAAAGATGCGAGCATATCGCAATGCATTTCGAGGAAAAGGGCAACAACAAGTGGAACTTCACCAATGTAGTCTTGGGTTTGCTTAGACAAACCGAAGTCGCGCCAGCATGGAACCAGCTCTTAACACTTCGCCACGGCGACGAGCAGAATTGGCCAACGCTATCTTGGGAATCGAAAAGATGCAACCGACTAAGATACAAACTGGAGACCAAGTGGGACAATCGAGCGTTCGACATTGAGAAGTTGGTCCAGGACACGTACGACTTGGCTGAAATCGAAGTGAAAGAGGTTGCAGACTCCGCGCTGGAACCCAAGGCTGAGATTGATCCAGTCGACACCAGCCAAGGGGAAATTGTGGAATTCAAACTGGAAACAGCTGATTTCGGGATGGATCACCGGCTTTCGAGTTCACACGGACTGCCGCAAGATCATACCATGATGGACCTAGATTCAGTCGAGCCGACACAGTCCATGCACCATCAGACAATGCAACAAACACAGTGGCCTGTCAGCACAGACATGTCTCAGGACACCATGAGTTCAGCTACCACAATGGGCGGGTTTACAGGATTCGACACCCATATGACGTCGATGCCACCAGACTTTTCTCAGCCAGTCGCTCAAGGCTTTCAGCAACAGCAAACATGGCCCAACACCGGATTTGCAAGCACTCCAGATCTGCTCAATTTCCAGCAGCCAGCTCAATTCATGAACTACAACCAGCCTAGGGAGATGGTGTCAGTTCCCACGTCGCAATACGCCAACCTTGCGCACTACCCTCCGCGACAGAGTCTACCGCCGAACTTTCTCCAGCAGCAACAGCTTGCCAACACTCCAACATCTCGTCGTTACGTGCCCAAGCTAGTCAATATATCGAACGCAAGCCAACGGATGCCACAACAGGATCAGCCACCTCCACCACCCCCTAAAGATGAACATCAACAGCATCCTCAACAAAACCGTCTCTCTCGCATGATGATGCGACGGCGACCGAGCAACATGTCACAACACAGCCTTGTTTCACAAAGAGACATTGGTTGGATGAACGATGACAACTGGGGTTAATCCTGCCGTCTTCTCCAGTTCATGGCTGGGTGCCGTTGCGCTCATCTCGAGCCTGTCAATCGCAAGCAACGGATGTCGTGTATGCATACATGTCATGTCAAACACAACCACCGCCGGCTGGACCGGTACCGTACACCTACACTCTCCTTGAAAACAAACAAAAAACTCACTGAGAAAGTGACTCCGAACCTCGCATCGTCTCACGCTGTCGCGAGCTACACGTCACCTCAACGGGCCAAACATTTATACATTTCCTTGCTGTCTATTGTTATCATGTTGATTTGGATCAGAGGAAGAGTATACCCATAATGCAGCGTTACGGTCGATTTTGGGCTGGAAGGAAAGGATGAGCCAGTCAACGCTTGCAGTGCTTTCAGTCACCTAATACCCCTTGCCTTACAATACCCAATGCTTCAGCGTTTGACGTAATGAGGAATCAACACTAGAAGTAATACCATCTGATGTCTCATATACATGACCAAGATCCATTGGCGTTCCTTTGATGATTTCGAGTGTACTTGGGAGCCTAGTCAAGGCGATGACGCCACGTGCGGACGCGTCTCGTTTCACCCGGCCCGATGGTACGAAGTACACCAACCCCAGATAATCATTGTCAGAGTCAGACGCAGCTGTGCAACGCTTCCATGCCATCAGACGGCAGAATAATGGTCAAGGCCTCCGTGACCCCACGGTATTTTCAGCGCGTGTTTATGGCGGAAGAATAGACGGCTAAAAGACCACCGTCTAAACTCAAACACTTCCACAGTACCTCATGCTCACTCCACTCTACCACTGACCGTTCCGTAACGCAATTGACGGCTGTCTAGTATGCCTGTGACCGTCTTGGACCAGCATGACTTACGCTTGGCTTATGGGGTCTTGCCGCCGGGTAATTTCGCGGGCTGTACCCCTCCTGCCATAAAAGCAATTGGTATGCCTCCAGTAACTCTGATGGACTGCACTCCACCCATCAATCGCTAACACAGTACCTCAATATGGCCGATAAGCAACCAATCGTCACCCACGTCTACACGGCCGACCCCTCCGCCCACGTCTTCAACGGCAAGCTCTACATCTACCCCTCCCACGACCGCGAGACGGATATCAAAGACAATGACAATGGCGACCAATACGACATGGCCGATTACCATGTATTCAGCATGGAGGAAGTAGGCGGGCAAGTCACAGACCACGGCGTAGTCCTCAAGCAAGAGGACGTCCCATGGGTCTCGAAGCAGCTATGGGCGCCCGACGCGGCGACCAAGAACGGCAAATACTACCTCTACTTCCCCGCACGAGACAAGGATGGCATCTTCAGGGTCGGCGTGGCCGTGGGCGACAAGCCAGAAGGACCATTCAAGCCAGAGCCAGACTACATCAAGGGCAGCTTCAGTATCGACCCTGCAACCTTTGTAGATGACGACGGCGAGGCGTATCTTTTCTTCGGCGGCATCTGGGGCGGACAGCTGCAGTGCTGGACAAAGGCCACATTTGACCGCGACGCGTACGCCGGCATGGAGGCAACCTCCGGCGACGCGCTCACTGCAAAGGTCGGAAAGCTCACAGAGGATATGACGCAATTCGCCTCAGACGTCCGGGATGTAGTCATCCTCGACGAGGCCGGCAAGCCCCTCCAGGCCACAGACCACGACAGGCGCTTCTTCGAGGCCGCCTGGATGCACAAGTACCAGGGCAAGTACTACTTCTCGTACAGCACGGGCGACACACACTACCTGTGCTATGCGACCGGCGACAACCCGTACGGACCGTTCACATACGGTGGAAGGATATTCGAGCCTGTTGTTGGGTGGACGACACATCACTCAATTGCGGAGTTCAAGGGCAAATGGTATTTGTTCTACCATGATTCGACGCTCTCGAAGGGTAGGAACCACCTGAGATGTGTGAAGATCAGGGAAATTGTTTATGATAGCGAGGGCAGAATCAAGCTGGCAGAGGAGCAACCTGTACTGGAAGAGGCGCCACCTGCAAAGTTGGAGGGTTGATCGGTATTAAATTTACATTCCGTATGACACACGACGATTGTCTTCAAAACCCTGGCATGTACCTATGCTTGTCCGTCACTGCAATTACTTCAAATTTGTCGCCCACCTTGATCTTTCCCGCCTCCCTAGGCACACAAAGCATGCCAAAGCAAGGCTTGTAGGTAATGCCTTCATCGATTCTCCGATACTTCATCAGGATATCCCATGGCTGCGTTTTGTGCTCTTCCGCAGTCTCTGGATGGACATTTGGCCTAGATGTATATGTACGTCAATGTGTGTCGCATGTGCCATTTAAGTACCTGGGTCTGCTTACACGCGGCATCGTGCACAGCGCTGAGTTACATCTAGCGTTAGAGGCCCAGAGCCGTGCTTGCCCTTGGGTGTTATGCGTAAAGTCTTCCAGCGATCTAGACAGTTGTGTGTACGAAGTCAGTACTTGTCACATGCAGTTTATACATTCACACCACTTGCCTTCATCCCACGCAATCTCGCCCTTAATGAGGATGTTAGGTCGGAACCGCCGGACATCGATCTCAACACCCTCAACGGCTTTGAGACGGCCGTTGAGCTCCTCGAGGCTGCTTTCATTACCCACAAGCAGTGGCATAAGGTCGGGGAAGCATGTTGAGGCATTTCGTCCCAGGACTTCTGGAGCGCCGTTGGACCGCAGAGGCCGCGGGTCATCATATATCGAGGCTTTGTAGACGAGTCGTACTTCCTTGCCGAAGAAGTCGTTGAAGGGTCCGGTCAGCTTGGTTGAGTAAACACGTGCCGAAGTCCATGTGTTCCAAATCTTCGCTTCGTGCGTTTCCGTATTCTCGTCGAGCCATTCCTTACTTGGGTGGGCTGGGGTGCTGAATTCGAGCTTTTCGTCGATGGAGTTGGGCGCTGGAGCCGTGACTGTCAGAGTGTCGCTGGCAGAATCGTACGTGGGCCGAATGAGAGTCATTTTGGCGAAGTTCCGAATCGTGAGGAATTCGTATGAAGGATACGAAACCCACATCCACTGGCGGTCTAGGTCAAGCCCGGTGGGGAGGAGTTTCGCGGATTGCACTGAGCATACTTAGCTTTTTACTACAGTTAAAGTAAGAAGTTCTATACCTCTTGTACCATAACATGACTTTATCGGATGGATGAGGAGGGCTGTGATCTCGGTTGATGCCGGCAATAGTCCAGCGGAGTTCTTATTTTGTTGTGAACGCGTGAAGTAGATGTATGTGAGGACTGGTACAAGGAAGGCCGATGCGATTATGGCTGCTTGTGTGGTGTTTGACAAGGGTGCCGCCATTGTTGGAGAAGCGTATCGTCTCGCGATTAGAATGTAAATCTTGAGCGTGCCGATTCCCAAATATCCTTTGGGAATTTGTGCTTCAATATTGCGGAAGGGTCGAATTTGTGCTGGATTACCTCGCGGCTTCACTGTTGGTTTTGTTCTTCTTGTCCAAACCTTTTTAAGAAGCGACTAGCCAATTTTCTTCAGCAGGGCGCGCCGAGCAATTTACGACACAGATTAGACCCGCACAACATGAGTTCGATCCGACTTTATAAGCTTGAGGTATGCATGCAAGCATGACGCAACGCGGGGATCGTCGATATCTTTAGCGTGTAATGCAGATCATAGGTGCCACCGCGAGAACATCCGTTCAGCCACGACTCATCGCTCCGATGGCACATTTCCAACAAAGTCCATCATCGGTATCACTGTTTTCTGTTTCTTGGACCTCTTTCTGCTCCCTCTCTTCTCTTTACGTCGCTCTTCCGTCCTCTTCAATTCCCTTTCAATGACCTCCGCTATGCGGAGGTTGATAGGCGCAGCTCTCTTGTCAACCTCAACTCCACCAGATCTCGGTGCAGGGTCCTTGATTGGCGTCCATTCTGCTCCTGTTTTGTGTTCCATGGCGCAATTGAGCTTCTCCCGTTTTCGTTGTAATGTTTCTCGAGCAACGCATGGCTCATACGTATATCTCATGCTCGTGTGGATTGCTTCAGGACGCACTTGTGGTTCCATTTTCTGTCCGAGAATGATTCCTTTGGCATCAGTGGCCATCACTTTGAAGTCCGATCCAATGTGTGAGAGGCAATTCTGGCGCAACCAAGGAGCGCTTCGAATTTGAGGATCTTGGTAAAGTGCATCGCTGTTGCGCAGGCAAAGGCCGCGAAGCGGTGAGAAGGGTCGGCTCTTTGAGGACACAGAGGAAGATTTTTGCGATATGCCGATTTGGTTTGCCATGGTGACGTGAGGTTGGGCGTGGAAGATTGCAATAAGGACGATGGCTGTCAGTGCGAGGATGTACGCCGCGAGAAGCAAACGAGAAGGAGAGGAACGGGATGTTTAGTTGTATGGCAAAATGTTTGGGAGGATTGAATTCAGTTCTACAGGAGCGGTGGAGCCGAATCATGGCGTGCATACCCACGGACTGGTTCACTACCAAACATCTGAACCATACTTTGAGAGAAACAAATTTTGACGTCCCACACCCTTCGACCGCTGAAAATACCAAGCTTTACATCTCCGTCAATCGCAGTGCATCGCCATTTTAGACAGTCTGTTGCTGTCCCATGGGGGAAAACAGATAACAAACTGGACAGAGGATGTTCAAAGGAGACCTTCCCAAGCGCGTGATGAACCCACAACCCAAGAGACTCCGCAGAGCGCTCCTCATGCTCTTATTCAACCGTGGCTGGCATGCCATTCTTCTGCACTCATTCCCCTCGTGGTGTCCTCGTCCGACTCATAGTCCTCCACCCGAGCCCACTTTCGCTTCAAGTGCTTGATCTCGGCCCTCAGGTCCGCACACTCAATGCTGGCGATATCGTAGCTGCGCTTCAGCTTTGTGAGGCGCGCAGTCAGCTCATCCACCTTTTTTTTTGCTCCGCGTCTTTCACAGCCATTAAGGCTTGGAGAGCAGCTTTGCGCTTCTTCTCTTCTTCGCAGTCGCCGCTTTTGGCGGATGTACCACTCGCTTGTGTGTTGGTCCGGCGTTTAGGGCCCACTTCGACCGCGATTCCACCGTTCTACTTGTATGCTGTCTCTTCAAGCGCCGTCATGCCGATCTCTTTTTTGAGTATGTCCTGGCTGGTGAAGTTGAAGGAAAACCGGCCATGGAGCGTGATTGCTTGACGTGAGATCTGCTTGGAGGCGTGCTTCGCGACGAACTTTTCCATAATCGGGATTTCGTACGCCACGTGAGCTGGTAAGCCCTGGCGGCCGGTGTACTCATACTTTATGGGCTTGTTCGAGTGCTTGTTGAGGTGTCCGTTCAGGAAATCAAGGGTGATCAACGGCCAGGTGCTCGGCTTGCTATAGTCGTAGTCATCGAAGCCTTCGGACAGCTTGATGTTTCCCTCGAGTGTCGCTTGATCGAAACTGAAATTGAAGCTGTGTTTAACGCCCTTGCGGAGCAGGTCGGTATGTGTGAGGACCATGTCGAGGTATGTGAAGTTGTTGCGATAAGTGTCGTTGATGTGTGGTCGTAGCCGAAGGTTGAGGGGGTGTTTAGTAGGCCAACATAAGTATAGAAGACGGTGGAAAGTCGTGGAAGAGCAGAAGCGGGGAAAAGTAAGGTGAATGTGAGTTGGAATGGCTGACCACTTAGTGTCTCACCTTCACCTACATGGGTAGTCCATTTCACTAATCGATTGGCTGTATTGAAGGTACGTCATATACAATGAGATGAGAGCAATAGTATTGATCCGGACATCACGATTGAAAAAGTAGGCAAATACGAGGATGCCATCGTGTGCTCAGGATCTCTAATTCATCTCAGAGACCTCCAAGCTGTGTATCACTATATCCTCCGATGACCAACTTCCAGCATGTTCGAAGGCGCTTGTATTGTGTGAGTCACCATTGTTGCGTTCGGTGCGTCCTGAAAGTTGACACGATCAATACGAGCACCTTCCTGTTTCTTGTATGTCCTCCGTCATCGAATGCTTGATTCACATTGTGCCCCGTTGAACACCTCCATCGAGTTGCTCACGACTCTTGCTCAGTCTTTCCCCTCTTCGAAGCCGGCTCATCAGCAGCAGCAGCAGCAGATGCCTGCCTCTTCAAGCTCGCGGTCTCTTTAGCCATCTTCATGGCATCCCAAAACTGCTCACGCGCTGCTTAGTCGCAGCAATCGCAGCAATCTCCTTCTTGGCTGCCACGAGCTCGGCATCTCGCTGCGATAGCTCTGTGTCCCTATCCTTGACTTTCTTCTCCGCCGCTTCCACTCTTACCGTCTGCTCTGCGGCTAGCCTACGTGAAGCGTCGCGCTGGACGATAGTGCTGCCATGCAGAATCTTCGTCATGTCGTATCGGGCTTGCAGGGCTTTCAAGCGCTGTTGAAGATCTTCTTCCGCCGTCTTGTTGCGCGCGACCTCGATTTCCATTCGCCTTTTTGTTTCTGCCAACTCTTTCTCAACCTTGTCCTTGCTCTCCATCATAGCCTTCTCGGCGATGTCGGGGCGCTGCTTCTCGGAGGCCAGCTCGCTCGTGAGCCGCTCAATCTCCGCGGCGGACTTGCTGGCTTCGTCTTGCATCATCTGATGAATCTCATCGAGGACATCCCTCAGGCTTTCGGCGGAGGTGACGGCCGCTGTAGACTGCGTTACCGATACTATAACAGTAGCATCCGGTGCCTTGCCTGTTGCCCCTATCACCCACGTTACGTAGTCGTTCATATCAATGTATCCACCGCTGTGCGCTTGATATTGCGAGTTGTAGATGAAGGGAAAGCGGATGAAGTAGCGACTACGCGTTGAAGTACCGCCGTCAGTTTCCTTTACTTCTACCCCGACATCCTGGTGCCAGGAAGCCCAAGTTTCGACCAGGCGCCGCTCGTATGCAAGGTAGGGCGGCAAGTTCATGTAAGCCGCATAGGGACGTTTGAGCAAGCGTTCAATGCACTCGGAAGTGATGACTGGCCATATTCTTGGGTCGGACATCTCGTAGTCTGGGTGTAGCGCCTTCACATCTTTGCGCAGCTTGTCATCTTCGAACGTGAAATTGCCGGTGTATATAGACAGGCTCTTCTGATCGACCGCGGGCGCCATGGCGACCATGTTCATTAGCTGCGACTGATTGCTAGGGGAGGATTGTTGGGTGGAGGCTTGTGCAAAGACACGGAAAGCGTATCCTTGTGAGGTTTATATGATGAAGGGTTCGACAAACGCGGCTGTGAGGGCTGACTTTCTGCCATGTTCTCTCACTTCAGGCTGCCTTCACCTTGATAGACGCATGTAAAGTCTTGGTCAGCATTGCAGTCTATCGAGCCAGGTAAGTTGTTTCGACATAGAGTTATAGGATTTGGGCTGCAGTGAGACACATGAGACACACAGTAGGTAAGCCGACTTTCTTATTTAGAGTAGAAAGGTCTGGGTAGCCTGCCACCGAGAAGCTCAATCCTGGGTCCTTATGTCCGCCAAAAGTACAAATCAAAGATCATTCTTGCTCCAATGACACCGCGATATACGCTCTCCCTCCCTTCAACCATTCAACTTCGTCTTCTTCCTTTCTCCTCCAGCACCATCATCCTCCACCCTCCTCTTGCCTTTGTCCTTAGTAGCATGTTCATCTTTCTGCATCTCCTCCCAAACCTTGATCAAGCGCTCATTTGCCTCATGCGCATCCTTCCTCGCAGCCTCAAGCTCGACTCTCTGCTGCTTAGCCTCGACTTCAAGCTTCTTGACCTCTGTTTCCGCTTCCTGTGTGGTTTTAGTGAGAGCTTCGCACTTGGTCGCAGACGCTGAAGCGTCGACGTCGTTCTTCGCCTGCTTTGCTTGTAACTCTTTGTTCTGCTTCTTGAAGTTGTCGACCTGCTGCGCTAGCTTGTCGGCTCGCTCTTTCTGGTGAGCGTGTTGCTTCTTGTAGGTGTCGAGCTCGGTGGTTGCCGTGCTTGCGTTGGCTCTCTTGTTTGCAAAGGACTTCATGATGTTGTCGAAAGCCGCTACAGGTGTAACCATGTCGGAGGGTGGGACTCTCGGCGCCACCACTTTGGGGTGCTGAGGCGTAGTAACAGGCACTGCTGAGCTAGTGATAGTAGCGGGCTTTGGCGTCATCTTTAAATTGAGCTTGGGAGCGCTGGGAGCAGTGATGGGAGCATTGGCTACAGTCCTCGAGGCGTTGTTGTTCGAGCTACAAGACGGCCTCTTGCGACTCTGCCAGTACTCTATCTCGTCTTCAGACATTTCGACACTCTTGCGCGTGTCGCCATTCTGAACGAAATTCATCGGATATTTGAAGAAGCGTGAACTAAGATAGTCGTTGCCAGTGCCAAAGCCATAGCTATCCTTGAGCTTAATATTGGGAATGTGGCTGGCCAGTTTGTTGATGAGCTCAAGACTACACGCCACCCCGATCCGTCGTTGAGGAAGCAGAGCGTTGAGAAAGCTTCCCAGGTTTCCGGGGTCAATCATACTGCTTATGACAAGAGGCCATGTTCTCGGGTTCTCGACATCGTAATCGAGCTTGACAGCTTTGATGTTGTTAATCAGCGTGTCGGTATCCCGACTAAAAGCAAAGTCGTAGACCTTCGGAGTGAACATCTGTGCAATCAAGCCAGTACAGACGCTTACATCGCTCGTAAGGTTGTGACGACACGGACCTTCGGTAGTTCGCGAGGCTGTGTCGCGCTCATGATAGAGCCTGATTGATCGTATGGCTTGCGCACAAGTACGAGCTTCATTGCGAGGTGGCGTTGCGATGTCCTAAAGCTTGTGGTGGGAGAAGAGGAAGACAAGGTCTAAAAGCCCGGGCCCATGAAAGTCGACAATCGGTCTCAAGCTCGCGCTCACTCACCACCTACAGATCTCTCACCCACCTTCACCACCTAGCCAAGTCGCGCCATTCCGTCTTGGACACCCCAGAAACTCGCTAGCAATGAAGCCTTCAGTCTCCACTCAGCATCACAGCACCTACACAGTGGATTAGGACTCGATTTACATTGCACACACATGCACTCATCCCCAAACACCCATAACTTCCCGTGTCATCCTTACACTCTCAAACCCTCGGCCTCTTGCACTCGACCCCCTCGCCATTACTGTCAGCCTTCCTCTTCCTCGTGCCACATCCCACATCCTCATCCCCCGAATCATCCTCATCCAGCATGTCCAACTCCTCATTCAAACGTTCCACCTCCTTCTGCGTCTCCACCAGCTTATGTTTTGTGGCACTTAGCTCGTTCGCAACATCGCGCGCGTTCTCCTCTGCCCGCTCAAGTTTCAGTCTCGAGGCATCTTCAGCATCTTCGTGCTGCGTCTGGATGCTGAAAAGTTCCGCTCTGTGGTTTTGCTCACTAGTCTCGATCGACGCTTTGAGTGCAGTGATCTTGACGTTGAGCGCGGCATTGTCGCTCTCCGCCTTGTCCGCGCGCTTTTTTTCGTGATGGTACTGGCCTTCCATGGTGGCGAGTTGTGCTTTGAGTGACTTCTGCGGTGCTTTCTTCTTCATGAGGATTTCGAATCGCGTTGTAGACGTAGCATGGTCTGTCTGCTCAGTAGAATTGGTGCTGGTCGCCCTGGCCTTGACCGTGGTGGGTTGGGCTGTGCCGTTTAGAGCGACCTCCCAGTGGATGAGCGTCGATGTGTCTGAACTTGTGTCTTGAATGTCTGTCGCTACCGAAGCAGGTGGAGTGGAAGTTGCGATGGCCTCGGCGATGTCCGAGGTACCCTCATTGTCATCTCTCTTTGCCTTCTTCAGCTGCATCTCGAGCATTCGCACCTGCGCAAGCAGTGCTGCACTCTCTTGCTCAGCTTGGAGGTTTTCCTGCTGAGCTTGAGTGATGGCGATGTCATGCGCTTTCTTGAGGACATCGGTCTCTGTCCTGTGGGTTTCATCCTTCTTCATAGTCAGCGTGCTCTCTCGCTTCAGAACTGTCTCGTGAGATGTTTTCAGTGCAACAATCTCTAGGCGCGCAGACTCTGACCTTTCCTTCTCTTTCTTGAGCTCATCGCTGGTATCAGAGAGCTGCCGTCTGGTATATTGAAGCTGCTCTTGAGGTGATGGTGATAAGGAAGTAGCAACATCTCGATTAAGTGACATGTGCTCGCGATCGACATCGACTGGAACGTCGTTGACTTCTTTAGCCACGCGACTCCCTAGCCTGTCCTGAGCTGGCATGGCAGTCTCAGTTCCGCGAACTTCGGGTACCTGTACATCCTCTGCTGAATTTATGGACTCGATCGTCGCGCTGGTCCCAGCTTGCCCGTGAGGATCGGGAGTGGTGGCGAGCTCTGGTGATGTGAACGGACTTGAGGCTTCTGTTGGCTGAAATAAGATGGGAATTTTAACGCGATTCGCATCAACTGTTCCATAGTAGTCGTTGGCGTTGAGCTCAAGCTGGGCCTGGGTGGGTGGAGGCTTGTCATTCAAAACTCCACGACCAGGTGAATATTGAGACATGACGCCAGAACCGAGAGAATGAGTAACATAGGTTTGTGGCCATTCAGATGATCGTGACTTCTGTGTTACCGCTTCCTCTTCATTCACGCCATCAACGAAGCGGTCCAAAGATCTTGCGAGCGGTTCTCCATGGTGTGAGTGAAGGTCGTGGATAGAATCGTCTGAGAGATATGAAATACTCGACTGTGAAGGTTGGCCGTCTTGGGACGAGACTCGCTTTGATGCTTGGAACTCCCGCGACACGGGCCCCAATCAAAGGTTTGGCTTGCTGCTCTTGTTTCACCACGCGAGAGGGCTCTGGTGTGTTCTGTTCCGTCTGTAGGGTGCCAGTTCTGGACGCCTCATCCAGTGGCCTCGGGTTGGTTCTCTTCGTCGGTGGCTTTACATTCTGCTCTCTCTGTGACAATCCAAGTCTATACTCCTTCCACTTCTTGTATTTGCGATTGGTCATCCACGGTCTCTCGCGCTCCTCTCCATCCATTGTGAAATTGAACGGCCAGCGATAGAACAAAACGTTGAGACCTGTGCCATTCCCATTGTAGACCATCTGGTCTTTCGATGGGAATCTGAAGCGGGTGGACTCCTTTAAGAAGTCAAATATGTCCTGCGAGTAGGCTATGAATGCCGTCGGCGAATCCGCGTGTTTGGGATATGTAGCACCACTGATGTTTGTGATCATCACCCACATGCAAGGGTCATTTTGTCGTAGAAGAATTCGCTGTCTTCGATGAACTTGAGAAGAATCCAGCCGCAGAAGGAGAATCTTCCAGTGTATTTTGGAGGCTTTTTGATGTAGACCATCTTTGTTTGAACTAGCTGCAATAGCTGTAGAGACGGTATTGGGGCGCGTGGCGGGTGTTGTGTCCCAGAGGCAATGACGATGAGGGGACAGTGGCGGTTGGACCATTGGTGTGCGCAATGACTTGGTATAGTAAGAGAATATCGCGACCGAAACGTATTGGTGCCAAGAGGACGTGGTTGAGGAGAAGAGCGAGCGAGGAAGGTGTACAATATATGTACAAGCCCTCACCGACCGCCGTACCAACGCGCCTTACACTTACTTGAGCTCAACAGCTCCTACTGCCGCGGCAATTGTACCTCCTCGTCAAACGCACGACTGTAAATTTATTAGAATCCCCTCACCCACCGCTGTTTGTATGTGAGGCGCTCTTACTTCGAAGCTGATACATCACCCCGAACGGAGACTCACCCTACGCATCCATGCATGCCATTGATACAGAGATACTACATCCAGGACCACTCAGATCCTCGCCCTCTTGTCCCGTCCACCCGCTTCCTCACCACCTGCCTTCCTCTTCTCATGTCTCACAATCTGCTGCGCCTCGCCCAGTATCCTTTGCGTCTGCTCGTCTTTCTCCCTCGCCACATCCTCTGCGTCTACCACCTCAGCTTGAAGCTCTTGGACCTGCTCCTCGAGCTCTGTCTTCTCCTGCAGCAGGACTGTGTTGCTTTGTTCGAGTTGGTCGGCGTGCACTTCGCCCACGTTTGATGTAGTACGGTGTTCTTTTTGGTCGACTGACACAAGCTTCCGGCAGCGGTGATGTAAGTGACGTCGAGGTATCAGACTGTGAGTGATAGGAGATTTGTGTCCATAAAGGGAGCGATGTACTCATGCGCCAAGTCGCCGACATTCATCTTTCACCTGCTCATGTCGTCGTGCTCAAGATATCAGAACCACCTGGTGATAGCAATGCCACATTTAATCCACTCTATTTCTCCTCCTCCCTTCCAACCATCCCAAAGGCGCCCTCAACCCTATCATTTGGCCCCCTTGCCCTCCACACATCCTCACTACTCGGCCCGCTCTTCAACCTGTCCTCCTTCTCCCTATACCGATCCTGCACCATGCGCTCCTTCGTCTCCCGTGGATTGTAGCTGTTCTTGACGCGCATGCAGAACCAGAAGTCGTTCCAATGATCGCTGCAACTTCGCAGCTGCCCGTAGCGGTATATGTCGTTAAAGTGGCCGCCCAGCGAGGAGCAGTAGAAGGCCGAGTCGAAGGCGGCGCGGCAGGACATTGTGCGGGGGAGGTGCGGATCGAGTGGCTCGTCGGATAGGGTGGACGATGCGGTGTGTGCGGAGGTGGACGTGGATGGGGAGGTGGTGGAAAAGGAGGGCGGCGCGAGGTGTGGGTGTGCGGCGTAGAAGTCAGGATCGTGGAACTCGTTCTCTTGCTGTGGTTGTGGAGTGGCTGCGGAGCTTATCGTCTGCATCATGGGAGGCACATCTGATCTTGATGTGTCCTGTTGAGACTGTGCTTTGGCATCTTCGTTTGCGCCTGAGAAAGGCCACCAGCTCATCTTGCGGTCTTCTTGTAGTGAGGTTGGAGTTTTCGGATGCTGTGTTTGGTTGGAGAACAAATAAAGGAAGGAGCTACCGACAGGTGTCAATTACCAGCTCAGTCTAAATCGACGTCCCGTAATCGACCAATTGGGATGCGTGGATATGGCGGTGGTAGTTGTCTGGTGAGCTCCAAACAAATCTGTAAAACGCGGGACGTGATGCTGACTCGGCTACCGTAAAGAGTCTTGAGACCCCTGTCAAGACACGCGGGCTACGACATACGTCATGCATACCACTTGGTAGCGCCTGCATCTGCCTTGCGGTGATCGCTGCAACTCCGCTTTTTGTGTTTACAGCTTCAATGCGCTGACCTAATTTGGGTGTCGAGTCTTGCGCAGCGTGCTGTTCTGCGTGTCTTTTCTTCGCTACCCTCCTTGCGACCACTTTGCACGAGCAAGCCTCGGTAGGACCAGACCACCACCGACGACTTCCTCACGATTGCACCCCACCTTCCGTACAGAGAGTACATACGATACCCAGAGTCATACGAGCTCTACGCAACGACGACGAACATCACCCATGACTTCACCGAGCTCAACGACATAACGAGCCTCTCCTCCTCTCCAACCCTCGACCCGACCCCACCACTCCTACCTCTCGCCGCGGATCTGCGTAAGGATCCACCACCGCCACGATGCTCGAGGGACTGGTGTCGAACCTGCTGAATCGGTTCTTGGGCATGTATGTCCAGAACTTCGATCCAAAGCAGCTCAACGTCGGCATATGGTCTGGTGACGTCAAGCTACGAGACCTCGAACTGCGCCGTGAAGCTCTTGACCAGCTACACCTGCCGCTCAACGTGGTAGCGGGGCACTTGGGCTCTCTCACACTCTCCATACCGTGGTCAAACCTGCGGGGAAAGCCATTGAAGGTTAGCATCGAGGATGTCTTCCTGCTGGCCGCGCCCAAGGAGGATGCAGACTACGACGCCGACGAGGAAGACCGCCGAGCGCATGCCGTGAAGATGGAGAAGCTCGACAGCGCAGAACTACTCAAGGAACGCAACACCGAGGGCATGAGTGCCGAGGAGCAGCAGAAGAATCAGAGCTTTACTGCAAGCTTGGTCACGGCCATCGTGGACAATGTCCAGGTCACAGTCAAGAACATCCACATTCGGTACGAGGACTCAATAGCGGACCCAGGGCACCCCTTTGCTCTTGGTGTCACTCTCGCCGACTTCAGCGCTGTCAGCACCGACGAGAACTGGAAACCAACCTTCATCCAGGGCAATGCGTCCTCGACACACAAGCTGGCCACCCTGGGGTCATTGGCCGTCTACTGGGACACAGATTCGACTCTCATTGGCACTGGTAAGGGCAATGACTCCAAGGACGAACAACACATCAACCAGGCAGACTTCATAGAAAAAGTCAAGGGCATGATTGCAAGGGGCGACAATCCCGAGCTGGGCGACCATCAGTTCATCCTGAAGCCCATCAGTGGTCGTGCTGGTCTGGAGATGGACAAGACAGGCAAATCAGACCGGCCGAAGATGAAGGCTCGCCTCCTCTTCGATGAGTTAGGCTTCATCATCGACGAGGACCAATACCGCGATGCGCTCATGCTCGTCGATCTCTTCCACTACTTCATTCGCCACCAAGAATACAAGAAGCTGCAGCCCAAGTCAACGCCCAAGGAGGACCCTGCTGGATGGCTCAAATTTGCCGGCAAGGCAGTGCTTGACAAGATTCACGACCGGAATCGCAAGTGGAGCTGGGACTTCTTCAAGGAGCGTCGCGATGACCGACTGCGGTACATTGAGCTGTTCAAGAAGAAGAAGCGGGAAGAGAAGCTCACGCCGGACGAGGCAACGGATCTCGATGCGCTTGAGCGAAAGCTCACATACGAGGACCTACGCTTCTGGCGATCGCTGGCACGGAACGAGTTGCGCAAAGAGAACGTTGGTGTGAAAAAGCCACCGCCCAAGCAGACCTGGAGTTCTTGGGTGTGGGGCTCAAAGAAGGAGGAACACCATGAGGACGACGCCCAGATGTCTGAACAACAACGCAAGGAGCTCTACGATGCGATCGCTTGGGATGAGAAGCAAGCCATCACAGAATCTGTGGACATGCCACGGGAGTACGTCAAGATGGAGGTTAACATGAGCCTGAGGACGGGAAGCTTCACACTGAAGCGCGACCCTCACGGGAAGTCCACTGAGATTCTTCGCTTGCTCTTCGACTCTTTCAGCACACAGTTCCTACAACGAACAGATTCAATGTTTGTCAAAGTTGCCCTTGAGGGCATGCGTCTTTACGATGGTACGACAGAAGGCAGTCTCTTCCCACAGATTATCACCATCAAAGACGCCCCACCTGTGCCAGACGACAAGCGGATCGAGGAGCTTGACGATGACGAAACATCCAAAGACGACAACGAGGACGAGGAGGAGGAGAAGGAGGACCCCTTCTTCCAGCTCTCGTTCGAGAAGAATCCTCTCGATGGAAGTGCTGACACCGCTCTCATGATGAAGCTGAAAGGCATGGAGTTTGTCTACAATCCTCAATTCGTAGTGCAAGTGGCCAAGTTCTTCAAGCCCCCAGAGCGACACATGGAGTCCATTGGTGCGCTCATGGAGACTGCGGGTGCGACAGTCGAAGGCATTCGCCAACAGACTCGTGCAGGTCTCGAGTTTGCCTTGACCGAGCACAAGACTATCAACGCACAGCTAGATCTGCAAGCCCCACTCATCATCATTCCTGATTCTGTGACAAAGAAGTCGAGCAACTGCTTGATCCTCGATGCTGGTCATGTAAGTGTCACTAGCGAATTGGTTGACAAGGACACTCTACGCGACATTCAGACGAAGCAACAACAGCAGTACACGGATGAGGATTTCCGAAAATTGGAAAACCTCATGTACGACAAGTTCAACCTGAAGCTTCAGTCTACACAGGTCCTTATAGGCCCATCGATTGAGGAGACGCGTGCACAGCTTGAGGAAAATTCTTCATCGAAACACTTCCACATAGTGGACCGAATCAACATGGATTTCAAGGTAGAGATTTGCATCGTTCCGAAAGCATCTGACCTTACCAAGTTCCGCGTCTCTGGAAACCTGCCAATCCTTCATGCCTCCATTTCGGATGCCAAGTACAAAAATTTGATGAAGCTGATTGACGTCGCAATTCCAAAGTTTGACAACGATGCGCCCACCAAGCCCGTCACCGACGGTGCGAAGGGACCATCAAATCTCAAACCGGCAAGCGAGTCCAAAGGAGATGCCGATCCACTCGGAAGACCACGTGGAAAGTCGTTCCAATTTTCAGCCCAAGAGCATGAACTCGTTATGGAAGAGGAGGAGGGCGAGGGCGATAGCAATGAGAAATATGAAGAGGCTCCAGAAGAGGAAGATCCAAAAGAGGCACATATGCATCAGCGGAACTTCGAGTTCAAGTTCACCGTAGAGAAGCTGCAAGGCTCTCTATATAGGACCGATCCAGAGGGTAAGAAGGACGATCAGCTTCTCGTCGAGCTCATTGCCGAGCACTTCGATCTTGACTTCTACCAGGAGCCGTTTCAGATGGGTGCCGATGTCAGTCTCAGGAGTCTCGCCGTCGAAGACCACGTGGAGGAGCATCCCATCCCAGAATTCCGGAATATCATATCCTCAGAAGATGTTTCCGCCGATGAGCAGAAGGACCTTTTTACCCTGAAATTTGTGAAGGTCAACAAAGAGTCGCCAGAATTCCAAACCAAGTATGAGGGCATTGCGACAAATCTTGACGTCGCAGTCTCTACGATCAACCTCATCGTCACTAGACGGACGCTTCTGACTCTGCTGGACTTTGTGCTCATTACATTCACCAATCCAGATCAGCCTCAGAGCGGACAAGCGCAAATAGCTGCAACATCCGACGAGCAACAGCCCGTGCAACCACCACCTGCCGAATCTGATAAGATCCGTATTCGAGCGGAGCTCAAACGCATTGCAGTGGTACTGAACAACGACGGTATTCGACTAGCCACTCTGAGTCTGAGCTCCGGGGATGTCGGCATCTTTCTCAATGCAGGCACAATGCGCATTGGTGGCCGACTTGGAAATCTCTCGCTCATTGATGATGTTAATCAAGGCGTTCCAGAAGACTCCCCGCTCCGCCAGTTGGTTACCATTGAGGGCAAGAATCTCGCGGATTTCAGCTACGAGACATTCAATCCGGAGCTGGAAAGCTATCCTGGCTACGACATGGCTGTGGCGCTCAAAACGGGCTCCATCAAGATCAACTTCCTCACAGAACCCTTCCGGAAAATTATGGAATTCGCTGTCAAGTTTGGCAAAATGCAAGCAATCTTCAACGCAGCGCGTCAGGCGGCCGCCAACCAAGCAACACAAATTCAACAGCGAGCGTCCAAATTCCATTTCGACATCACAATCAGCACACCCATTGTTGTGTTCCCGAGAATGGTCATTTCAGATAAGCCAGACAGAGACACGCTAACCGCCAACCTCGGTGAGATCTATGCCAAGAACACTTTTGTTCCTCTTGACGACTCAAAAGATGCGGATGTCGCGAACAAGCTTTCTGCCGGCATCAGAAACATCAAACTCACTTCAAAACTGCACTACGACGAGGATCGCTCAGAAGAGCTGCAGCTGATTGACAAAGTCGACCTCGATTTCAATATCACTATGGTGGATCACAAGCCTGGACACGAGCGACCTGATCTTGAGATTGATGGGTCAATGTCCGACATCAATTTACGACTCACGCCAGAACAAATGAAGTTTGCTCTGGAGTTGTCGCGAACGATACCGCAAGCCTTCAACACGCAGTCTGACGATCTGATCGACGAGGACGTACAGTCCGAATTGCCAAAGTCGACGACCTTACCAGCGCGACAAATTACAGACAAGGACACGCCGAAGGAAGAGCCTTCAACAGTCGCCATGTCTTCACAAGGACCCGAGTTGAAGGCTGATGATGACAAGTGGACCAAGCTGGACTTCGTCTTCAAGGTTGGGTCGATCGCGCTGGAGTTGATTAAGTCGAATGATGCAGAGCCTGTGGGTGACCTCGAGGCCGCCAGTCTTTCGAAATTCTCGCTCAATGACACCAATGTCAAAGTGCGAATGATCAGTGACGGCGCAATGGAAGCAGAGCTTGTAGTGCAGTCTTTCACCATCCGAGACAGTCGCGTCCAAGGCACCAACAAGTTCAGGAAGATCATGTCCCTAATCAACACGGATGTAAAGCAGCAGTTCATGGCGAGCGTCTCGATATCTGGGGGCGAAGAGAAGACTCTTATCGCCCTTCTGACGATTGACAGCCCGAGGATCATTCTCGCCTTGGACTATTTGTTCGCCTTGCAGGCCTTCGCGAACGCTGGTCTTGCAACGGACGAGCCGTTGGAAATTGAGCAAGAGGCCGAGCACGACGAGTCGGACAGTGACAATGAGACTCTGCCACCGGACGAATCCCGCACGTTCGAGAAGCCTGAGCCAGTAGTAGAATCCTCCAACGGGGGCATGAGCATCTCGTACCGTGTCAACCTAGTCGATGCACAAGTGGTACTCATCGCGAACCCTGCGATGTCCAACTCGGAAGCCATCGTCCTAGGCACGAAGCAAGTGCTTGTGTCGAAGCAACAGGCGATGACACTACAGGTCGACAAGGTTGGCATGTTCCTGTGCCGCATGGATCGCTTCGATACCAATCGTCTCCGCATTCTTGACGACTTCAGCATCCAGACTGCTCTTGACATGCGCAATCAAGGCTCGAAGGGGTCCATGACCAGCATAACCGTCGACATCGAGCCTCTCGTACTCCGACTGTCACTTCGTGACATTCTGCTGGCCATGCAGATCGTCAATCGTGCATCCGCTATGTCGGCAGGCGATGAGAAGATGCCGTCAGGAGATGCCAAACAACTCAAGCCAGCAACGCCCTCGAAAAAGCCCAAGTCGACAGTTGGCAAAGCTTCCTCATCCAAGCCACCTGCGAAGTCCATCGCCACCACCAAGAGCCAGCAGTTATCTCGCCCCTCGGGTCCTGCAGCTACGTCCGCTGTTCTGAACAGGGAAGAGATGCATGTGAATATTGAAGGCATCCGTGTCGTACTCATTGGCGATGTGCACGAGATGCCCATGCTTGATTGGCGCGTCAAGAAGTTCAACGTTGACGTGCGGGACTGGTCTGGTGCCATGGTCGCGGATACTTCGCTCGACATTCTCATCAACGTCTACAACTTCTCAAAGTCCGCCTGGGAGCCTTTGATCGAGCCCTGGAGTGTCGGTTTCCACATGGCCAAGGACCAGAATCCTGATAGAATCTCGATCGACTTGTATTCCCGCAAGTCAATGGAGCTTACCGTGACTGCCGCTACAATCGCTTTGGGTTCCAAATCGTTCGACTTCCTTGCAGGTGAGGAGGATATCCTGTCAAAGCCTCGGAGTAGTGACGCTCCCTACCGTATTCGGAATCACACTGGCTTCAGTTTGGATGTTTGGGCTGAGGGTAAGGAGCAAGAAGGCTTCGCTGCGAAATTGGAAGACGGCGAGGAGCAGCCCTGGCGCTTCGAAGATCCAATGTCGACGCGTGAGACATTATCCACCGAAGGCGCGAGTGGCATGGTCGGCATCCGCCTGGGCGGAAGTGGCTTCGACACCCTCCCTCGCATACCCGTACATCGTGAGGGCGAGTTCCTGTACAACCTCAAGCCCAAGCAGGATCGTGTCCAGCATCGCATTTTAGTGGACGTAAAGCTTGGCGCGGACAATATCAAAAGCATCACCTTCCGGTCACCACTGCTTGTCGAGAACAACACGCAGATCCCGATCGAGCTTGGCATGTTCAGCCCGGAAGAAGGACATCTTCTCAAGATCGACAAAATTGCGCCTGGCGATGCTAGACCTGCACCCATCGGCTCGGTCTACATGCACTCAATGGTGATCCGCCCGGACCAGGGCTTCGGCTACAATTGGTCGAACGAACGTCTCTTCTGGAAGGACCTTCTCAAGCGCCCAACAAGGACAATAACGTGCCGCGGCGAGTCAGACGAGCAAGCACCGCCGTTCTACTTTCAGCTACATGCAGCATACGACAAGAAGGACCCGTTGACTGGTGTCTACCCATACATGCGCCTTCGTCTCCAAGCACCCGTTGAGATTCACAACTTATTACCGTACGATTTCAAGTACAGGATCTATGATAGCAACACCAAGAAGGACTGGACAAATTTCCTGAGAAAGGGTGGTATCAGCCCTGTGCATGTGGTGGAGTTGTCGCATCTTCTGCTGGTAAGCGTAGAGATGCAGGATGGTCCGTTCAAACCTAGCAAGTTCGGTATCATCAACTCGACAGACCGAGAGAGCTTCCGAAGGGAGAAAGTGTTGGAGGTCAAGGACGACAACGACCAGACCCTGCACCTCAATATGCACTTCTAGTATGTCTCCATCAATTTTGAAATATCATCTGCTAACAAAACCAGCAATTTCCCTGATGGCGGTGGCGCTTTCAAAGTTGCCATCTTCAGTCCCTATATCGTACTCAACCGCACCGGTCTCGAGCTTGACGTCCGATCACAGCAACTGATGGGGCAATCGAGATCAGCCGCTGGCCAGAACATCATGTCCAACAACCCCGATGAAGCCGGCAAAGCGTTGCCCTTTATGTTTTCGTATCCTTCCGACAGCAAGAAGAACCGTGCTTTGATGAAGGTTGGCGACTCGAATTGGAGCAAACCGCAGAGTTTGGATGCTATCGGAAGCACCTACACAGTCGCTCTACCTGCTGCTAAATCACGAACGGAGATGCAGCTCGGAGTTCATGTCTCTGAGGGCGAAGGCAAGTATAACCTGACGAAGGTCGTCTCGATTGCACCGCGCTTCATTGTGAAGAACAAGCTCAAGGAAGAGCTGCTTATCCGCGAGCCTGGCCAGTCTGACTGGATGACCCTCAAGGATGGCGAGCTGCTTCCGCTTCGCTGGCTGAGGCAAGGCGGTGCACCACAGCTTTCTCTCTGCTACCCCGGCGTCAACAACCAGTGGTCTTCTCCCTTCCACATCTCGAACGTTGGCAACGTACACGTCAAACTATCCAAAGCTGGCCAGCGCCAGAAACTAGTACGTGTTGATATATTGATGGAGCAAGCAACCATTTTTTGTCACATCAGCGTTGAGACGAAGCACTGGCCTTTCTCCTTCAAAAACACCAGTGATCAAGAGTTCTTGTACTGGCAGCAGAACCCAAATCTCGATGAGGACGAAGACGATCGTGGTTCTGGCTTCCGCCCCATCAGATATCGACTGCCGCCGCGAAGTATCATGCCGTATGCTTGGGACTTCCCAGCAGCGAAGAATAAGGAGATTGTCATAAGCGCCAACGGTCGCGAGCGACACATCAAGCTCGCTGAGATCGGCCCTCTCATTCCATTCAAAATTCCACCTGGCCAGGAACGTGGCGGTATGAAGGTCATTGATCTCAATGTTGTCGCGGTGGGCCCCACGCAGACACTGGAGATCGCGAACTACAAGCCGTCGAAGAGCTTATACAAGCAGAAGTCCGGGACGGCATCGTCCACAGCTACCGGCTTTGAGGTGAAGGATCAGGACACAGACGTTACCTTCAAAGCGCAGCTACGATTCGCTGGCATTGGCATCTCGCTTGTCAACCGACACTTACGCGAGCTTGTTTACATCACTCTACGCGACATTGAGCTGAAGTACTCCGACTCGGCGATCTACCAGATGGTCAATTTGCAGGTCAAATGGATACAGATCGACAACCAGCTCTACGGCGGCATCTTCCCGATCATCTTCTACCCCAGTGTGGTACCGAAGACGGGCAAGGAGATGGAGGCACATCCCATCTTCCAGACTACGATCACCAAGGTCAAGGACGACTCATATGGTGTGCTGTACATCAAGTACTTCACTTTCCTGCTTCAGCAGATGACGATCGAAATTGACGAGGACTTTATCTTTGCGATGATTGACTTTGCCAACATCCCTGGAGCGTCATGGTCGGAAGAGAAGGAAGGCAAGCTATGGGACGACTCGCTTGACATCCCAGAGCCGAAGCAGGAGCAGTCTGGCCAAGACGTCTACTTCGAGCTGCTGCACCTCCAGCCTATGCAGATTGATTTGTCGTTCGTGCGAACCGAGCGCATCAATGCCGAGGACACCATGAGTACTTCGAACCCGTTCATGTTCGCTGTCAATGTCCTCACCATGTCGATTGGAAATGTCAACGACGCACCAGTGCGATACAACTCGCTCATACTAGAAAACGCTCGCATCTCGACCACGGCGCTGATCAACAACATCAAGAACCACTACGTGCAAGAGTCGCTCCGACAGGTGCACGTCATCATTGGATCCGCCGACTTCCTCGGCAACCCAGTCGGTCTCTTCACGAACATTAGCTCCGGTGTCGCCGACATCTTCTACGAGCCCTACCAAGGTCTCGTCAAGTCCGACCGCCCCGAAGAACTCGGTATCGGTATTGCAAAAGGCGCATCCAGCTTCGTCAAGAAGTCCGTCTTTGGCTTCTCCGACAGTATGGCCAAATTCACGGGTAGCATGTCCAAAGGTCTATCCGCAGCAACTCTCGACAAAGAGTTCCAAGATCAGCGCCGTAACACCCGCTCGCGCAACCGGCCCAAGCACGCCCTGTACGGCATCACAGCCGGCGGCAACGCCTTCGCCAACAGTCTTGCCAGTGGTCTCGGTGGTCTCGCACGCCACCCCATCCAGGGTGCGGAGAAGGAAGGCGCGCTCGGCTTCGTCAAGGGCGTGGGTAAGGGTCTACTCGGTGTCCCGACCAAAGCCGCCATCGGCGCATTTGACCTCGCCTCCAACATGGCCGAAGGCGTGCGCAACACGACCACCGTCTTCGACCAAGAAGGCCTCGATCGCGTGCGTCTCACGCGCTTCATCGGCACCGATGGCATCGTGCGCACGTACTCGCAGCGCGAAGCACTCGGCCAGTTCTGGCTCAAGACACTCGATAACGGCAAGTACTTTAACGAAGATTACATAGCGCACTTGGAGCTGCAGAACAAGGAGATGCTGGTCATGTTGACGTACAATGGCGTCATGATGGTGCGCACGAAGAAGCTGACGACGGAGTGGGAGGTGCTGCTCAAGGATGTGCAGACGATTAGTAAGGAGAGGACGGGCTTGGGGATTAGTTTGAAGGGAGGGAATCAAGGACCGTTCATTCCGGTTGGGGATGAGGGCGGGAGAAACTGGTTTTACCGACAGGTTGCGGTTGCGGTCAATGCGTATAATGATCGGTGGAATGCGAAGGGTTGATATGGGAGAGGAGAAGAGTGATGGGTTGAGAGGTATGGCGATGGTACAGAAGGATATTGGTTATACCTCGAGTCTCGAGTTCTTGTCCCTTAGTTTGACTTAGCGATTGAGTATACATAATTTTTATCTCCAGTGCTTGACATTTTCAATTGCTCCTTGACAAACTTTCGACAATGTCATCATGCCCAGTGAAAGGCTCATTGTCACTGCCCATTTCACGTTCTCCCCAACAATGCCGTAGGCTTTCACTTATATCATTTGCGCTGCTATTTCACCCCCCTTCCGCAGCCCGACCACTACATATACTACCCTCCCCCACTATATCATATCCATCCCCCCCCCCCATCAACCAGACACAACCTAACATCGACAACTCCCACGAACAACTTCATCACCCACAGCACCAAAACCACACCAACAAACCAATATCCACACCACCGCACACAGCTCAACAATGCACCAGCTGTACCTCAAGAAGCAAGCGAAGCTGGAGGCCCGAATCAAGGACCTGGAGGAGAAGAATAAGAACTCGTCTGCGAACAACAAGTCGTTGGCGAAGAAGAACACGGAGTTGTTGGGAAAGGTTAATGAGTTGAGCGATCGGGTGTATTATTCGCCCTGAGGGCGGAGGCTGGTGAGACATGGTTTCGATGGTAGGTGTATAACGGTTTTGGACAAGCACGTTGAGGGGAAACAATTTATTTGCGCGCATGGGATGGATATCTTAGAGTGAGATGTTTTTAAGTTAATTGGGATATAAGAGAGTACACACATGCCTTTACATTTAATACATGACCACAATCACGATGCGTGATCCCACTGCTATGTTTCCACGTCCGGTGCTCACGACGATCCAGCTTAGTACAATCTCAGCGCACGGCACAATTAGCATGTCTACACAATCTACTCAACATAGCCGTCCCAGCCGATGCAGCAACTCGATCACATCCGAATATAACTCTAACATAACTCGCGTATCATCCTCGTTCTTGAAGCTACAGTACGAAGTCGCCACGCGAGATACCTACATCAAGGACCTTCTCGCTGAGGTCAATGGACAGAAACTTGCGAACGTACTGCTGATTGCTGAGCGCAATGCGCTGTTAGATGAAAGTCATCGACTGGAAGAGGATGGCGAGGAGTTGGAGACGGCAGTCGAGGAGTTGGAGAGAGAGGTTGAGGCATGGCTGGATTTATGGGCGATATGTCGTGATTGAGGGGCTGGTGGGATGTGAATTGTGTAGTTCGTCGAGCATATGCCACAATCCTACTAATAGCATCTGAAGTTTCCCCGCCCTCATGGTTATGTAATTGCTCATACGAGTATTGGTTGCTCCTTTGCTCAAACCACAGCAGAGGGGATAGGTGAAGGTATATACCCCAAGCTATAATGAGTAAGCCCCAACCTCGCCGCTCGGACAGTTCCTCATTCGAGCCTAATCTACCTAGGCACTCAGAAACAAGGCGCTAAAAGTCTGTGCCATTCACCCCTTGGCATCTCTCCTTCTCTGTATGTAAGTTATTTCCGCCCACTCATCGGATCAGTCAACTCACGAGGGTGCCACATCTACGCCCGCACTGCAATCACGCTGCAATCACGCCGCAATCATGCCAGAAATGGTAGCTTGGGTCCGCGATCTCATGCGGGGTGCGAAGAATGGTAATGCAGACGACATTGCAAGGTCATTCACTTTATTCTTCCAACCTGTTCCTCCGGAGAGTATGTACGAGCGGGAAGTCTACTATGACTACAAGTTTGAGCCGGGTCACGCTGAATACGACCCCGTGCTTCGAGTCCTCAAGGCTATGGTCGAGGACCTTGTTGGCAAACACATCGGCGTTGCGGGCATGAAGTGCAATATTTTCCCGACCGACAACGCTCCAGTGACCTGGCCACCGTCCGAGGCAAAATCCCATATGGCTACCAAGTTCTACACCATCGACGACGGCGGTATGTTCCCAATGACGATGCCTGCCTCTGTCTTCCCTTCGTGGCCGAATTACGCACCACCAACACCCGACACTCTAGGTAGCTACATTCAGAACCTTCCCGGTGTCAAAGACCTTCAGCTACGGTTCCGGTATCTCGAGGAAGGCTGGTCCACGAGTCCCTGAGGTGACGAAGAAGACAAGCGTCGCCTCACTCGCTATACTGAACATGCATACGAGTGCTGCCAGCGCACTATTGTAGATTGGATCTGTACCTTCGCCTACCGTTTTGTCCAGGGCATCGAGACGGTGATTATCACTGGCAAAGTCAAGACGCAATCGAAGCAGAAGTGGGATGCTATCTTCAGGAGCTCTCAGGCTCACAACTAGGCTGCCGCAATGGCTGCGATCCTTGCGACACCCGATACGCAGCTGTGAGTATTGCGACTGTACCAAATGATGTGTACCGAACTGACTGTCCCGCTACAGTCCTCCTTGTTTTTGCGTTAGTACCTGCGGCACATCGACTAAAACCTACAAGTATAAACGAAATAGTTCACCGCGTTCATTTGACTACGCTTAAGCATGGGAATTAAGCGGATGGGACCGGAACGCCGCACTGGTAACTACGGACAATCCGAGATCGAGAAGTTATGTTGAGTAGGTAGTACGCGAAGCAGGACCCGTAAATCTTGAAAGTCGTATATCTCGGGATGAACATGTCTTATCAGCGCGGAGCTAACGGTGCTGAGTTGAGTTCATCTTTTGTGGGCCGGGATTGCTACGGCAAATCAAATGCTTTTGTCAATTAAATGATTGTTTGGAAAACAGGCGTCTTTAGATGCTTGATGGTAAACGTTCAATCATGCTTTCGCAAAGCAAACCTACCATGGAATTTTCATAAAGAACGGCCATTTTCTCTCCCTGGAATCTCAGAATCTTCATCTCTCTCACATCATCATACAATGGCGTCCCATGGCAAGAAAGACTCCAACGACTTCTGGAAAGGAACGGATCCCGTTGATAAGACTCCACAAAAAGAAGCACCACCAGCAATCGCAGCTCCAGCACCCACACCGGCTCCGACAATCGTTCATCAATCCGCAGAGCGAATCAGAGCGACGAATATGGAGAAGAAGGTAGAAGATTTGGACAGCGTGTAGCGGACCTGGAAGCAGAGGTGGAGAACCACAAGCAGAGCACGAGGAACTTTGCAGAGAAAGTGTATCAGCTCGCGAAGAGGCTACTGGGAGAGAGCAAAGGGGATTCTAATGTCTGAGAGCTGGATTGGACACGCTAGGGTGGAGCATGCGAGACATGAACCTCGGGAGAAACGTCTTGCACCATGACACCTTTCCAGAGATCATGTCTTACGTGCAGACTCGCATGAATATAAACGGAAGAAAGTTCAACTCTTTTTGGTATTGCATTCAATCTCCTCGATCACATCGTCAACCATTAGCAATACAGCACACGAACAATCATCACTCATAGCATGCTCTCCAGCCACGTCCGTACCACAGACCAGGGCGAAGTACGTTGGGCATTCGCAATGCCCTCGCCTACAAGTTCAGTAGCAGAAATGCAGCCACCAGCACTGACCCCAATGAAAGGAGAAGAAGCCACAGCACGCGTACAAGAACTTCGCCGATTGCTGAAAGATGCAATGCTCGAGAAAGGAGTGGCCGTTTTACAAGCGAAGAGCTTGTTGCACGCCAGTGTTGAGAAGGAGCGGCGGATCGACGGACTCAACCAAGAATTGAGCGGTTTGATCAATACTATGTTGCGCAAGGAGAGGCAGGTCAAGATACTGGGGCTTGGTCTCGAGTGGGACCAGAAGTTGATCGGATTAGAACAATGGACTATTAAGCAGAATGATGCGCGAATTGAAGAGCTCAAGCAGGAGATGAAGGATACGGACTGCGGTCAGCGGGAAATGTAGTATTTATGTAGGGCAGAGGGAGTGTCGTAGAGTCAGTCTGGCGGCAGTAGCAGATCCTAATGCAAGACAATCCTTCTTAGCTGAACGCAGTCGGCGAAGATGCTTTCGTCGAAGTGGCTCACCCTCTGTGTTCATCAGTGTTCATCAGTGTTCATCAGTGTTCATCAGTGTTCATCAGTGTTCATCAGTGTTCATCAGTGTTCATCAGTGTTCATCAGTGTTCATCAGTGTTCATCAGTGTTCATCAGTGTTCA
>Ga0265798_10001371_pt1 | contig 38020 bp, 29 predicted proteins | sample P3T30metagenome_FD_192430 | JGI IMG/M metagenome (GOLD analysis project Ga0265798, IMG submission 192430) | Plant litter microbial communities from East Loma Ridge, Irvine, California - P3 T30 | ecosystem: Environmental > Terrestrial > Plant litter > Unclassified | place: USA: California...
AGACGTCACCACCTCCAACTCTGGGATCGTCAGGAAAATCACACTCGAGCAGTCACCTGCCTTCAATGAACGGCAACGGCTCCAAAACTCCTCCGCTTGGAAATGGCAGGCCTGGGATGCCGGGCCAGAACAACAGATACAGCCTTGTTGTGAGTGATTATGTGGCTTGGATGGTTAGCAAGGCGGATCACATGTATTGACAAATTGCGTCTTAGGGTTCGACCAGTGGAGAGAGCATCCCACGAGTAGCGCCAGCTACTTCACCACTTGCGCCTCGCGTTCTTTCGGTGTCCGACGGATCTTGGGTGTGTACATGCATTCATGCCGGCCTAATTGCACGAACTGACAGCCTTCCAGGTCCACCAGAAGATCCTCTTGATATTCGGCCAATGTGCAGACGTTGCGCAGCCACTTGATGGGCAATTGACGATCACGCACCATCAAGATAGTTTCCCGGCCCAACAATGGCCCGTAAACGACTCCCACTTCAAAGCGCTCGTCTACCTTCAACCTGGTCCCAACAGACTGCGGTTGGACTTCACATCGCCTAAGCTTCCGAACAACGTCGGACCATCACATACGTCCTGGATCAACATCAACTTCCTACCGCTCATATCCTCACCGCCGCTGCAGCTGTGTATCCTGGTGGCCAAAGACTCTCCAGAGACGTACGATGCTGTCCCAGAAAGAGCGCAAAAGGAGGGCAACAACTTGGCCACTGCAGTGCGAAAGTTCCGCATGGCCGCATATTTGTGGCAGGCATTTACGGCAGAGCAAATGAATCGAAATTCGTTTGGCAGGAGATGTTACAGATATGAGGAGGAGTGGCAGCCTGGCAGTCTGACATGGAAGGATATGGAGACTGGACAAATGAGGAACGAGGCTAAAATCCACATCATTCGGATGGACAAGTCGGTTAAAGAGATCCAGGATCTGGACATTGCCCAGCAACATGGCCCTGCGAAGAAGAAGGGTGATCTCTTCACCATTGCGATGGCGGAAGTGAAGAAGTACTTCCAGCCCAGGCCTGGTCAGACGCAATACGTGTCATGTATGTTCTTGGACGCGCACTGGGACAAGCAGGCTGATACAGTAAGAGGACATGCTGCATTGGGTGGCGGTGATGACAGCGTCAAGCTCGCCATATTTGGATCGCATTGTTTGCAGTCGTATCCTGCTCACTTGGAGGAAGTTGTCCCGGCGTTCACCGATTGCACGAGGACCGACACGGATTATGTTGCCAACGATTGCAACGAGAGTGGCAGCAACTGGGAGTCTGCAAATATCGGTATCGGTGCACATCTTCACGAAACAGGTCATCTGCTGGGATGTCCACACCAAGAATCCGGCATCATGCTCCGCGACTATGTCACCCTCAACCGAACTTTCACGACCCGCGAGCCTTACTCGACACGCACAAAGCAAGCTGGCATGCGTCTAGCTCTGCCCAAAGACGAGTGCGCCTGGCACCGCCTCGACGCTCTTCGTTTCCGTTACCATACTTGTTTCAGGTTACCTGGAGACGTCGTATCACCACATTCAGACCCCAGCATTCAAGTATGGACTGTCGACAATGGCACGGTACTTGCTACTGCTGCAACTGGTGTAGCGTGGATCGAGATCTTCCCCGAAGGCGACGACGTCTGCCATACCTGGATCGAATATGCCGACCGTGACGGCAATGGGCCTAGGCAGATCACCCTCACCGAACAAGTTGTGCGTGAGAAGCTGCCTGAAGACAAAAAGAAGCGAAAGCTCAAGATCGACCTCTTCTCGTGCTCCGGCGCCAAACACACCATCAACGATTTCAGCCAGCTTGGCTCCAAGGAGTCCAGAGTGAAGCTCCCAGACGGTCGTCCTGGTTTCAAATCTAGTAAGCTCGGCTTCTCGCAAATGGAAGGTTCAAAGCCCCAAGAGTCAATCTTTGCCATTGCCTGGAAGAACAAGGAGCAGATGCTACGAATCAAGATCTACCACGGCGCCAGCCTCGACGGTATCGAGTTCTGCTACGAAGACGGCCGCAGCGAGCTTTTCGGAATGCGCGGCGGCAAGTCTGGCGGTAGTGTCTTTGCGCTCGACACACGCATGGGCGAGACCATTCTCGGTTTTTACCTGCGGGCTGGCGCTTGGGTTGACGGCATCCAGATCTTGACCAGCGCCGGCCGTAAGAGTGAGATCTACGGAAATGCTACTGGTGGTTCTGGGTAAGTGATCCAACACGTCGACTGACAGCCCATCGCACGACGACTAACATTCTGTTTCCAGACACACACTCATCCCACCCCGTGGCTACAGCATCGCGGGCATCTACGGAAGCTGTGGGCCTTGGATCGACGGTTTCGGGCTAATCATCACGCGATGAAAGGACTCGAACTCTTGTTTTGGTGTACGATCTATGTTTGACGCGCATGAGACCTACCTGCGGCTCGCGCACAAGCATCCCGATGCGACCGCAGTTTCCTTGAAAGCCCAAGATGCCTCTCTGCTCTCATTGAAAGGGCATCGCAGCGTCGTGGATCGACGGCATTAATGTCACGCTCGACAGGATCATATCAACGGACATGATTCTCAGGTCCTTTATAGTCGCGCAAAGAGCAGAGCAGAGGGTCTTCTAGAGCTCTGTGAGTTCAGTTGACAGGCATCCGACTAATGCTCTTTTGACTTGCTGAAGAGGGCTAAACATATCAGCGGCTGTGGGCCGATAGCCTAGAGGAAAAGGAGGAAAAGGAAAGGGAAAAGGGAGCTCGAGGCAGCAGTCTCTCATATATGCATGCAGAGGGAAATCCGGGTGGAGAGAGAATACCAAGCGAAGGTTGTTTTTCAGTCTCGTCAAGGCAGGGAGGGATGGATCTCTGGTCTTTACCCTTTGTCATGGACCGTAAGGGTTAGCATGGAGTGGGCTGGAGACATTTTATTTCCTGGTGTCCTGGGTTGTGCTCTTTTTTCCTTCCATCCATTACACATCACAGCTTCTTTCCCTTACAAATGGGTCTTGATCAAGTCTAGATACCCCGATCGGACTGGGTGGGAAACACATATCCAAGTAATAATAACAAAGGTTAATGGCGAAGTGGAAAGTTCACGAGTGAGAGAGAGAGAGCGAGGAAGCGCTGCAATGTTCGTTCCCGATATTACTCGCACCAGGGTGTTGATTTCAATGGAGGGCGGACGTTCATTGTCTTCGTTTTTGTTTGTTTCTCACACTTCCTCCTCCGTACCCTACCTACATATATCTAAACCTCCAACAGGGCGGGCACCCTACCCGACTGGACACTCCCTACATGTAATTCTTGCTTCCATCCTTTCCTTCTTCGTTCATTCCTTCCTTTCCCTTCTTTAGACAACAAAAATCCACCCCATAACTTAAACGCTGAAGTGCATTACTACGCCACCCCCAACCCCTCGATCGCACCCTGTTCATTGACCACCTGGCCCGCGAGCGAGTACGAAGCCCTCCAGCGCAGCTTGACGCTCTTGCCCGCGCCGCGCTCGACGCCTTGCACGCGGATCGTCTGCGTGATGCCGTTTTGCTGCGAGGGGCCCAGGGAGCGGCCGGATTGCGGGTCGAGTTTGAGGGTGTAGCCCTGGGTTTGCATTAGCACAACAGAACTCACTGGATGGGAAGGGAAAGTGATGGAGGGGACAAATCGTTACATACCTTTGTCACGGCGAGCTGGAAAGTCAGGTCTTCGATGGGTTGTGGTGTGTTGTTGGAGATGCGGGAGGAGACGATCAGCTCGGTGTTGTTGGGGCGGGTTACGGCGAAGACGGTTTTGATGGCGCTGTTGGTGATTGTTAGGTCTTGGGGTGCGTCGGGGAGGGCGGAGCTGAAGGTCCATTCGTCGTCGTTGTTGGTGTTGCTGGGAGCTGGAGCTGCGGCGGGAATGCTACCGCCTAGGAGGTCGAAGCTAGAGGATGCTTGTGCTGGCGCCGGCGCTGGTGGTGAGCGGGAGGATTGGAATTGGAATGGGCTTCCAGAGCGGGAATTTGAGTTGGAGAGGGCGGCGAAGGGGTCGGTTTTCTTCTGTGCTTGTTGCTGCTGTTGGGGTGAGGGTGTTACTGATTGAGTGCTGGGTGTTGAGAGAGAGCCGAATAGGTCGGTGCTTGCGGTTTGTTGTTTGGGGGGTTGTTGGGCAAACATAGACGGCATGGAGGATTGCGATGACGTTTGCTGGTGTCGAGATTGAGAGAATTGCGCCATGATGTCTGCATTGCCCATGGTCGGCGTCTTGGATGCGCCGTTCGAGGATGCTCCAAGCGAGATGCCACCGCCTTCGCCGAAGTTGCCGTCGCCCATGTTCAGACCGAGAAGATCGTCTTCGAGGGCGTTGCCCGCTTTAGGTGGAGGCTTAGGGGCTGATTGTTCTTCTTGCTGCGGTGCTGAGGAGGACGCCTGCTCAGGACCGTCAAAGTCGATAAGTGACAGTTCGTTGTCGGGACCCTTCCTAACGCCTGCACCACTAGTACCGAGAGTCCCCTTGGGAATGGCATTTGCAGCCTCAATATCTCCCTTCTTGATCAGCTTGTACCGCTCGATCGTCCGGTGTATACTGTCGTTGATTTCAAAGAGTTTTGCAACAGCTTCAGTGTCATCGCTTTCCTCCTCGCACATCTTCTGAATCTTAGGATGCGCGCTTGCAAGCGCATTGGCGAGTTCCTCGAACACATCGCCCTCCTTGATCTCGTCCCCAGGCTTGTAACCCTGCAGCATTTCCTCCAGCAACCGCGCCTTTTGCTGAATCTTACCCACCTCCTCCGCAGCTTTTGCTCGGTAATCCGTCTTCTTCCGCGTGTCATAGCCAGCCATGACTTTCATCAACTTGTTCGCTTCTTGCAGATCGTGCGGCGTTCCTCGTCGGATCAGTTCCTGAAGTTTCGCACTCTGGGCCTCCCTTTCCTCCGACTCCATTTCCTCGGCAGACTTTAGGTTGTCCGAGGGGTTGAGAACGGCAGCATCTTCGCGCCGAACCTCGGGGAATTGGTAGCCTTTCAGGTGTAACAAGCGGTGCATGTCGCGAACAAAGCCCAAGTCCTCGCGGTACTTGCTCGTCTCGCAGATGGTACGCCGCCATTCTTCAATTAGTTCCAGGATCTTGTTCTGCACACGAGTGTTGCGGATGGGCGGGCGCTCGGGGAAGCGTCTCACGAGCTCGTTCAAAAAGTCCTTGGTGGAGATCTGCAAGTGGAAGGGATATCCACAGTTTTTGACGCAGATATCCAAGAGCGAGAGGGCCAGCAGGCTGACGTTGGGGTTGCGGTGATTGATGTAGGCAACAATCGAGACGGCGGCTTCGCGCGGGGCGCTGCCTTTCTTTGCGTTGATCAGGTCGGCGATCTCAAGGCAGAGGGCCAGGTTGGGCTCGTAGTTCTCGGGCGAACAGGCATTGGTGATATAGCGCTGCAGAGGGGTAGCGCTGGGATCGCTAACAAATGCGAAGCGGTCCCTCGCCGCATAGCGAGCTGAGGCCGCCTCCATGGTCGCTGGTTGGGGGGATTGATCTGGGTGGTGAGAGGAGGTCAAGGTAGTGAGGATTTGTTGTTCAATTGAAGGGCCATTGATTTACTGAGTTGTTCAGTCCAGATCCAGGGGGTACCTACGTTATGTTGTTGGTATGGCCAGCTTGCTCCCAGGTGGGCAGTCAGTCGAGTGGGACATGTCTGGGCTGCGCTACGCTGTTGGCTTACACTCGGCGCCAGTCTAACGACGAGACGAGAGATTCCGAAGCCGGATCGGCGTCAAATCGCATGACGTAGAAATTTAGGTGGTCCAATTCTATCAGTCATTTTGATTAGAATAATCACATCGATTTGTACTCGTCACAGACTGGCAATAGAAGCAATATCGCCCACCATCTGTTTGCTTCTAAATCTCAACACACACACACGACATCGTCTTGGGCCTTTCAGTGACCACTTACTTCACCTTGGCCATCCCATCCTTGACCCCTCCAAACATCAACCCCGCGCCACCACAGAAACCAACACCAATACCAGTACCGTACGGCAACATCAAAGTCGCCATACCACCACCATGGTCCGTCACAAGAAAGACATGAACAACAAGGGCCGCAAAGGCGCCAACGGGCCTCAAAAGACATTCGCCCAGCACACCCACCCCGATCGCGAAGACGGACTCGGCGGCGGCAAACGGCCAGCCTTCAAAGCAGCAGCCTGGGATCTCAACCACTGCGACGCGAAACGCTGCTCCGGCAAGAAGCTCATCCGCCTGGGCCTGATGCGCGAGCTGCACGTTGGTCAGAAGCACCAGGGCGTCGTCGTCTCGCCCAAAGCAAAGTCCATCATCAGCCCTGCCGACCGCGAGATCTGCGAACAGTACGGCGCTTCCGTAGTCGAGGCGAGCTGGAACCGCATTGATGAAGTGCCGTTTGGCAAGATTGGAGGCCCACATCAGCGACTACTCCCCTACCTCATTGCTGCGAACCCGACCAACTACGGCAAGCCCTGGCGTCTTAACTGTGTCGAAGCTCTCGCGGCTTGCTTCTTCATCTGCGGCCATCCTGAATGGGCGGAGGGCATTCTGGCTCCTTTCTCCTACGGTCAGTCTTTCCTCGAGATCAACGACGCGCCGCTCAAGCGTTATGCGGCCTGCGCGAACGAGGAGGAGGTGAAAGCAGCAGAGACGGCATGGTTGGAGAAGATCGAGAAGGAGTACAACGACGACCGCACCAAGCGCGTGGAGATGAAAGATGACATGTGGGCCGGCGGCAACATGAACCACAGGAACTTGAACGCCGCGAGCGACAGCGAGGGAGAAGAGGGCAGCGGCGACGAGGACAACGACGAGGACAATGACAGCGACGCAAGCAGTCTAAGTGGCATTCAGCTCGGAGGACCCAAACCTGGCGAGCAGCCCAAACCCAATGGAGATGACGATGAGGAGGAGGACCACGATCCCTTCGGACTGCCACCCTCGGACGACGAGGAAGAAATGGCCGAACTCCGCCGCCGCGTCCTAGCCTCGAAACCTTTCACAAACCCCTCCAAGCCCGCCGATAACAGCAACGATGATGTCGATCCTAAAGCTCCCGAACGCATTCAGCGCGCAGGTCCCGCCGGCATGCCCGCAGACTCAGACGCCGAGTCTGGCTCTGACATTGGAGACAACGACGACGACGAGTTCGACAACATCATGAACGCCGCTCCGATGACAGATCGGGCGGGCATCTCGGCGGCTAAGCGCAAGAAGCAGATGGAGAAGGATGGTAAATTGAGCGTGAGATTTAGTCGGGCGGAGATCAGCGCGCCTGTGAAAGGGCAGTAGCGAGAGCTGCGTTGCTCGGTTGTCTCTGCTGACATTGTCATACATATATCCAACAAGATTTTTTCAACTTCGCTGTGCTTCATGAGCAAACCACTCTCACAGAGGCATTGGGAATTTCACCCAGGTCAAGATTTGACTTCTCAATTTGGTCGAATGTCTTTTACTACTTGCAGACTTCCTCTAGAACTTCTTTGACAATCGCCAAGTCGCGATCAACATCAACCTGCCAATTAGCCACCGCGAACCGCGCCGCCGGTTTCCCGCCAAACTGCGTCCCGCTCACGTAGAGCTTGCGCGTGCTGTTCATGCGCTTCACCAGCTCGCCGTTGAGCGCCTCGTCTCTGGCACGGAAGATCACTATCACGTAAATCTGCGCCAGTCTATCTTCCAGCGAAGAAGATTCTTCGGCCAGCGGCAATAGCTCGTACGCCGGATGGTCCTGGACGTGCGCCGTTATCGCGCGCGCGAGCTTGATCTGCCGCTCGAGAATCTCGACATACCCGGCGCGGCCGTGTGCTGCTAGAGAGGCGTACACGGCCAGAGCGCGGAAGCGCCGCGAGTTCTCGATTCCGATGTTCAGAGGGGATGCGATTGTGTTCTCGCCGTTTCCACCTCCACTGGGAGCGTTGAGGTAGGCTGCGCTGGGGTTTTGGAAGACCTGCTGTGCGAGCGGGAGGTTTTTGGTCAGGATGAAGCCGCAGTCGTAGGGGACGTTGAGCATTTTGTGCGCGTCGCCGGTGATGCTGTCGGCGAGCTCGAGGCCTGCGACGCCGGCTTTCAGGTGCGCGTACGATTGGTCGTGTTCGGGCAGGATGCGGGCTTGCAGGCCGAAGGCGGCGTCGACGTGGATCCAGGCGTTGTGTTGGTCGGCTAGGGAGCGGAGGGTGGTTAGTTCGGAGAGGCCGGTGGTGGCGAAGAGGCCTGTGTTCACTTCTGCGGCGGAAATGGCGATTATAGAGGCTGTGTTTGGGTTTGCGAGGGCACTTTCGAGAGCTGAGAGGGAGAAGTGTTGGGCGTTGGAGGGTGAGGAGACGTCTATCACTGATGCGTGTCCGAGGCCTAGGATAGAGGCTGCTTTGCGGAGGGAGGAATGGGGAACCGTTGTTAGGATCTGGATCTTGTGGATGTTGGCTGCCCTTGTCGCTTCCAGCAGTCCGTCGCGAGCGATACTGGCTGAGGCACCGGCTCGTTTCGCTGCTTCGGCGACGATGTACTCGCGACCACAGGCCAGCCCGACAACATTGCTCGCCGTCGCTCCGGTGGTGAACGTCCTATGCGGCCAATGGAAAGGGTCGAATCTGAGGAGTTCGCACAGCATCCTCAGAGCAGCATCCTCGACATTCGTCGCCACGGTCTCGTTTGGCAGGTGAACTTGGACATTCTGGTCTTCCTCTACCGCGAGCTTGTCGGCGAAGGTGGCGATTGGCGTGGCGCCGCCGGTGACAAAGCCGTAGTATCGGGGTGATTTGGAGTTGCCATTGAGACCTGGCACGATGTCTTGCTGGAGATGCTGTTGTGTTTGCTCGAAGCTAATGCCTTGGGCTGGGATGGAAGTGAGGAGAGAGGATCTGGCGTTTTGTAAGGCCTCCTGGCTAGGGAGCACGTATTCTTCTTGGGCTGACATTGTGTTTGTTTTGCACATGTGAGAAGATCACAGCCTCGTGACTAGGAGAAGAGGAAAGCGGAAGGTGTGCGTCTGGAAATACCTCTGATTTTGGCGTAATGACATTGAGTCACAACAAGACGATAGCCGAAATGCATATCGCTTCCTTCTCGCGTTCGTCAACTTGGAGACATCGCCCTTCTAATGAGTCAGGAGTCAGTCAACGAGACTGTCAGTGCTGTTTTATACATCAGTGTATCTCCTGACACCAACGAGAGGATATCCAAGGCCGTACAAGTTGTTACACAAAGCCTAAACATTGATTATGAGGGTAAGGGTTGCTCTTTCCCGTCGTTGGATTGGACCCTTACACGTGATAGCGCGCTAGCCCCGCCGAAAGCCGATCGCGTTGTTGCCTCGAAACGCGCTTCGATCAATCTCAAGATTCATCTCGTCTTCTTTTACAATACTGCCACCGACGATTCCGAGGCTGCGCATCTTCCCTGGAATGCGCGTGCGATACCGAAATGCTCGACCCAAATGACGCGACATAATTTGGACGCTCATCTTCGCTGGCTGATCTCAACAAGGCCCTCGGTGCCACCGGACGTGTCGCTACCACCAGTCACCACATCATTCGGCTCGATCGCCGCGACTGCCCTGGAAGACATTGACGACATTCCCGACGGTGCATTCGACGACGACATCAGCGAGGCGAGTACCGAAGTGCCCGACGAGCCCGAAATACAGGCTAGAACTACAGAAATGGCGAGACTTAGGACAGCGCCTGGCTCTCCCACCAAACCACGACTCATCTCCGCCGGATCTGGATCTCAGCTGGAAGGCGATTCAAGAAGTGCGACAAGACCTGCAAGCAAATGGAAGCAGACTGTTCAGTCCGTAGTCAAGACGGAGTCGGTGCCGCAGACACCCGTTAAGAGCGGATGGGAAATGCCAGCTTCGGGCTCTGATGTGGAAGTTATGGATTTGACGGATAGTCTGGAAAAAATGAGGAGCCCGTCTTTTGACAGGGTTGTGCGGAATGTCACTGGGCGCAAACGGAAAAGTGAGGAATACCGAGCGGATTTGAACGACTGCCCTCGACATGGCTCCCCAGTCTCGGCAAAAGTACAACGTACAACAAATGGGTTGGCATCAGCTGGTGGTCGGTCGACTGCTCGTTCTGGCGAACAGGCAGAGTACACCACCGTCGGTGAAGTTATGGATGAGGCGCATTCGGAGCCTCCGCCACCTTATTCGACGATAGCTCTACAGGAGCCACCACGGCTGGATCCAGTACCACGAAGGGCGAACGATGCTCTGAACAACAACGGATCAATGTCTCGACAGCGTTCTGTCATGCCCGATTCGGAAGACGAGGACGAAGACAGCATCATCAACCTTACTGACCCGCCCAAAAAAGCATCGCCACGCCGAAAGCCTCCGACCAGGCAACCCACTGTACAAGAATCGCCTATATCGAAGAGTTTATCCAGTGTATTACCGGAGCGATCGTCCCGTACTGCTTCTCCAACGAAGGCACCTTCATCATCTGACCTTGCTCGACCACCGGGTTCTGTTAGTACGCAGGGTGAACCGAAGTCGGCACTTCCACAAGAAGATCGTGATCGTTTGGATAGCTTCTTCGATTTGTCCGCGGATGCCATCAAACGCGTTGTACAGGAACTCAAGGTCCGTATGGATCAGATCACCGACGAAATCGCAAACTGTTTCGAAGACGAAGACGATGACGGAGCCGAAGAGGGGCAGAATGAATTGAACCAAGTCGAAAGCCGCGTGAACGCGCTACAGTCACTCCAAGGAATGCCTCGACAGCGAGAAGATCTGACAGCAAAGAAGGCCGAAGCGTTCAACAACATGCGACAGGCTATCCGGACGAAGAGCGGACTTGTTGAGGCCAAAGCAGCCAACAATCAATGCAAAAATCAGCTCATCGAGTTCGAGTCCAGCTGCTTGTCTTTGCTGAACATCTGCCAAGAGGACATTGACAAGTGTTTGAGGCGGGCGGGTGCAGGCAGGCCAGTAGACGGAAAGGCAGTAGCTGTCAAGGCCACACAAGCTATGAGAAGCATCCCTGAAACAAGCGCACCTAGTTCAGCCCGGATTGCCCAGACACAAGCTCCCTCAAATGCATTCGAATACATGAGAGAAAAACAAGCAACACAAGCTCCAGCTAGACAATTACCAATGGCTCCGCCACCTCGGCCAGATTACCCTTCACCCTCACGAAGAGACAGAGCACGACCAGAGGTGTCATTCACTCCCTCCAACGAAGTGCACATGGTGGATGATTTCTCGGATGGAGACGAGCAGCTGTTCAGCCACAACATGGGCATACCGCCAGCACCATTTTCGGACCATAACGAGGACTTTGGAGGGGATGATGACGATGAAATGCTCCGATTTGCGGACGATATCGAGAACCGGGGGTTGCCTAAGAAGCCCACCCGCACAGAGTCTGACCGCACAGTATTCAAAGAAACATCGGCAAACAGTTATGCAGCCGCCGCGCCACCAAGTGCGAGGAAAACCAAGAGATCCCAGTTGATTCAGGCGGACGCCGATATCGAAGATCAGTTTCAGTTCCCGTGGTCTGACGATGTTGCAAAGGCTCTCAAACACCGCTTCAAGCTGCGCGGATTCCGGCAAGGACAGATTGGGGCTATCAACGCGACACTCCAGGGGAAGGACGTTTTTGTACTGATGCCGACTGGAGGTGGCAAATCTCTGTGCTACCAACTGCCTTCTTTGATTACTTCTGGCACTACTCGAGGCGTGACTGTGGTCGTCTCCCCTCTGCTTAGTCTGATGGAAGACCAAGTCCAGCATCTTCGAGCACTGAACATCCAGGCCTATGTCATCAACAGCGAGACGCAAGCGGATGAACGTCGTGCCATTTTCGATGCTTTCAAAGAGTCAAACGTCCAAGACTTCGTCCAATTGCTCTACATAACCCCCGAGATGCTCAGCAAAAGCCAGGCAATCGTCGGCAATTTCAGCAGGTTATACGAAAAGGGTCTGCTGGCGCGACTTGTCGTTGACGAGGCTCACTGCGTCAGTCAATGGGGACATGACTTCCGTCCAGACTACAAAGCCATTGGTGATGTCAGGAGACAATTTCCGAAACTGCCGGTGATAGCACTCACGGCCACTGCCACGGAGAATGTCAAGGTAGACGTCATGCACAATCTCGGGATCGACGGGTGTGAGGTTTTCGCCAGAAGCTTCAATCGTCCGAATCTCTACTACGAGGTGCGCCAGAAAGGCAAAGTAAAGGAAGATCTGGAAACCATAGCACAGTTGATCCAGAATAACCATCGCGGCCAGACTGGTATCATCTACTGCCTGTCTCGCAAGAATTGTGAGGACATAGCGAAGTCGTTGATGCAAGACTACAAGATTCGTGCTCACCATTTCCATGCTGGCATGGAGTCGGCCGACAAATCCAACATACAAAAGAAGTGGCAAGCAGGCCAGTACCATGTCATCGTGGCTACAATTGCATTCGGAATGGGCATCGACAAGGCCAATGTGCGTTACGTCATTCACCACAGCATGCCTAAAAGCTTGGAGGGCTACTACCAGGAAACAGGTCGCGCTGGACGAGACGGCTTGAACTCGAGCTGTTATATGCTCTATGGTTACCAAGATGCCGGCAAGTTGCGGCGCATGATCGATGACGGAGATGGTAGCTGGGAGCAAAAACAGCGACAGCATCAAATGCTGCGCAAGATGACTGCATACTGCGACAACAAAGCCGTTTGCCGCCGCGTTCAGGTGCTCGGCTACTTCAGCGAAAGATTTGATCCCGATGATTGCAATGGTCAGTGTGATAACTGCAACTCCACTTCCAGCTTTGAGGAGAGAGACATGACCGAATACGCCATCAATGCAATCGATCTCCTGCAGGAACTACAAGGCACCAAGGTCACCTTGAACTACTGCATGGACATCTTCAGAGGCTCGAAGATCAAGAAGGTGGTTGACAGTGGCCACGACAGGCTTGAAAACCATGGCAAGGGCAAGAGCCTCGACCGGGCAGACGTTGAGCGGCTGTTCAACGAGCTCTTGAGTGAGGGAGGTCTCAGAGAGTACAACGAGATGAACCGTAGTGGGTTCGCTAATCAGTACATGGAAGTCGGTCCTGCAGCCCATACCTTCAGAGGTAGAAAGCGACAACTCAAGATCTCGTTCGCAACGTCAAATGGAAAAGCCAAGGCCCCTTTGAAAAGGGGTGCGAGCAAAGATGCCACTACCAGCAAGGCAAAAAAGCCAGCGACCTCGAAACCAAGAGTGGAGCTACCAGAATCTACTTACATCTCTTCGCCGATACAGCAGGCCATGACCAATCGCAAGCAAAGCCGCCAGCCCCAAATCAACAGTCGCTTCGCAGGGTATGCCAATGATAACTTCGTGGTACCCGACGATGACGCGGACGAGGATTTCCAGGATGACGACGATGATGAGGATGACGGATTCGAACCCATCCGGGAAGGTGGTCGCATGGCGCCGCCGCCTCCGAAGAGGCGCGTCGGCCAACGTATCACAGCTGACGCTACGATGGATAATCTTGACGAAATGCACCGCTTTGTGGTCGACGCATTCGTCCGAGATGCCAAAGTTATCGCTGGACGCATTCAGAACGACAAGTTTCTATACGCTGTTCCCTTCTCCGACACTGTCCTTCGTCAGATGGCCATCCATTTCACTGAGACAGAAGAAGAGATGCTTGGGATCCCAGGCGCAGACCAGGAGAAAGTTCGTCTATACGGCAGACACTTTACGAAACTGATCAGAGACTGCCGTCGCCAGTACCTTGAGATGTCTGGCGCTAACGAGGACTCTCGCGTGCTCGACCCGAACCTCCAAAATGTCATCGACCTGGTCAGTGACGACGATGAGGAAGCGGAAGATTACGGACCTAGCATCAACGGGTCTGATATGGAGGATGACGAAGAAGGCGAGGCAAGCAACTATTTCCAACAAGATCCCCGTGTGGCCGCTTTCAACCAAAGGTTCGCAAACTCGCAGCTTGCCAGCAACAATTCGAACGCTGCCAGCGCCTCTCAGGCACAGACTGCTGGAAGGAAACCGGCGGCTAAGCCCCGAAAGCAAAAGTGGAAAGCCCGGGGAAGCACCTCGTACGCTAAGCGTGCGACTTCAGACGGAGCGTCGCGAGGAGCAGGATCGAGAGCATCTGGCAGAGGTGGCGCGTCCTCAAGCAAAAAGGCACCGAAACGGTCTACAGCCAGCGGTGCAGCGTCTAAACGGGGCGGTGGGGGCGGTGGATTTTCCATGATGCCGACGTGATGTGCTCTCGCGAGGATTACCAAAGGGTGACTTCTGTTTCCTTGTTCGATGATTTCAGCACTGCGTCAAGGACGCTTTCTTCACATGCAGAGTCTCTAGACTTGCTTGACTGTCTGGAGTTGGCAGGTGCGTTCGGCTTACAGATACCTCTTATACAGATTTACATGCAGATGACCGTTACGACTTTCAGTATTGGGCCTTAATGTTTGCTCGGTACACATGTACCTACGGACAACAAGAACTCTAGTGGGTGATCACAGATTGTGCACTCTACAGGCTAATTGAAAACTTGTATGATCGCAAGGCGCGTCGATTCCTTCGATCGGTTCACTACTGGGGTGTTCCAGTCCCATGTACATCGTTGCCATTAGATGGATTTGCACGCTCACTTAAGAGCAGCAGACCATGCCATCTCGATCGAAGTTCTATTGATCTCACGAGATAATCTTCAGTCTTCTACGCGGATGAGCCAGGTGGGTACATGCATGACCCGAGGGAGTGCTTACGAGCATACGCACGTAGCTTACGAACGCCACGGCAAAACCTCCCGGTATGAATTAGCTCGCTGTAAGCTCACCATTAGTCTAGGGTCGTTTCCCCGTGGACAAGTACTGGTACACGAGACAGACAAGAGTACGTGTACTGCATCTTCAGCCGCGGCTGAGAAATGGACACCAATCCTTCAATGTACTGTCCCAAGTCTAGCGAGCCGTCTCACTCAGCTCCCCAAGGCCACCAGCCAGCCAGTCAGTCCCGCGAGAAAGCCTTGTAAGAACAAGCAAGCCAAGCAACGAATGCTTAACCTACTTCTTGTCAAACCTCGGCCTCTCTTCTTCCCCATAACTCAGAACGAAAGACTAAATCATGAGTTCTACTATCCCGACCTTCTGCCTGGCCCTTCTGGCTCTGTGCTCTTGGCGACTCTACAGCAACTGGAGCCAGCTCAACCACATCCCAGGACCGCTTCTTGCAGGGCTCAGCGACTACTGGCGAGCGTGGTATCAACGTCGGGGCGAACTTCGCGAGAAACTGATCGAGTTGCATAAACAGTATGGCCCTGTTGTGCGCTACGGCGTGCGGAGCGTTAGCGTCAACGATCCCAGCGCTGTTGATGTGATTTACGGTACTCGGGCGGGGTTTGTAATCGTAAGTTCCTTCGGCTAGCGGAGGGAATGAAAGAGAGAGAGCAAAATGGACGAATCCCTAATCTCAAGTAACTCACAACCGCCTACAGGCAGATTCCTACTCCGTCCTCAAAGCCGCAACCCGCCACGGCGACGTCGACAGCGTAATCACCCTCGCAGACGAACAGCGGCACAACACCCTCCGGCGCTCGATCGCGAACGCCTTCACCGCAAAAACGACTCTGGACTATGAGCCGCACATCGACGGCACGATCCAAGAGCTCTTGCTTGCCTTGCGCCGCGAAAGCGTGTTCGATCTAGGAGCGAAAATGGCCTTGTTCGGTCTAGATGCCGCCGCCGGATTTGCCTTCAACAAACCGAAAAGCTGCCTGGCAGCGGACGCTGATGTCGATGGCATGATCACGCTGACGCGCGAGCGGGCGAGGCATTGGAGCCGTTGGGCTTCGATACCCGGCACAGAGAGGCTTCTCTACCGCAATCCCATCGCGAGGATGCTGAAAGGTGCTGCTCCGACCGGGGTTGGTGCAGCGGCCATTCGCACGCTCAAAGAGCGGACGGGCGATAAGCCATTGGTGAAAGAAGACTCCGAGACGCCGGATTTGCTCACGCGCTTCCTCGAAGCGATGCAGAAGAACCCGGAGACCCTGGACCACGCCGGCGTCGTTTCGTTGCTGATGTCGACGATCTCGGGCGCCAGCGACACGACTGCGACGGCAATGACGGCTACGATGTTCCACTTGCTGCAAAACCCCGAGTCTCTCACCAAACTACAGCAAGAGCTCGAGACCAGCAACCTCAGCAGACCTATCCCCACTTTCGCCCAAGTCAGCAGACTCCCATACTTGCACGCCACCATCCGCGAGGGGATGCGCTTGTTCCCTCCCCTCTCGCATCCGCTCGAACGTCTCGTGCCGGTGGCAGGTGTTGAGATTTGCGGCAAATTCCTGCCTCAGAACACTTCGGTCGGGTGTTTGCAGTTGGCTTTACACCTGAACCCCAAAGCTTTCGGCGAGGATGCAGGAGTCTTCCGGCCGGAGAGGTGGTTGGAGTCTACTCCGGAGGCGTTGCGGGTCATGGAGGCTTCGCATCTTGGATTTGGGAGGGGAAGGCGGCTTTGTCTTGGGCAGAATTTGGCTGTGATGGAGATGAAGAAAGTTATTCCGGCGATGTTGTTGGGTTTCGATGTGAGTACCCGAGTTTTGTAGTTTGTTGCGAAGGTTAGTTACTAATGTGAACAAATCACAGATCAGCCTCGACGATCCGGATGCTCGGCTTGTTGCTGACATGTCGGTTGCAATCATTTCGCCGAAAGAGGTGCGTGTGAAGATGACGGCTAAAGCGTAGAGGGCTTTAGATCAATAAGACGTCGTTAGAAACGCATAATTTGTGAAAGCCCTCTCTAACATTAATACTGAGAAGCTCTCTGTTGGGTGTGGCCTTAATGGTGATCGATCAGCGTTGAATTGTTGGATTGGTTTGGTAACCTAGCACAGGTGGAATCCTTCCATAACATTAGGTGACGGCCGTGAAAGTACTCAAGCATTCGGTACAAGCAACCCAACCCTCTTCGAAGCGTGTTGCGTAGACAAACCCAAGGGAAAAACTCTAGTCATAAGCCTCCATGACCTTGTTGTTAGCCACAGCTTCGGCGAAGTTCGGAATAGCAGTGGTGTGGCACCACGGTTTGGCCTGGCAAGATTGTCAGCGATTCACTGTCCACTCAAAACAAGATCGGCAACATAGCAAACATACCTCGATCTCCGCCTTGATGGCTTTCGAAAAGCAGCCCGACCATTTCAAACGAGGGTGCTGCTCGACGACTTGCTTGATCACGTCCTCGTGCACAAGGTGTGGTTGCCAGCCCATGTTGTCTGCATTCGCAATCAGTCAATAAATCAGGACTACCGCCGGTGCACGACAACGACTCACCAAACTCGGTAGCAATCTGCACCAACTGCCCCATCCTCGAAATCGTGCCCGTCTCCCCCGGATCCTGATGCCTGATGATCGCCTCGCAAACGCTCTCAGCTTGCGCCCTCGGGGCCCCGAAGCTCTGCAGCTCCTGCAGCGCCATGAAACCACCGTGCCACTCGAAACTCATATGAGTCTCCCCGCGGTGCTCGTCCGTGGTGGCGATGTCGTGATACAAGCAAGTCAAAGCCCAGGTTTCGAAGAAGTCGTTCTTGGAGGCTGAAATCCATTCGGGGAAGTGCTGAGAGACGAGGGTGTGGCCGTAGCAGTAGACGCGGAGACTGTGGTTGTAGGTCTGGGTTGGGAGGGTTTGCTTGACGTGGTCTTGAGCTTTTTTCACGACGTCGGTTTGCGGCCAGATGGAGTCGAAGTTTACGGGGACGGGGGTTGTTTTGGCGTCTGCTGCTGACGGCATGTTTGAGCGGTTGCGTGGGACGGCGGTCCAGCCGAATTCATCGACTTGAGGTTTGGACATGATGGGTTGTTTTGTTTTGTAATTGGTGTGGAGTTTGGTGTGAAAGCGAGTTGCAGTCGATTGGGATGTGGATTTGTTTCGAATCTCTGTGTTGAACTTCGAGTACGTCTGTGAGTCGGGTATCGACTTCTTATATGGTGTCTTTGCTGATGTCAAGTGGTAAACACAAGTGAAAGCGGCAAGAGCGGAAGAGTGGAGTGAACCTTGGAAGCTGTGTCAGCATTGGGGATCTGCATACGATGACGAAGCTTGAGCTCAATATATGTCACTTTTACGCCCTGCAATGTCCGCTGTTGTAGCTCCATACCACATGTACTTCAAACGGCGTATGAAAAGTGTAGACAACGGGAAACTATTACATACGCGCCTCGCTGCGGTCGCTGTTTGTTACCGAATGTAGACGAAAGCATACCAATTCTTCTCTTGATACCAACGGGCCAATTCTCCCATCGCTACCGACATGCCTCTCTAGTACACATATCTGAAATTGGGGTTCTCCTTGTCCGTCAAGTCCTCGAAAGCGTGGATGTTGCGCTTGTCATTGGCCTCGGCCACACCGGCGGCTGCGGCGGCATCGCGTTGCTTGTTGAGGCGTGTTAGATAGAATCTGAGGAAGATGATGACGAGCAGCAGGAGCACATAGCAGCCCATGTGGGTGCTGAAGGCGATGAAGTAGCGCGGTTTGTCGGTGTTGCGGAATACTTGTGGGCCTTTTTTGAATAGAACGTTAGATGGAGGTCCGGCACGAAATGTTGTGAGACTCATGGTGATGCTTACCGACTGCGTTGCCGACTGACCAGGCGATGAAGTTCATGGAGACGGCAACAGATTTCTTCGTCTGGCCTGCAATGTTTCTGCGACGGTCGTTAATCGTGAACTGGCGGTTTCAGATAAGATTGTACGCCTTACCTTGACAACAGACTCATGCCGAGACCTTGCGCAGCCCAGAACGAAAGCACGATGTAGTAGCTAAAGAGCAAACCGGCTTTGGTAGCGGTGGAATTGTTGGGAACGGTCATGAGCACGATAGTGCCGACATAACTCCTACACATTGTCAGAAAGGACGGACAGAGATGCTTAGTGTCGAGAAGACTCACGGTATCAGATAAATTCCAATGACCAACAAGTTCTGCTTTGTCTTGTTCACGAGCCACGTGGAACTCATCAAGACAATGATGATGAAAGCACCAAGTACCATGGCTAGAAGTTGAGTCTCTAGGACTGAGAATCCTAATCCTTTGATGATGATGTTGTAGAACGCGCCTAGTCCGCTTGTCGGTAAAGTCGTGCAGATCTGGATCAAGCAGTAACACCAGATCTGAGGATCCTTGATGGCCTCGAAAGCCTGCTCCTTGCGGAACTTCTTGTTTTGCAGACCAGTCTGGTTGGTCCGAACGCGCTCTACCATGAGCCTTTTGTCGTCCTCAGAGAAGCATTTTGCTCGCATCGGAGAGTCCGGGAGGAACCAGAGAACGAACCCACCCCAAAGAACGGAGAAGGTGCCGTAGGTGATGAAGATTGCCTGATATCCGGTGATCGCCTTGTTTTTGATTAGAGAAAAGCAGTACGCGAGCAATCCTCCTACGATCTGTTGTGCACCGTTCATCATATACCAGTATGTGACGGTTTGGGCCTGCTCCTCGCGCTTGTACCTAGTCGCGTGTTAGAGATAGCTGGCTAAGATTGGAAAGACTTTCTGTTCGATCACCTACCACATGGAACTCATGACGAGAAATGTCGGTTGGCAGACTGCCTCAAAAGCTCCAAGCAGCGTGCGAACGATGACGAGGTGAGTGAATGTCGAGCAAGCAGCATGCAGCGCCAGAATAGATCCCCAGACCATGATGCAAATACCTAGGAACTTGCCAATGGGTACACGCTGGATCGTCCAGTTGATGGGATACTCTACGACCACTTGCACCCCAGTTAGCTCAGTATTCAATCGATCAGTTCACACACGGTGACACTCACAAATGGCGATGTAGATACAAGTGGTGAGCCATGGGAACAGCTCCGTGCCAACCAGGTTGAAGTCCTCTTGAAGACCCATGATCGATGTGAAAGACATGGTGCCCTTGTCGAGGGCCTGGAGGAAGTACGTGAATACCATGATGGTGAGCACGCGTTTGTCGATCAGCTTCTTCAAGCGCTTGTTGTCAGCTTCGCTGATGTCGACCTGCTCTCCAGTCGCGTACTTGGCGACTTCGGCGTCCATACGGCCATAGTCCTGGTGGTCCTTTGAGAAGTCGTCGGGCGACATGACACGCTCCACTTCGTTCATCTCTTTCATGCCGGCGGCATCCTTGCCCGTCGTAGGGTCGATGTTGTTGTTCTTGTTGTCGGCCATATTGGTGGAGGGGCACTGAGGCACGTTGATGGATAACACGTGTTGACCAGGACACGCTGGTCGCAAGATGGTTCAAGCAAAGTAAGGTGCTGCACATCCGCAGGGCGGGTGTCCACATCTTATCCTCAACCCGACAGTGGTATGCACCGCCTGGGATACTCGGGGGTGCAGCACCGAAGCGCAAGCATGTTTGTCCCAATGCCGCCCATGCTTACTGGTGGGAAATGGCAAGCTCTGCAGAGCCAAGCAAACCAAAGGAAGACTAAGAGCGAGGCGGGCATGAGTTACATTTGAGATGCAACCCTGTCGCATCGCTTAGGCTAAGGGCGCGGGGATGTCTGGGGCGTTGCCTCTGGGGTGGAGCTGGGGTCGATTAGGGTCGTTTAGGGTATCCAAGACCTTCGGTAAACGGACATGAAAAGATGACCCGGAGCTCGGTATATGTTCACGCGAGCCAGAGTGTGGTACCTTTGTACACAAGCTGTTGTTTACTCTGGTGTTCTTCAGGTTCTTTTTTCACCAAAGGTCGAACCTGAATATTCGCTGGAAAGCTTCGAGTCAAGTCCATATCAATTCTTTTCAAGATGCCTCAAACACCCATATCCGTCCACGGCCTCCAAAGTGCCCAAATTCACGAGAATGTCCGTCTTCTAAGGGACAATCTTGTCAACATCAAAGATGAGACGGGCGAGTTTCTGTTGCGTCTGCCAGACGGTAGAGTGATCGACACGAAAGGCTGGCGGGATTGGGAGTGAGCATATACTCGCCCTGTTGTTGCCAACTGAAGCTAACATAGCCGCTCAGATGGACACATGGCATTGGTCTGTACGGCCTGTGGCAGTACTACGAGCTCCACGGTTCAGAAGAGGTCCTGAAAATCATCAAAGAGTGGTTCAGCGAGCAGCTTGCGTCTGGTACCACCAAGAACATCAACACCATGGCTGTGTTCCTCACCCTGGCCTACCTGTACGAGAAGACAGGCGAGCAAACATACCTCCCGTGGTTGGACTCGTGGGCAGAATGGGCCATGTATGGCCTGCCCAGAACACCTTTCGATGGTATGCAGCACATGACTTACCTCACGGATAACCACAATGAGCTTTGGGACGACACCCTCATGATGACTGTACTGCCTCTCGCCAAGATCGGCAAGCTTCTCAATCGGCCGCATTACATCGAAGAAGCAAAGCGCCAGTTCTTGGTACACATCAAATATCTCTTTGATGCCACGACTGGACTCTTCTTCCACGGATGGAAGTTCGATGAGAGCGCTCCCGGCGGCTTTGGACACAACTTTGCTCGCGCTCGTTGGGCGAGAGGCAACAGCTGGCTGACGATTGTGATTCCCGACTTCATCGAATTGCTGGACCTACCACCCAATAATGCTCTTCGGATCCATCTGATCGACACGTTGGAAGCACAGTGCCAGGCTTTGAAGCGTCTGCAAGGCAAAGATGGCATGTGGAACACCCTGCTCGACATGCCGGAGAGCGAGGGCAGCTACCCCGAAGCTTCTGCCACCGCTGGGTTCGCGTACGGTATGCTCAAGGCGATTCGCAAGCGGTACATCAGCAAGGAGTACGAGAGTGTTGCGCTCAAGGCTGTGAATGCTGTGACGGAGCGGATTAGTGCAGACGGCGAGCTGAGGGATGTCAGTTTCGGAACTGGGATGGGCCATGATCTCCAGCATTACAAGGATATCAAGCTGACGAGTATGCCGTACGGCCAGAGTATGGCCATTATGATGCTGGGAGAGCTATTGCGGGTGTTCATCTGATGGGTTATCTTGCTGGAGTGGTAGGCTCCTGGTGGCGATAGAATCATAGACCATGTTTAATGTTGTAAAGACGAAGACAACAGCGATACCTTGAAGATACATTACTCCTGTATATCTTGCATGTCCGTCTGAGTCTTCACGCCTGTAGATCTTCATCTCGAGCCGGCGATGCACGGCTAAGGAGGAGCGAGGAGGAGGAGTCGTAACAATTCGCAATTCATGCCCCGCCGGCGTCATCCGCCTGGTTATTGGTAATACGAAGTCACTCTCACGCGAGCAGGGCTCACACGGTGGACGGGAGATTTGATGTGCTTTTGAAGGAACACCAGCGACACTAGTCAAAACTGCGCCTCATCCAACCGAATGTTCGCCCGTCCTCTGCGACTCGCACTCCCGACAACTCGCACCGCAACCCGTCAACTTCACTCACACCGACCCCTTCGAACTCCACTTGCGACTCCAAAGCGCGCCGCCGTCGAACCCTTTGCTTTTGTCCTCGCCTTTGGTCTCTCCGCCACCGCCGCATTTATCGTAGACAGATACACCAAAGAGGATCTACCAGTTCAGCCCGCGCCATCCATCACACACGATCAGAACGACACCCTCGCGCTCGAAGCGCAAAAGTACCCCGACGTAATGGCAGCGCAGATGCCTCCCGGAAGGCCGGGCAACCTCACGCCCGAGCAGGAGATCAAGTTGAAGGAGATGTGGGCGCAAACCCTCGAAGTCTTTGGCGTAGCACCCGAAGGCACACATGCGAGCGGCACCGCCACGCCTACCACAACCGGAACACCGGATTCCGCAGCAGAGAAGCCCAAGCCCAAGTCGAAGGGAATGAAACTGTTTGGCCGCAAGAGTAAGGACGATGCTGGCAGTGGGGCTGAGGGTGGAAACGACAAGCATGGCCAGGCGCAAGAGTTTCAGCAGGCTCTCGCTTCGCAAAAGCCCGAGGAGCTGAGAGAGGCCTTCTGGAGCATGGTCAAGCACGATCATCCAGATGCGCTCCTATTGCGATTCTTGCGCGCGAGAAAGTGGGACGTTCACGCAGCTCTCGTCATGTTCGTCTCGACCATCCACTGGCGGGCGAAGGAAATGCACGTCGATGATGATATCATGATCAACGGCGAGGAGCGGGCGATCAAAGACTCCAAGACAAGCGGCAGTGAGAAGAAGGAGGGCGACGACTTCATGGCTCAGCTCCGCATGGGCAAGAGCTTTTTGCACGGCACGGACAAGGACGGTAGGCCATGCTGCTATGTTCGCGTGAAGTTGCACAAGCAGGGTGAGCAGTCGGAGAAGTCGCTCGAACGCTTTACAGTGTACACGATCGAGACAACGAGGATGATGTTGAAGCCGCCTATCGATACCGCTGTAAGTATATCATTTGATGTTGTAAACGTTTTCGTCCCACTGACCATCGATTCTTTAGACCATTGTTTTCGACATGAGCGACTTCTCTCTCGCAAACATGGATTACACACCTGTAAAGTTCATGATCAAGTGCTTCGAGGCAAACTACCCCGAATCTCTCGGCAGCGTGCTCGTCTACAAGTCGCCCTGGGTCTTCCAGGGAGTGTGGAAGATCATCCGCGGCTGGCTAGACCCAGTCGTCGCAAACAAGGTCCACTTCGCCAGCAGCGTCGACGACTTGCAGCAGTGGATCCCCCGAAGCCAGATCTCAAAGGAGCTCGGCGGTGACGAAGACTACACTTACAAATACCCCGAACCGGTCGAGGGCGAGAACTCTCGCATGCAGGACACGGCAGCAAAGGAGAACATCAAGGGCGAGAGATCCGAACTGATCAAATCGTACGAGTCCGAGACGCTTAACTGGATCTCTGGCGAGGACGCTGGCGAGGGCAGGACGAGACTCGCGCAGCGCATTGCCGAGAACTACTGGAAACTCGACCCTTATGTGCGGGCGAGGAGCTTGTACGACCGCTCCGGTGTTATCGGCGAGGGCGGAAAGCTGAACTTTTACCCTTCGAGCAACACTACCACTGCAGCCGCGGGCGGCGCCGACCATGGTGATTTGGACTGACGAGGGCCGAGATTTGGATCTGAAACTCATAGATGGGAAAACGAAAGAAGGGAAAATTGTACATACGACTCGCTGGATTGCCGTGAGTGAAAGTAGAATCAGCGCACCTTAATAAGAAATAAACCTCGAAAGAGAGCTTTGCTTTTGGCTGCTTAACTGCAATGCTGTCGCTTTCATAAAGCTAAGCTACGCTCGCGTCGCGAGTGCAACCAGGCAGCGAACATGGTGCTAGACAAAAGGGCCACTTCTTCCATTGCCCTCCAGAGGTATCCTGGCACAATGGTATTCGTAAGTCAATCTAGGTAAGTGAAATCAAGAAACATCGACCCTCCACCCAGAAAATCCCACGCCCGTCTTTCTTCAAGCCTCAGCAGAAATCTCAGCAACCTCAACATCAACCTTGTTCCCCTTCTCCAACCCCTCCAACCTCTTCAACTCCTCCTCCTTCATTCTAGCCATCCTCCGCAACCTCTCTGGGACAACTTCGTCCCTAGTCCCCTTGACCTCCCAGCCCTCCAACCTCTCCACCCCCAGCTCCTGCAGCGTTTTCCTCTCTACCAAACTATACTCGCTCCCATCCCCCGCCCGATCAAACCTCATCGGCTCCTTCAGACTCACCGGCGGGTTCGTGATAATCCTCACGTTCCTCAAACTGTTACTGCTAGCCGCATGCAGCATAAGCGGGTGCAACAAAAACACATCCCCTACTTTCCCCGTGACTTCCACGAAATCCTCCCTGCGCATAGACTTGGCGACGTCGTTGAAAAACTTCAACCCGACCTCGGGCTCCCACTGCGGGTTCTGGGCCCGCGGCGTCATCCGCGGACTCACGCCCTCGGGGTGGTCGCGCAGGTACTTGGCCATGACGGGGATCGCAGCAGGGCAGATCATGGTCCCGCCGCCCCCGGGCGCGATGTCCGTGAAGAGCGGGATGACCAGCAAGCCTTGCTCGGGCGAGTCGAGGAAGTGCACGAAAAAGTCGCCGTCGACGTGCCACTCGGCCAGCTCTCTTGGGTCGGTTTCCTTGCCCTCGCCCTCGGCGGAGCCCAGGTTGACGATCAGGCCGTCGCCCCACTCTCTGTTCTTGTCGGAGATTTTGTCTTCACCGCCGAGGAGTTCGCCGATGGCCGTCCAGGCTTTGGGGGCGAACTCGGAGGCTGAGAAGTGGTTGTGGGCGGGCATGTTGGTCCGCAGGGTGTGCCAGGTGGATTTGTCGTTGGGGTCCATTCCGAGGCGGGTCCAGACGTTGGAGGTGACGGAGTCGGATTGCGCTTGGGTGAAGCAGTTTGAGAGTTTGATGTAGCCATGTTGGAGGAAGTGGTCGATGTCGGCCTGCGTGAGGACTGGGTCTTCTTTTTGGGTTGTCATGATGGGCTTGGTGGTGGTGGTGGCGGTGGTACCTGGGAGTGCTGGTTTTCGGTGGTGGCGTGGATTAGCATCTTGAGCAGCAGCTTATTGTCTTATATCCATAACGGTAAGTAGGACGGGTCATCCAGGTGATGTTCTACCCGAAGGAGCCATGCGGCTAAAGCGACGCGGGTTGCGGCTAAATGCGTATCTTTGCTTACAATTCGATATGTGACATCGAGCGAATGCCTATATGTCTGACGACAAAACCGATCATCTCAAACTACCTATAGGGCGTGGAGAGACGAGTACACCATACATACCAAGTGATGCAAGAAAGCAGTCCGCGTGATCTGCCACAATCGTCGAATGTATCAAGTGTATTCCAATCGAAAAGTACATCGTGAACTTTCAGAAAACAATGCAAGCCGCAACGCACAAAAGTATGTCCGATGATTTGCTCTTCGTCCTGTACTGTACGTAGCTCGACAACAATCTGCCTAAGCACCCTCACTGCCGAATTCAAGCGTCCATTCTGCACTCCGCTTGAGATCCTCGCCGCTAACGGTTGGTCTCGAGCTCTTGATCGCCTTGATGAAGTCCTTGACCTGGAGGGGAGGCTCGAGCAGCTGTTCCGTGTCGACCTGCACCCAATTCATCTCTATCGCACCCGCGTCACCGGGGCTGCAAGGCGTAAGCTTCTCCATGCCATCCACGTCGACCTTCTTGTAGTGCGTTGCGGTCTGGATTTTCCGCACGGGCTGCATGAGAGCGTCTTGCACGGCGATTGCGATATCGGAACCCGAGTAGCCTTCGCTTAGCTTGCCGAGAGTCTTATAGTCATCTGCTTTCAGCTCGCATGGTGTCGTGCCCACGGCGATTTCGAACATGCGCATGCGAGCGGGCTGGTCGGGCAGACTGATGTGCACACGCCTTTGGAAACGACGTCGGATGGCGGCGTCTAGTTGCCAGGGAATGTTGGTTGCTCCCAGGATGAGTACACCCTTGCTGTCATTTCCTACACCATCCATCTGGACCAGCAGTTCTGTTTTGATGCGACGAGATGCTTCTGACTCGCCCTCGCCTCTGGGACCACACAACGCGTCGATCTCGTCGATGAAGATGATGCTAGGCCTGTTCTCTCGCGCTAGATTGAACAGCTGCTTGACCAAGCGCTCCGACTCACCCATCCACTTGCTCACCAGATCTGAACTGCTGACGGAGAAGAAAGTGCTGTTGGCTTCTGTCGCGACAGCTTTCGCGAGGTATGACTTTCCTGTACCCGGTGGTCCATAGAGCAAGATACCCTTCCACGGCTGCCGCTTGCCAGTGAAAAGATGCGGGAACTTGATGGGCAGGATCACAGCCTCTTTAAGCGCCTCCTTCGCCGCCTCTAAGCCCGCCACATCCTCCCACTTGATGTTCGGCTTCTCCGTGAGAATGGCACCCGCGAGCGCCCCCCTCAGCTTCTTGCTCTCAGCATCATCCTCACCCTCGTCCTTCCCACCCGATCCATTGCTAGCCGCCCCATTGTTCCCCATCGCAGCGGGTTTCCGTTTATTGCTGTCCTGTTCTTCGATATGCTTCTTCAGTTTCTCTGCTCGCTCCATGTACTCGCCGGCCTTGCCCCGGATCATGTCCTTTGATTTGGGGTTCTTCTCCCATTTGAGCGCCAGCATGAACAGCTCGAGCGCGGCATAGTATTGCTGGTACGCTTTCTCGTATTCGCCTGCCGTGTCTTGTTCGATGGCCTTCTTGACGGTCTCGATCGCCCGGCCGAGGAAGTCGGTGTTCGACATGGTTTGCGGTACGTCGTGTGTGACGAGAACAGCACAGCTTTGGTTCGAAGGATGTCCTCAGAAGGTATGCGAGTGGATTGGCCTTATCGTGACAGGCTACAGCGGTGGGAAGACAGGTGGTGGGGCGTGCGGGTGTTGACGCTAGATCGAAGTCTTGGTATCGTCTCTGATGATATGCGAACAGCCTAGACTGGAGGGTATGTAAGCACCAGAGTGAGGTCGGCGATTGGCGAGGGTGAAGTGAAGTGTGTGTCAACAATGTTGTCGTGGTGTTTCGTGGTCGAGGCCGGGATGGATGTGTGGAGAAGGCGTTGTTGGCGGGGCAGTGCTTTGCAGTCGAGGCGCTCTTCAAACGGAGAAACGGTTCACTTCGAACCGCTTGAAATTCAAAGACATCAAGAAGCTGGTTTTACCCAATTCAAAACACAAGCTGGAAGTGACCGAACTACAGAAAACCAACTGATCGTCCGCACTGCAATCGCAAGCGCGATGGAACAACAAAAGCAGCTCCAGTCGCTTACCAACGAATATCAGTCACTTCAAAATGGTATGCCGCCACGTGATCGCGACAGGAGTCAAATTGATCTGACTAAATCTATAAAACAGATATGAGCACCCTGGTCACAGCAAGACAGAAGCTCGAAAGCCAACAGCAAGAGAACAAGGGCGTGCAAAAAGTACGCCACGAGACAATACTCGAATCACACACGTTGTAGAGACTACTAACAACTTGCCAGGAGTTCAATACACTCGCCGACGATGCCAACATCTACAAGCTGGTCGGCCCTGTCCTACTGAAGCAAGACACCACCGAGGCGAAGAGCACAGTCAACGGTCGCTTGGAATACATTGGCGGCGAAATGTACGAGTGCACGGAGGGTTGTCCATTTGAGAATCTGGATGGTTGCTGACTTTCCAATTGTATAGCAAGCGCATCGAAGGCAGCATCAAAGAGATCACAGACAAGAGCGAGAGCAAGAAGATGGAGGTAAGTCGCTGGTTTCGAGTGTGCTCTAATGGTTAGGATCTGGAAGACTGACATTTGCCTTAGATCATGCAAATACAGGGCGCGATGCAGCAGCAACAGCAGCAGCAAAGTGCTGCTGAAGAGTAGGGATATCCAGACAGAAAAAGGGACCAAGGTTCCCAATACCAATGACAATGTCTCTATGGACCAGAATGATGGGGTTTTTGGTCAGAACGAGTTTTTAGACGCGCACTAAGTTCACTATGCTGCCAGACCATCGCGATTGACGAGAGCTCACCACCAGATACAGAGACAAAATCAGCAACTTCTTGCGGCCTTTCTTTCAAGCCACCTTCCTAGAAGAGAGAATCACTGCACACTCCATCGCAAACCCAAAACAACGCGCATACCAGCCCCGCGACCAAAGGCTCAACTCCATACAATGCGGCGCCCCACGGACAAAGCTGCCATCGACTCGCGTACTTTGAGTGAAAGCTTCCACGCAATCGTTCAAATGCCCCTGCGTCCCCTCGAACCAACAGTCCAACTCCGCGAAAGCGAACATGACCGGAACAGTCACCTGAGCAGCCCACGCCTCCCTCCAACTCGTCGCCCAGACCGCGCTTACACTGTTTGCTTCGGCGACGGGGATCGGCTGGCTGAGTCGGTCGGACTGCCTCAAGACCGCGGGGTCCACTGTGCCTGGGCTGAACATCATACTGTCTTTGAACTCTGTACTCTGGGAAGCGTAGTCTGGGCCTGAGTTGCCTACCATGGGCGGGAACTGGGCGACAGCGGGTGGCACGCGGTGCCCGAGACCTGAACAGATGATTCCGCTCAATGGATACGCAGGGCTGGTTTCTTTGGCGTGCATTGCAGCCGCTACGATCCCTTGCTGACAGCCGAGACTGTGGCATGATAAAACAACACTCGAGCAGCCGGTGCCGAATCTGGCCCAGAGAGCTGGGAGGACATGGTGATGCATCCAGGCGCCGGTTTTCTGCGGGTAGTCTGCTGCTTTTGGCATTGGACCGTCGAAAGTCGAACCGCCGTAGAAGGGTCGATCGACTGCGACGAACGGTATGCCATATGTTTGGCTGGGAATGGCGGCTGTGTGGTTGGCGTCGGCGTGGAAGTAGTCGCTGTTGTAGCCACCGCCGTGAATGGCGATGATCAACGGAATCGATGCCGGGTTCTCGGCTGTATTGCGTAGAGGTACTGAGCAGATTCCGGTAGCGGTCCCTCCGTTTGACAGCTTGCAGGTGAATGGTTCCATTTCGTCCTATGTTTGAAGCCTAGAGAGAGTAATATGGAGCTGTTTGTAGTAGTGAAATGGGCGGGCTGTGATACTCGGAATTCCAGAATGATCCGTGATTCGAAGCAACCTTTTCACTTAGGTCGTGGAATATGGGTTTTTAAGGTTTGAGGAATAGAAAGATGGTTCGTGTTATTGAACGATGAGATGGAAAGTGCAGTCGGCCACCTTTCGGCCTTCATTAAGTCCGTAAGCCCGATCCACGACAACAATGATGTGCGTGTGCTTTACCCACTTTAACACGACACACAACCTTGCTCGGTATCGACCGAATCCCGAATCTGTCATCAACATTTGCTAACTGATGTGCGGCACAAGACGAAGGGTTTTGACTACCAAATGATTTAATTCATGGCCCTCCAAACAATCTGCTTGGCCTTGACAGTTTCTCCACCTTGACTCTTCATAGAGCAAGAGCAAGACATCACTTGCAAGCCGCATCTCCATCCAGATCACTTGTTCAATCGCTTCACGGCAGCAGTATGCTCGTAGACCAGCGGCTTTGCCTCAGCACTATCATCATCGTCAGTAAATCTTCAGAATTGCCACATTACGTTAGTCCAGCGGAGAAACTCACTCATCCAGATAAATCGTAAAACCATCATTATGGTTCCTCCCATACGAGTATCCCGAAAAACCAAACTGCCAATACATGTCCGAGATCTTTTCCTTCAGACTCGTCTTCTGCCACAGCGACAAAACCTCGACTCTCGAGGCAGTCTCCGTGCGGTTGAGGTACTCGAGTCGAGCTTCGGGGGTGAGCCATCCTGTTGAGTCGCCGTCAGCATTACCCAGGAAACATCATAGGGGTGAGAGTCCTAGTCTCCCCAACTCACCATACTCCTCATGCACAACCGGCTTCCTCCACTCCCGCATCGAAGCCCCGTGATCCTCAATCCACTGCACCGTCCACTCCACAGTCTTGGACCACCAATCCGGGTACGAGTGGAACGTCCCGAAATCGATGTTCTTGAGCTTCAGCTCGGCGTCGAAATCGCTCCCGTCTGCCCCGTTGTAAGCCCAATCCTCACTGTCGATATTAAAGCCGCCCTCGCTCCCGGTTGTCACGAGGTGGTGGGGGTCAATGCTTTTGATGTACGAGCTCATCTCGTCGTACCAAGCGGTGATCAATTCGGGGGAGCAGTTTGCCGGCGAGCGAGGCAGGTTGCGCACGCCGTCGGCGCCGCAGCGGGCTTCGTTGGCGAGTTCCCAGGCGAGGATCGTGGGCGAGTTTTTGTGCCGGGTCACCATTGCTTTGATGTAGCTTTTGAAGGCTGTTTTGATCTGGGGGAGGCGGTAGAACTGCGAGGGATGCACGTCAGCATACAAAACTGGGATAAAGAAACTCCAACGACCTCCTTAGGTAGTCCGGTGGACGCACATCATCGTGGTATTTTCCCCCTAAGTTGACAGTGTAAACATCCATGCCGCCATAATCGGCCCAGTTGTTGGTCAGCGCAACGATCAGTTTCACGCCGGTTTTCGTCGCCGCGTTGACGACTTTGTCGAAACCGCTAACGTCGATCGTCGATTTCCCGTCCGCTCCCCAGCGCTGGAAGACGACTTCTGTGCCGCCGGCTCCTTCGCCGCCGTACTGGGGCAGGCCGGTTGGGTTGTAGGTGACGTTCTTGTCGTTGAAGCCCCAGGTGCGGAAAACGTCAAGGCCGGCTTTCTTTGCGGCGGAGAGACCGAGCTCGACGTCTGCTTGGTTGTTGTTGAAGGGGAAGTACTGATACGACGGTCAGCTTGTGTGGTTTCTTTGGCTGGTTTCTCTTGTGACCGGGATTCTCACGTATGCGTTGCTACCGGCGAAGTAAAAGTCCTTGCCGTCCAGTTTGAATTTCGTGCCCGAAGTCGTCACGAAGCCTTTGGGGGGGTTGCTGGGAAGTGCTGCTGCTGTGGTCGCCAGCAGAGCGAGGGAGGCGAGGCTGGTCAACATCGTAGGGCGAGGCGGTCACGAGTAAGCAGGCGGTGAACTATGGACTAAAGGATCAAACACCGCCTGCTTTTGTACACGAACAACATGCTTTTCCGACTTGGTGGGAAATCATTTCGCCGGGCAGTATAGAGGCGTGTTCTTGGCTGTCAAACGTTGCGACTCTTCTGATGCGGAGAGTGTTCGCCATGGTGCTGAATTGGCTAAGCGAAAGAGTTGTGTAAAAGCTGCGGGATGTTGCCCTAAGTAGTAGGCTCAAGGAGATGGGGAAGTCTTAGGGTTTCGTGAGACCTATGCGTGTCTTGGTTTCTCCGTGCGTGTAATAGCCTTGTAGGTGTACGGAGAGCCCTACTCCGTGGCCTGTACATGCATGTCGCTTAGTCCTGACGAGTTTGTAGTTGTGACGATGGACTTTGAACACGCATTGAAATGCGGAATTGAAGTCTAGATCTTACTGGAAACATAACACCAAGCAAGATTCTGGTCCAGCCTCCGATATGGTACAAGAATTCGACATTAGATTAGTTGCGGTGCTGTAAAGAAGTCGTGTGCAATTACAGTACATGGTGATCAAATTAGTGCTGATAGAACATGCCGCAAATCCAAGAAAAACGGGACCAATGCTGGGTTGGCGTATGTCCAGAACTGAGTGAAATGTTGCAGTCCCGTGCCGGTCGGTCGGAGAACTCAGTGCTGCCTCTCTGGCGCCCAGACAAACCAAGCGACCACCACGACGGCCTTGAGAACAACAGCAGTCCAAAGAGCTCCAACAAGTCCGACAGAGCTATGCGCCCACACGCCACCGATAGCCGCGCCCCCCAGAAGCAAGATAGGAGCGGCAATCCGGCGGTTGCGCTGGGGGTTGTCTTTCAGGCCGAGTTTGAATAGCCCAGGATCCGAGAACAGGTCGCAGTAGTTAGAAGTCAACACAGAGGTTGTCAGGCCTGAGTATTGCAGAGCACGCGAAGCCACTGTCTGTCCTGCAGATTGGAAGGCTACCAGTGCGATGGAGAATCCGCCCCAACGGTTGAGAGGGGCTGTTTTGTCCAGTTCAGGTCCGAGGGTTGCTAGCAATGCCGCAACAAGGATGCACATCATCTGGAAGAGAAAGGAGCCGACCAGGACCCATCGTCTGCAAGGCGAGAAGCGGCGATGGAAAGAGCTGAAGCAGAGACTGCCTAGGCAGAAGCAGACGATGGAGATGAGGGCTCGGACCCAGCGGTCGCCTTCATCCGGCGCAATGATGCCTAGTCCGAGGTAGACGGTGTTTCCTGTAGGACCTGTAAGATGTATGCACTACTGGCCACTGCGATCATGATGTACTACTAACCAGTCTGCATGCTGACGAAACTTCCCCATGCCATGACACTGCTGCTGTCCAGCAGTCCGGTAATGATGTAACAACCAAGCAAGGCGATATCTCCCCAAGATTTTGTTACGTTGACATTCATATGACGAGCACATCTCGAGACAAATGCGTTTTCCGACGAAGACGTTTGGAGCATAGCTGCTCTTTCGGCATCTACTTGGTCGGCCACAGGGTAGTCCTGGGCAAGAGTCCCATAGCCATTGCGAGACGCCATTGCCACTGTGTCTCTTATGGAAGTCGACTCTAGTATATTGTCGATGTCCAAAATCGTGGAAAAGAAGGTGTTCGATGATCTGCTAGACCGGGGTGCGCCGGCAAGAGGCGGGTACGCAGTTCCTTGCTGCAGGAACGATGCAATAGATGTCCCACTAGGCGATATGGTTTCCAGAATCGTTTCCAATGGGCTGATAAGTGAATTCTAAAGCAGTCTTAGGTAGGAATTATCTAGAAAAAAATCCTGGAAACGGTCGGTCAAACACGAAGAGGCACGTGACACTTCCTCTCGTTGAAGCACGCACAGATCGCCTCCGATAAGAATGACGTGAGGTGAGCCAAAGGAAAGATCAACATGCGATCGATCTCTATCTTCACAAACGATTCAAGTCTGGTGCCCCCGAGACAGTGGTGAGACGGTCGCTGGGTGCATGATTGTTGTATGAAAACCCCGCTGCGATGATGGAAGAAGAGCTGTGGAGGTGTTCGTTAAGTTATCGTTCTTGAAGATACAGTACATAGGTAATGTATCGCTGTAGATCGGATGTGACCAAGGTTGTACTTCGCAGTACACAGGACTTGATATGTAGGCGAGGTTATACCAACACACGACGATATTACTTGTCGACATATCTCCCTCGCAGCTTTGAGCGATTAATGGTATTGTTAATGAAAAGAGCCAAGTCATCTGCAGCATGTCGGCATGTGTTAGCGTGCGCGATATCTGAAGCTGGCACTGCCAAACTTACATCACAACTTATGCACCCCATCCTTCTTCTCCTCCCGCCGCCAAGTGCATTCCGCATCATCTCTTCCATTTTTCCTCACACCACTGCGACGCCTCTTCTCTTCCTCTCCTCCCAGAGTGCCGAGACAAGGTGGCAGGCCGATTACTGCGTAACATCCTTCACCATGTCCGAATTCCCGGAGTCCCCTCAGAGCGAGACATTCACTCCCAGTTCGCCTTTCCGCCCTCCCAGCATCTTGGCTTCCACTCCCAAAGCGTCCGGCGCATCCGTTCGCGAGTCCTCTGCTCACGCAGATGGCCATGGCGGCTCCACCGGCGCTTCGACTCCGCCCCGTCAACACATCGCCCTGACCGAGCCTCCTCGCCCTGCGCTGCCGGCTCGCTTGACCGCAACCGCCCGCGGCGAGAGCCATAGGAGTATGAGTGAGGCATTGCGCTTGGCGCGATCGCGTCAAGAGCAAGAGGAGCTACTAGATGATGAGGAACAAGCCGACGACGATGGTTGCTATCCGCCGAGAAAGAACGACGACCCGCGAGTACCAAACCCGCACGGCTGGCTGCCTGTCTACACCTCAATTCACAAGATTCGACGTCTGATCGTTGCAAGCATCGGTAGGTTCAATCCACATATCTCATTGTTCTCACTTGGTTGCGCATTGGTGTTGCGCCTGATTTCTTTCTCTCTCTGTTTGTGCGGGAGGAAGCTTGCGATTCTTCAACAGAACTTGCAAGGGCGTCCCGCTGATTTTGGAGGGACCATGTCCCTAGATAGATGATCCATACCCACTCGAACAACTCAAGAGCCCTCGCATGAACATCAGCGTCATCAGACCACTTGTCGACCACTTGTACGATCCCGATGATGTCTCCATTGTTTACTGCTTGCTAGTCAACCGCATGCAATTCTTGCGTGAGCAAAGCTATCAAGCCCACCATCAATCAGTCAATAACACACGCGCCACTGTTTGCGAACTCATCGCTGGCCGTGTGTTGAGACGTTTCGATGAAGATCATGAGGGACGGCAAGGCTTACTCCTCATCGCCAATGTGCTTGTTGCCGGGTTTGAGCCCTTCCAAAACGCGCCACCTGAGGTTGCCCGCACGAACAAGGACGCAATGCATTGGGCTGTCAGATCACACTTCATCCGACCCGAGGCTGAAAGGATGTTGACTGCTCTGGAAGTCGCAATCGTCACGGAGTCAAAGAACTTCCTAAGTTCTTCTTCGTGTCAGAAGATTGTCGACGCCGTGTACAGGGGAAGAATTACTTACACGCCCACGTCTTTCATTGATATCTTACCCGATCGCTACAAGAGCCGCGGAATCTCGTTGTACGACCCTAGGAAAGCGCCACTCCTCAACCAATACCGACTCATCGTCCCAAGGACCCGCAACATCATCGAAGCGGGGCAATTCATCCTTTTGCTTCTCCTCTATGTCCTTACGATGACCAACAAGTCCCGCGCGATAGGTGCCGAGCACTTGCGTTTCACCGTCGCCGAGCTTGTATTCGCTGCCTACGGACTTGGCTGGTGTCTTGACGAGATGGCCTCGATCACGGAGCATGGCTGGACAGTCCACACCGAAAATCTATGGTCATTCCTCGACATCACCTTCGTCCTGATATTCACATCCTACTTCGGCATCCGCATGCACGGCCTTGCGATAAACGACGGCAGCATCTCCAAGCTCGCCCTCGACGTCCTATCGCTCGGCGCTCCCGTCCTCCTGCCTCGTCTCGCATTCTGCCTGATGCCCGAGAACATGCTCTTCATCGCCCTCCGTGCTATGATGGCCGACTTCACCTTCCTCACAATCCTGGCCGGCTGGTGTTTCGGTGGCTTCCTGCTCGCCATGCACTGGCTCTCCGAGTCCCAAGACGGCTACAGCAAACACTCGCCCATCACAATCGCCAAATGGATGCTCTGGATCTGGTTCGGCCTGGACGGTACCGGCGTGCAGCGCTCAGCAGAAATGCACTGGCTCCTCGGCCCAATTCTAATGATTACCTTCGCCTTCCTCGGCAACACCCTCTTCCTGACGATCCTGGTGGCAATGCTCAGCAACACCTACACCAACCTGGCCCGCAACGCCACGGCCGAAACCCAATTCCGCCGCGCCGTGCTCACCTTCGAAGGTGTAAAATCAGACGCCATATTCGCTTACCGCCCGCCGTTCAACCTCCTCGCCCTCTTCTTCCTACTCCCGCTGAAGATGGTTCTTACAGACCGCTGGTTCCACAAGCTAAACGTGACGTTCGTGCGCGTCCTCAACGCCCCGATATTGCTGCTCGTATCCCTCTACGAGCGCCGCTACCTCTGGAAACGCAGCCGCAATGCCCCGCCCCGCAAACAGTCCTGGCTACAGATCTGGGCGCACTTTGGCGCCCACGGAGACTTGCAAGCGGTTTTCGACACGGAGCCGCCGCAGAGCGTGCTCGAGGATATGGAGGATGTGGATGATGTGTTGGGTGGGGATGGGATGTGGGATGGGGGCGGGTATGTGGATGCTTTGAGAAGGAGGAGGGGCAGTCGGAGTGTTTATAGCAATGATGCGGCGAGTGGGAGGACGGGGTTTACGGCGGGCGGAGGGGGGTTGGAGGGGATGCGAAGGCGGAGGAGTATGGTGGGTGGACTGAGAGGGGAGTTGAGGCTGGGGAGTAATGATTTGATTGGGGATGTTTGAGGGTCTTCTGGGTGGATGTGGCGGGGCAGAGGTGGTTGTCATTGTAGATATAGGTCTAGTGTTGTAATTTTCCGACACCGGCAAACTTTGAACTGTAGCGTTCGTCACATCACTGGAAGTCAGGATCAGCCAGGTGGATGAAGAGGAAGGCAGCCTTCTCCCATCCGTGTTCTTGACAATCCTGAGCTTCTTTCCTCTTCCTTTTGGAAAAAACCCCCCTCCCGACACTTCGGGCTGAGATCCGCCGAGCCGAACATGCAGTGCATGCTTCTCCGCAGTAGACAGGATATCAGGCAAAACACATTCTTATATTCCGCATTACAAGATGATGCAGAGTTGCTATTGGCATCTCGAAACAAAGACGTGATACTGAACACGTCCAGTGAGATACTAGGATCTTCCTTAACTAACGTACCCGGCGTACCGTCCGCCGCATTTCAACATGATGTTCAAATCGATTACACGCCTGCTATGTTTGTCCGCCATATCTCAAGCGACAGCGCAGCATATCTACATCACTCACCACCATGAACGCACCACATGCACCGTCTTTCCCGGCAAAGACAACGCCACCGACGACGTCCCAACAATCCTCAAGGCCTTCGACCAATGCGGCCACGGAGGAAACATCATATTCCCGCAAAACGAGACTTACCACATCAACTCCCGCCTGAACCCACGAGTCAACGACGTTAACATCGACTGGCAGGGACAATGGGTGGTAAGTCCACTGTTCGGCCTCGCTCTCGCCAGCCACTAACGTTTCCACTTCCACCAGTTCTCCGAAGACCTCGCCTACTGGCGAAATAACTCATACCACATCGAGTTCCAGAACCACGCCGCGGGCTTCGTCCTCACAGGCGACCACATCCGGATCAACGGCCACGGAACCGGCGGCATCGATGGTAACGGCCAAGTCTGGTACTACGACGAACGCAACGAGACCGAAGGCGCCCTCGTAGGAGCCACCCGCCCAGGCCGCCCAATGCCCTTCGTCCTATGGAACGTCAGCGACGTCGACGTCCGCAACTTCCACGTCGTCCAGCCCCAGCTCTGGGCGATCAACATGCAGAACGCGACGAACATCGTCTTCGACAACATCTACGTCAACGCCACGTCCCCGGAAGCTCACGAGGGCATAAACTGGGTGCAGAACACGGACGGGTTTAGTAAGCCTCACACTCAACGACCCGTCCGGAAACACAAGACCAAAAAGCAGCACTAACAACAATCTCTACAGATACTATGGACTCCCGAAACGTCCGCCTAACAAACTTCCTCTACCAAGGCGGCGACGACTGCGTCGCCATCAAACCGCGCAGCCACGCCATCTCCGTCCGCAACGTGACTTGCATCAGCGGCAACGGAATCGCCATCGGCTCCCTAGGCCAGTACCTCGAAGACTCGAGCGTGACGAATGTCGAGATCGACAACGCCACGATCATCAAAGGCGGCGCCCAGGGGAACGTCGGAAATGCCGTCTACATCAAGACGTGGGTTGGCGAGCTTGTATCAGGCGGCGACCGCGACTACGAGTCCGAATACCAGCCTCGCGGGGGCGGGTGGGGCGATGTGAGGAATTTGGTTTTCAGCAATTTTGAAGTCCGTGGGGCTAAGAATGGGGGTGTCGTTACGCAGAACAGTGGTGATAATGGGACTGCGGCGGGAA